>ERZ890953.250-NODE-250-length-32051-cov-8.977528_pt1 | contig 32051 bp, 24 predicted proteins | sample MGYA00521264_ERZ890953 | MGnify/ENA primary metagenome ERZ890953 (study PRJEB32303, sample SAMEA104408629) | aquatic metagenome | biome: Brackish water; feature: Chemocline; material: water | place: Baltic Sea | collected 2014-10-26T21:54:00 | depth 200 m ...
GACGCCGATGCCGATGCGGACGCCGACACCGACGTGGCCACCGTGGAGGACGTCCAGCGAGGCATCTACGGTGATGGCGAGGCCGTCATCCTCGACGATGTAATCGTCACCACCCAGACCTCCTACGGCAGCGGCGGCTTCTTCGTGCAGGACTACGGCGGCGGTCCCTACAGCGGCGTCTACGTCTACTGCGGGACCGACATGGTGGACGTCCGCCGGGGCGACACGCTGTCCATTACCGGCGTGATCAGCGAGTACTACGATCTCACCGAGATCTATGTGGCCTCTGCGGCCGATGTGGTGGCCACCGGCACCGGCATGGTGATGACGACCACCCTCAGCAGTCCTCCGAGCGACTGGGAGCCCTACGAAGGCGTGCTGTTGAAGCTCGGGGGCGTGGAGATCAGCTCGGTGCCCGACAGCTACGGCGAGTCCATGACGAACTTCGGGATCTCCGTGGACGACATGTTCTTCACCTACCAGGACTACTACGGCTTGGGTGACACCTTCACTACGGTCACGGGCCCGCTGACCTACACCTACAACGCCTACAAGATCGAGCCCCGCGACACCGCTGACTTCGTCCGATAGTCCGCCCTATGCCTACCCTCGAAGCTCTCGGCTGGACCCCGGCCCGCGCTGCTCAGCTGGCCGCACTCGATCTGCCCGGGCTGACGCCGGCCCGGGTGGCGGGTCTACACCGCAGCACCGTGGAGCTGGTCTCCCCGGCTGGCGCGTGGACCATCGACAGCAGGGGAGAGTCCTTGGCCGTTGGGGACTGGGTGGCCCTGCAGCTGGAGCCTGTCACCATCGTGCAGCGCCTCGAGCGCGCCACCACCCTGGTGCGGCAGGCCTCCGGGCGGGCCACCACGGCCCAGGTGCTGGCGGCCAACGTGGATGTGGCCCTGCTGGTCACCGCCCTGGGGGGCGATCTGGCCCCCCGCCGGCTCGAGCGCTTCCTGGCCCTCTGCTACGCAGGCGGTGTGCAGCCGGTGGTGGTCATCAACAAGATCGATCTCGATCCGGCCGAGCTCGGTCGCTCCATCGGTATCGCCGAGGCCTCGGCCCCGGGGGTGCCCGTGATCACCAGCACCACCCGCTGGGCGGGCGGCAGGGACGAGCTGCTGCCCCACCTGGCTCCCGGCCGCACCGTGGTGATGCTGGGATCGTCGGGGGTGGGCAAGTCCTCGCTGCTCAACGAGCTGCAGGGCCGCGAGGTCGAGCCTACGCGGGAGGTGCGGGAGCGGGACGGCCTGGGCCAGCACACAACCACCGCTCGACACCTGCACCTGCTGGCCGAGGATCGGGGCCTGATCATCGACACCCCGGGTATCCGCGAGGTGGCCCTGTGGAGCGACCAGGGCCTGGACGCCACCTTCGCCGAGATCACCGCCCTGAACGAGCGCTGCGCCTTCCGCGACTGCCGTCACCTCGACGAGCCGGGCTGTGCGGTGGTGGCTGCGGTCGAGGCGGGCACGCTGGACGCCGCGCGGGTGGAGAGCTGGCGCACGCTGCAGGCCGAGGTGGTCGCCCGCCAGGCCATGCGCGATCCCCGGGCGCGCAAGCGCGCCGGTCGTCGCATGGCCAAGATGATCAAGGAAGTGGCCGAGGAGCGCCGGCGGCGAGGGCGGTGACTCAGCCTGCCTCGGCTACCCCCAGCAACGCATAGACTTCCATGGGCGCTGGCAGCCCCTTCATGGACTCTGTGCGCAGCGGGCCGACCTGAGCCACATTCTGGGTGCGCGAGTACAGCTCCCCCGAGATCAGGGTCTGGGTGCCCACCGTCAGCGCCTCGATGCGGGCGGTGGCGTTGACCACCGTGCCCACCACCCCGTACTTGGCATGCTCGGCGCTGCCGATGTTCCCGGCGACAACCTGGCCGCAGTGCAGGCCGATGCCCATGCCCAGGGCGGGCAGGCCCTGGGCTGCGTTGTCGCGGTTGAGCTGCACCAGGGCCTGTTGCATGGCGTAGGCGCAGCGCACGGCGCGCTCGGGGTCGTCGGGGTGCTCGAAGGGGGCGCCGAAGAGCACCAGGATGGCGTCGCCGATGAACTCGTTGATGGTGCCGCCGTGGTCCTGGATCACGGTGGCCATGCGGCCCAGGTAGTCGTTGAGCAGCTCGATCATCTCTTCGGGACCCAGCCGCTCGGTCAGCGCCGTGAAGCCCCGCAGGTCGGACATCAGCACGGTGACGTCCTGCAGACGCCCCCCCAGGGCCAGGGCGTCGGGGTCGGCCAGGCACAGCTCGGCCAGCTCAGGGTTGGCGTAGCGGCCCAGCACGCCCTGGATGAACTCCCGGTCTTTGAGGGCCTGGACCATGTCGGCCAGGGCCAGGGACAGGGTGCCGATCTCGTCGCTCGAGGCGGCGGTGAAGTCCACGTCCAGATCGCCTCCGCGCACCCGACGGGCCTTGCGGGTGAGCTCCACCAGGGGTCGGGCGATCCAGCGACCGGTGACCACCCCCGCCACCAGGGACAGCAGCAGGGAGAGCACCCCCAGGACCAAGGCCTGACGCTGTTGCACGCGGATGGGGGCCATGAAGTCGGCCTCGGGAGCCACCATCACCACCAGCCAGGTGGCCTCGCCCGCCAGGAACGGGGAGACCTGGGCCAGGTGGGGTTCCCCCTGCAGCTCGAAGCGCAGCTGGGCCTGGCCCTGGTCGGTGTAGGCGTCGAGCGCCTGCTGCAGGGGCGGGGCCAAGGGGGCGTCCGCGCTGGTCAGGCCCGTGGACGCGGCGATGGGCTGGCCCTGGTCGGTGACCACGCCCACCATGGCGTGCTCGGTGACCTCGAGGGCGCCGAGGAAGGCGGACAGCTCCCCCAGGAAGAAGTCGATGGTGAACACCCCCAGCACGCCGCCTTCATCGTCCAGCAGGGGGGCGGCGCAGGTGATGCCCACGCCGCCGCTGTAGAGGAAGTCGTAGGGCTCGGTCCAGGTGATCTTGCCAGCCCTCGCGGCCTGCTGCCACCAGGCGCGCTGGGTGGGGCGGTAGTCGTAGTCCTCCGAGCTGCGCACGGGCGCCCACGCGCCGTCGGCGTCGAGGGTGTGCTCGCGCATGGCGATCTTGCCGTCCACCGGCCAGCTGTGGTTGAGCAGCAGGTTGTCTTGGGGGTTGCGCCAGGCGCCGATGAAGTGGTCGTCGGCCGAGCCGTAGCTGGCCCAGGCCAGCTGGGGGTGGGACTGCACCACCGCGGTGAAGTAGCGGCCCAGCTGCGCGTCGTCGTCGGGGTCCAGCAGGCCCTGCTCCACAAGGCCGGGCCCCACCGCGGCCAGCTGTTCCGCATGGGCCAGGAAGCTGCGGGTGTGCCCCACGGTGAGCTCGGCCAGCTCCCCCATGGCGTGGGCCACCAGGGCGAAGGTGGAGCGTCGGGCATGGACGATGGACAGCCCGCCGATGGCCGCGCTGGCCGCCACCAGCAACACCCCCAGCACGCCCACGAGGATCACGGTGAAGGGCGGGCGGCGGCGCAGGTGGGTGCCGGAGGTGGTCATGGACAGGGGAGTATCAAGATCTACGGCGAAGATCGTGGGAGGTCGGGGGTGGCGCTCGCCGCTGCCCGCTCCAGCAGCTGGGCCACGGTCGCGAAGCGCCAGCCCTCGGCCCCCATGGTCTCCAGCACCATGCGGGTGGCCTCCACGGTCTCGGGACGCTCGCCGCCGCTGTCGTGCAGCACCACGATGGAGCCTGGGCGGGCCTTGCGCTGGATGTCGGCCGCGATGAGCTCGGGGTCCCCGTGCAGGTAGTCCTGGGGCACGGGAACCACGTCGAAGAGGATGTCGGCCTTGTCCATGCGCCACAGCACCCAGGGCAGGACCAGCAGCTTCTTGCCGAAGGGGGCGCGGAAGTGGATGGGCTCGGGCACGCCCAGGTCTCGCAGCAGGGCGTCGGTGCGCTCGACCTCGTCGCGGACCCAGGCGGGGGACTTCAGCACCATGCGCTCGTGGCTCCAGCTGTGGTTGCCGATCTCGTGGCCCTCGCTCAGGATCCGCTGCACGAGCTCGGGGTGCTCCCATGCGCGCTGGCCTACCACGAAGAAGGTGGCCTGGGCGTGATGCTCGGCCAACAGCTCCAGGATCTGCGGGGTGTAGATCGGGTGCGGTCCATCGTCGAAGGTCAGGGCCAGCCAGCGCTCCTCGAGGGGCGCTCTCCGGTGCATGGTCCCGATGAGCTGGAAGCGGGAGGTGCGGGCGGTGGTGTGGGCCAGCACGGCCACGGCGAGCAGGGTGAGGGCGATGGTGGCGGCGGTGCGGAGCTTGGACATCATAGGTCCTGTGGAGAAGGGATGGTCGGAGTTCGCAAGGGGCGTGCCAGCCGCCGAGAGGGTTAGGGCGGCGCCATGCCCCACGTGATCCCCTGGTCAGAGCTGCCAAACCTCGATGAGGTCGCCCCCCTGTACGGGCGCACGCCCGCGGCGCTCGCCGACCGTGCGGCCGGCTTCCCCGTCGACGTCAGCGGCCACGCCCTGGTGGGCGAGCGGGGGGTCGAGGCGGCCGCCATCCGCGTGCTGGACGCCGGCGCCTGTGTGCTCGCTCAGCTGGCCCGGGCTCCCGGTCTGCCGCCCGAGCAGGCCCTGCCCCTGGTCGAGCAGGGGGAGCGCTGGACCCGCGCCCATGGAGCCGAGCGGCTCCGCGTCTCGCTGTGGGGGACCCCCGATCTGGGCCCCTTGCTGGCGGCGCGGGGCTACGTCCTCACCGAGCGCTTCCTGCGCCTGTTGCTGCCGGGGCCTGCGATGGCGCCAGGGTCGTTGCCCGCAGGCGTGCGGCCTTCAGCGCTGAGAGACGTGGGCGTCGAGCGCTTCCTGGCCATGAGCAACGCGGCCTTCGCCACCGTGCCCGGCGCCCTGCCCCTGACGGTTGACGACTGGAACCTGCTGGCCGCCAGCCCGGGCTACCGCCAGGATCTGCTCTGCGTGTTGGTGGACGAGCGGGGCCCGCTCGCCTTCGTGCGCAGTGAGCTCGAGGGCTCGACCGGCAGCATCGACGCCCTGGCGGTGGACCCCCGCGGGCGCAGCCTGGGCCTGGGGCGCTGGCTGCTGCGCTGGAGTGCGCAGGCGCTGCTGGCGGTGAGCTGCGAGGCGGTGGATCTCTGGGTGGCCGAGAGCAACACCCCGGCGCTGCGGCTGTACGAGTCCGAGGGCTTCCGCCTGGACAAGGTCCGGGAGAGCTGGGAGCGGGCGCTCTGAGTCGTCCGTGTCCCCCCGCGGGGCCCGTCGGCGAAGCGGCGACACTGACCCTGGCGCGTCGGTGGTGGGCCTCCCCTACCGAGCGGCCTCTATCACCCGCCAGATCCGCTGATCGGAGCCCTCGACGGTGATGGGCCCGAAGCGCACGCGCTGCTCGCCGCCGGGCATGGTGACGAGCTCCCCCGCGGGCTCGCCGTCCAGGGAGGCCGCCAAGACCTGGCCGAAGCCCGGGGGCAAGGGCAGGTCCAGCTGCACCAGCACGGGCTCGTCGCGCTGGTTCTGGAAGCGAGCCTCGAGCATCCCCGTGCTGTGGGTCAGCACCAGCTCGCCCGTGGCACCCGCGGTGGTCAGGCCCGACAGGGCCATGCTGGGTAGGCCGTTGGGCAGGTGGGGAGCGAGCACCAGGTCGGCCGTGCCGTCGCTGGCCAGGGGACCGGCCAGGTACAGCAGCATGGCGTCGGCGTCGATGGCGCCCTCCCAGGGGCGGTAGCGGGCGGTGAAGTCCCCCAGCAGGCCCGAGCCGTCGTACATGGGCGCCAGGGCGGAGAAGTCGTCGTAGACCATGTACTCGTCCACCTGGCCGCCGTCGTCGGCGTACCGGTGCAGCGCGTCGAAGGCCAGGTGGGCCTCGGGGTCGCCCACCGCCACCAGGTTGGCCAAGGTGTAGCCGGGCACCATGCCGGTACACATGCCCTGCTCGATGTCGAAGCTCTCGTAGGGCTCGGGCAGGATGGACTGGATGGTGCCGTCCCCCTGGCCGGCGTGGGCGCGCAGGCTGGCCAGGTTGTCCAGGGCCGCCTGATCGTCGATGCCGTGGCTGCCCACCCACAGGGGCTTGAGGTTGACGTCCTCGTAGGGCAGGGGCTCTGGCTGGCCCGACTCACGCCAGATCAGGGGGCTGTAGTGGCCCTCGGGCAGCAGGTAGTGGGCGTCCAGGGCGTGGTGGGCCAGGGCCTGGAGATCCTCGAAGGAGGCCTGATCCTCGGCCTCTCCCAGCCCTTGGGCGGCCTGGGCCATCCAGCCGGCGGCGGCGGCCATCAGGAAGCTCGAGTTGGCCGACCAGGCCAGGTCCTCGTAGGCCACGTCGAGATCGTGGCCCAGGGCCGCGGCCATGGCGATGCGGTAGGTCTCGTCGCCCGAGAACGGCTGCAGGCCCTCGTCGTCGATCTGCTGGGCCAGCAGGCCCCGGCGCAGGTAGGACCAGCGGTCGCGGATGCGGTCCTGATCGCCGGTGAAGGCGGCGTACTGTGCGTAGGCCAGGGGTACGTAGCTGGGGCCCTCGGCCGCGGCGCGCCCGCCGAAGGGCGCCAGGGCGTCCCAGTCGGGCTCGGCCACCATGTCGTCGGGCTCGAGGCCGCTGGTGCAGTGGTTCGAGTAGTCGCCCTCGACCACCGCGCAGAGGTACAGGTAGTCCAGGGCGGCGGTGGCCTGCGCGTGCAGGCCTGCGCGCAGCAAGAAGCGCACCGGGCCGATGGTGTCCCGCAGCCACACGCCGGTGTAGCGGGACATGGGACAGACGGCCCCCGCGGCGCTCTGCTGCACCCGCACGCCCACCCGCTGGGCATCGTAGAGGTCTTGGATGCGGGGGTCGTCGATGGTGAGCTGCACGCCCTCGGCGCTGAACTCGGCCCACCAGGCCAGGGTGTCCTCCAGCCACGCCTCGTCGCTCTCCGTGCGCAGCAGGTCGTCCAGGGCCTGGAGATCCGGGGTGCCGCGGCCGAAGCCCAGCGCCATGGACGCGCTGGACGATCCTCCGGCGCTCACCAGGCCGAGGGGGATGCTGTGGTCCGGGGCGCTCAGCTGGGCGTTCCAGGGCAGCCAGGCCAGCAGCTGCTCGCGGCCGTCGTCTTCCACCAGCAAGCCGTCCAGCTCCTGGGGGTCGCGGTAGGGATCGAGCAGGATGTCGACCTCGTGACCTTCGTCGCCGTGGTTTTGCACCAGCAGGATGCGCACGATGGCGGCGGGCACGTCCAGATCGGCCACGCCGGCCGGGTGGGGCGCGAAGTCCACGGTGTACAGCGACAGATCGCCTGCGTCGGCCCGGGTGACGTTCACCGCGGTGCCGCGGACCCGCGCCAGCCACTCCTGGTCGGTCTGCACGGGCTGTCCGTCCACCACCATGGTGAAGGCCAGGTCGCCGAAGAACCGGTCGCCCTTCTCGTAGACCGGGCCCACCATGCCGTGCAGGGTGTTCAGCGGGTCGGTCAGGCCCATCAGGCCGAAGGCGCGGCCGTTGCCCACGGCGAAGGCGCCCCGGTGGGCTTGATCAGGGCGGTCCTCCACGGGACCGCTGACGGTGCTGGCGTACAGGGACAGGTCGCGCAGGGCCGGGTGATCGTCGAAGAAGGGGTGCTCGAGGGCGGGGCGGTGATCCTCGCCGGGCCAGAGCGCGGCGCTCGGAGCCGGCGCGGCGGTGTCCTGGGGGCCGGGGCAGCCCGGCAGCATGGCCAGGAGCAGCAGCGTGCGCATCAGCCCTCCGCGCTATGGCTGCGGGAGATCGAGCGCAGGCGGGGGGGCTTCCAGCCGCCCATGCCGCGGTAGCGGGGGTAGGCGGCCTCGTCCATGGTGCCCTCGCCGAGCTGGATCGCGGACACCGGGCAGCCGTGGTAGCAGCGCATGCAGTCGCAGCAGCTCTGCCCGAACTCGGGATAGCCGTGGTCGAAGTGGATGTTCCCCATGGGGCAGCTCTCGCCACAGAGCTTGCAGCGGGTGCAGCGGGCGGTGGCGAACAGGTGTCCGTTCACGTAGTCGCTCACCAGCTTCTCGCTCCAGCGCTGGCTGACACCGAGCAGGTGGTCGGCGATGCTTCGGCCCTCGATGTGTCGCTGATCCAGGACCAGATCGTCGGCGATCCGTTGGACGGCCTGGGCCGCCTGGTCGGCGAAGGGCTGCAGCTCGTCGCCGTTGTGGATGGGGAAGTAGCGCAGGGCGGGGAACTTGATGTTGTTGGGCATCTTGACGTAGGTGGCCAGCACCGAGCGGTAGCCTCTGGGCTCCAGCTCGGCCTCGGGCAGGTGGCAGCAGTCGCCCCCGGCCATCATGTAGGTGCAGACCACGCCCAGGCGCGTGCCCACGCCCTCTGGCAGCAGGGGGATCAGCCTGCGCATGGGGCGGGGGATGGTGGACTCGTAGACCGGGTAGCCCAGCAGCAGGGTGCCCGCGCTGCCCACGAAGCCGGCCAGGCGCTCCTGCAGGGCCTGGTCGCTGGCCTCGCCGGTGGGCCCCTGGCCGCAGTCGGCCAGCAGCTGGTCGACGGGCTGCAGGGCGACGGTGGCGCCGCGCGCCTCGAGGGCCTGGGCCAGGCGGGAGAAGACCCAGTGGGTGTTCCCGGTCCCGGAGAAGTAGAGCAGGCGGTAGTGACGGGCGGGGTCCATGGGCAGTTCTCACCGGGGAGAGGGTGTCGCCTCGATCCCTATCCCCGCCCGCCGGGGTTGGGCGGCGGGGCGGGATAGGGGCTCGCCATGCGCTCCGACTACCTGCCCGTCTTGTTGCTGTTCGGCTGCCCCGCTCCCGCGGACAGCGGCACCGACAGCGCGCCTCCGGAGCAGCCGGTCTACGAGGACGTGCTCTCGGCCGCCGACGGCTGGCTGGTGGGCGACCTGCACGCCCACACCAGCTACAGCTCCGACGGCTTCGACGCCGTGGCCAGCCAGATCGCCATGGCCTCCGCCCTCGAAGACCCCGCCTTCCTCGAGGCGCACCCCGCGTACCAGGGCCACGGGCTGGACTTCCTGGCCTTCACCGACCACAGCAGCGTCGAGGCCGCCTTCGACCCGGACTTCGTGAGCGATCGCCTGGTGCTGATCCCAGGGGCCGAGTGGAACTTCTCCATCGCCGAGGCCAACCTGCACGGCCTCGAGCAGAGCGTCTCGGTGGACCTCGAGGGTGACGGCTTCGACGCTGACGACCTGCGCGCGGCAGTGGAAACCGTGCACTGCCTGGGGGCCAACTTCTCCATCAACCACCCCATGGCCGCCAACTACCCCTTCGCCTGGGACGTGCGCAGCCATGACAGCCTCGAGATCTGGAACGCGGGCTGGGCCTTGAGCGTGCCCCCAGCGGATCAGGCCCTCATCGTCGAGTGGGAGGCGGCTCGCGGGCCAGTCAGCCCCTTCTTCCGTCGGGCGGTCCAGGCCCACAGCCTGCACGCCGGGGGCGAGGCCCTGGTGCTGTACGAGGCCATGCTGGCCCGGGGCGTACATGTGGCCGTGGTGGGCGGCAGCGACCGCCACATCCTGTTCCTGCCGGGCTTCCCGGCCACTCGCGTGCTGGTCGAGGGCGGCGCGGCTGCGGATCGCGAAGCCGTGCTGGCCGGAATCCGCAGCCGCCGGACCTTCGTCTCCCGCGGGCCCGCGGGGCCCCAGCTGCTGCTCGAGGTGGAGAGCGCCGCTGGCGAGGGCATGATGGGGGACCAGCTGTCCGTGGCTGCAGGTGAGACGGTCACCGTCAGGATCGGCACGGCCCGCGCCCCGTCCGGGCAGCTGCGCCTGATCCACGGCGTGGCCGTGGCCAGCGACGAGGAGCTCGAGGGCGCGGCCTTGGGCCAGCAGATCGCCAGCTGGGACCTGGCGGCCGACGGCGGGGCGGAGCGCTTCGAGCTGGAGCTCGCGGTGCAGTCTGGGGACTGGCTCTACCCGGTGATCGTGGAGCCCACCGTGCCCGCTGAGCTCGAGGCGGAGCACGGCGCGGCGCTGCTCGATCTGGCCCGCGCCGCGGCGGCCGCCACCACCGACTTCACGGCCATCTCCAAGATCGCCGGCTCCTTGATGGACACGGAGGTCCTGGCCGATCCCTCCGAGTGCGACCCTGCGGACTGGGAGCCCATGATGCTGCAGTGCATCCCCGCCGACACCCAGCCCCCCGGCAGCTTCTTCGTGCCCGACCCCCTGCAGCGGGCCTTCAACGCCATGACCGTCGACGGCGAGCCCACGGGCTGGACCATGGGCGCCATCGGCTCGGCCGTGATGTTCGTACCGGCCGCGGGCTGACGCCGCGCGGTCCTCGACCAGGGAGGAACGATGGAGATCATCCTGCTCGGCACCGGCGCGGACATCCCCCGCCCCGAGCGTCCCCTGAGCTCGGTGGCCCTGCGCATGGGCGCGGCGACCTACCTGCTGGACTGCGGCGAGGGCACACAGCTGGCCTACGCCGCCTCGTCCGTTGGCCTGGGCGGCCTGCGCCTGGTGGCCATCACCCACCTGCATGCCGATCAGGTGCTGGGGCTGCCCGGGCTGCTGGCGCGGCGGGGCCAGATCGAGGGGGCCGAGCCCCTGACCATCGTCGGGCCTGCCGGGCTCCAGGAGCTGATCGTGCCGCTGCTGCGGGCCGTGGGCACGCGCATCCCCTATGAGCTGCGCTTCCTCGAGCTGGCGGGCGAGCTGCCTGGCAAGAAGGCACCCCTGCCCGTGGTCTACCGCGATGAGCTGATCGAGCTGTGCTGGCTGCCCCTGGATCACGCGGTCCCCACCGCGGGCTTCCGGGTGGTCGAGCACCCGCGCCCGGGCAAGTTCTCGGCCTCCGCCGCCAGGGCCCGAGGCCTGCAGCCCGGTCCCGCCTTCGGCCAGCTCCAGGCGGGCCAGGCCGTGACCGCCCCCGATGGCACCTTGGTGCAGCCCGACCAGGTGGTGGGCGCCCCGCGGCCCGGCCGCGCCCTGGCCTATGTGTCCGACAGCGGGCCGTGCCCGGCGCTGTACCGCCTGCTGGATCAGGTTGATCTGGCGGTGCTGGGTGGGGGCTTCCTGCCCGAGCACCAGGCGGTGGCCCGCAGCAAGAAGCAGCTCGCCCTGCGGGACGCGGCGCGGGTCTGCGCTCGCTCGTCGGTGCGCCGTGCCCTGTTCACCCAGCTCTCACCCCGCATCCCCGATGAGCGCCTGGACCACGCGGACACCCTGGTGGCCGAGTTCTCGGAGCACTACCGGGTGGGGCGCAGTGGCGAGCGGGTGACGGTGGTCGCCCGGGACTGAGGCGCCCGTCCGGGCCTGCCGCCTCGCGCCTATGCCCCACTGCGGGCATGGAGTATCCTGCCCTCGCCCACGGCCCGGGGACAGCGGCGTCCCCCCCACGACCAGGAACGCCTGGATGAGCTCGTCCGACTCCCTCCCCCGATCCGTCAGCAGCCAGTGGGTGGCCTTCGTGGGCTGTGGCGGCTTCCTCGCCACGCTGCTGGCGCTGGCGCGCCTGGACGTCAACCGGCCGCTGCTGATCCTGCTGGCCATGGCGGGCACGGCCCTGCCCATGATCGTCCTGGATCTCGGCGTGCGCCGGGTACACCGCAACCCGTCCACGGGCCTGGACTTCGACGGGCCCGCTCGCCGCCTGGCGCTGGGGCGCGTGGCCACCAAGCTGCTGGGGTTCTACGCCACCATCGGCGGCCTGGCCCTGCTGTACTGGGCGGCGCCTGAGTACGAGCGCAGCTTCTACCAGCCCTTCTGGGAGCTGCTGGAGCTGGCGCTGTGGCCCGTCCTGGCCGCGGCGGTGCCCTACTTCGCCTGGCTCGACCGCCGCATGCGCGAGCCCAGGGATGGCTACTGGCACGCGGGACGCGCGGTGCTGGGGCAGTGGAACGGGGTGGACTGGAGGCTGCTGCGGGGCCACCTGCTGGGCTGGGTGATCAAGGGCTTCTACCTCCCCCTGATGAGCGTCTACCTGGGCGACGCCGCCGCCTGGCTGGCCCACAGCGATCCCATGGCCGCGCTGGGGAGCTTCCCCCAGGTGGTGACCTGGATCTCGAAGCTCGCCCTGGGGGTGGATCTGGCCTTCGTGGCCATCGGGTATGTGCTCATGCTCCGGGTGCTGGACACCCACATCCGCTCCCCCAACCCGTTCATGTACGGCTGGGTCTTCACGCTCATGCTCTACCAGCCCTTCTGGTCCACCATGAGCAAGCGCTTCTTCGCCTACGGCGACGGTGATGTCTGGACGGACCACCTCGAGGGCATCCCGCTGCTGCTCACCGTCTGGGGCGTGCTCATCATCGCCAGCAAGCTGGGCTGGGCTTGGTCCAACCTGTCCTTTGGCACCCGCTTCTCCAACCTGACCAACCGGGGCATCATCACCAACGGCCCCTACCGCTTCACCAAGCACCCCTCCTACCTGTTCAAGAACCTGTCCTGGTGGCTGCTGTCGGTGCCCTTCCTGTCCGCGGACGGCCCGGCCCAGGCGGCCCAGCACGCGGTGGCCCTGCTGGGGGTCAACCTGCTCTACGCCGTCCGCGCCCGCGCCGAGGAGCAGCACCTGTCGGAGGACCCGGACTATGTGCGCTACGCCCTGTGGATGAACGAGCACGGCGTCTTCGCGGGGCTGGGGCGGTGGCTGCCCTGCTTGCGCTACCGGCCGCCCCATGGGACCGAAGTGGCGGCGAACCAGGGGAGTTGATGCCTCGCGGGGCGGCCTGCTCGCTCCTGACGTGGCAGGAATCTCTCGCTCCCTACAGGCGCCGGGGCGGGCCGCGATAGGCTAGGTGCGCGAGAGGAGGCCCCATGGCGAGGAAGAAGACCCGGTTTCAGTGGACCGAGGAAGATGGCGAGCTCGAACAGGGAGAGCGCCGGGACCAGGTCGAGGCGCGGCAGCTGCGGCACGAGCTGGCCGCCCTGTCCGGGCGTCTGGCCGACCTGACGCCCGGACAGCTCAAGCGCCTGGCTCTGGATGAGCTGTTGGTGAAGGAGATCGTGTTGCTGGGGCGGCTGGGTCCCCAGTCGGCCCGCCGCCGGCAGGTGCTGCGGGTCTCGGGGCTGCTCCGCGGGGCCGATCTCGAGGATCTCGAGATCCGCCTGGCTGGCTCAGGCCAGGACGAGGGCAAGCTCCGGTCCCTCGAGCACTGGCGCAGCAAGCTCATCGGTGGCGGAGACACAGAGCTCGAGGCCTTCATCGAGGCGCACCCTTCGGCCGATCGCCAGCGCCTGCGCTCGCTGATCCGCCAGGCTCGCACCCCGGGGCGTGCCGGCAGCAGCGCGGCCCGTCGGCTGTTCCAGGAGATGAAAGCCGAGGAGCCGGGCGGCGGCGAGGAGTAGTCTCGTCCGCAGGATCTCGACGGCGGAGATCCGCGACGCAGCGTCCTGCTGGGACCGCGTCCGGTCTCACGGTTCCCGGGTGCGCCGCAGGTCCTTCAGCCGGGTGTTCGGCTCGCGGTAGCGGCGGAAGCCGCGCCACAGGGCCCCCCACCAGGCCACGCCGTTCCAGCGGGGGCTCAGGATCAGCTTGGCGAAGAGCGTGTAGCCGAAGAACATGGCCACGTAGTTCCACAGCACAAAGGCGGCGATCCCCAGGGACAGCAGCAGGGGTGTGGGGAACAGCTGCGGCGCCGCGAAGAACAGCACCACCGGCAGGGTGGTCGCCACGGTGATGGCCAGGGCCCAGCTGTGGCTGACGTCGATGGCGCTGTGGGGGCAGAAGGCGATGCAGCGCATGCAGGACTCGCAGTGCCAGGTCCAGTAGGGACGCTCGCCCTTCATCTCGATGGCGCCCACCGGGCAGGCGTCCTGGCACAGGCCGCAGCCGGTGCACTTGGGGTTGGCCATGAACAGCTTGCCCAGGAAAATCCTACCCGCCAGTAGATAGAGCAGGGTGACGGGCCAGAGGATCAAGGCCATCACGGCCTCGTAGGCCAGGTTGAGGCTCAACCATCGCCGCTCGCCGGCCAGCATCCTGGTCGCGAAGCGCTCCACGATGGGGCGTGCTCGGTCCACGATGAGCTGGGCGGTGGCCACGGCCTGGGGCGGGTGAAAGGCCATCCAGTTGGACGGCATGTTCACCGACATGGCCCCCCGCACGCGGTAGCCGCGGGATGCGAGCAGGGCGGCGGTGACGAAGGGGGCGCTGCTGGCGGCCCCTGGTGGATGGAAGGGACCCGTCTTGATGCCCGCCCGGGTGCAGATCACGAACGCGGGGGCGCCGTCGACCCTGGGCAGCTGGGCGGCCCACTTCAGCAGGGCCCAGGGGGCGCAGAAGCCGTGGGTGGGCAGGGCCAGGCACAGGGGGCCCGCGCTGGCTGGTGGCCCGGTCTCGACGGGAGCCATGCGGACCTGGCGGCCCTGGGCCCTGGCGAGCTCGGCCACCCAGGCGGCGCAGCGCTGGGAGTTGCCTGTGCCGCTGAGGAAGCAGATCTCGAGGGTGTCGGCCATGGCGGGTATTCTACACGCCGACGAGATCGACTTCGAGGCCTTCGACGTCCAGGGTGAGCTGGTCAGGCCCAGCACCGCGCTCTCGTCCAGCCGTTCCATGGCCACCACCAAGGCCGCCCTGGGCCTGCAGCGCGGCGTGGTGTTGGTGGACACCATCACCACCTCGAAGGCCGCCGCCCTGGCCCACCACGAGCAGGGCGACGACACCCAGGCCTGGCGCCTGGTGAGCGAGCTCGAGCGGCGCCTGGACCGGGTGCGGGACGACGATTGGAGTCCGAGTGGGAGCGGACGGCCAGCCTGATGGGGCTGCTCGAGACCCTGGTGGACCTGGCGGATCGCATCGTGAGCCGCAGGGATCCCGTGAGCGGGCTGCCGCGGCGCTGAGGGGGTGGGGCGGCCCCCCTGATCCAGCTCACGGCAGCAGCGCGTACAGGTCCTCGACGGGGGTGGTGCGGCCCAGGTAGGTGGCGGGGAAGCTCAGATCCCAGACCACCTCGCCCGCGGGGGTGATCTCTCGGATGCGGCCGCCGGAGCCGGTGCTGTGCAGCGTGTTGTCGCTGGCCAGGCGGTGCACGTCGCCGCCCATGGGGGCGTCCAGGCCCTGCCCCTGGCCGTGGCTCCAGACCTGCTCGAGGAGCTGGCTGCCCTGGTCCAGGGCGTACTCCCTGACCATCACCTCGTCGCCGATGGCGGAGCTGTGGCTGGACAGCAGCAGGGTGTCGTCGGCGGTGATGTGGGCGCCGTGTTGCCAGCGGAAGACGGTGCCGGTGCTGGTGAAGCCCCAGGCCCCAGGCAGCTGACCGAACCAGCGCTGGGGCTCGCCGTCTGGGCCCAGCTCCACCAGGGACTCGGTGGTGAAGAAGGAGAGCAGGAAGCGCTCGCTCGCTGGGTTCCAGGCTACGCCGTTGTTCTGGCAGGCTTGGTCGGTGCCGAGGGCGGCGTGCAGGTCGGCGCAGTCCCACAGGGTGCGCTGGACGCCGCTGGGGTCCAGGACCTCGAGGCTGTCGTAGCCGGTGTCGTGGGTGGCCCCCCAGGCGATGCTGCCGTCGCCTGTGGCGGTGAAGCCGTGGTGTAGGCCCGGGGTGGCGTAGGTGGCCAGCACGGCGCCGTCGATGCTCAGCCGCTGGACCTGAGAGGCCGCGCCGCCGTCCAGGCTGCCGTAGAAGCTGTTGTGGTCCACCAGTAGCGATCGGCCGTCGGCGGCGATCTGCGGCTGCAGGGTGAGCCGGCCCTGGGGGCTGGCCAGGGCCCAGATCACGCGGCCGGCGCGGTCCAGGATCAGGCTCCAGCTCTCGCCCTGGCTCATGCCGACGGAGCTGGTGAAGATCCACCCCAGGTCCGGGTCGCCCCCGCCCTCGTCCTGGATCAGCACCGCGGCATGGCTCAGGCCCTCGGGCAGCGCCGCGGTGCAGATCGCCACCTCGTCGCTGGTCCAGCGCCCGCCGTCCGTGGTGGTCACCACCCGCAGCGCCACCTCGGCGCCGAAGGGCACGCCGAGCACCAGCTGCTCCTTGGGTCCGGCGCCACCCTCGATCGCTGGGCCGGCGATCCAGGTCTCGCCGTCCAGCCACTCCACCTGTGGGGTTCCCGGCCCGAGCTGATCCCAGCTGAGCCACACCAGGCTGCCGATGTGGTCGTCCAGGCGGGCCTCGAGCCCGGCGGCGAAGGGCTGGGGCGGGCCGCTGTCCCCAGGCCGGCTGTCCAGCCCCGGGTCGGGGGTGCACGCCAGCAGCAGCCACGCGAGGATGCTCACGGCGCCAGCGCGTACAGATCGGCGAGGGGGGTGGTGCGCCCCAGGTAGGTCCCCGAGCTGAAGGTCACGTCCCAGACCAGCTCGCCGCTGGGGGTGATCTCTCGCACCCGGGTGCCCGAGCCGTAGTTGTGCAGGGTGTTGCCGTTGCCCAGTCGGTGGGCCTCGCCCATGACGTTGCCGTAGATGCCCTGGCCCTCGCCGAAGCTCCACACCTGGCGCAGCAGCTGGGCGTCTTCGTCCAGGGCGTACTCCCGCACCACCGTCTCCTCGCCGCCGTCGGCGATCTTGGTGGAGACCAGCAGGGTGCCGTCGTCGGTGAAGTGGGCCCCGTGCTGCCACCAGAACGCGGAGTCTTCCGGGTCGAAGCCCCAGGCGCCGGGCAGGTGACCGAACCAGCGGGTGGCCTGGCGGCTCTCGCGATCGATCTCCACCACGGTCTCGCTCGAGTAGAAGCTGATGAGCAGGCTGGCGCTGGGCTCGTTCCAGACCAGGGTGTTCGAGGTGCAGTACTGCTCGACCCCCAGGCCTTCCTGGAAGGGCTGGCACGCCCAGAGGGTCTCGCGCTCGCCGCTGGGCTGCAGCTGGACGATGGAGTCGTAGGTGTCGGCGGTGGCGGCGTAGACGATGCTGTGGTCGGGCAGCTCGGTGAAGGGGTGGTGCAGGCCCGGGGTGTCGTACAGGGCCAGCTGGGTGCCGTCGATCTTGACCCGCGCCACCTGGCTCAGCGCGCCCCAGTCGAAGATGCCGTAGAAGCTGTTGTGATCGATGAGCAGGTCGGCACCGTCGTAGCTGACACGGGCGTGGATGGTGGCGCGGCCCTGGGGCGTCTCGAGGGCCCAGACCACGCGGCCCATGCGGTCGAAGATGAAGCTCCACGAGCCCGTGGCCACACCGAAGGTGTTGATCTCCTCGATGCTGGCCAGCAGGAAGTGGGTGTCCGGGTCCAGCCGCGCCGGGTCCACTGCCAGCACCTCCATGCTGGGCACGCCGTGGGGCTGCTCGCCGGTGGTCACCAGGCCTGGGTCACCCTGCCAGCTGTACCCGTCGCCCTGGGCCAGCACTCGGTAGCCGCCCTCGACCCCGTAGGGCAGGCCCAGCAGCAGGGCCTGCTGGGGGCCCGGCTCGAGGGTGAGGGCGGGGCTGCTGTGCCAGGTCTCGCCGTCCAGGCCGTACTCGACCCACACCGTGGCGGGCTCGAGCTGCTCCCAGCTCAGGTACACCAGCGACTCGATGGTCTCGTGCAGGCGAGCCTGGACGTCCTGCAGGGGGACTACGGCGTCGAGGGGCCGGCTGTCGTCGGTGTCGGGATCGCTGTGATCTGGAGGGGGAACGATCACGGCCGGATCGCACAGCGCGCCCAGGCTCAGCAGGGGCAGCAGCAGGGCGGTGCGAGGGAGGGAGGCCATGGGGCAGCCTATCTCGAGCCGCGGGCGCTCACGGCGCGAAGGCGTACAGGTCGTCGATAGGGGTGGTGCGGCCCAGGTAGGTGCCGGAGCTGAAGGTCAGGTCCCAGACCACCTCGCCCGCGGGTGTGATCTCCCGCACCCGGGCGCCCGATCCGCAGTTGTGCAGGGTGTTGCCGTTGCCCAGCATGTGGGCATGTCGGGGTCCGGGGCGTCGGCGTCCATGGCCAGGACCTCGAGGGGGGTCGGTGAGTTCTTCTCAGTCCGTGGTGGGCTGGGCCTCCGCCTGCGCCACCTGCAGCGTCGCGCTGGCCAGGGGCGTGCTCGAGGCGTGGGCCAGATCTTCGTAGTACCCGACCCAGCGGTTGGTCTCGAGGGCGTCCACCGCGCCCAGGTTGTGGGCCCAGCGGTAGCCGATGGGCTGGTAGAGCAGCTGCACCGTGACCTCGACGGGACCCTCGGTCTCGCCAAGGGCCACCCGGTAGATCACGTGATCGTTCCCCGCCACGAAGTCGGGGTCGTCCTTCGCCGCCCCGTTCACGGCGATGTCGGCGTGGGCGGTGCTGGCGTCGAAGCCGGCGGGCAGCAGGCGGTTGTCTTTGATGTACTGGGTGGCGGTGAGCAGCCCGGTGGTGACCGCGCCGCTGGGGTCCGCCAGGATGGGCTCCCAGATCTGCACCTGGTCGGGGCTGTCGATGCTGATGTAGTGCGGCTCGTAGGTCGAGCCGTCGGCGTCGTTGTCGTTGCCGGCGATGCTGCCGTCGGGCTGGATGGCGCCGGACTCGAAGATCACCGTCCCCGCGGTGTCCGTCACCGCCACGTGCAGCCAGACCCGCCGGGACGGGTAGGCGGTGGGCAGCTTGTGGCCCGCCAGGTTCTGCACGCTCACGCCCAGCTCGAGGCTGCCTTCGACGATGGCGCCGTCCACCGCCATGGTGGCGGTCTTGGTGGCCAGGTTCTCCACGGCGCTGGCGGCGGTGGCTTCCTGCTCCTGGGCGCTGGCCTTCACGCCCTGGGCCGCGGCGTTGACCGCCAGCACCCGGGGCATGAAGAAGTTGCCGCCGCGGAAGACGTGCTGGTTGAACGCCGGGTGCTCCTTGGGCAGCACCGAGCTGATGGCCGCGGTGCCCGCTTCGGGCATGTGGCAGTCCTGGCAGCTCTGCTGGCCGGGGTAGCTGGAGTGCTTCCACTCCAGGTAGGGCACCTGCTCAGGGAGTTCGCCGGTGACCTCGCCGTCGGGTCCGTAGGCGTGGGTGTACAGGGTGTGGCAGCTGCCGCAGAAGTCAGCGCTCTGCACGTGGCTGCCCATGTGAGGGTCGAAGCCGCTCGAGCTGCGCATGACCCGCTGGCGGCCCGGGTCGGTCTCCACAGGGCCGTGCACCTTCTTGGCTTGGGGATCGATGACGAACTGGCCGGTGAAGGAGCTGGTGTCCCCCAGGCCCTCTTCGGTGATCTGGTGGCAGACCGCGCAGCTCACACCGTCGGCGGCGAAGCTGGCCTCGGGGCCCGGCATCACCGCGCCGTCGGGGATGTTCGCCAGCACCTGGCCCTGCTCACCCGCCAGCTTGGCGCCGTAGCGCATCATGGGCATGTGGCAGGTGGAGCACTTGTCCTCGATGGCTCCCTGGTGCTGGGGGTGGTCGCTGACCTCCCGGCGCACGGCGGCGTGCCAGTAGGGATCCCGGGCGGCGTTGGCCATCATGGATGAGCGCCAGTCCACGCCGATGCTGAGATCGCTGCCGTCTGAGGCGCTCATGCCGTTGTGGCAGGCCAGGCAGCGGTCGTTCTGTTCGAAGACAGCGGCGGGATCGCCGGCGAGGGCGGTGGCGGGGAGGCCCAACAGGGCCAGGGCGGAGAAGAAGATCGTGCTGTTCATGGCTACCATCCGTCCAAGAAGCCGCCGTCGTACCAGTCCCACAGCAGGGTCAGGCGACCCTCCACGCCGGCTGGATCGAAGTCGGTCACGGGGATCTTGGCCCCCGCCACCAGCATGATGTGCTGGCGCTGGTTGAGGGTCACGTGGAGCTGGGGCGCCACCGCCCAGCTGGGGGTGGCGTCGTCCTCGAGTTCGTAGGTGCCGTGCACCCCCACCATGGGGGAGTACACCCGGCCGTAGTCTCCCACCGTGAAGCTGCGCCCCAGGGCCGCGCGCCACAGCAATTCCTGGTTGTGGTCGGCCACCAGAGGGATCTCGGCGCCGGCCTGGGTGTGCAGGAAGAAGTCGGCCGGCAGGATCTGGCCCCAGGCCAGGAAGGGCTCGGCCACGGTGTAGCCCTTGCCCAGGCCCCGCTCCGGGTTGCCCACCGGGAGGATGATCTCGCCCACGATGGAGACGATGGATCCGCTGTCCAGGTTCTTCACCAGCACCCGCTTGGCCGCCAGGGCCACGTCGCCGATGCCGGTGACCGGGCCGTCGGTGCCCTCCATGGTCTTCCAGGGGATCTTGATCTCCCAGTTGTTCCGGGTGCCGAAGCGCTGCTCGTAGGTGAGCGCCGCCGAGGTGTCCAAGGAGCCGTCGGTGGCGGAGTCGACCGTGACCACCACCTCGTCCTCGATGTAGGCCTTGGCGGTCCACATGGGCCGGGGCAGGTTGAACTCACCCCGGGGGTAGCGCTCGGGTTCTTCGCAGAACCCGTAGACGTGCTCGAGGGCCAGCCGCGTCTCTTCGGCGCTCAGGGCGTCGCCGAAGGCCGGCATGATGGGGGAGAAGCCCCGAACGGGCCCCCCGTGGGCGGCGACACGGGCCCAGTCGGCCTTGGGCTCCCGGGATGTGAAGTCGCAGTCAGTGAGGTCCGGCAGGGGCACGTCGAAGCCCACCGTGGGCTGCGGGTTGCCTCGACCGTCGGCGCCGTGGCAGGCGGCGCAGCTGGCCTCGAACACAGCGCGCCCATCGGGGGCGGCGTCGCCGCCGGGTTGAGCCCCGACGGGGTTGGCGGCTGCGAGCGCCAGTGCCGTCGCGCAGGCCAGGCCGGCGAGCATGTGGGACTTCTGGGCTGGGGGCATCCTGACCTCTCGGGTGATCTTTCGGTGCTCTTTATACCTTCCTTCCATCAAAATAGAGAATTTCGAATATTTCGGTATTCGAGATCCTCCGCCTTGTAGGTGGTGCCTGGTCCCATTCTGTTTTTCGTCGGGGCGGCGTCTGCCGTCGCGGCGGGCGCGCGGAAGAGGACAATGCGCCCGCCGGCGAGGGCGGGACTGCGCGAGGACCCCGGATCGTTGTCCTGCGTTGCTTCAGGGGGTCGATGTCGTCCACGGCCCGATCTTCGAGGATGGCGGCATCTTGTACCCTGCCTACAGGGTGGAGGAGGGGCCTGGCGAGTATGATGGCCGGAGTGCCTTGCACGGGAGTCCCCATGTCCGCTCGCCTGATCGCCCTGGTCCCTCTGCTGTTCGCGCTGGGCTGCCCCGCCCCCGACGACAAGCCCGACGACACCGGATCGGTCCCTGCGGACTGCGGGGACGGCGTCGATGCCGACGGCGATGGCTTCTGCGAGGTCGAGGACTGCGACGACAGCGACCCCCAGATCAACCCGGGCGTGGTCGAGGAGACCATGGTCCCCGACGACCTGGACAACGACTGCGACGGGATCGTGGACGAGTGTAGCGACAGTGATCCCTCCATCACCTGGCACGCCGAGGAGGTCTGCGATGGCATCGACAACGACTGCGACGGCGCCATCGATGAGGACCTGGGCGAGACCTGGTACCCGGATCTGGACGGCGACGGCTATGGCGACGCCAGCCAGCCCACCTCCAGCTGCGATCCGGACGCCAGCCTGGTGGCCGACGGCAGCGACTGCGACGACACCGATGGCGCCGTACACCCCGGCGCCCCGGAGCAGTGCAACGGCGTGGACGACGACTGCGACAGCACCACCCGCGAAGACGGGCTGGTGAGCATCCTGGGGGTCGGCAACCAGGACGGCCTGCAGGACGCCCTGAGCGGCGTGGACGAGGGCGGCACGGTCTATGTCTGCCCCGGCACCTGGGAAGGCGCCTTCACCATCGCCCGGGGCCTGACCCTCGAGGCCCCGTTCGGTGCGGATCTCACCGCATTGGTGGGGGACGGGACGGCCTCGGTGCTCAACGTGCACGCTGGAGAGGTCACCATCCGAGGCTTCACCATCAGCGGCGGCGTGGGCACCGACATCTCCACCGACAGCGAGACCCTGGGCGGGGGTGGCGTGCTGGGCTGGACCGCCGACGAGCTGATCATCGAGGACTGCGTGATCACGGGCAACGAAGCCGACTTCGGTGGCGGGATCGTCGGCCCCTCCGAGGGCCTGCTCACCGTGCGGCGCAGCACCGTCTCGAGCAACCACGCCAGCGCCTACGGGGGCGGGATCTACGTGTTGGAGGGCGACCTGGAAGAGGTGGAGCTGTCCGACAACAGCTGCGCCGCCAGCGGCGGCGCCATCTACCACTACCAGAACACGCTCACGCTCACGGACTGCAGCATCACCGACAACGCGGCGAACTACGGCGGCGGGATCCGTGCCTTCGAGGACAGCATCGAGGCCAGCGGGACCCTGGTGGAGGGCAACCAGGCCGAGTACGGCGGCGGGCTGTACATGCGCAACGACGCGACGGCCAGCGGCCTCGAGATCCAGGGCAACACGGGCGACCGGGGCGCCGGCGTGTACTGCCGGGAGGACTGCACCCTGCTGGACAGCACGGTCCAGGCCAACGTGGCCACCAGCTACGGCGGCGGCATGATGTGCACCGACGGTGTGGCCGTGGTGCAGCGGGTCACCATCAGCGACAGCGAGGCCAGCGGCGGCGCCGGTGTGCTCTTGGACAGCTGTGATCTGCAGCTCGAGACCGTGACCATCTCTGGCGGGGCCGCGGGCTACGGCGCCGGGGTGTACCTGGTGGACTCCCAGGTGGACGCCGCTGCGGACGTGTTCGTCACCGCCAACGTGGCCGAGACCGCGGGCGGAGGGGCCTATTTCTACTCCAACAGCAGCTGGGACGGCGGCACCGTGCAGGGCAACAGCGCCGACTCTGGCGGCGGGCTGTACCTGTACGGCATCGGCGTGCTCGACGGGATCACCGTCCAGGGCAACAGCGCCACCGAGTGGGGTGGAGGCATGATGGTGGTGTCCGAGTCCGATCTGCAGGACGTTGTGCTGGACGGCAACGACGCCAACTACGGCGGCGGGCTGTACGTCTACGGCACCGGGTCCATCCGCATGGACGGGGCCACGGTCACCAACAATCAGGCCGTGGAGCGCGGCGGCGGAGTGCGGGTCTCGGCGGGCATCCTGGCCATCACGACCTCGGACTTCGGAGGCAGCAAGGCCGACAATGCCCCGGACGACATCTACGCGGGCGGTGCCGCCTACACGGGGCTCGAGATCGTGGAGAGCCTGACCTGCGTGGGGTCGGAGGGGTGTAGCTAGCTCTTGGCGCGCCGGGGTCATCCCGGGGTCACAGGCAAGGAATCCCCTGCGGGTGGCTCCATCTCAGGGTATCTACGCGGCGTCTTCATCACTCCAAAGGGAGAATCATGCGTTTCCTCGTCCTCTCCTCCGCTCTGCTCCTGGCTGGCTGCGCCACCGACCTCTCCGGCCTCGAGGTGCTCGAGGGCACCGGCAGCGATGTCGAAGGCAAGATCTTCGGCGGCTCCCCGCCCAACGCCCCCGAGCACCAGGCGGTGGTGTCCCTGCACACGCTGTCCCGCGGCGGCCGCTACGTCAGCGTCTCGCCGTTCTGCAGCGGCACGCTGATCGCCGAGGACATCGTCCTCACCGCCGGCCACTGCCTGGAAGGCACCGCCGCGAGCAAGGTCGCCATCTACGTGGGCGACGACCCCTCGGTCGATCTGGTCGGCAACATCTACGCCGTCTCCGAGGTCATGGTCCACCCGTCCTACGACAGCCGGACCATCCGCAACGACATCGCCCTGATGCGGCTGGCCACCCAGGTCACCTCCGTCACCCCGGTGCCCAACCTGCCGGCGTCCGAGGGCCTCACCAGCGCCGATCTCGGCGCCACCATCAACTTCGCCGGCTTCGGCACCACCGAGAGCGGCACCAGCGGCGTGAAGCTGCAGGTGGATGGCACCATCGACGCTGCGGGCTGCGGCGTGTCCGGCTGCCCCTCCGCGGGCGACACCGCCACTCAGTTCTCCTACGCCCAGCCCCACACGGGCCCCTGCTTCGGTGACTCTGGCGGCCCGGCCTTCATCACCCGCACCAGCGGTGTCTACGTGGCCGGCCTGACCTCCTACGGCGACTCCGCCTGCGCTGTCTACGGCGTCTCTACCCGCACCGACGCCTTCGATAGCTTCATCGACGCCTTCATGGGCACCAGCTCCGTGGACACCGGCCTCCCCCCGGTCACCGGCGACTGTGGCAACGGCGTCTGCGACGAGGGTGAGAGCTGCGACGGGCGCGACAGCACCACCGCCTGTGCCGACGACTGCGCTGGCGTGACCGGCGGCAAGCCCAGCAAGCGCTACTGCGAAGTCGGCAGCAGCTGCGAAGGCGCTGGCTGTCCCTAGATCTTCGGCTTCCAGACTCTGATGCGGGCGCCTTCGGGCGTCCGCTGCTGCTTCAGGCCCCTACCACATCCCGCTGAAGTCGCAGCTGCCGTCGCTGGTCACCTCGCTGCATCCTTCCGGATGGGCGATGCTCGCCTCACCCTCCAGCGCGCTGGTCATGAAGCCCAGGATCTGCTCCAGCGCGGCGTGCCCTGCCAAGGTGTCCCGCGCCGCGAAGCCGTGTATGTCGTAGGCGCCGGTGTCGGGCACGCGGAACTGGGTGAGGGCCGTGGCGGTTGCCACCGGGCCCGGGCTGTGGGCGAGGTCCACGATGTCCTCGAGGCTGGGGTCGATCTGCACGGCCCCCAGCGACCCCGCCAGGATCTCGGTGCAGATGTTGAGCAGGATGGGGTCCCCCACGCTCTCCTGCAGCAGGAACACGGCGGCCTTGGCCTGGGCCTGCTCCACCCACGCGGTGCCGTCCACGTCGTCCCAGGCCCCCTGGCCCATGACCATGGCCAGCTGCTCGTCCAGCTCGTCGTCGTAGCTGGCGCCCAGGATGACCTTCAGGAACTGATCCCAGGTGTGGGAGTCGGGGATCATGTGGGTCCAGCCGGCGCCGGGCACGTTGAGCACGCCGTAGTGGATGTCGGGGTGGGCTGCCGCGAAGACCGCGCCCATGGTGCCCCCCAGGCTGCCGCCCACCCAGATGGGCTCGGTGGTGTCGGGTCGCCGGCCGGCGGCCGGGTTGGGCTCGCCTCCCAGGGTCTCGGCCGCCAGGGCGTCGCCCAGGGTGGAGTCCAGGGCCGCGGAGACCGCCATCCCGTCGCTCACCGCCTGGAGCAGTCCCGCGGTGCTCTGGGCCGATCCCTGCAGGAAGTGCCCGAGCCCGGTGAAGGTCTGCAGCACGTCGTCGCCGGTCCAGCCAGTGAAGCGCAGGTTGACCTTGCCGAAGCCCTGGGCCGCCAGCTCCTCGTCGAAGGAGTCGTCCTCGAGCTGCCCGCCGGTGCCGTGGCCGTAGATGGCCACGGGCCAGTCGCCGACCCCCACGGGGATGCAGGCGCGGAAGGGCACGTCATGGCTGCCCTGCTGGACGGGCATGCCCTGCTCGTCCATGGCGAGCTTGCCCTCGATCGTGCGGAAGTAGGGCAGCCCCTGCACGGTGCCCAGGACCACCGCCAGCATGTCATCGTCCCGCCACTCCACGCTGTCGATGGTCACATCGGGGCCGCCGGCTCCGGCGGCCAGGGCGAGGTCCCGCATAGCCTGGCCGCGCTTGGTGCTGTCCTCTAGGGAGCGGGTGGTGAAGTCCCAGACCCTCAGCACCTGCTCCGGATCGATGCCCTGCTCGGCCAGCAGGGTGCGGGTGGGGGCGTGGTAGGCGGCCAGGGCGGCCTCGTCGTTGGTCACGGGGGCCTCGAGGCCCAGGGCCAGCAGGGTGTCGCGCTCCACGGGCAGCGGGCCGCCGTCCGCGTCGGTCAAGGAGTCCAGCAGCACGGCCACATGATCGGCGTCGGCCGGCATGGCCCGCAGCGGGCGGCCGATGATCATGGACTCGGGAGACAGGGAGCCGCCACCCTGACGCAGCTCGAGGCGCAGGGGCCAGCGCTGGCCGTACAGGGCGTGCCCGGGCTGGGCCACGAACAGCTGCAGCGACCCCTCGAGGCTGTCCGGGTCCAGGGCGCCGTCGAAGCCTGTGGCCAGGCCCGAGATGCGGGAGAAGCCGTCGGCGAGGTTGGCGAAGGTCGGGTCGTCGTCGGTGGGGAGCTGGGTCTGGTCGATGGCCACCCGCAGGCCCGTGACGGCCTCCGGATCCTGGATCGTGAATCGGCTCGAGGGCCAGGGCAGCTGGCAGCGCAGCGGGTCCTGGGCGTCGCAGGCCGAGTAGATCGGCGCGCGCTCCCCGGGGGCCCGGTCGGCGGGCAGGGTGAGGCCGGAGTCATCGGCGGGGTGGCAGGCGAGCAGGAGCAGGGCGAGGAGCATGGGAGGTCCCGGAGGGTTGCGCAGGAGACGATGATACTCCCCGCCGCTCGGGTCTGCGCTCGCGCTTCTCGAGGGCTCCCGCCAGCGCCCGAGGCCCGAGGCGGCTAGAAGGGGGACATAGACCTGTACGCATGAGCGTGTTTCTGGTCGTCGTCACGGAGGAAGGAACCATGAGTTGTGAGCACAAGCCCTGGCAGGAGTCCATGCCCGAGGATCAGTTCGAGCGTATGCGCGCGATCCTGGGAGCCCCCAGCCCCGTGGGGCTCGAGGCCGCCATGACCACCGGTGTGCTCGCGCCCTACGTCGAAGGCTTCATGCCCAAGGGTTGGTCCATCCGAAAGTTCCGAGGCAACGCGGGCATCGTCATCGACACCGCCCCCAACAAGACGGACGCCTTCACGGTCATGCTCATCGGCCACGCCGACAAGATCCGGCTGCAGGTGCGCAGCATCGGCAAGGACGGCAAGATCTGGGTCAACAGCGACTCGTTCCTGCCCACCACGCTGATCGGCCACGAGGTGCGCCTGTTCAGCGAGGACCCGGACGCCCCGGGCCGCTACCGGGTCATCGACGGCGGCACCATCGAAGCCCTGGGCGCCATCCACTTCGCCCCCCCGGGCGTGCGCGACGGCAGCAAGGGCATCGACGCCAAGAAGCTCTACCTCGAGCTGCAGCTGCACGGGGAAGACCGCAAGAAGCAGATCGACGCCCTGGGCATCCGCGCGGGCGACTCCCTGCTGCTCAACCGTCCCATCCGCCACGGCTTCGCCCCGGACACCTTCCAGGGCGCCTACCTGGACAACGGGCTGGGCTGCTTCGTGGTGGTCGAGGTGGCTCGCCTGCTGGCCGAGGCTGGCGGCCTGAAGAACGTGCGCTACCTGGGCGCCGCCGCCACCCACGAAGAGATCGGGCGCTTCGGCAGCCGCGTGCTGGCCGGTGAGCTGCGCCCCGACGTGGTCATCGCCGTGGACGTCAACCACGACTACGAGGCCGCGCCCGGCGTGGCCGACCGCCGCTTCGAGCCCCTGGCCATGGGCAAGGGCTTCACCCTCAGTGTGGGCGCCGTGGCCAGCGCTGGGCTCAACGCCATCATCCAGCAGGTGGCCAAGGCCCACGACATCCCCGTGCAGATCTCCCTGGTGGGGCGCGACACCGGCACCGACGCCATGGCCGCCGCTCTGGCCAGCATCGACGCCGCCGCCACCTCCCTGGGCTTCCCCATCCGCAACATGCACACCATCTCCGAGAGCGGGCACACCGGCGACGTCCTGGCCGCCCTGTACGCCGTGGTGCACGCCCTGCAGCACATGGACGCCATGAACGACGGCGCAGGCATCTGCTCCGATGACCTCATCGACGCCCACCCCCGCCTGGACCTGGCCCACGACCTGGAGCATCGCCCTGCCGCGGATGAGTGATCCCTTCGAGCCAGCGCTGATCGGCAGCATCCGCGCCCAGTACGCCCTGCCGGCCTATGGGCGGCATGGGCTGGGCCACTGGGCCAGGGTGCTCGAGAACGGTGAGCGCCTGGCCGTTCTCACCGGTGCCCGCCTGGACGTGGTGCGCCTGTTCGCCGTCTTCCACGACGCCTGCCGCCACAGCGAGGGCTACGATCCCGGCCACGGTGTCCGTGGCGCTGCCCTGGCCCGCAGCCTGCGCGGCCACGGCTTCTCGCTGGACGAGTCGGGCATGGCTCAGCTGGAGCGCGCCTGCGCCCTGCACACCCGTCAGCTCACAGACAGCGACATCACTGTGGCCACCTGCTTCGACGCCGATCGGCTGGACCTGCCCAGGGTGGACATCACGGTGGACCCCGCTCGCCTGGCCACCGACGCCGCCCGCGATCCGAAGATCATCGCCTGGGGGCGGGACCGGGCCGTGCGGGGGACCGTCATGCCGGCGTCTTGGAAGCGCATGAGGGTCTCGGGCGAGGCCCCCTGAGGCCTCTCTCCGTGGGCGTCAGCGCGGGGGGCCGTCGGCTCGCTTCGACTCCGCCTCTTCGCGCAGTCGACCCAGCGCCCGGGCCGCCCGCCGGGCCGCCTCCAGCCAGGGAGCAGCGCGCTCGGTGACCCGGACCGGCCGGATGGGGGCGTGGCCGGGGTCGGTCCACTCGAACAGGTCCGCTCGGCGCGCGCCCTCGCCGTCGGGGCGCAGCCAGGCGAAGCACTTTCGACCGAAGGGGACGGTACACTCCACGTCCCGGTAGGCTGGGGACCAGGTGCCGGTGTTGAGCAGCTCGAGCCCCTCGAGGGCGATGTGCTGCTCTTCGTGGGTGTGCCCCACCACCACCCGGGACACCCCGCAGATCTTGGCCGCCAGCGGGGCACGATCCAGCAGCAGGCCCTTGGCCTCGGAGGTGCCCGAGCGCACCGAGCGGGCGTAGAACAGGAAGGGGGGCAGCAGCAGCAGGAACACCGCCCCCGCCCACCACGGGGAGACGGGCGCGAAGACGTTGAGCACCGAGTAGATCTGGAAGCTGCCGAACACCAGCACCGCGAGGATCGCCGCCCGATCCAGCCACAGCTCCCGGGCGATGCGCCACGGGCTGAAGATGGCCGGGTGGGCGTGGATGGCCTGCAGGCCCCGCACGGCCGCCGTGGTCGTGTTGGCCCGCCGCGCGATGTCGTCTACGCGCTGTTCGATGGTGAGGGGGTCCTTGACCGAGGGCAGGAAGCCCTCGCGCACCGAGGAGACCAGGGTGACCAGCGCGCCCCAGAACCAGGTCCAGCCGATGAAGGGCTGGATGCGGAGCATGTAGCGTACGAAGAACCGGACATACTCGGGGCCCGACTTGATGAACGAGCTGTCCACGTGGGGGTTGAACAGGCCCATGGCGTTGAGCATGTAGCGCTCGGCAAGGTTGCCGAAGGGCACGCGCACGCGCCGCTTGCCCCGCCAGCGGATGGTGGGGTGGATGGGATCGGCGCACAGGCAGTAGGAATCGTACTGGTTGCCGTGCTCGATCAGCGTGTCCCCTTGGCTGACGTAGAACCACTCGCACACCCGCACGGCGTCGCGCAGGTGGTCGGGCAGGCCCAGGCTGGCGACCAGATCGGCGCGCACGCTGTGCCACTGCAGCTCGATGTCGTGGTTCCCGATGACCACGATCACGGTGTTTCCGGCCAGCACCCAGCGGCGCAGCGCGGCGACGAACACAGCATGGTCCTGCAGGATGCGCCCCATCACGAAGCGCGACTTGGCCTCCTCGCTGCCCAGGCCGCGTCGGCGCTCCAGCCAGCTCACCGGAAACAGCCGCTCCGTGGGCAGGGCCATGGCAGAGTCGAAGTCGAACACGTCCCCGTTCAGGATCAGCTCGCTGCCACTGGGGAGCTCCCCCTCGAAGTGGGCCAAAAAGCGATCGAACACCTCGTCGATGAACAGGTCTCGCTGCTTGTAGCGCTTCCACAGCGGCTTTCCGGGGATGGGCTCCTGCGCGTCGCTCAGGTGCAGGTCGCTGACGACCAGGGTGTTCCGCGCTGGCTGGGGTGCCGCATCCATGGCGCCCAAGTAGCGCGTGGCCGGGTGCTTCGCTGTGCCTGTTCGTGCGAATCCCAGGGCGAGCTGTCGGAGCCGCTGGGCGGGTCTTGGACCTCAGGACGGTTCGTCGCCGTAGCGGTTGGGGCCCACCGTTCCCCTCAGGAACCCCGTCTCCACCAGGGCCCACAGGCCGCCGATGACAGGGACCAGGCCGATGAGAATCCACCAGCCGGACCTGTCCCGGTCGTGCCAGCGCTTCACCTGCAGGGCCAGCGAGGCCCAGATCTGTGGGACCGCCAGCAGGAGCGCCAGCACGAAGGCGATGTCCGAGGCGCCGAGCACCGCCCCGACGACCATGTTGATGAGCCCGAACACCATCGCCATGGACAGGCTCGCGATCCAGAAGCTGGAGCGCCGGATACGACCATCGAAGGAGAAGAGCAGCCAGTAGACGTCGCGCTCGCTGGTGCTCGCGGCGCGGGGGCTCGGCGGTGGTCGCTCGGATCGCCCCGGTTGCGCCACCCTGGAGTCCCCGGCCTCGGCCAGCAGCTCCCTGGCCAGGAAGCGCACGAGGCGGGAGGGGTCGTCGCTGGCAGCCTGGAGCCATGGGCGGGCTTCTTCGGGGGAGCCGGTCTGCGCCAGCTCGCGCATGGCCCGGTACCGCACGCCTTCGTCCGGCGAGGACAGCTGCTGCTGGAGTTCTTCTGGGACCGCCATGGTTCTGCTCCTGTGTGCGCGATTCTACATGGAGCGTGCGCCCGGGCCGGGAGGGGGGTGTCAAGATGGATGGCCCGGGCCCTCGAGCGCAACCGAAGGTACGTAGCCCGAGCTGGGCCATTCCCTTGGGGCGGAGAGCAGGGTCCGCCCGCCAGGAGCGCCGGTGCTCGGCTGCGAGGCGAGGCCAGGGGCGCTATCCTGGGTCCTTCCCTGGAGGCTCCCCATGGCCGGCGCCCAACCCACCTGCAGCCGCTGCATCATGGACAGCACCGTGCCCGGCCTGCGCCTGGACGCTCAGGGCGCGTGCCAGCTGTGCCACGCTCACGATCGGCTGGACCGCGCCTACTTCAGCGGCCAGGACCCCGACAAGAAGGCCGCTTTTTTGGCCACCATCGAGAAGATCAAGCGCGAGGGCAGGGGGCGCCCCTACGACTGCATCCTGCCGCTCTCTGGCGGCGGTGACAGCAGTTGGGCCCTGGTCAAGGCGGTGGAGCTGGGCCTGCGCCCGGTGGCCTACCACTTCGACAACGGCTGGGTCAGCGACATCGGGCGCCAGAACCTGGCCACCATGACCTCGAAGCTGGGCGTGCCGCTGAAGACCCTCTCCGTGCCCTGGGAGCAGCTTGGCGATGCCTTCCGAGCCTGCCTCGAGGCATCCATCCCCGAGCCCTGCCTGCCCTGCCTGGTGGCGGTGTTCTCCCTGGCCTACCGGGCGGCGGAGATCGAGGGCCTGCGCACGGTGATCTTCAGCTCATCGCCCCTGACCGAGGGCATCGCTCCGTTGGGCTGGTCCTATGTGGACGGCCGCTACCTCGAGTCGGTGGTGCAGGCGCACGGCCAGCCCGCCACCCTGGGTGCGGTGCGGGACTTCAACCGGCTGCGGGCTCGGAACCTGCTGGCGGGCGCCCTGGTGCGGCGCACCCGGGTGATCATGCTGCCCCTGTACCTCGAGTGGGACGAGCCCCGCTTCAAGGAGCGCCTGCGCAGCGAGTACGGGTGGATCGACGGCGGCAAGCACGCCGACTGCATCTACACCCCCTTTCGCACTCAGCTCATCCACGACAAGTTCGGCTTCGACCTGCGCCGGCTGGGCATCGCCGCCCAGGTGCGTGCCGGCCGCATCAGCCGCGCCCGGGCCCTGGCCTGGTTCGACGACAACCCCATGGTCGAGGACCTGGAGAACAGGGAGCGCGTGCTCGCGCGGCTGGGCATGTCCGCCGCCGACTACCAGCGCATCATGGCCGCGCCCCCGCGCAGCTTCCGCGACTACCGCACCTACTACCCGCTGATTCGAGCTATGCGGCCCCTGATCCGCCAGGCTTGCAAGCGCGGCCTGCTGGCCGAGCATGTGATCGACAAGTTCGAGGACTAGCCTGGCGCCCGCGCGGCTGCGGCTGTGTGTTCCAGCTTCGAACACCCGCGGTGGCCCGCCGACGGGGGGAGAGCAGGGAGCGCTCGAGGTCCCGGATGACTCGGTCTGGCGCTCGAGGTCACCTTTGGAACATAGGGTGGTCGGTGGACACTGTTCACAGGTCTCAGAGTCGTCCGAAGACGCCCCGTTTCCCCGGGTGATCTGGAGGGCGTCGATCGAGACGATGAACACTATTGGGTGTGTCCCATGTCCTGCGGGTGGGGTCGCCGCAGGAGTGGGCATCCTGGCGGCGTGTGTTCAGCCAGTCATGGTCATCGTCTCGGCCGTTCGGCCTCCACCCACGGGAACCGCATCCACGGGTCTGTCGTTTCGCCGGACCTTCTGAGGGTGTCGGCTCGTGACGGACCCGTCGTCAAGCCGCCGACAAGTGCCTACCCTCGCGCCCAGGGTACCGAGTTCCCGGCGCTTCCCAGGGCCAAAACGCCGACAAGTGCCTACCCTTGCGCCCAGGGTACCGAGTTCCCGGCGCTTCCCAGGGCCAAAACGCCGACAAGTGC
>ERZ890953.251-NODE-251-length-32042-cov-7.855723_pt1 | contig 32042 bp, 19 predicted proteins | sample MGYA00521264_ERZ890953 | MGnify/ENA primary metagenome ERZ890953 (study PRJEB32303, sample SAMEA104408629) | aquatic metagenome | biome: Brackish water; feature: Chemocline; material: water | place: Baltic Sea | collected 2014-10-26T21:54:00 | depth 200 m ...
AGATCCGGCCGTGGTCGGAGCACGCGGCGTAGGTGGGCGCGGGGTAACAGGGCAACCCTGCTGACCGGCGTTGTTGCACGGCTCCGATCCGAGCCGTGCAACAACGCCCATACCGTGGTCAGCTGGAATTGCCTCGCCTCGAACCTGACACAACTGGCCTGGCTGGGAGCCGGTCCTGCTCCACTTCGCGCAGTACCGTCATGAGGTTCGGGGAGGCGCCGAAGCTTCGCATTCCCTTCTCTCTGACCCAGCCCTCGCGCAGCGAGCACTGGCGCTGACGCCCCACGACCCGCGGGTACCAGTACCCGTTCTGGGACGGGAACGGACGCCCTGGGACGGGTGCCGCTCGTGTGACCTCACCATATCCAGCTTTGAAGGGTCCCCAACTACCACCCTGTTCTACTCCACATACCCAAGCTCCCGCAGCGCCTCCTCCAGCTCTGGCCCAGCCTGCTCCCCCTGAGGCGCCGCCACGGGCGTCTGCTCCAGCCAGGCCTGTGACACACTCTCCAATACATCAGCGCCAGTGCTCGTGTCAGCCGGCGTGGGCACCAGCTCGCCTGGGTCCGCCATCAGGTCGTAGCGCTGGGCCGGGTCGCTGCCGTCGAGTGTGGCGATGCGCTTGTGTCGGCCGTCCAGGGTGGTGGCCACCCAGGTCTCGCGCTCGACCACCGCCAGGGGAGGGGAGGGGACGTCTCGGAGCAAGGAGCGACCCTGCCAGCTGGGGGGCTGCCGGTCGGCCAGGCCCATGGCGTCGAGCAGGGTGGGGGCCAGGTCGATCAGCCTTGCCACTCCCTGTTGCTGGCGACTGTGGGGGATGCCCGGGCCCGCCAGCAGCAGGGGGACGTGCGCCAGGGGCTCCCACACCCATGGGCCGTGGCCGTTCTGGCCGTGCTCGCCCAGCAGCTCACCGTGATCCGAGGCGAAGACCACCACCGTGTTGCTCAGCAGGTCCTGCTCGTCCAGGGTCTGCAGCAGGCGCCCGAAGTGACGGTCTGCGTCCAGCACCGCGGCCCGGTAGGCGTCGCGGTAGGTCGCCAGGTGCTGCTGTGGGCCCAGGCCGTCTGCGGCGTAGTCGGCGGCGACCTGGGTGAGGCCCCCCCGAGGGCACTTGTTGTCGGGGCGCCGATACAGGGTGGGGTCGATGGAGACGCCGGCGGTGCGCTGGGCGTCTTGGCTGGGGCAGAGGGGGTGGTGCGTGGCCATCAGGTGGACGTAGAGGAAGTTGGGCCGCCCGTCGTGAGGCCAGTAGGCCAGCTCCCGCTGCGCCGCCTGGATGGCGGGGATGTCGCCCTCGTAGCTCCACTGGTCGAAGCCGAGCTGGCTGGCGTCGAGCCAGTCCAGGTAGCCGTTGGCGTTCAGGCCCACGGTGACGTAGCCAGCATCGCGCAGCACCCCTGGCAGGGTGGGCAGGTCGCTGCCAGGTCGAGGCTTGATGGCGCTGCGGTCGGCCCAGCTGGAGACCCAGCCGTGGCTGCGCGCCCAGCGGGAGCTCATGTAGGAGATGAACGATGGCCCGGTCCAGGTGTACTGGGTCCAGGCATGCTCCACGAGCAGGGACCGCTCGGAGAAGCGGTCCACCTCGGGGGAGGAGCCTAGGGCCGCGCCGTAGGCCCCAAGGGCGTCGGCCCGCAGTGCATCGACCACCACCACGAGCAGGTTTGGGGGCTCGGGTGCGCCCATGGGCTCGAGGGGCACGAGGCTGGGCTGGCCGAGCCGCAGCTGCGCACCGGGCTGGCCGCGCAGCTGCAGGCACAGCCTGGCTCCTTCGGCTTGGGCTGGGCTGGACAGCAGCGCGCGGGTGCGCTGCTCGGTGCTCGCCGCCTGTTGGCCACGCAGGGTCAGCAGCCGCTGCTGGCCGCCAGGTCCGCGCAGGGGCCCACCGTCGGCCTGGAGATAGCTGACCACCAGCTGCGCCACAGAGGAGTCGGGCGCTTGGGACGCGACGCTCCAGCGCCAGTCCAGGCGAGCGCGGCTCAGGGCCTGCATGGACAGGGGGTGGCAGACCTGGGAGGCCTGGCCTTGCTCGGGCAGGCTCAGCACGGTCCACTCCCCCTGCTGCTGGGCCTCGGGCCGCTGGTCGGGGGGCCCGTCCACCGTCCAGCCCGAAGGGGAGGCCGCGGGGAGGGGCTGCGCGCCCTGGCCGCAGGCCGAGAGCGCGGCGAGCAAGCCGAGCAGCGGGACGTGGGGCGTGGGGGCGGGGGTGCGCATGGGGGGCCTCGCGGTGGCATCTCCTATCGCCCCGGGGACCAGGGCGGCGCGACGGAAGGGCCGGGTCCGCCGTGGGGTCCTCACCGTGCTATCCTGCGCGCCGAGAATGCCTCGCATGGAGGATTGACATGAGCTTCGCAAGACCCCTGGCGCTGGCTTCTGTGGGTGCCATGTTCTGCCTTGGCCTGGCCTGGGCCACCCCGAGCTGGGCGGGCTGCACCAAGGACACGGACTGCAAGGGCGATCGTGTGTGCAGCGCGGATGGCCACTGCGTGGATCCTCAGCCCTGTCCCCCCTGCGACTGCAGCTGTGAGGGCGAGCCCGCGCCCGTCGCCGAGGCCCCCAGGGCTCCAGAGCGTGTCGCTGCGCCCGATGCCTCCACACTGATCATCACGATGACGGACGAGTCGCCCACCACCGGGGTCGAGGTCAGCTGCCCCAGCGGCTTCCGGCTGCGCGTTTCCTTCGAGGGCGGGGTGGCCACCGTGCCGGGCGTGCCGGCAGAGCACTGCTCGGTGCACTTCAAGGGTCCGGTGAACGCGCGCTTCCAGCCGGTCAAGGGGGGGCAATCCCTGCTCTGCTACCTGCAGGGCGCCACGGCGGTGTGCGAGTGAAGGCTTCGATGTTCGTCCCCTTGCTGGCGTGTCTGTTTGTCTCCTCGGCCCTGGCCGAGCCCGACCTGCTCGCGCAGGGTCGAGAAGCCCTGCGCGTCAAGGATGGTCCGACTGCGGCGCTTGCGCTCCAGCAATGTGTCACCGCGCAGCCCGACGCCGTGGACTGCTGGTGGGAGCTGGGCTGGGCCCACTGGCTGCAGCGGGACTGGCCGGCGGTGGTCCAGGCCTGGAGTCAGGTCAAGGCGCTGGACCCCGGCCACGCCGAGGTGCGGGACTACCTCAGCCGAGCCAAGGACAACCTGGCCATGCAGCAGCTGGCCGTGGCGGGCGCCCAGGCGGCTCCGTCGAGCTTTCAGTCCAGCGCCCCAGCCGACGCCAGCCTGCGCCTGCGGGCCGTGGGTGACGTGATGCTGGGCACGGACTTCCCGGCGGGAGTGTTGCCCCCCGACGACGGCGCCACCATGCTGGTGGCGGTCCAGGATCTGCTGCGAGACGCCGACCTCACCTTCGCAAACCTCGAGGGCCCGGTCTGCGATGGCGGCCAGACCCGCAAGTGTGATCCCACCAAGCCCCCGGGTTCCTGCTACGCCTTCCGCTCACCGGCCCGCTATGGCGCCTACCTGGAGCAAGCCGGCGTCGATGTGGTCTCCACGGCCAACAACCACAGCGGAGACTTCGGCGACTTCTGCCGGGACCAGACCCAGGCCAACATGGACGCCCTGGGCATCGCCCACTCGGGCCGCCCCGGCGACGTCGCGGTGCTGGAGCACGCGGGCCTGGACATCGCCCTCATCGCCTTCCACGCCTCGGCGGCCACCCACGATGTGCGCGACATCCCGACCGCGCAGAACCTGGTGCGAGGCCTGGCCGCTCAGCACGACCTCGTGGTGGTGAGCTTCCATGGCGGCGCGGAAGGCGCCAAGGCCTTGCACGTGCCCCACGGCAGCGAGACCTACTACAGCGAGGATCGGGGCGACCTGCGCGCCTTCAGCCACGCTGTGGTGGACGCGGGCGCCGATCTGGTGCTCGGCCATGGTCCCCATGTGCTGCGGGGCATGGAGGTCTACCAGGGCCGGCTGATCGCCTACTCTCTGGGTAACTTCGCCACCTACGGGCGCTTCAACCTCAGCGGCAACCTGGGCATCGGCGCGGTGCTCGAGGTGAACCTGGATCGCCAGGGCCGCTTCCAGGGCGGAAAGCTCTTCGCTACGCGCCAGGAAGGTGAGGGGGTGCCCGTGCCCGATCCTACGGGCGCCGCCATCGATCTGGTGCGGCAGCTGAGCGCCCAGGACTTCCCCGGCACCGCGGTGCGGGTGGCCCAGGACGGCAGCCTGGCCGGGCCCGAGGGATAGCGTGACCATGACACATTCACATGTGTCGCTCGCGTCGCTCACCACCATGGGTGTGGGGGGCGCCGCGGGGACCTATATCGAGGCCGACTGCGAGGAGGCCTTGATCCAGGCCTTGCGCGAGGCCGACGGCCAGGGCGTGCCGGTGTTGCTGCTGGGCGGCGGGTCCAACCTGGTCGTGGCGGACAGCGGGTTCCCCGGACTGGTGCTGGCTGTGAGGCATCGCGGCGTGCAGACCAGTGGCTCGGGGTCGGTGATCGTGGAGGCGGCCGCGGGAGAGCCCTGGGATGAACTGGTGGCGTGGGCCGCCGCCCGCGGCCTGGCGGGCCTCGAGTGCCTGGCCGGCATCCCGGGTATGGTCGGCGCTACCCCTATCCAGAACGTCGGGGCCTACGGGCAGGAGATCGCCGACACCTTGGTCGACCTGCGGGTCTGGGATCGGAGCGAGTCGCGGATGGTCACCCTGCCCGCGGCCGCCTGCCACTTCGGCTACCGCAGCAGCGCCTTCAAGGTGACCCTTCGGAACCGCTACGCCATCCTCTCCGTGCGCTTCGCCCTGCGCAGCGGGCTGCCCGACATGCCCCGTCAGGGTGAGCTCGCTCGTCAGCTGGCCGACCTGGGCGAGCCCCCCAGTGTGACCGGCGTTCGCGATCTGGTGATCGCGCTGCGCAAGGCCAAGGGCATGTTCTACGACCCTACCGATCCCGACTCCTGCAGCGCTGGGTCCTTCTTCGTCAACCCGGTGGTCAGTGTGGAGCACGCGGAACACATCCGGCGGGGTGTGTCGCTGGACATGCCTCGCTTCGAGGTGGACGCGCGCCGGGTCAAGCTGGCAGCGGCCTGGCTCATCGAGCAGGCCGGCTTCCCTCGGGGGTTCCGCATGGGTCGCGCAGGGCTGTCCACCCGCCACGCGCTGGCCGTCACCAACCGGGGCGGCGCCAGCGCCGAGGAGATCGTGGGGCTCGCGCGGCATGTCCGCGCGGGCGTGCTTCAGCGCTTCGGGGTGGCCCTGGCGCCCGAGCCCATGCTGGTGGGGTTGGCGCTCGAGGGCGAGGCGTCGAGGCCCTGATCCAGGGCGTAGAGGTCGTCCACCAGGCTCATGTGGCCCAACAGCCAGGGCTCGGACCAGGTGAGCGACCATGCCAACGCGCCAGCGCCTGTGATCTCGCGGATGGCGCCGGCGGCGCCGAAGTTCATCAGTGTGTTGCCATTGTCAAGCCGCAGGGCTTCACCCTGGTATTGGGGGAACAGGTCTTGGCCCTCACCCCAGCTCCACTGCTCCCGCAGCACCTGGGCCGACTCGTCGAGTGTGAACTCCCGCACCCGGTGCTGGAGCAGCAGGTCCGGCGCGAGGGTGCTCACCAGCAGGGTGCCCTCCGGGGTGAAGTTGGGGTAGTGCTGCAGATCGAAGCGGGCGCTGGCGGGTTCGGTCTGCCAGCTGCCCTCGAGTTGACCCCAGCTGTGCCGCACCGTGGCGGTCTCGAGGTCGATCTCCAGCACCGTGTCGGTGGCCCACAGGGACATCAGCACGCTGCCCCGGCTGGGCTCGAGCACCACAGCGTTGGCCTCGCAGCACCAGGTGTCGGTGCAGCGGTCCGCGATCCATGCGGCGCAGTCGAACAGGCGCTCCCGCTGCCCCTGGCGGTCGATGCGGGACAGCCAGCCCTCGCCCTCGGTCTCCCGGTCGAAGTAGTAGACGCTGCCGTCCGACGCCTCGTCCCATGCGAAGCGCAGCCCCGGCGCCTCCACCTGCTCCATCCAGGCCAGGCTCGGCCCGAAGCGCTGGATCAGTGCGGGCTGGCCTCCGGCGAGCCCGAAGCGATCGATCTGCGCGGCCACGATGTGTGTTCCGTCGCGGCTGGGCCTGGGGAAGGTGCTCGACAGCCCGCTGGGCAGCGCGCGATACCACACCACCCGCCCTCGACGGTCGAGGACAATTTGCCAGTAGGGACCGTCATAGTAGGCACCGTCGTAGCGCTCGAGGGCCAGCAGCAGCCAGGGGTGATCGGTGGTCTGGCTGGCATCCCAGAGATCGAGCCCCGGAGCGAGCTCGGGCAGGGGCAGGGCGCCGGTGGTGGCAAGGACGGGCTCCCCCAGCCGCTGGCGGTCGTCCCGCGCCGTCACCAGCTGCACCTGGACCTCGCTGTCCGGTGGGAGCCCCAGGATGGTTTGTTGCTGCGGCCCTGGGGAGCAGGCGCGCGCAGGGGTGTCGCGCCAGCCTTCGTCGTCCACCTGATAGCGCAGCCAGCAGGCATCCACTGTGTCGTCCATGGTCCAGCTGGCCTCGAGCAGGGTGACCATGTCCTGATGCTGGGCGATCGACACAGCCGGCATGGGGGTGGATGTGTCGTCGGTGGGGTCCGACTCCTCTGGCGGGTCCCGCTGGCAGGCCATGGCCAGCAGGACCAGGTAGGGGAGCGTGGCACACATGGTTAGTCCATGCGCCCGATGGCCTCCACCAGCAGCCGGGTCACCTTCTCGGAGTTCTGCTGGAAGATGGCCAGGATGTCGTCCCAGGTGACGGGGGCTTCGTCGGTCTTCCAGCAGTCGTAGTCGGTGGACATGGCCACGGCGGCGTAGGGCAGCGCGGCTTCGTTGGCCAGGATGCACTCGGGCGCGATGCTCATGTTGATGACGTCCGCGCCCCAGGCGCGGAACATGTGAGACTCGGCGCGGGTGGAGAAGCGGGGGCCTTCGATGGTGACCACGGTGCCCGTGGGGTGGTGGGTGATGGCGAGGTCTTGGCAGGCCTGGATCAACAGCGCACGCAGGGACGCGTCGAAGGGATCGGCCATGGGGGTGTGGACCGGGGCGTGGGGCTCGAAGTGCTCGTGGAAGGTGATGGGCCGGTGGCGCGTGAAGTCGATGAACTGGTCGAGTACTACCAGGTGTCCCCGGTCGATCTCCTGGCGCAGGGAGCCCACGGCGGTGGTGGCGAGGATGCAGTCGCAGCCAGCCTCGGCCAGGGCATGCACGTTGGCGCGGTAGTTGACCTGGGTGGGGGGCACGGTGTGCTGACGGCCGTGGCGGCCCAGCAGCACCACCTGGTGATCGGCGATGACGCCCTGCTTCAGCGCGGAGCTGGGCTTTCCCCAGGGGGTGGTGACGTGGACGTCACGGGGATCGAGGAGGATGTCCGGATCGTCCAGGCCGCTGCCGCCGATGATGCCGATCTTCTTCATGGGTGCCTCGTGGGGTGAGTGGTGATGTCGGGATCCCTATCTGCTGGATGCCGCGACGGCTCGCGGTCTGGCGCTGGCCAGCCTGGTGGGTTTCCGCTACCAGAGAGCCTCGGAGGGCGTGATGCCCTGGTACGCTGACCTGCACATCCACTCGCGCTACTCCCGCGCTACCTCCAAGCAGTGCGACGTGCCCAACTTGGCGCTGTGGGCGCGCCGCAAGGGCTTGAGGGTGGTGGCCACGGGCGACTTCACCCATCCACGCTGGCGCGAGGAGCTACAGCGAGATCTCGAGCCTGCGGAGCCCGGGTTGTTTCGGCTGAGGCCCAACCGGCAGGCCTGGGTGGACGAGCAGCTGCCCCCTGGGTTGGCAGGCCTGACCCGCTTCCTGCTCCAGGTCGAGATCTCCACCATCTACAAGAAGGGTGACCGCACCCGCAAGGTCCACCACTGCGTCTACATGCCCGACATGCAGGCGGCCGAGCGCTTCGTGGCACGGCTGGAGCGCGTAGGCAACCTGCACTCCGACGGCCGCCCCATCCTGGGCCTCGACTCCCGGGACCTGCTGGAGATCGTGCTCGAAGCCAGCGATCAGGCCTTCCTGATCCCGGCGCATGTCTGGACGCCCTGGTTCGCGGTGCTCGGCTCCCGCTCGGGCTTCGACAGCATCGAGGAGTGCTACGGCGATCTGAGCGACCACATCTTCGCCATCGAGACGGGGCTGTCCTCCGACCCGGCCATGAACTGGCGTGTGTCGCAGCTGGACCGCTTCCGGCTGGTGTCTTGCTCCGACGCCCACTCTCCGTCCAAGCTGGCTCGCAACGCCACCTGCTTCGAGGGGGATCTGGACTGGTTTGGCCTGCGCGACGCCCTGGCCGGCGGCTCCGGCTACGCAGGGACCATCGAGTTCTACCCCGACGAGGGCAAGTACCACCTGGATGGGCACCGCAAGTGCGGCGTGTGCCTCGAGCCCGCACGCACCCGCGCGCTGAACGGGCTGTGTCCGGTCTGCGGCAAGCCCTTGACCGTAGGTGTGTCACATCGGGTGGAGGTGTTGGCGGATCGCCCCGTCGATAGTGGCTTCCGCCCCCCCAATGCCGGCCCGGTGCGCTCCCTGGTGCCGCTGCCGAGCATCCTGAGCGAGATCATGGGGGTTGGCCCCCAGAGCAAGCGGGTGCAGCGCACCTACCTCGAGCTGCTGGCCCGGCTGGGCCCCGAGCTGGAGATCCTCACCGCGTGCCCCCTCGAGGAGCTGGCCGAGCGGGGCTCTTCGCTGCTCGTGCAGGCCGTCGAGCGGCTGCGCGAGGGCCGCGTGATCCGCCAGGGCGGCTACGATGGGGAGTATGGCCGCGTGCGCCTGTTCGAGGACCACGAGCTGCTCCAAGCCCAGCGCGGCGGCCTGCTGTTCACCCCCCCCGCGCGGCCCACGCCCAGGGTCGAGCCTCTCCAGGCGCCCGCACCCACAGCCATCCTCGAGCCACCAGTCGCTGCGCCCCCTCCCACGGTGGCCCCGGTAGGGCGCCGCGGCATCCTCGGTGCGCTGGACGATGAGCAGCGCGCAGTGGCCGAGATCTGTGCGGGCCCGGTGCTGGTGGTGGCCGGTCCTGGCTCGGGCAAGACCCGCACCTTGACCCACCGGGTGGCCTGGCTGGTGGCCGAGCGGGGGGTGCCTCCCGAGGGCTGCCTGACCATCACCTTCACCCGCCGGGCAGCCGAAGAGCTGCGGGAGCGGCTGGAGGCTCTGCTGCCAGAGGGTGGGGCCAGCGTGCCGGTGCACACCTTCCACAGCCTCGGTCTGAGCCTGCTGCGGGAGCACGGTCCACTGTTGGACCTGCCAGAGGACTTTCGCGTGGCCGACGAGTCCGAGCGTCTGGCCCTGGCCAAGGTCGGCCTGGGGCTGAGCGAGAAGCGCGCCAGCGCCCTGCTGCGTGCCCTGAGCATCGCTCACCGGCAGGATGGCCTGGCTGCCCTGCAGGGCGCCCAGCCCCTGGTGGTCAGGCTTCAGAGGCTGCTGGCGGAGCGCCGCCTGCTGGACTTCGATCAGCTGGTCACGATGCCCACGGCCTTGCTCGAGGCCTATCCCGAGCTGCGGCGCTCGCTCTGGTCTCGCTGGCCCTGCGTGAGTGTGGACGAGTATCAGGACATCGACGCGGCCCAGTGGCGCCTGATCCGTCAGCTGGTGCCGCCCCTGGATGCCAACCTGTGCGCCATCGGCGATCCCGATCAGAGCATCTACGGCTTCCGCGGTGCCGACTCGGGCTTCTTCGAACGTTTCCCCCAGGACTTCCCTGGCGCGCGGGTGCTGCGGCTCGCCCGCAACTACCGATCGGGGCGCCCCATCGTCGAAGCCAGCATCCAGGTGGTCACCCGCGGTGAACCGCAGCTGCGTCCGGTGGAGGCCATCTTGGACCACCCCGAGCGCGTGGTCATCCACGAAGCCCCCACCGACAAAGCCGAGGCGGAGTTCGTGGTCCACAGCATCGAACGGCTGCTGGGCGGGCACAGCTTCTTCTCCCTGGACTCTGGGCGGTCCCTGGACGGCAGGGCTGCCGATCTGGCCTTCTCCGACGTGGCCGTGCTCTACCGCACCGACGCCCAGGCCGACGCCCTGGTGGAGGCCTTCACCCGCTCCGGGATGCCCTTCCAGCGCCGCTCCCACCAGCCCTTGAGCGAGCTGCCCGCTGTGCGCGACCTGGCGGCTGCCCTGGCCGACCGGGCTGGCGATGGCACCCTGACCGGGCAGCTGGCCGCCGCGGCCGCGGGGATCGAGAGTGCCGCCCCCGAGAGGCGCGATCAGCTCGATCAGGCGCTGGAGCTGCTCGACCCCCTGGCCCGGCGCTGCGACGCCGATCTGCCTCGCTTCCTGGCTGAGCTCGCCTTGGGCTCGCAGCTCGACACCTGGGACCCTCGGGCCGAGCGCATCTCCCTGCTCACCCTGCACGCCAGCAAGGGGCTCGAGTTCTCCGTGGTCTTCCTGCTGGGGCTCGACGATGGTGTGCTGCCCCTGCGCTTCGGCCCCGATCCCCTAGAGGCGGCCGCGCTGGACGAAGAGCGGAGGTTGCTCTACGTGGGCATGACCAGGGCCCGCATGCGCCTGTACCTGTGCAGGGCCAAGAGGCGCGCCTGGCAAGGCAGGGTCCGCGCCATGGAGCCCTCGCCGTTCCTGCGGGACATCCGCGAGCAGCTCCTCGAGCGCCACACCACGGCCGCCAAGCCCAAGGCCCGCGACCCTGGCTACCAACAGCTGGGACTGTTCGGTGCCGTCGATTGAGGCCGCGCCCGGACGCGAGGGGGCCGTGCTGCTCTGCATCTCCGCCTTCACCCTGGGCGCAAGAAGAACGTCAAGCCTCGAAAGAGTAGGCTCCTCGAGCTATCCTCGGGTTCTGCACTGTCTGCATCGTGGAGCCCTGGAGTCGCCGTGTCTCGCACCTGCTCTTTCGTGTTTCGCCTGCTGCTCTGCTCCCTGCTGGTCGCCTGCAGCACACCCCCCACGGCTGGGCCGAGCGGTCCGCTGTTCGCCACCGGCTCCGCCGACGAGCTGTCCCTGGCGGCGGACCTGGGCCTGGCGGCGCTGGCCGAGCGCACGCCCAGCCTGGGCGGGTTGGAGCTACGACGGGTGAGTGTGGACGAGCTGGGTATGGCTCACACCCGCCTGCAGCAGACCCTGCATGGGGTGCCTGTCTTCGGTGGCGAGGCCATCGTGCACCTGCACGACGACGGTCGCCTGGCCTCCATCACCGACGCCCTGGTTCCCGATCCTTCCGTGGACACCCAGCCCCTGGTGGAGGCCGACGATGCGGTCGAGCTGGCGCTGCTGGAGGCCCTCGGGTGGGCCGGGGTCACCGCCGATCCCCTGGTGGATCTCTGGGTGCTCCGTGGGGCCCACGCCGACCACCTGGCCTGGCGGGTGCGCCTCGAGCGAATCGACGGCTCGAACGAACCCACCAAGCCCGTGTTCTTCATCGACGCGCGCAGCGGGGTCCCCCTGTGGTCCTATGATGACCTGCACACGGGCACGGGCGACACGAACTACTACGGCAACGTGGGCTTCGGCAGCTACCTGTGGGGAGGGGACTACTACCTCGAGGACACCACCCGGAACATCGGCACCTTCAGCGCCGACTCCACCACCACCGACATCTACTACATCACCGACACAGACGACCTCTTCGACGAGGCATGGCAATACAACGGGGTCGAGGGGCACTTCGCCGCCTCCGCGGTGTACGACTACTACTACGACACCTTCGGTCGCGACGGCATCGATGGCATGGGCGGGCCTGGCTACGTCTCGTCCCTGACCGGCAGCGGCGCCACCATCACCGTGGTGGTGGACTACGGCTGGCGCTACGCCAACGCCTTCTGGTCCGGCGAGTACATGGCCATCGGCGCCGGTGACGGCAGCACCTTCGGCTCCCTCTCCACCCTGGACATCGTCGGCCACGAGATGACCCACGGAGTGGTGGAGAACACCGCGGCCCTGGTCTACGCGGACGAGCCAGGCGCGGTGGACGAAGCCTTCGCCGACATCTTCGGCGCCATGGTGGAGCGCTCGGTGCTGGGTGAGAGCGCCGACACCTGGACAGTGGGCGAGGACTGCATGACCCCCGGTGTTCCCGGTGACGCGGTGCGCTACATGGCCGACCCTACCGCGGACGGCTTCGCGCGGGACCACTACGACGATCTGTACACCGGCCCCCTGGACAATGGTGGCGTCCACGACAACGCCGGCATCGGCTACCTGGCCTTCTACCTTGCCAGCGAGGGCGGTCAGCACCCCACCTACCCGGACCGCACCATCTACGGCCTGGGCGCCGACACCACCGCCGCCATCTGGTACCGCGCACTCACCACCTACATGACCACCACCAGCGACTACGCCGACACGCGCGACGCCACTCTGGACGCGGCCACGGACCTCTACGGCGAAGGCAGCACCGAGTACATCGTGGTGGCGCAGGCCTGGGCCGAGGTGGGGGTGGGCTGCCATGTGGGGGCGCCAGGGGCGTTCAACTACTGCGCCAGCGACTGCCTGTGCCAGGAGGGCGAGGGCAGCTGCGACAGCGACGCCGAGTGTGACGCGGGGTTGGTCTGCGGGGAGAACCAGGGCGCCGTCTATGGCTATGACTGGTGGCTGGAGGTGTGCATCCCAGAGCCGAGCTCCTGCCACCCCGGGACCCTGGGAGACTGGAACTACTGCGCCAGCGACTGCCTGTGCCAGGAGGGTGAGGGCGCCTGCGACAGCAGCGCCGAGTGCGGCTCCGGCCTGATCTGCGGAGTGAACCAGGGCGCCGCCTACGGGCTGGACTGGTGGGTCGATGTGTGCGTGCCCAGCGCGGCTTCGTGCCATCCAGGCAGCCCCGGGGACTGGAACTACTGCCGCAGCTTCTGTACCTGCGGCGTGGGTGAAGGGGGCTGCGCCAGCGATGCGGACTGCGACGCGGGCTTGACCTGTGTGGCCGATCAGGGCGCCGACTACGGCTTGAGCTGGTGGGTCGATGTGTGCGTGCCCACCGTCAGCTCCTGCCATCCCGGCGCCCTGGGGGACTGGAACTACTGTCGCACCGACTGCAGCTGCGCCTTGGGCGAGGGCGCCTGCGACAGCGACGCCGAGTGCGAGGAGGGCTTGATCTGCGAGGTCGACCAGGGCGCCGACTACGGCCTGAACTGGTGGGTGGACGTCTGTATGCCCGATCCCGAAGCGTGCCGCACGGCCACCCTGGGGGACTGGAACTACTGCCGCACCGACTGCCTCTGCGGCATCGGCGAGGGTGCCTGTGACAGCGACGCCGAGTGCAACGAAGGCCTGATCTGCGCGACCAATCGGGGCGCCGATCACGGGCTGGATTGGTGGGTGGATGTGTGCGTGCCCGACCCAGAGGCATGCCGGACGGCCAGCCTGGGGGCCTGGAACTTCTGCCGCACCGACTGCCTCTGCGCCGAGGGGCAAGGGGCCTGCGATAGCGACAGCGAGTGCCAACCGGGCCTGACCTGCGCGGTGAACCAGGGCGCCGACTACGGTCTTGACTGGTGGGTGGACGTCTGCGTGCCCTGAGCGTCTGGATGGACCTCGTAGGTGCAAAGTTTTCATTCGCTTGACATCCGGGTGCGGGCTGATTCATCCTGAATCGCGCTTTTCACCAAGGGATGCTCGACGTGTGGTGGCTGCTGCTCGCCTGCGCCTCTCCTCCTCGGCTTCCGGCCGGGGACTCGATCGTTCCACTCGGCGACACGGGGGAGCCCCTGCCGGTGCACCGGGGGATCGAAGGCTGGAGCGATCCCAGCGCTCGTCAGGATCCGATCCTGGTCGTGGGGGCCGGCCCCGCCGGGCTAGCGGTGGCGGCGGCGGCTCAGGAGGTGCTGCTGCTCGAGGCCTCGGATCGCCTGGGCGGCAGGGGTGCGCTGGACGGGATGATGTTCTGGCTCGCGGGCACCTCCGGCCAGGCCGAGCGCGGCATCGTGGACAGCCCCGAGCAGGCGGCCGAGGACTGGGAGGCCATCACGGGCGCCCCGCCCACGGACCAGACCCTGCGCTTCCTGGACGATGGGCCATGGATCCATGACGAGATCCTGGCCCTGGGCATCGAGTGGAGCTCCATCTCAGAGGACCCCATGTCCAGGGTGCGGCGGCTGCACGGGATGGGAACCGGTCGGGCCCTGAGCGCCTTCCTCGAGGACGCCCTGCCAGACTCGGTCGAGCTGCGCACCGGCAGCAGGGTCAGCCGGGTGCTGGTGGAGGACGGCGCCGCGGTGGGGGTCGAGGTCGACGGCGAGCGAATCCTGGGACGTGCGGTGGTCATCGCCACTGGGGGCTTCGTGGGTGATCAGGACCTCATGGACCGGCTGGTGCGCCAGGAGGTGGCCTGGGACGTGGCCGTGGACGAGGGCGCCACCGGCGACGCCTTGACCTGGGCGCGCGAGCACGGCTGGGGCACCGCCTGGCTGGGCGCCATCGGCTGGTTCCGACGCTACGTCAGCACCAGGTATGGGCCCGTGGAGCTGCACGACTCCGGTGGTGTGATGCCCTGGATCTGGGTGGACGTCTCCGGTGAGCGCTTCGTGGACGAGTCGGACATCGAGACCGTCACAACCGGCACGCCGTGCTTGGAGCATGCGCCGGTCTGGGGCCTGTCCCCGCGCCAGCCCATGATCGAGGCACTGCGGGACGAGGACGATCTGGACGGCGCCATGGAGCGCGGTGAGGTCCTCTGCGATCCCGATCCGGCGGTGGTGGCCTCGTCCATCGGGGTCGACATCGCGGGCCTCGCCGTCACCCTCGAGGCGGTGGACGTGGCTCGGCAGGCCGAGCTGGCGGACCGCTTCGGCCGCAGCCCCGAGACCTTCCCGGACTTCGACGACGAGCTGTGCGCCTACCAGCTGGGGCTGGTGGCCCAGAAGAACTTCGGCGGCCTGGCGGTGGACGCGTCGGGCCGCGTGCTGGACAAGGCTGGCCAGCCGGTGCCGGGGCTGTACGCCGTGGGCGAGGCGGCGGGCATGGCTCAGCCCGGCCTGGGTGGCCAGGCGGGCTTCGACGGTGCCCTGTCGGCCATCCTGTGGTCGGGCTGGCGGGTGGGGGAGTCGATCCGCCCGTAGCCAGCCCTGGAACGCGCCTGTTCGGCCACGAGCAGGGTCAGAGCCGGCTCTGCTCGCGATACCGCGCGTACTCCACCATGCCCGCCAGCACGCGCACCGCCTGGCCCGGGTCGTCGAAGACCGGGATGCCCAAGCGCTCCATGCCGGTGCGGATCTCGTGCGCGGCGGGCTCGTCGCCGAACATGGCGCCCACGACGGGCTTGCCAGGGGCCAGCGCCCCCAGCCGCCCGAAGGCGGCCTGAGGGTCGAGGCGGGACTCGGGGATGGTGATGTGGATGATGAGCATGGCGTCGATGGAGGGGTCCTGGATGACCGCCTCGCACAGCAGCCGGTAGGCTTCCTGGGAGCCTACCCGCTCGATGGTGGACCACATGTCCACGGGGTTGCGTACAGGGGCCCATGCGGGGGCCACGGCGCGGATGCGGTCCACCGTGGCCGGAGCCAGGGGGGGCAGCTCGAGGCCGTGCAGCCCGCAGGCGTCGGCGGTGAGCACGCAGCCCACGCCGGTGATGCTGACCACCCCCAGGCGGGCCCCCCGGGGCAGAGGAAGGACGTCGAAGGCGCGTGCCTGGTCGAACAGCTCGGGGAAGCTCTGCACGCGGACGCAGCCGGCCTGGCGCAGGGCGGCGCTGGCGATGCGGTCGTCGGCGGCCAGGGCCCCGGTGTGGGACGCCGCGGCCCGGGCCCCCATGGCTGTGCGGCCGGACTTGAGCACCACCACGGGCTTGCGGGCCGAGGTCTCGGCCAGGGCCTGCACCAGCCTGCGGCCCTCGGTGACCCCCTCGACGTACATGCCCACGGTGCGCACGGCGGGGTCATCAGCCAAAAAGCCCAGCAGGTCGGTCTCATCCACACCGGCCTTGTTGCCGATGGAGGCGAAGCGCAGCGCCCCCTGGCGCCCGGTGGCGGCGAACCAGCGGGGGAAGCAGGAGGCGAACAGCCCGGTCTGGCCGAAGTAGGCACCGCCGCCGGCTGGGACGGGCTCGACGCTGGCTAGGGAGGTGACCAGGCCCGTGCTCACCTCGAGGGTGCCGATGCTGTTGGGGCCCATCAGCGCGATGCCGAGCTCGGCGCAGCGCTCCGCTACGCGGCGTTCCAGCTCTGCGCCCTCGGGGCCCTGATCCGAGAAGCCCGCGGTGGAGATGATCAGGTGGCCCACCCCGGCCGCGTGGCAGTCTTCGACCAGTGGCAGGCAGGCTTCGCGGGGGATCACCCCCACGGCCAGGTCCACCGGCTGACCGATGGCCGCCAGGGTGGGATAGCAGGGCAGGCCAAGCACCTGCTCCTGGCGCGGGTTGACCGGGTGGATTCGCCCGCTGAAGCCCAGCCGCTCGAGGTTCTTCAGGATCACGCCGCCGGCCTTGCCCGGGGCGTTGCTGGCGCCCACCACGGCGACGCTGCGGCCCTGGAAGAAGGGCGCCACGCGGGCTGCGCGGGTGTGGATGGGATCCAGTGGGCGGGAGGTGAAGGGCGCGCCGCCGGCCACCACCAGGTGGTCCACGGCCAGCACGCCGCCGTCGGGCTGCACGATGAGGGGATTGAGATCGACGCTCTGCCAGGCGGGGTGGGCTTGGCCCGCCATCCCCAGGGCCTCGAGGGCCAGGGCCAGCCGCCCTGGGTCCACCGGGGGCATGCCCCGGAAGCCTTGGAACAGGGCCCGACCTCGCAGCTCGCCGAGCATGGCCTCGAGCTCTGCCAGGGGGCAGGGCCACAGGCGCATGGTCACGTCGGGGTCGGCCTCGGCGGTGACACCTCCGCGGCCCAGCAGCAGCACTGGGCCGAAGGTGGGGTCCCGCAGCCAGCCTGCGAGCAGCTCGGGGCCTGGCCGGACCAGGGGCTGCACCTGCAGGCTGTGCACCTCAGGGCCCAGGCGGTGGATCAGAGCCTGGGCCTGGCGCTCGAGCTCGCTGGTGCTTGCGATGCCCAGCACCACGGCCCCTCGCTCGCTGCGGTGGGAGAGGCTGGGCCCATCCGCCTTGAGCGCCACGGGCCAGCCCAGCTGGTCGCCCAGCTCCCGGATCTGTCGGGCGCGCAGCTCTGGCTCGTGGGCCGACAGCTCGACGGCCCGAACCAAGGGCACCCCTGCGGCACGGAGCGCCTCGGCGGCCTGCTGACCGGGTAAGGGGGCGAGCAAGGAGCGGCTGCTAGCTGAGGGCGTGCTTGGCGGCCTTGACCATGGGGTGCTCGGGGCCGAGCTCGCGGACCAGGGCGCCGGTGGCGGCCATCATCTCGGTGTAGCCGGCGCCATCGCCGGAGTCGCGCAGGGCGCGGCCACGCTCGAAGCGGGTGATGGCGGTCTCGGGGTGCTCGGGACCCAGCACCTTGTTCTTGATGGCCAGCGCCTGGTCGTAGGAGCCGATGGCTTGGCGATACTCGCGCAGGCGGGCGTAGACCTGACCCAGGGCATGCCACGCCAAGGCGGTGTACGGATGCTGCTTGCCTTCGGTGGCGCGCCGGATGTCCACGGTGCGCTCGAAGGCCTCGAGGGCCAGCTCGAGCTCACCCTGGCGGGTGTAGGTGTGGCCCAGCGCGTACAGCGTGCGGGCGGTGCCGCGGTGCTCCGGGCCCAGGTGGGCCTCCTTGATGGCCAGGGCTTTCTTGTAGCGGCTGACCGCCAGCTCGAGGTGGCCGGTGTCGGTGAGCACCTGGCCCATGGCGTCCAGCGCCTGAGTGGTGTCGGGGTGGCCCTTGCCCAGAGCGCGCTCGAGGATCTTGATCTCGCGCGCGAAGCAGGCCAGCGCGTACTCGTGGCGACCCATCAGGGTGTAGGTCTGGCCGATGGAGTGCAGGCTGGTGCCCAGGGAAGGGTGGTCCTTGCCCAGCTGCTTGCGGGTGATGCGCAGGTCGCGCTGGAAGGCCTCGAGGGCTTCCTTGTACTTGCCCTGGCGCGTGAGGGCCTGGCCGATGGCGTGCAGGGTGGACGCTGTGGAGGGGTGCTCGGGGCCGAGCTTCTCTTCCTTGATGGCCAGGGCCTGCTGGAAGGCGCGCAGGGCTTCTTCGTAGCGGTTGAGGTGGACCATCACCTGCCCGATGGCATGCAGGGTGACGGCCATGTCGGGGTGGTTGGGCTCGAGGTTGCGCTGCTCGATGTCCCGGGCCCGGTTGTAGATGGCCAGGGCCTGGGGGTAGCGCTCGAGGCGGTTGAGCGCCTGGCCCAGGGCGTGCAGCGTGCGTGCGACCTCGTGGTGGTCGGGGCCCAGGATGCGCTCCTGGATCTCGAGGGCGCGGCGCAGGCGCTGCTCGGAGGCCGCGTGGGCACCCAGGCGGTAGTCGGCGCGGGCGCGGGTGTACAGGGCGCGGGAGCGCGTGATCTCGTCGACCTCGGTGAACTCGAGGGCCTTGTCGGCCCAGCGGGCACCCACGTGGGCGTCGCCCATGCGGATGGCGGCGTCGGCGATGGCTCGCCAGTCTTCGGCCGTGGCCGGGCCGTGGCGCAGAGCGGCCTCGACCAGCCAGGCGGTGGCCTGGCCCGTGGACCAGTCGAGCACCTGCACCGGGATGGGCAGGGCGGTGGTGGTGGCCCAGGAGCCCAGCAGGTCCATGGGGACGTCTTCGCTCTCGAGCACCTGCTCGCCCAGCTTCTCGAAGCGCTCGAGGCGCAGGGCTCCGATGGCTTGGTCAGCGCCGAAGGCGCGCTGGATCGGGGGCGCCACCAGGCGGTTGACCACGTCGTCGTCGGTGAACAGGCCGCGGGCGCGGCCCAGGCGGGCCAGGGCTGCGCCGGGATCGCCTTCGGCGCTCATGGCCGCCTGGAGCTCGGCCTCGGGGGCCTCGGTGGCCAGCAGCACCTCGACCAGGTCGATGCCCTCGGGCTCGAAGTCGGCCAGGGCCGCGAGGCGTCCGGGCTGGGTGGCGCCGGCCTGAGCCAGGCGCTCCATGGAGGCGGCGAGGGGAGCGAGCTGTGCGTGGACCGGCCACCAACCCGGCGAGCTGATCTCGGGCTCGACCAACACCGAGCGGCCCCAGCGGCCTTGCTCGGCCAGGGCCCAGCGCAGGCGGCGCAGGGTGAACTGGCCGTCGACTTCGGTCCAGCAGGCCCAGTCGTCGCCGGCTTCGGCCACGGCGGCGAGCAGCTCGTCGTAGGTCGCAGAGGCGCTGATCCAGCGGATGGCGCGCTCGGGATGGGCCGCCTCGAGGGCGGGGGCGAGGGGGCCGCCTAGCCACTCGACACCCGGGCCGTGGGCGCCGGAGTGCAAGCCCTGGACCCCGTGACTCACGGGGCGCGCGGGGCAAACGAACGAGGGCGCGTCGGCCAGTGACTGTAGATCGTCGGTGGCGTCCGGGTCCATCCAGAGCACCAGCCGCAGCTCGCGCGCCGTGCAATGGGCCTGGGCCTGGACGAGCCATGCGGGCTGGTCTGGCTCCGGGCGCAGGAACTGCAGGCTGCCATGGGGGGCGTCCGCCAAGGCTTGGGCATCGGACTGCACACCCAGCTCGGGCCACGCGGGAAGCAGGGCCCGCACCAGCGTGCCCAGGCAGCCATCGTTGGCACCCTGGACCACCAAGAGGGTCGCGGGGCCGGCTTGGCCGATGGCGTCGAGGATAGGACTGAGGAGGTCGGCGTCGCGGTGCTCCATGGAGACTCCGTGCCCTCGTGGGCGGGGTATACGATCCGCTAGCACGACCCTGTAAGCCGATCAATCCACCTCGTGCTCGCACATCACCGATCCGCGTGTGCCCAAGTCCGCCGAGCAGGACCGTCGAACGCCTGGATCAGCCGTTCCGACCAGCTTCGATGGCCAGCAGCAGGGACTCGGGTGTGGCGGGCAGGCCGAGCTCGCGGCCGCCAAAGGAGCGCACGGCCCGACGCAGGGCGAGCCAGGTGCTGATGGCCAGGCAGAAGGGGGGCTCGCCCACGGCCTTCGATCCGTGGATGACCTCGGGTGTGTGCGCCCGCTCCAGCAGGCGCAGCTCGAGCTCGAGGGGAGCGTCGCCCACTGCGGGGATCTTGTAGGTGGACGGGCCGGTGGTGAGCACGTGGCCTGCTTCGCTCCAGACCATCTGCTCGCAGGTGAGCCAGCCAACGCCCTGAAGGTAGCCGCCCTCGATCTGGCCTCGGTCGATGTCGGGGCTCAAGCTGTCGCCCACGTCGTGGAGGATGCGCACCCAGCGCAGGCGCCACTCGCCGGTGAGCCCGTCGAGCTCCACCTCGGACATGGAGGCGCCGTAGGCGAAGTAGTGGAAGGGCTTGCCCCTGCCAGCGCTGCGATCGTAGTGGATGTCGGGGGTGGCGTAGTAGCCGGCCGAGGCCAGGGGCACGCGGTTGAGCCAGGCCTGGGTGCAGGCTTGGGCGAAGCTCATGCTCTCGCCCTGGTCGGTCCAGGCCCAGGCGGGAGCACCGTCGGCGGCGTGGGGCCAAGGCGAGCGGTTGCCCGCGGCGACGTGCATGGCCTCCACTTCGACCCCCAGGGCCCTGGCAGCCAGGGGCCTCAGGCGCTCCACGAGCTTCTCGCAGGCATCCCGTACGGCCTGGCCGTTGAGGTCCGAGCCGCTGGAGGCCGCCGTGGGTGGGGTGTTGGGCACCTTGTCGGTGCAGGTGGGCATCTGCCGGATGCGGTCCATGGGGACGCCGAGATCGTGGCTGCAGATCTGCAGCATCTTGGTGTACAGGCCCTGGCCCATCTCGGTGCCGCCGTGGTTGAGCTGCACCGAGCCGTCGGTGTAGACGCTCAGGTAGGCCCCCACCTGGTTGAGGAAGCTGTTGGTGAAGGAGATCCCGAACTTCACCGGCGCCACGGCGATGCCGCGCTTGCGATGGGTGTGGCTGTTGTTGAAGGCGGCGACCGCGGCGCGGCGCTGCTCGAGGTCCACGCAGAGCTCGTCCAGGATGCGGGGCACCCGGAACTCACCGATGGGCTGGCCGTAGGGGGCGACGTCGCGGGGAGCAGGGCCGTACAGGTTGGCGCGCCGGACCTCGAGGGGGTCGAGCCCTGTGGCGTCAGCGATGCGCTCGAGGATGTGCTCGATGACCAGCATGCCCTGCGGGGCACCGAAGCCCCGGAAGGCGGTGTTCGAGACGGTGTGGGTGCGGACCACCTGGCCGGTCACCCGCAGGTCGGGCAGCCAATAGGCGTTGTCCACATGGTACAGGGCTCGGTCGAGGATCGACGGGGAGAGGTCGGCGGCGAAGCCCGCGTCGGCGTACAGCTCGGCCACCAGCGACAGGATGCGACCCTGCTGGTCGTAGCCCACCTCCCACTCGCTGTGGAAGGGGTGGCGCCGGCCGGTGAGCACCATGTCGTGGTGGCGGTCGAAGCGCAGCTTCACCGGGCGTCCGGTGTGGGCGGCGCCCAGCGCGGCCATGGCGGCCCACTGACCGCCCTGGGTCTCCTTGCCGCCGAAGCCGCCGCCCATGCGGGGGCTCTCGATGCCCACCTGATGCCGACCCCAGCCCAGCACCCGGGCCACGATGACCTGGGCGCCCGTGGGGTGCTGGTTGCTGGTGGTGACGTGGACGGTGTCGCCCTCGCCGGGAACGGCCATGGCGGCATGTCCCTCGAGGTACATGTGCTCTTGGCTGGGCGTCGCGGTCTGGCCACGCATCCGGAACGGGGCCCCCGCCATGGCCTCGTCGGGCTGGCCCCGGGCGATGGTGTGGGGATCCACATGGAACATCCCCCGCCGGATGGCCTCGTGCAGGTCGCGCACGGCCGGCAGCGGCTCGTAGTCGACCCGGATGAGCCCGAGGGCCCGGCGCGCTTGGTCTCGATCCTCGGCGAAGACCGCGGCCACCGCCTGCCCGATGCAGAACACCTCGGCGTCGGCGAGCAGCGGCTCGTCCGCCTTGATGGCCCCGCACTGGTTCTCGCCTGGCACGTCGGATCCGAAGAGCACAGCGTGGACCCCTGGCAGCGCCAGGGCGGCCGAGGCATCGGTGTGTACAATCCGCGCCCTGGCGTGGGGCGAGGGCAGCACCATGCAGTGCAGCAGGCCGGCTGGCTCGGGGATGTCGTCGATGTAGCGAGCGGTGCCGGCGACGTGGCGCCACGCGCTCTCGTGGGGGTGTGACTGGCCGAGGGGGCTGGACATGGGGTTCCCTGCTCAGGAGGTGCGGACTGTGCCGGTGGGGAAGGGCTGCAGGAGATCGCGGTCGGGGAGGGGGTACTCGAGGGCGAAGCCCAGCAGCAGGTTGCGAGCCAACAGGCGGCGGTAGCGGGCGGATCCGCGGTGGTCGCTGATGGGCTCGAAGTCCTGCTCGAGGTGGTGTACAGCGCCCTGCAGCTCGGCCTCGGTCCAGGGGCGGCCCTGGAGGCGACGCTCGGTGTGCAGCGCGCGCACCGGGGTCGCGGCCACGCCTCCGTAGGCCAAGCGCAGGGTGGCCACGGCACCCTGGGCGTCGAGCTGCACCAGCATGCCCGCGGAGACAGCGCTGATATCCAGCTCGCGGCGCTTGCTGACCTTGTAGGAGGCCACGAAGGCCCCAGGCGGCGGCTTGGGAACCTCGACCCGCAGCAGCAGCTCGTCGCTGGCCAGGGCGGTCTGGCGGTAGCCGGGGAAGAACTCTCGCAGGGGGACGTGGCGCTCACCGCGAGGACCGACGGCCACGGCCGTGGCGTCCAGTGCGAGCAGCAGCGGCGCCAGATCGCCCACCGGCGAGGCGTTGCAGAGGTTTCCGCCTACCGTGCCGCGGTTGCGGATCTGGCGGGCGCCGAACCAGCGCAGCAGCTTGTCCAGGGCAGGCAGCTCGCCGGCCATCAGCTCCCCGAGGCGGGTGAGGCTGAGGCCCGCCCCCAGTCGCCAGCCATCGGGCTCTCGCCTGAAGCTGCGCAGCTCGTGCAGAGCCTCGAGGCCGATGACCACAGGGAAGTGGCGCTGACGCTGGGTGACCTCGAGGGCCAGGTCGGTGCCGCCTGCCACCAGCACAGCGTCGGGATGCTCGGCGCGGATCTCGTAGACCTCGGCCAGGCTGCCTGGCTGGAAGTAGGCCTGACCGCCCGCCTGGAGCGCAAGCTGGGGAGTGTGGGCTTCGAAGGTCTGGCGCGCGGCCTCGAAGCGGTCGTCGGGCCTGCTGCCGGCGAGCTCGGCCACGGCCTGGCGGATGGGGCCGTAGCCCGTGCAGCGGCACAGGTTGCCCGCCATCTGTTCGTCCAGGGCGGCGCGATCACCGGGGTCGAGATCGTCGCGGTAGCTCGCCTCGAACAGGGACATCACCACCCCGGGCGTGCAGAAGCCGCACTGGGAGGCCCGCAGGCCCACTACGGCCTGCTGCACGGGGTGGGGCTGGCCCTGGGCGTCAGCCAGGCCCTCGACCGTGAGCACCTGGCGACCGTGGACCATGGGCAGGAAGATCAGGCAGGCATCGACCGCGCGCCACGCGGGGGGGGCACCTGGCCGATCCTCGAGGATGGCCACTGTGCAGGCGCCGCAGTCCCCCTCGGCGCAGCCTTCTTTGGTGCCGACCAGCCCCGCGTGTTCGCGGAGGTAGCGCAGCAGGGTGGTGGTTCCCGGGAGGTCGTGGACCTCCACGGGGCTGCCGTTGAGCGTGAATCGAACTGTGCTCATGGTGCCGTCTCGTGGGCTGAAGCCATCACCCACCCTATCTCCCCCTTCCGCGCCTCGCGTCCCTGTGCTTGAACGCAGCGGCCCGACCCGGTTAGTGGCGCTCCCACCAACCTCCCCATCGTATCTGGAAGGCCTCCATGGAAAGCAACGTATCAGCGAATCTGCCGCTCCTGCTCACCGGCGCCACGGTGATCCATTTCGATCCGCCTCGGGTCGAGCTGGCCGATATCCGTATTCGCGACGGTCGCATCCACGAGCTGGCGGCCGAGCTGAGCCCCCAGGAGGGTGAGCAGGTCGTGGACCTGGCGGGTCGCTGGGTGATGCCTGGCCTGGTCTGCGGCCACCACCACCTGTACTCCGCGCTCGCGTGCGGCATGCCCTTCCTGCCCGACGCCCCCGTGGACTTCGCCGACATGCTGGCCAAGGTCTGGTGGCGCATGGACAAAGCCTTGGACCGCGAGAGCGTCGAGCTCTGCGGCCTGGTGGGCGGTATCGGGGCCCTCCGGGTGGGCGTCACCACCATCGTGGACCACCACGCCTCGCCCAACTACGTCGTGGGCAGCCTCGAGACCCTCGACGGCGCCTTGGACCAGCTCGGCCTGCGCCGTGTGCTCTGCTACGAGGTCACCGACCGCGGCGGCCCCGCCGAGGCTCAGGCGGGCCTGGACGCCCACAAGCAGCTGCTCGCCTCGGTCCCCGACGGCTGGCGTGCGGTCATGGTTGGCGCCCACGCCAACTTCACCCTGAGCGACGACACGCTGCGGGCTTGTGGGGACCTGGCCCGCGAGGCGGGTGTGGGCGTGCACATCCACGTGGCCGAGGCCGCAGGCGACGAGGTCTTGGTGGGCGAGCCCCTGATCGACCGCATGGAGCGCCTGGGCGCCCTGGTGCCCGGCAGCCTGTTGGCCCACTGCGTGCACCTGAGCCCGGACGAGCTGCAGCGTGCCTATGATGCGGGCGCGTGGACCTCTCACCAGGCCCGCTCCAACATGAACAACGGCGTGGGCTACGCCCCCCTGCAGCACTTCGGCCCCCACAGCGTGCTGGGCACCGACGGCATCGGCGGAGACATGATCGCCGAGGTCCAGGCGGCCTACTTCCGCTCCCAGGAGGGCGGCGTCGGTTGGTTCGCCGACCGCTTCCTGCAGACGCTGCACGCTGCCTCGACCTTCGCTGGTGACAAGCTGGGCGTCACCCTGGGGCTCATCCAGCCTGGGGCCCAGGCCGACCTGCTGGTCCTCGACCCCATCCCCGGCCCGCCCTTGCTGGGTGAGAACCTGGCGAACGCCATCATCTTCCGCTTCACCTCGGGCATGGTCCGCCACGTGATGACCGGCGGCCAGTGGCGCCTGTGGGATCGCGAGCCGGTGGGCGTCGATCAGCTGGCCGTCGATGCGCGTGCCCGCCGGGCCGCCATGGCCCTGTGGCGCCGGATGCTAGAGAACGACCAGGCCGCCCGCTAGAGACTGTCGGGCGCGGGCTCGCAGCGCTGGGTCTCGGCCTGGCAGAGCAGCGAGAGCGAGGTACCGGCTTGCAGGTCGAACACGCCCGCATCCACCGGGTGGTCCGCCGCTGGGAAGATGGCCTGGATGTGGTAGGGGCCCGGCGGGAGCTGCCCGGGACCGTAGGCCTGCCCTTGGGGATCCTGCAGGATGACCTCGAGGGCGTCGCCCGCGAACGTGACCTGGGCCGGTGCGGCCTGCGGTGGGTGGTCGCCCGCGTGGCTGAGCATGACCGCGCCGCCTGCAGCGGCGGCGATGAGGGCGGGGCCGACCGTGACCAGGAGCTTCCAGCGAAGCGTCGGATCGGGCCCCGAGCCGCCGCCGTCTTCGTCGAAGGAGGCGGAGTGGAGCTGCCGGCGGCCGAAGATCAGGTCCGCAGCGGGCCCGTCGGTGCTCAAGCCTTTGCTGGCGCTGGTGTAGCCGGCGGTGTCGCCCCCCGCGTGGTGCCCCTGGACGGGGGCGGTGCCCAGGCGGGGGGTGTCTTCGGGAACCGGGTCGAGGAGCGGGATGGCGGCGGTGATGGCCTGGGCCATCTCGTGGGTGTCGGCGTAGCGGTCGTCGGGATTGTAGCGCGTGGCGCGCTGGATGATCCTGGCCAGCGGAGGTGCGATGTCGCCCAGTAAGCGGGCGTCCAGGTCGGCCGCGAAGAGGTCGAAGGGCGGCTCGGCCGTGAGCAGGCAGTAGAGGGTGGCACCGAGGGCGTACAGGTCGGTGCGCTCGTCCACCTGGCGCGCCGAGTGCCGCTGCTCCGGTGCCATGAAGGCCCAGGTGCCCAGCACGGTGCCGGTGCGGGTGAAGGAGCCCTCGGACAGCGGCTCCTGCACATGGGCGATGCCGAAGTCGGCCACCTTGGGAGTGCCGGTGGCGTCGAGCATGATGTTGTGGGGCTTGAGGTCGCGGTGCACGATCCCCGCCTGGTGGGCCGCCCCGATGGCCTCGAGCACGGGCACCATCACCTGCGCGGCCAGGCGTGGGGGCATGGGACCGAAGCCCCGGACCCAGTCCCACAGGGTGCCGCCGGTGATCAACTCCATGACCAGGAAGAGCTCTTTCTCGTCCCGTCGGATGTCGAAGACCGACACGATGTTGGGGTGCGCAAGGCTGGCCATGGCCCTGGCTTCGGTCTCCAGCCTGGCGCGCGCCTCGGGCATCTTGGCGGCCGCAGGTGCCAGCTGCTTGATGGCGCGCTCCACCCGCAGGTGCTCGTCGAAGGCCCGGTAGACTACCGCCATGCCGCCTTCGCCCAGGATCTCCACCAGTCGGTAGCGCCCTTGGCAGAGGGTGGGTTGGTCCGGACTGTGCATCGGCTCATTCTATCGGAGGTCGCTCGGGTTCGCTCGCTTCAGTCGGTGATAATTTTTGTGTTCAGCAAAACAAACACTTATCGCCTGACCGTCCCTTGGCTCATGCAGCTGAGGGTCAGGTTATCTCTCTACGTTCACGGCTTGGTGGTCCTTTGTCCGACTACTCCGAACTCCACGGCCCCCGCCCCGGACTGGTGGCGCGCTTTGGTGCCTGCCTCAAGGTGGGGCGCCATCCGGGCAATGATCTGCGCCTCGAGCAGCCTGCGGTCTCGAGCTTCCACGCGGTCATCGAGTGGGTCAACGACGGCTGGTACGTGCGCGATCTGGGCTCCCGCAACGGCACCAGCCTCAACGGTCGGCGCCTGCAGCAACGGGTGAGCTTGCAGCCGGGCGACGTGCTGCGCTTCGCCCGAGGGCCCGCGTGGACCGTTGGGCTGCTCGCGGCGTCACCGCCATCGGTTGGCACCGCCGAACACGGCCGCACCAGCGGCCTGCAGCGGGCCCTGCCTGATGATCTGCAGCTCGATCTGCATGCCGAAGGCCCGGGGGAGGGGGCCGTGTTCGTGCGCTGGGGCGAAGAACGCCACGAACAGCGGGCCGGCAATGCCTTCTTGCTGCTGGACTACCTGGCCCGGGAACCGGGGGGCTGGGTCACCGACGCCGAGCTGCGCAGCGTGCTGTGGGGCAAGCGTGGGGAGCGCATGAGTCGAAATGCCTTGCACACGCTCATCTTCCACACCCGGCGCATCTTCGAGGCCTGTGGGCTGGACGGTGGGATCATCGAGAAGGAGCAGGGCGCCACCAGGCTCTGCCTCGATCCCAGCCAGGTGAGCCTCTCGGGTATGCGCGAGGGCGGCGCAGAAGAATAGGCCGCAAAGGCAGGAAGTTGTCGTTTGTGTGCACTGTGTTGGCACCGGCGGCGTGCCCATGCGCTAACGTGATCATGTTCGCCGGTCCTTCCCACGGACTCGAACGCGAAAATGTGGGGTGGGGCGGCTGACGCTCGCCGGGCGGGGCTTCTGGGGGGGCCTGGCGGCGCGGCGGCGAGTGGGACGCGCGAAGTACGATCTGCGACCCCGGCTCCCTGGAGCCGGGTGTTCGCATCAGGTTCACACGGCAACCCGCAGGTTCCGAGCTACAGTGTTGCGGCGTCCAGAGCGTGCATGGAGCACCGCTCGCCTGTGAGATTCATCATGCGAACATCATCTCTGCTTCTGCCGCTGCTGTCCTTGCTGCTCGGCTGTACTCCGGATCCGGGCGTCGAGACCGGCATCGTCTGGGATTGTGTAATTCCCACGGGCGAGGAACCGGACTTCAGCGACCGGGTCGGCTGCTGGGACGACTTCGGCGCCCTGGCGTCGCTGCCCCTGGACGCCTCCATCCCCGGGGCCAGCTCGGTCAAGACCGTCATCGATCGCTCCGACGGCGACAGCCTGTACTTCCAGAACAGCGAGCGCTACCCCATCCACTGGAACTTCGCCTGGGCCAACCTGAGCGGTGATGGGCTGCCCTTGGTGCCTGACCTGGGTCAGTTCAACACCACCGAGTACTACAGCCCCAGCCGGCGCTTCCTGCTGGGCGCGGTCACCTTCTACGAAGAGCCAGATGTCTGGGCCTACGAGATCGCGCCCTACGACACGGCCGATGCCGACATGATCACCGCGGCCTACAGGCTCATCCGGGACAACGCCTACTTCGGCAGCGAGCTGTACTTCCATCCCAGCTCCGAGTCCGTGGAGGCGCGGGTCCCGAACCTGGGCTCCGACGTCAAGATCATCACCACCGACGAGCTGTTCGCGGGCATCACCTTCCAGCCGCTGAACCTGGGCTGCTCCATGGGCACCATCGGCTTCTACGAGAGCGATGGGGTCGAGAACGTCAGCTCCCGGGAGATCGTGGTGCTCGACGCTGTGCCCAACGACATCTCGGTGGTCTCGGGCATCATCACGGCCACATGGCAGACCCCCCTGTCCCACATCAACGTGCTCTCCCAGAACCGCGGCACGCCGAACATGGCCCTGCGGGACGCCTGGGATCAGGAAGAGCTGCGCGCCCTCGAGGGCAAGTGGGCCGAGCTGTGCGTCGAGGCCATGGACTGGAGGGTGCGCGAGGTCACCCAGGAAGAAGCCGACGCCTGGTGGGACGAGTTCAAGCCCGACCCCCTCGATGTCAGCGCGATGGACCTCTCGGTCACCGACCTGCGCGATGACGCCGAGATCCTCGACCTCGACACCTACAACCTGGACGACGCCATCACCGCTGCGGTCCCCGCCTTTGGCGGCAAGGCCACCCACTACGGCGGCATGGCCATCATCGGCGACGCGGTGCCCCACCCCCCCGCCTTCGTCGTCCCGGTCTACTACTACAACCAGCACATGGAGCAGGCCGGGCTGTACCCGGTCGCCGAGAAGATGCTGGCCGACCCGGACTTCCTCGCCGACGCCGCCACCCGTCGGACGATGCTCGAGGAGCTGCAGCAGGCCATCAAGGACGCGCCCATCGACCCCGACTTCTACGCGATGCTCAGCGCCAAGCTCGAGGCCGACTACCCGGACACCCGGATGCGCTTCCGCTCGAGCACCAACGCCGAGGATCTCAACGGGTTCAACGGCGCTGGCCTGTACGACAGCGAGAGCGCCGAGCTGGGCGACAGCAGCGATCCGGTGGATCAGGCCGTCAAGAACGTGTGGTCCAGCCTGTGGAGCTACCGCGCCTACGAGGAGCGTGAGTACTACAGCATCCCCCACACCGACATCGGCATGGCGCTGCTGTGCCACCACAGCTTCACCGACGAGGAAGCCAACGGCGTGGCCATCACGGCCAACATCTACGACACAACGGGCATGGAGCCGGCCTTCTACATCAACGTGCAGGCTGGTGAAGACTCGGTGGTGCAGCCCGACGCGGGCGTCACCTCCGACGTCTTCCTCTACTACTACGACATGCCCGGCCAGCCGGTGGTCTACCTGGCCCACTCGAGCCTGATCCCAGAGGGCGAGACGGTGCTGAGCTCGGCTCAGACCTACGCCCTGGGCACCGCCCTGTCCGCCATCCACAGCCAGTTCTACGAGGTCTACGGCGGCGACGGCTTCTACGGCATGGACGTGGAGTTCAAGTTCGACGACGACTGGGACGACGACCCCGACGACGAGCCCCAGCTGTGGGTCAAGCAGGCCCGGCCCTACCCGGGGTGGGGCGGTTGAGCCTGCGGTCATGGCTGGCCATCGCGCTGCTGGTCTGCGGTGGGTGTGGCGAGGTCGATGAGCCCGTGGACAGCCCCGCCGACAGCTCCGTCGACAGCGGGGGCCTCGATGGTGACCCCGCCACCATCCCCCTGGCCGGTGCCTGCGCCATGGAGCTGGACTACGGCGGCTTCGTGGTGGACGCCTTGCTGGACTACTCCACCGTCAGCGGCTCCGTCGGCGACGGGGTCGTGCCCATGACCGTGCTCGAGGAAGTGGTCGCCGAGGGTGACTGCCGAGCCCTGCGTCGCAACAATCCGTACTGTCACCCCCCCTGCCAGGCGGACGAGGCCTGCGACTTCGGCGGCAGCTGCGTGCCCTACCCCGCGACCCAGGACCTCGGCTCCGTCTCCATCCTGGGGTTGGGTGAGACGGTGAGTATGGACCCCGTCTCCCCGGGCTTCACCTACTTCGACACCTCGGTGGGCCACCCCGCCTACCAGGTCGGCCGGCTGGCGCAGCTCGTCATCGAGCAGGGGCCGTGGGGGCCCATCACCCTCCATGGTGTCGGCGTGGAGCAGCTCGTGCTCACCCAGGAGACCTGGCTGCTGTTCGAGGGACGGGATCTGGCCATCACCTGGGAGCCGCCCACCGAGCTGGCGCGCTCGGAGGTGGTGCTGCGCATCACCATCGATCAACATGGCGCCACCCCCATCAGCCTGTCCTGCAGCTTCGCCGACGACGGCGAGGGCATGGTCCCCGCCAGCATGATCGACCTGCTGGTGACGGCGGGGGTCACCGGCTTCCCCAACGGCGGCCTGGTTCGCCGCACCGCCGACTCCGTCCCCCTGGGGCAGGCGGGTTGCGTGGACTTCGTGCTGTCCTCCACCCGCACCACCGACGTGCGGGTCGATGGGTTCACCCCCTGCGATGACGACGAGGACTGCCCCGAGGGGCAGGAGTGCAACGAGGCTATCGAGATCTGCGAGTGAGCCCCGAGGAGACGATCATGCACATCAGCTTGCTGTCCACCCTGTTCCTGGCGGGCTGCAGCTGCGCTCCGGCCATCGACAGCCGGGTCCCTGACGACACCCAGCCGGACACCGTCGACACCGTCGACACCGTCGACACCGTCGACAGCGCTCCGGTTGTGCACGACTGTGATGAGCTCGCGCCGCTGCCGGTGGACTCCACCAGGCTGCGGGGCTTCATCCCGGCCGAGGACTTCGTCCTGGACAACGAGGGCTACCTGGTGGGCATCGACTACGGCGGCAACCTCATCGGCATCAACATGCAGGGCGAGCGCAAGGTGATCCTGCCCAACGCTGGGCAGTGGACCAGCGGGATGCACCAGCTGCTCGACGGCAGCTTCGTGTACAGCGACGCGGCCACGGGCTCGCTGATGCGGGTCAGGCCCGGCGGCGGCGCCGAGGTGGTGGTCTCCGGCATGGCCTACCCCAACGGCATCGAGGTAGACCCCGAGGGCTTCGTCTACGTCAGTGAGCACGACGCTGGGCGCGTGCGGCGCATCGATCCGGAGACCGGAGAGTACAGCATCGTGGCTCAGGGGCTGCACCACCCCAACGGCCTGCAGTTCTCCACCGACTACGAGACCCTCTACGTCACCAGCTTTGGCGGGGGCACCGTGCATGCCATCGGGCGTCGCTCCGAGGCCCCGTGGGTCGATCCCCTGCTGCTCGGCTACGTGCCCAGCATCGACGTCGACGCCATCCCCACTCCCTGCGTCGACGCGCAGCCGGGCGATGTCTGCATGATGGTCTACGGCGGCGAGGGCGCCTGCGTGGACCCGGGCGACGGCGCCCTGACCTGCGAGGTGAACCGAGACCACGCGGCCTGCAGTGGGGCCAGCGAGCGGGACCCGTGCCAGACCCAGCTGCTGGGCCAGGCCGTCGAGGGTGCCTGCGCCTCCGTGCCCGACATCGTCGACGATCTCTTCTGTCCGCGGGCGGACGCCGGCCGGGTCGAGCAGTGCATCGGCCGGACCGACTACAGCTCGTGTCGCCTCGAGGGTGAATATGGCTACTGCGTGACCGGCTGGGAGGGTGCCAAGCTCTGCATGGTCGACGGCGACTACGACCTGATGGCCGACGGCTGCCGGGGTCTGGAGCTGGGCGACGCATGCTCGGCCGCCTACCCCTCGGGCCCGTGGGTGGGGCAGTGCGAGGACTACTCCCACTACGGCTGGGGGGTGGTCTGTGAGCCCTGGTTCGGCTGGGGCGAGAAGGGTGGCCTGGACGGCATCGCGGTGGACGCCTGCGACAATGTCTACGTCACCGAGTACGTGTCGGGCCGGGTCTACCGCTACGCCGCCGAGGGCACGGACTTCGAGCTGGTCAACGACATCAACGCCACCTGGATTCCCAACATGCACTGGGGCAACGGGGTCGGCGGCTGGGAAGAAGACGTGCTGTACGTGCTCGAGCGTGACAACGGCGACGTGTACGCCCTGGAGCTGGGGGTCTATGGCGTCCCCGAGGCGTACCAGCCCGAGTAGGCGCGCACGGTCCTTCGGGGCCCAGGGCGGCGCGGTGCGCGAGGCGCGCCATACTTCCGGGGCTCACCCCACCCTGCCGCGTACGGCGCGC
>ERZ890953.252-NODE-252-length-32031-cov-7.542376_pt1 | contig 32031 bp, 17 predicted proteins | sample MGYA00521264_ERZ890953 | MGnify/ENA primary metagenome ERZ890953 (study PRJEB32303, sample SAMEA104408629) | aquatic metagenome | biome: Brackish water; feature: Chemocline; material: water | place: Baltic Sea | collected 2014-10-26T21:54:00 | depth 200 m ...
AGATCAACCTCGAGCACACCACCACCAACCTCGAGGCCGCCCACGAGGAGCTCAAGCGCCTCGATCAGTTCAAGTCCCAGTTCTTCGCCAACATCACCCATGAGCTCAAGACGCCCCTGGCCATGATGCTGGCCTCCCTGGAGCTGATGGCCAACGAAGACATGGGGCCCCTGGTGGACCAGCAGCGGACCACCATCGAGTCCATGTTCCACAACGGGCTCAAGCTGCTGCGCATGATCGGCGACATCCTGGACCTGTCCAAGCTCGACGAGTCCAAGGTGCGCCTGCGCATCCAGGAACGGGATCTGGTGAGCTACCTCCACGGCCTGGTCACCCAGGTCAAGACCCTCACCAGCCGCAAGGACATCGAGCTGGAGCTGCACAGTGAGCTCGAGTCCTGCCTCATCTGGTACGACGCCGAGCGCATGGAGCGGGTCTTCATCAACCTGCTGTCCAACGCCGCCAAGTTCACCCCCGAGGGCGGCCACATCCAGGTGACCATCGAGGATCTGGGCGGCTCCGTGGTGGTCTGCGTGGCCGACGACGGCCCGGGCTTCCCCCCCGAGAAGGCCGAGGCGCTCTTCGAGCGCTTCTACCAGGTCGACATGGGCGCCACCCGCCGCTACGGCGGCAGCGGCATCGGGCTGGCGCTGGCCCAGGAGTTCGTGCAGCTGCACAGCGGCCGCATCTGGGCCGCGAGCGAGCCCGACCAGGGCGCCCGCTTCTGGGTGGAGCTGTACAAGGGCCGCGATCACTTCGACCCGGCGGCGCTGGACCGACGGGCCGCCCGCAAGGACGTGCTGGGCGGCCGCCGCTCCTCGGACCAGGGGCTGGCCGAGTGGACCGGGCTGCTGTCCGAGCGCGACGACTACCGCCTGCTGCAGATCGCCGACGCCACCGAGCGCCGGGTGGTGGCGCGGCACCCCCACCAGGAGAAGCGCCGCCATGCCATCCTGGTGGTGGACGACACCCCGGACATCTTGCGGGTGGTGCACCTGACCTTGCACGACCAGTTCCAGGTCTACACCGCGCGGGACGGCCTCGAGGGCCTGGCGCTGGCCAGGGAGGTCAAGCCCAGCCTGGTGATCACGGACCTGATGATGCCCGGGATCGACGGTCACGAGCTGATCCGCCAGCTGCGCAAGGATCCGGCCACCAAGCAGACTCCGATCATCATGCTCAGCGCCCGCGGGTCGACCGAAGACCGCTCCACAGGGCTGGAGACCGGGGCCAACAGCTACCTGGCCAAGCCCTTCTCCCCCCGGGAGCTGCGGGGGGCCGTGCATGCCCTGCTGCAGATGCAGGACCTGCAGGCCGAGGTGCAGCTCGAGCACCGCATGGATGCCCTCGAGACCCTGGCGGCTGGCCTGGCCCACGAGTTCAACAACGCCTTGAACCAGATCCGGCCGGCCGTGGCCATGGTGGAGCAAGACAGCCGGGCTCTGCGGGATCTCGTGGGCGAGCTGGGAGACCGGGCACCCACACCAGAGCAGCTCCAGCGCGCGACCAAGCTCACCGACCGCATCATGCGCCTGCAGGAGCGCGCCGCGAGCGGCTCCGAGCGCATCGCCCACACGGTGACCCTGATGGGCCACTACGCCAGCGAGGGCCGCGAGCGCACCACACAACCCCACGATGTCTTCGCTTCCATGCAGGAAGTCATCGACATCGTGCGGCCCCGCCTGGGCAGCGAGGTCGCCGTGCGCGCCGGCTTCGAAGGCGTCGGGACCGTGCCCTGCGTCCCGGAGGAGATCCATCAGCTGCTCACCAACCTGCTGTCCAACGCCTACGATGCAGCCCCGGAGCAAGGCGGCGTGGTCGAGGTCGACGGCAGGATCGTGGGCGAGCGCCTGATCATCACCATCTCGGACAATGGCCCGGGCGTGCCCGACGAGATTCGGGATCGCGTCTTCCACCCGTTCTTCACCACCAAGGCCCCAGGGCGAGGGACGGGCCTGGGGCTCAACATCGCCTGGCGCGTCGCGCAGCGGCACGGTGGTAGCCTGGAGCTCATCCGCGGCCCCCTCCCCGGCGCCTGCTTCGAGCTCACACTGCTGACGGAGCCGGCCACCATGCCCGGCGACACGCTCAGCGCGCCAGGCTCACCGCGCGCCGAAGAGACAGAGGGGACACCGACATGATCCAGGAACCCGAAGCCACCCGCATCCACCTGCTCGCCGTGGACGACCAGCCCGCAACCCTGCAGGCCTACCGCTGGGTGTTCGGCTCGAGCTCGGTGTGGACCTCCCCACAAGGCGACGCAGCGGATCAAGCCGAGCACACCCCAGGCGCCTTCGCCCTGCATGCCTGCAGCGATGGCGCGGAGGCCGTCGAGACGGTCCGGCAGGCCCTGCTCGCGGAGCGCCCCTTCTCGGTGGTCTTCCTGAATCCCACGCTACAAGGCGAGCAGGACGGCCTCGATCTGGCCTTGGCCATCCGGGGCACGGATCCGGACGTCAACATCGTCATCGTGGCCGAGCCCGCCGAGCTGCGCCCCGACCGCTTCGTCGAACGCGTGCTGCCCGCCGAGCGGCTGCTGTTCTTCCCCAAGCCCTTCCAGCCCCACGTGCTGCGGCACCTGGCCAGCACCCTGGGAGCAAAGTGGCGCGCCGAGCGCGCACTGCAGCTTGCCAACAAGCAGCTCGAGCGCAAGGTGGCCAGCCGCACCAAGGAGCTGGCCCATGTCAACGAGCTGCTGATGCGGGACATCGCGCGCCGCCGGGAGGTCGAGCAGGCCCTGGTGGAGAGCCAGGAGCGCTACGCCCTGGCCGCCAAGGCCGCCAACGACGCCCTGTGGGACTGGGATCTGATCGCCAACAGCATCTACCTGAGTGAGCGCTGGTACCGCATGCTCGAGCTCGATCCCGAGGACGCCATGGCGGACCCGGAGACCTGGTTCGAGCGCGCCCACCCTCAGGATCGCCAGCCCCTGAGGCTCGCGGTCCAAGACCACCTCGAGGGCGACGCCGATCACTTCGAGATCGAACACAGGCTGCGCGCCCAGGACGGCAGCTACCGCTGGGTGCTGTGCCGCGGCCTGCTGGTGCGCCAGGACGGGCGCATCCCCATGCGCCTGGTGGGCTCCATGTCGGACATCACCGCCCGCAAAGAGGCCGAAGCCCGCCTGGTCCACGACGCGCTGCACGACAGCCTCACCGGGCTGCCAAACCGGGTGCTGTTCATGGAGCGGCTGGCTCACGCCATCCAGGTGTCCCGGCGCAACCTCGACATGCGCTCGGCCCTGATCTTCCTGGACCTGGACAACTTCAAGGTGGTCAACGACAGCATGGGCCACTGGGCCGGCGATGAGCTGCTCCGCGCCGTGGCCGGGCGCATCGATCGCTGCCTGCGGGGCACGGATCTGCTGGCCCGCTTCGGCACCGAGAAGGCGCTGGCGCGCTTCGGGGGCGACGAGTTCACCATCCTGCTGATGGGTGTGCGCGACAACCAAGATGCCGTGCGCGTGGCCCAGCGCATCCTCGAGGAGCTGGGCAAGCCCTTCCACTTCCGAGGCCAGGAGGTCTACACCACCGCCAGCGCCGGCATCTCCTTCGTGGACGCCAAGAGCGACGATCCCTCCAAGCTGCTCCGCAACGCCGACATCGCCATGTACCGCGCCAAGGCCGACGGACGCGCCGGCTACGCCATCTTCGACGAGGCGATGCACGAGGGCGCTGTGCACCGCATGGAGCTGGAGACCGCCCTGCGCCAGGCCATGGCTCGCGACCAGTTGCTGTTGCACTACCAGCCCGTCATCTCGCTGGGAACGGGCGGTATCGTCGGCTTCGAGGCCCTGATTCGCTGGCAGCACCCCACCCGGGGGCTGATCTCACCCGCGGACTTCGTGCCGCTGGCGGAGGAGACAGGGCTGATCGACCCCATCGGCAGCTGGGTGCTGCAGGAAGCCTGCTCCCAGCTCAGGGCCTGGCAGCGGGCCTACCCTCGCCGGGATCTGAGCATGGCCGTGAACATCTCGAGCCGCCAGTTCGCACGCCAGGATCTCGTCGGACAGGTGCGCAATACGCTCAAAGATACCGGGCTATCAGCCAGCAGCCTCAAGCTGGAGATCACCGAGAGCGTCCTGCTGGACAACAGCGACACCTTCAAGGACACCCTCGCCGAGCTGCAGGGGCTGGGCGTCGCCCTGCACATGGACGACTTCGGCACGGGCTACTCGTCCCTGAGCTACCTGCACCAGTTCCCCTTCGAGACCATCAAGATCGACCGCTCCTTCGTGCAGAGCATGACCGACGGGGATCGCAGCATGGAGCTGGTGTGCTCCATCGTGCAGCTGGCTCATGCCCTGGGCATGAACACCACCGCCGAGGGCGTGGAGACCCACCAGCAGCTGGGCTGGCTGCGGGACCGCAGGTGTCACCACGCCCAGGGCTTCCTGTTCTCGAAGCCGGTGGCCGCCCCCTTGGCCCGAAAGCTCATCGAGCAGGCGCCCACCTGGGCATAGCCCCGGCTCATCGAACCCAAATCTCTCCCTCGCCCGCCAGCAGGGTCCGGGGCGACCCCGCGCTGGCCCGCTCTCCCGTGAGCAGCTCCGTTCCCCCTGGGGCAGGCAACATCAGCTCGTCCTCCCCGAGGTTCAACAGGGCGGTGGCGTGGTCACCGATCTGCCACATCCAGGGCACCCGGTCATCCGCCACCTGGCGCTCGGAGACCGGCCCCAGGTCGTGACCCGAGGGGAAGCGCAGGGGTGAGCTGGGTCGCACAGGCTGGCCCCGCAGGGCCGCCGCGCCCGGGTGCAGCTCCAGGGCCAGCTGCTCAGCGCTCAAGGCGCCCAGATCGTCACCGGCCAGCCACAGCCCCGAGCTGACCAGCTGCGCCACCACCGCTCCCCGGGCCTGGTGGTCCTCGAAGGGCTCCCGCAGCAGCAGGACGTCGGGGTCGTTCCACCACCACAGCCCGTTCATCCAGTTGCGGCCCGCCGTGGCCCGCGCCTGCCAGCGCAGGTAGGCCGGCTCGGGGTCCGGGTCCCAGCCGTAGGCGATGTCGGCGCCGGTTCGGAACGCATCGGCGAAGCCCACCGAAGGCAACATGGGTGCCCCGCAGGCCAGGATGAAGGCCTGGTCACCGGCGGCCTCCCGCAGGATGCGCAGCCCCGAGCGGTAGGCCTCGAGGCCGCTGACCTCGTGGTAGCGCTGGCCAGGCTGGGCGCCAGCGTACAGGAAGTCCAGCTTGAGGTAGGTCCAGCCCTCGGCCACGCGGGCGGCGATCACGCCCCGCAGCCAGGCCGCGGCGTCGGGGTGGGTGACGTCGATCACGGCGTAGTCGCCGCTGCTGTCGTTGTCGAAGCTCAGCTCGGCGCCGGCCGCGTCCCGCACCCACCAGTCGTCGTGTTCGGCGTAGGTGGTGGTCTGCCGGCTGACGTAGAAGGGCGCCATCCACAGGCCCGGGGTCAAGCCCTCGGCCTGAATCTCGGCCGCCAGGGCCGCCATGCCCGACGGGAACTTGGCATTGGCGGTCCACTCGCCCCAGACCACTTGCCAGCCGTCGTCCACCTGCACCAGCTCCACCGGGGCCAGCTGGCCGGCCTGGTTCAGGGCCGCCACCAGGGCAAGGTTGTCCCGCACGTCTTGCTCGGTGACCTCTGCGTAGTAGCTATACCAGCTGGACCAGCCCACCGTGGGCAGGCCCTCGAGGGCCCGCGCCGGGGTGTGGGCCGCGACGCGCTGGGCGTAGCGCCGCCACAATTCCCAGGCATCGGCATCGACTCCCAACCAGAGGGGATCGAGCTCGAGGCTCTCTCCAGGGGCCAGGGCGTAGGCCTCGTCGAAGCCGCCCCACACGGCCCAGACCGCGCCGCTGTCGTCAGCCGCGGCGTAGAAAGGCACCCGCTGGGCGCCCAGGGTCCCCAGCAGCAGCGAGGCCCCATCGGGCCGCCCCAGCAGCCCGGACCACCACGAGGTGGACGACCGGTCCTGGATGAAGGAGGTGTTGACGTCCTGGCCGCCGACCCGTGGCAGGCCGTCGTCGTCCAGGCTGACGGCCTCGGGCTCCACCACCCCAGCCCAGGACCAGCTCTGGTAGCCCTGCCGCCACCAGCGCAGGGGCCCATTCCCCTCGAGGGTGATGGCGCCCTCGAGGGCCACGGCCCGCAGGGAGGCGCCGTCGGGGCCGGCGGTGACCGTGGGGACCACCGTGTCGTCCACCTGGGCCAGGGAGACCGTCAGCGTCCCCTCCCCCACGACGCGAGCGCCGAGATCCAGGGACGCGCAGCCCGCGACCACGAAGCTGAGCGTCTCCGCGGCGACGGCCAGGTCGGGCTCGCCTGTGCAGACCCCGGCGGCGGTGTCGGCCAGGTCGGGCTCGCAGCCGGTGAGCAGGACAGAAAGGAGGAGCGAGGTGCGGAGCAAGGTACCTCTCAGGGTGTGACGCCGATCTGTAACTCTGGGTCGCGGCGCCTACCCAGCCACCGCGAACGCGTTACCACCGCGCGAACGCCGCGCCCCCACCCGAGGTGGTCGATGCTCACGCTCCTTCTCCTGCTCGCCTGCGTGGACTACGAGATCAACGAGCGGCCCGAGGCGCCCGACGATCTGCTCGACAGCGCTGAACCCGTGGACACGGGCGACAGCTCCGAGCCCATCGACACCGGTGACACCGACGACACCCTGGACACGGGGGTCATCGCCCTGGCCCCGGTCTACGCCAACACCTCGGACACCCTGTACGAGGTCGAGCCTGCCACCGGAGAGCTCACCAAGGTGGGCCAGTTCCATGAAGGCTCCCAGGTGGTGGAGTACTTCGAGGACATCGCCATCGACCTGGCGGGCCACATGTACGGTGGCACCTTCGACGCCCTGTACCGCATCGACCCCGACACCGCCGAGGTCACCAAGCTCTGTGACACCGACTTCGACATGACCGCCCTGACCTTCACGTCCATGGGTGAGCTCATCGCCGGGGGCGAAGACACCATCACCCGCATCAACCTGGGGACCTGCGAGCCCACCGCCATCGTCAGCAACTCCCCCTACTCCACCTCCGGCGACATCGTAGGCCTGCCCGACGGCTACCTGTACTGGACCGTGTGGGGCGACGGCGACGGCGACGAGCTGATCCGGGTCGATCCCAGCAACGGATCCGCGGCCTGGATGGGCACCATCGGCCACGAAAAACTGTTCGGAGTAGGCTTCCACCAGGACCAGCTCTACGGTTTCTCGTCCTCGGGCAGCATCGTGAAGATCTCCCCCGACGACGCCGACGGCGACCTGGTCTGCCAGACCACCGAGGGCTGGTGGGGAGCCACAACGAACCCCGTCGTCTGGTAGACTGAGGCGCATGACGCGCCGCCCCGCCTGCCTCATCGCCAGCCTCGCCTGCGCAGCCTGCAGCCCCGACAGCCACCAGATCCAGAGCTGGCTGGTGACCGTGGATCGCGACGCCGGTACCCTCGACATCAGCGAAGAGGGAAGCGGCGGGATCCGCGGCATCCGCCTGGGCGCCGGCACCGGCAGCTACGAGATCGAGCAGGCCTTTGGCTCAACCCGCTTCGACGAAGTGGAGCACGATCTGGTCTGGGTCGAGAGCTTCGGGAAGCTGCGGGAGAGCGACGGGATCTGGACGGCCGAGGCCTTCGACGGCACGGGCGAGCCCCTGGGGACGCTGCACCTGTCCGACCCTTCCAGCAGCGGCCTGCCGTTGGAGTGGCTCCCGGTTCGCGCCGAGACGAGCCGCACGGTCCTGCAGGCCGATTGCGACACCGATGAGCACTTCCTGGGGCTGGGCGGCCACGCCATGGACGTGGACCATGTCGGCCATGCGTTCCCCCTGTGGGTCAGCGAACCCGGGGTGGGCAAGTCCCAGGACGACGACTACCCCGACGACTGGAGCCTCACCGGCACGCGTCATGCCAGCTCCTACCCGGTGCCCCTCCTGCTCCGCCCCCAGCAGCCCCACGCCATCAGCTTCCCCCAGGCGTCGGGTCGCATGGAAGTGGACCTCTGCGCCAGCGATCCGCAGCGGTTCTCCGTGCTGTCCTGGGAGCCCACCCTCCACACGCTCATCAGCCACGGTGACTCCCCCCTCGAGGTGCTCCAGAGGGCCACCGCGGGCCACCACATCGACCAACCTCCCGCCTGGGCCTTGGGTGCCTGGGTCGACGCCGTGGGGGGCTCGGACCGGGTGCGCGAGGTGGCCGACACCCTGCGCGACGCGGGCGCTTCGGTCTCCGCCATCTGGACCGAGGACTGGAAGGGCTTCGAGCTGCAGACCACCGGCTATCGCCTGAGCAACGAGTGGTTTCTGGACCGCGAGCTGTACCCCGACGCCGAGGACATCGACGCCGAGCTCGAGGCCGCCGGCTACAAGTGGCTGGCCTATTTCTCGGCCTTCGTGGCCGAAGACACCGTGACCTGGGACGACGCCGTCGACGCCGGCGTGCTCATCCAGGATGATCAGGGCGAGCCCTACACCTTCCTCGGCGTCAGCCTGAAGCAGACCTCCCTGGTGGACTACACCCACCCCGACGCCCAGGACTGGTCGGTGGCCTGGATGCAGGACTGCCTGGACATCGGCTTCGACGGCTGGATGGCCGACTACGGCGAGTGGCTGCCCGCCGACGCGGTGCTCCACAGCGGCGCCGACCCCATGCTCGAGCACAACCGCTACCCTTCGCTGTGGCAGGCCGCGAACCTGGCCGCCATCGACGGCCGGGACGCCACCTTCTTCTCCCGCTCGGGCTGGATGGGCACCCAGGGGCTGTCCCCGGTGGTGTGGGGTGGCGATCAGCGCACCAGCTTCGACACGGACGATGGCTTCCCCACCGTTCTGGCCCTGGGCCTGGGCCTGGCCGCGTCGGGCGTGCCCGTCTTCACCCACGACATCGCCGGCTACAACTCCGTGGGCAACGACCCGAGCGACAAGGAGCTGTGGTTCCGCTGGGCGGGCCTGGGGGCCTACAGCCCGGTGATGCGCACCCACCACGGCGCCTTCGACGAGGAGAACCACCAGTTCGATCGGGACGACGAGACCCTGGCGTACTTCGCCGAGCTCACCCGGGAGCACAGCCGCCTGTACCCCTACCGCTCGGGGCTGGCCCTGGAAGCCTCGACGCTGGGCTCTCCCATGATCCGCCCGGTGTCATTCCACTACGGCCAGGACTGGGGCCGCATGGACGCCTGGCTGCTGGGCCCGGCCCTGCTGGTGGCCCCGGTGCTGGAGCGTGGCGCCACCGGCCGAGAGGTGCAGCTCCCCAGCGGGGTCGCCTGGACCGACTGGCACACCCTCGAGCCCGCCACCACCGGCTGGTTCGACGCCGCCATGGACCACACCCCGGTCTTCGCCGCGGCGGGCACCACGGTGCCCACCTTCGCCACCATCCCCGACACCCTGGCCGAGACCGACGACCCCGACCTGCTGGACCTGGGCGACGTGGACGGCGAGCGGGTGGTGTACCTGTTCGGAGGCGGCGGCCCCTTCACCGAGGGCGACGGCACGAGCTACACGCCCAGCGGCACCCCCACGGGGCCGGGTCAAGCCACGGAGACCCTCAGCAGCGGCACCATCGAGGTGGCCGGGGTGAGCCTGGCCATCAATGGCGACCTCGAGCGCAGCTACACCGTGGTGGTGGTCGCACCATGAACCTCATCGCACGCTTCGTCGAGGACAAGCAGGCCGAGCGGGAGAGGGAGCTTGGCCGCCCCCTCACCAGGGTCGAACAGCTCCGCTTCCGCCTGCGCTGGGCGCTGATCATCACCTCACCCCTCATCTTCGTGGTGGTCGTGGGGACGATCCGAGCCATCGCCAGCCACACGCCCTGATCCCGAGCAACGCGCAGGGTCGCGCTGCATCACCCCAGCAACGGCACCGTGAACATCAGCTCCGCCCCCCGCTCCCCGAGGCCGCGGGCCTCGATACAGCCCCCGTGCTGCTCCACGATGCGACGGGCGATGGCCAAGCCCAGGCCACGACGGCCGGCGCCCTCGCCCAGCTGCACCCCCCGCTGGAAGATGCTCTGCTCGGCGCCCCCCGGGATGCCGGGGCCCTGGTCCCGCACTCGACAGCACACGCCTGCTTCACAAGGCGTCAGCTGCACGGTCACTGCCCCACCCCGCGGGCTGTAGCGCACGGCGTTGCCCACGATGTTGGTCAGCACCCGTGACAAGGCCAGGGCGTCACCCTCGATCTCCAGGCCCGGCTCGATGTCCAGGGCCAGGGCGACCCCAGCCTTGCGCGCTGCGGGCTCCTCGAGGGCCACAGCTCGGCCCACCAGGGCGCTGAAGTCCATGGGCTGACGGTGCAAGGTCTCAGCCTCGAGCATGGCGCTGGCCATGTCCTGGATCTGCCGGGAAGCCTGGAGGATGCGCTGCAGCCGCTCGCGCCCACTGTGGCCACCAGGCAGGGCGACCAGCAGCTCCTCGGCCAGGATGGTGATGGAGGCGGCGGGGCTGCGCAGGTCGTGAGCGATCTCGGCGGCCTCGTCGGCACGGCGAGCCACGCGGGTGAGTTGCTCCACATTGGAGACCGCCACGGCGCCGTAGCCCGCCAGGGTGCGCAGCAGCTGCACCGCCCGCGCCGGCTCTACCGAGCTGGTGCGCCGGCTGTCCACGTAGATGGCGCCCAGGGTGAGATCGCCCTCGACCATGGGCACACACATGGCCGAGGCCAGATCCATGGTGAGCACCGAGATGGCGTCACGCAGATCGGATCGTTCGGCGATGTCCGCGGCGATGACCTCTTTTCCCTCCCGCAGAGCCCGGTTGACCACCGAGGTGGAGGGCCGGCCGGGATCGAGCCCGTCACGGCTGGTGGCGGCGACCACCTCCATGGTGCCCTCGGCCCCGATGAGCACGAAGGCCCGCTCGGCATCCAGCAGCTCGAGAGCGGACCCTGCGATGCGCTGGAGCAGGCTGTCGGTGTCCTTCTCGCGGACCACGGCCATGGCCAGCTCCAGCAGCTGGCCCAGCTGGGCGGCACGGGGCTCCTCACGAGGGCTGGCCCCGATGCGCGCAACCAGCTGCCCGGCCCGCTCGCGCAAGCGCAGGTGGCCCACCTCGTCGGCGAAGACCAGCGCGCGGTTGGCTTCGCGCTCGGCCTCTTCTCCGCGGCCCCCCAGGTGCAGGGCCTCGGCCAGCCACAGGCGGGCTTCGGCCAGCTCCACCCCCGCACCGGCGGTGCGCAGCGGCACGATGGCCTGCTCCACCAACGCCTCGAGCTGCTGGATCTCTCCGCCGCGCGCCCGCAGGTAGACCTGTTGAGCGTGGACGACGCCTGCGAGCGCGGCGCCGTGGGAGGCCCCAGCCAGCTCCGAGGCACGCTGGAGCAAGGCCGCGGCGTCGGCGTCCCGGCGCCGCAGGGCCAGCTCGGCCCTCCACCGGTAGGCCTCGGCCGCCAGCCGATCCGAGGACCGACCCTCGAGCAGCTCCGAGGCCCGCTGCAGCCAGCGCTCGGCCGCAGCTGGGTCCCCCCGGTCCACGAACAACGCCACCAGCCCCAGGGCGGCCTGAGCGGCTGAGTTGTGGTCGGCCTGCTCCACCGCGCGGTCGTAGCCGAGGCGGCCGGCCGCCTCGGCCTCTTCCACCCGGCACAGCTCCCGCAGGCAGCGAGCCAGCTCGGCCATGGCCTTCAGACCCAAGCGCTGCTCCCCGGCGCGCTCGAGGATCAGCAGGGACTCCCGCCAGCGCCGCAGGGCCTGATCCCGGTTGCCCAACATCCGCAGAGCGACACCGAGGTCGTGCAGCAGGCGTGCCCTGGACACAGGGGGCAGGCCGCGATCACGGCCCAGGGCACGCTCCATGGCCACGGCTGCCTCGGCGAAGCGCCCGCCATCCAGCAGCAGGCTGCCCAGCAGCCCGTCGAGGGCTGCCCGGGTGGGCCGATCGCGCCCCAGGTGGGCCGGCAGGGACTCGAGCACGCCGATGGCCAGTTCGTTGGAGCCGTCCCGCTGCAAGGCCCGGGCCCACAGCCCCCGCAGCACCAGCCAGCGGTCCAGGCGCGCAGGGTCGTCCTCGGGGGCCTCCCGATCGGCGATGCGACGCGCGGCCTGGACGACGCCCGGCAGGTCCCCCCCAACGAAGCACAGGCGAGCCTCGACCTCTGAGATCAGCTCGGGCTCTTCGACAGGCAGGTCCCGACAGCGAGCGATCCACTCGCGAGCGGAGGCCTCCTTGCCGGGGAGCCGCGCGAGGACCCACGCCATGGTGGCCGCCACCAGCGGCGCCTGGGGGGCGACGAAGTTGGCATCGAGCCAGCGGTGGCCGAAGTCCAGGGCCTCCTGTTCGTGCCCCGCCCGCGCCAGGGCCCCCATGCGTGGGGCCACCAGCGAGGCATGGGGTGTGACCTGCCACAGCCCATGGGCCAGCACCACACCATCGTTGGGATCCCTGCGGCTGACCGTCTCGATGACTGCCGCGCCGTGGACGCGGATCACGGCGGCGTTCTCGGCACCCAGCAGCAGCCAGCCCAGCCGAGCGTGGTCGAGATCGGGCAGCTCCAGCAGCTGGGACAGCAGGCGCTGGAAGACCGCCCGAGGGTCGGCGCAGGCGCGCCGCAGATCCTCGAGGGCCTCCGCGTTGCGCGGCAACACCTGCCTGTGCTCCACCCTGGCCAGGCCGGCATGGACCAGCTCCCGCGCGCACACGCGGCCCTCTTCCTCCTCCACGCCCGCCAGGTGGCACAGGTACTCGACGGTGCAGGGGCTGCCCACCAGCGCCAGGGTGGAGCCCAGCTTCCGCGCCACCTCTCCGAGCCCGTCCAGGGGATCGTCCGGCACGGTGGTGTCCTGCAGGGCGCGAGGAAGGCGCTGGGGCAGCACGGTCCAGCGCAGGACATCCCAGCGCAGGGCCTGGGCATGCACCAAGGCCAACAGGCGCTGAATGGTGGGCCCAGGGACACCACCGGCCACACTCCAGAGCTGGCTGGCGAGCTCGTCCTGCCCCTCGATCTCACCCAGCACACCCCGCAGCAGCTGGAGCACCTGCTCCCGCTTCCACGGCGCCAGCACGCAACTCCACTCGAGCCAGGATGGCCCCTCCCGAGCGCTCAGGCAGATGTGGACCCGATCGTCTCCAGCGAGCACGGCCAGACAGGCCCGGCTGGACGCGTCCAACAGCTCGTGGTCGTCCACCAACAGGTGGAAGCCGCCGGGCGCCCGCTGAGCGAGGGCCAGGGCCGCCACTTGGGGCCGGGCATCGGGGGGAGCCCAGGTGGGCAGAGACACAGGCGCGCCGGGGAGTCCGGGACAGCACAGCACATGCTCGATGGCGTCCCAGGCGTGGCCGCCAGGCGTCATGCGAGCGAAGGGCATGCCGCGCACGCGCAGGGCTGTGGAGAGGGTGTCCAGCAGCCGGGTGCGGCCGCTGCCGCTGGGACCCAGGATGCCCAGCTTGCCGCCTCGGTCGAGCCAGCGATCCAGCTGCTTGCGCACCCGCGGCTCGAGCACGGTGATGCTCCGGGATCGCCTCCGCAGGCTCAGGGCGGAAGGGGCCGTGAGCTTGGCGCCGAGGGCCTCGAGCCCCCGGACCACCTCGAGCGCACTGGGGCGGTGGACGGGATCGATGGCCACACAGGACTCGAGCAAGGCGCGCAGCGCCACGGAGCCCATGCTGGCCTTGGGCTGCTCACAACCTCGGCGCAGCAAAGCCTGGGACCGGCCGAGCTCAGCCCAGGGCAGCCGGCCGTGCACCAACTGCCACAGCACCAGCCCCAGGGTGTAGATATCCGCCGGGGGCTCGGTGGCGGCGCCCCGGACACTCTCGGGCGCCGCGTGGTCGAGCCCACCCTGCCAGCGATCGCCCGACAGACCCTGGCCCACTAGCTGCACCCGCGGTTCACGGATGGACTCCACCAGCACCCGGGCGTCGGACAACAGCCCGTGGCAGAGCCCCTCGGCGTGCAGCGCAGCCAGCCCGCTGGCCACCTGGGCGGCGATGGAGACGGCCAGGGCCTCGGGGGCCGCCCCGGACATCATGTAGGCGGACAGCGGCTTGCCGGCCAAGCGCTCCCGCACCAGGTAGGGAACGGGGTGATCCCCCATCCCCACCAGCTCCACCAGGGCCGGATGCTTCAGCGCGGCCAGCCGGCCGATGTCCAGCCCACGCACGGCTCTCAACAGATAGGCCACCCCCAGGGCCCCAGCGCCATCCTGGACCAGCCAGCTGCCCTCCCACTCCCCCACCCCGCCCGGTCGGAGCAGCACCCAGTCTCCCAAGCGCGCGCCCGGGCGTGCCTCGAAGCTCGCCATCAGCGCCAAGCCTCGGCCCGGCTTGCGCCTGGTGGCCAGGCGCGCACCACCTGGGCGACCCCCTCCTGGAGGGCCATGAAGCTGCCGGCGATGTCAGGGTCCAGTTGCCCAGCCGCGACGCAGTCCTCCAGAGCATCCAAGGCCTGAGGCAGGGAGCGCCCCCCCCCCGCGAGCGTTCCACCAGCAGAGCGTCGAAGACGTCCACCACCGCCACGATGCGCGCCTCGAGAGGAATGTTGTCCCCGACGAGGCCGTGGGGGTAGCCGTCACCGTCCCAGCGCTCGTGGTGGTACAGGGCGATGTTGCAGGCCAGCTCGGGGAGCCCGGCCTCCCGCAGCAGCTCGGCCCCCAGCAGGGTGTGGGTCTTGACCTCCTCGATGTCCTCCGCAGGCAGGACACCCGGATCCGCCATGATGCGCTCAGAGACGGCCACCAAGCCCACGTCATGGAGTACCGAGAGCTGCCGCAGGGACTCGGCGAGGACCTGATCGCCCCGGTAGGCATGGGCCAACAAGCCAGCCAGCTCGGAGACCCGCCGGAGGTGCCTGCGAGTGGCGCTCTGATCCGCGCCCCGCTCCATCACCGCTGCCAGGGCGATGACCATGTCGGAGGGACGCGCCAGCCGCCGCTCCAGCCGCTTGCGAGCCTTTCCATGAGCCGCCAGGGCTTGGCCGAGCCGGTCCATCAGCCGGGCTCGCCTAGCCATGGCGTTGATGCGAGCCCCGTACTCCAGGTGGTCCACCGGCTTGACCAGGAAGTCGTCCGCGCCGGCCTGCAGCAGCCGGATCTTGGTGCGGCGCAGGTCATCGGAGGTGATCACCATCACCGGCACCCGGGCGCCCCGTGGATTCGCGCGCAGCCGCTTGACCAGGCCCAACCCGTCCAGCCCCGGCATGTAGTAGTCGGTGACCACCAGGTCGGGCATGGAGCGCTCGATCAGGACGGCGGCCTGCTCGCCATCGGGGGCCATGACCACCCGGAAGCCCAGATCCTCGGACAAGGACGCCAGACGCTCACGCTCTCGAGGGTCGTCCTCGGCGATGAGGAGTACCGGGACTCGTTCGCTCATGCCTGCTTCCAAGATGCAGCCCCGACGCAAGCGCCGCCAGGGCGTGGGTGCACAAGCTCGAAGCGTATCAGAAATCCGTGGTGAGCAGGTCTTCAGAGGTCTTCTGGCCCACCTCGACGGAGGTGGAGCCCTCGGGCGCGGTGCCCGGGAGCATCGGCATGGCCATGCCACCCGAAGCCACCCGCCCGGTGGACTCGTCGATGGGAACCCAGCTGACATTGGGGATGGTGGGGAAGGGACGGTCTTGGTCCTTGGGGACCGCCGCGCGCATCCAGTCCATCCAGATGGGCAGGGCCGTGCGCCCACCAGTGAAGGACTGGCCGATGGAGCGCGGCTGGTCGTATCCCACCCAGGCGGCGCCGATATAGTCGGGGTTGTATCCGACAAACCATGCGTCATGGAAGTCGTTGGTGGTGCCCGTCTTGCCCGCCACATGGAGGCCCAGCGCGTTGCTGGCCGCGGCGGTGCCCCCGGTGGCCACCTGGCGCACCAGCCAGTGGGCGATGCCGGCCACCTCGGGCTCGAGCACCCGCGGCCACTCGGCGGGGGGCGTAAAGGACTCGATGACGGTGCCGTCCCGGTCCACCACCCGGTCGATGAAGTGGGGCTCCACCAGGGTGCCCATGGTGGCGAAGGCGGTGTAGGCGCGGACCAGCTCCACCATGGTGAGGGAGCTGGAGCCCAGCCCCATGGACAGATCGCAGGAACGACAGACCGTGCGGCCCTGAGAGTCCTTGCGCTGGCCGCGGCACTCCTCGCCCTCGCGGAACTTGTCTGGAGTGAGCCAGTCGCAGACGCGGATGTTTACATCGCAGGAGTGGCACCACTGCTCGCCCTCGAGCTCCTGGGGCTCGTCCATGCAGGTGAAGTCCTCGTGCAGGCGCACGAGAGGGCAGGACTCGGGGTCGCACCACTCACACCAGGCCATGCCCTGGACGTTGGAGGGGGTCATAGCGCCCTGGCACTCGCTGCCCTGAGGCACGTGGACGCGCTCGCAGGCCGGCGTCTGGTAGCCGATGCGCAGGGCGGGGCCGGCCAGCTCGTAGACGATGTCCAGGCCGATGCGGTCCAGCACGCGCACGGTGCAGACGTTGCGGGACAGCTGCAGCGCCTTGCGCAGGGAGATGTTGCCCAGGTACTCGTCGCCATAGTTGGCGGGCTTCCAGAGCTTCTCGTCCAGAACGTTGAAGATGACCGGGGCGTCCTGGACCATGGAGCCAGCGGTGAGCTCCTTGGACTGGATGGCGGCCGCGTAGACGATGGGCTTGAAGGTGGACCCGACCTGGCGCCGGGCCTGGATGGCGCGGTTGTACTCCGAGTTCTCGAAGTCGTAGCCCCCCACCATGGACAGCACGGCGCCGTCGCTGAGGCGGTAGGCCAGGAAGGCGCCCTGAAGCGCGGGATCCTGGTAGAGGCGTGCCGCGGCGAAGGGGCCCTTGCCAGCGTCCTCGTAGCCGTCGAAGGGCTTGGCCTCGAACGCGTCGAGGTTCTCGATGGTGACCTCGATGAGATCGCCCGGCTTCAGCGCTTGGGTGAGATCGTCCAGGCTGCGGTAGCGGTAGGAGCGCTCGGGGTTGGGCTCGTAGGCCCAGTCGGTCCAGGAGCGCGGGATCAGGGCCTGGTGTGCGCCGATGCCCACCACCGCGTGCTTCTTGGTGACCTCGAGCACGACCGCTGGGTAGCGCTCGCCCTGGACCAGGGAGGAGTGCTCGGGCAAGGGACCGTAGCCGGAGCCGGGATCGTCGGTGGCGCCCACATGCAGCACCGCGTGGGACTCGGCCTGCCGCAGGGCTTCTTCCTGGGCGGCCAGGTGGGGCGCGATGGCGGCCTGCGCCAGGGTCTCGGCAGCCCCCCGCCAGCCCACGCCGTTGTCGGCCAGCAGCACCTTGTCGTGGACCGCCTGCTGGGCAACCTTCTGCTGCTCGAGGTCGCAGGTGGCATGCACGATCAGGCCATCGTTGTAGATCTTGTCGAAGCCGTAGGTGTCCACCAGATAGCGGCGCACATGCTCGGTGAAGTAGGGAGCCTGCTCGAGGAAGGGGTTGTCGGCGAGATAGATGGGGATGCTCTCGGCGACCGCGGCGTCGTAGGTGGCCTGATCGATGAAGTCCTTGTCCCGCATCTGGCCCAGCACGTAGAGCTGACGGGCCCGGGCCTTCTCCCAGTTGTTGAGAGGCGAGTAGTCCGAGGGCCGCTGGGGCAGCCCAGCCAGCATGGCCGCCTCGGCCAGGGTGATGTCCTGGACGTGCTTGTCGAAGTAGGCCCGCGATGCGGCCTCGACCCCGTAGGCCCCGGAGCCCAGGTAGATCTGGTTGAGGTACAGGTAGAGGATGTGCTCCTTGGTGAACGCGGTCTCGACCCGCGTGGCCAGGATCATCTCCTTGATCTTCCGGGAGTACTTCTTCTCGCTGGACAGCAGGAAGTTGCGGGCCACCTGCTGGGTGATGGTGGAGGCGCCCTGGGCCTTCTTGCCCTTGAGGGCGTTGCGCAGCACCGCGCGCACGATGCCCATGGGATCGACACCGCCGTGATTCCAGAAGTTGGCGTCCTCGGAGGCGATGAAGGCGGACTGCACGTGCTCGGGGATGTCATCGAGGGGCACCACGTAGCGGCGCTTCTCGTAGATCTCGCCCAGCAATTCGCCGTTGCGGTCGTAGACCACCGTGACCGTGGGGGGGGTGTAGTCCTGCAGGGTCTCGAGGGTGGGGAGATCCTGGCGGAAGAACAACACCGCGCCGCAGGCCGTCAGCACGCCGCCGACGGCCCCGAGCAGGCACAGGACCAGCGCGACCCGTACCAGCCGCCCGAGCAAGCTGCGCTTTCGCCGTGCTGGGGGCTTGGACGAGGGCTTGGCGGACGGCGCGGGGGTGACCGGAGGACGGGGCGGCACGGCGGCGGCCCGCCGGGGGGCCACCTGGGGCCTGGCGGGCTGCATCCGCTGAGGGGCCGGAGGCCTGGATGCGGGCGCCACCGTGGGCGGAGGCGTGGGAGGCGCCAGCGTGGGTGGCGGCCCCGGATCTGCTGGAGGGGCCACGGGCGTGGCGCGCAGGGGATCGATCTGGGTGGGCTCCCAGTCCTGGAACTCGTCGAGCCCCGGGCCGGGGGCAGGGCGCGGTGATGGCGGCGCCAGCTGCGTGGGGCGGTCGGCTTGGGGATCGGCGGCTGGGGGCTCGGCGCGACCAGCGACCTTGGGCCTTGGGCCATCGATGAGGTCCACAACCGGGGGCACATCGAAGGGCTTGACGGCGCTGGAGGGGGCGCTCTCGAAGCTGACCCCCCGTTGCCGCAGCTGGTCGACCACCCGCTGCGGGTAGTTGATGGCCATGACCTGGCCGCAGCCACATTGCCGGTTGGAACCGGGAAGCGGCAGAGGCTCGCCCAGGGGGTGCACCCTGCCGCAGGAAGGACACGTGATCTTGAGGGCCATGGAGACGCCTGAAGCTGCGTTGGCAGCGCCTATAGCGCGGCCTCGACGGGGTGGCCAGGGTGCCCGCGGACGCAGTGTGCTCGCGGGGTGCGAGGCGTGCGCGGGCCGCCAGCAGGACCCCTGGGCAGGCTGGACGCTTCCCCGCCGCTCACGCCACGCCCGCACAGGGCCTGACCGAGGCCATGTCGCGGCACGATTGGCGGACAGCTCGGCGGCCACAAGGTGTCTGCAGCCTGCGCTATATTTTTGGTTGTTCCTGCTTTTTCCTCCACGGTTTTGAAGGTTGTCAGGGACCTGTACGCCGCTTGACACCCCCCAGGGGTCAGGCTAGTGGCCCAACCTTTTCCACCGGGGCATCCGCCCCCAAACAACCACGGCTTCCACCGGGACCGCCCGGCAGAACCCCACGTTCCACTCCCCAGGAGAATCCGCATGAGCAACAACGTGTTCCCCCCCCCCGCAGCGTTCACCGAAGGTGCCTGGATCAAGTCGCGCGAGGAGTACCAGAAGATGTACGACCGCTCCATCCAGGATCCGGAAGGCTTCTGGGGCGAGGTCGCCGAGCAGTTCCATTGGTTCGAGAAGTGGGACAAGGTCTTCGACTACAACTACGACCGGCGCGAGGGCAAGGTCCAGCACCAGTGGTACATCAACGGCAAGACCAACATCACCTACAACTGCCTCGATCGGCACCTGGCCACCCGCGGCGACCAGACCGCCATCATCTGGGTCGGCAACAACCCGGGCGAAGACCGCTACTTCACCTACGCCGAGCTCCACGAGCAGGTCTGCAAGTTCGCCAACGTGCTCAAGGCCAATGGCGTCAAGAAGGGTGACCGCGTCAGCATCTACATGCAGATGATCCCCGAGCTCGCCATCGCCATGATGGGCTGCGCTCGCATCGGCGCCGTGCACTCCATCGTCTTCGGCGCCTTCTCCCCCGACGCCCTGGCCGATCGCTGCAACGACTCCGACTGCCGCATGATCATCACCCAGGACACCGGCCTCCGCGGCGCCAAGCAGGACGTCCCCATGAAGACCAACGCGGACCTGGCCTGCGCCAAGGCCCCCACGGTCACCAAGGTCATCGTGGTCCAGCGCACCGGTCAGGAAGTCCCGATGACGGACGGCCGCGATGTCTGGTGGCACAACGAGATGGAGACCGCCCCGGTCGAGAACGATGCCGAGGTCATGGACGCCGAAGATCCTCTGTTCCTCCTCTACACCTCCGGCTCCACCGGCAAGCCCAAGGGCGTGCAGCACAACGTCGGCGGGTACATGGTCTACACGGCCCTGACCCACAAGTACATCTTCGACTACCACGATGGCGACATCTACTGGTGCACCGCCGATATCGGCTGGGTCACCGGCCACAGCTACATCGTGTACGGTCCGCTGGCCAACGGCGCCACCACCATGATGTTCGAGGGCGTGCCCACCTACCCCGAGGCCGACCGCTTCTGGGAGATCTGCGAGAAGTACAAGGTCAACCAGTTCTACACGGCCCCCACCGCCATCCGCGCCATCATGGCCAAGGGCAACAAGTGGCCAGAAGGTCGTGACCTGTCCAGCCTCAAGCTCCTCGGCACCGTGGGCGAGCCCATCAACCCCGAAGCCTGGGTGTGGTACCACAAGGTCATCGGCGGCGAGACCTGCCCCATCGTGGACACCTGGTGGCAGACCGAGACCGGCGGCATCATGATCACCCCGCTGCCCGGCGCCTGGGGCACCAAGCCCGGCTCCGCCACGCTGCCGTTCTTCGGCATCCAGCCCGTGATCCTCGAGCCCGAGACCGGCAAGGAGATCACCTCCATGGAAGCCTCCGGCGTCCTCGCCATCAAGCACCCCTGGCCCGGCCAGATGCGCACCCTGTACGGCGCCCACCAGCGCTTCGAAGAGACCTACTTCGACATGTACAAGGGCTACTACTTCACGGGCGACGGCTGCCGTCGTGATGCCGATGGGTACTACTGGATCACCGGCCGCGTCGATGACGTCATCAACGTCTCCGGCCACCGCATGGGCACCGCCGAGGTCGAGTCCGCGCTGGTCTCGCACCCCGCCGTCGCCGAAGCCGCCGTCGTCGGCTTCCCGCACGAGATCAAGGGCCAGGGCATCTATGCCTACGTCACCCTGATGGTCGGCGAGGAGTACACCGACGAGCTCAAGCGCGCCCTGGTCCTGCACGTCCGCAAGGAGATCGGCCCCATCGCCGCTCCCGATCGCATCCACTGGGCCCCCGGCCTGCCCAAGACCCGCTCGGGCAAGATCATGCGCCGCATCCTGCGCAAGATCGCCGAGGGCACCCCCGACCAGATCGGTGACGTCTCCACCCTGGCCGACCCCAGCGTGGTCGAGCACATCCTGGCCAACCAGTAGCACCCTGCGGGTGGCCTCAGGCCACCCAATGGTGCGTCGGCATTCCTGCCGATCGAGCTTCGGCCGACGGCAGCGCACCGACCGCAGAAGCACTCAGGCCGCGGTCCTTCGGGACCGCGGCCTTCGCGCATTCGGGGCCTGCAGACCTGTAAGAGGGCTCACAATACGGTCCCGGATCAGAAAAGCTGCACATAGCTTCAAGGCCCCTTTCAAATAGCTTTGAACGGCAGCGGGGAACATGCTACGACGGCTGCCTTTTCGGACCCCTGCAAGGGCCGATTTCTTTCAGAACTGCTGGAGGTTGCAGTGTCCGTACAGACCGTGTCAGAACACAAAGTCATGAATCGCTGGTTGGTGGTGGTTGGCGCCATCCTGATCCAGCTCTGTCTGGGCGCCATCTACGCCTGGTCCGTGTTCACCAAGCCCTTGGTCGCCGAAGGCTGGTCCAAGACCGAGACCCAGATGGTCTTCTCGGCAGGCCTGGCGCTCTTCGCCATCGTGATGGTCCTCGCGGGCCGCATGATGCCCAAGTTCGGGCCCCGCAAGCTCGCCATCGCCGGTGGTCTCGTCCTCGGACTCGGCTACCTGCTGGCAGGCCTCTTCGGCGGCACCAACTTCTGGCTCATCTTCATCTTCATCGGCATCCTGGGCGGTTCCGGTATCGGCCTGGCCTACGTCGTGCCCATCGCGGTCGGCATGCGCTGGTTCCCCGACAAGAAGGGGCTCATCACGGGCCTGGCCGTGGCCGGCTTCGGCTTCGGCGCCACCATCTGGGTCAAGATGGCCGGTGCCTGGGGCCACATGATCGAGAACATGGGCCTGTCCACCACCTTCGTCATCTACGGCATCATCTTCGCCGTGGCCGTCGTCCTCGGTGGCCTCACCATGGTCTTCCCCCCCGAAGGCTGGGCCCCCGAAGGCTACGAGCCTCCCAAGGCCGCCCCCGGCAAGGCCGCCGTGGGTTCCGTGGACTTCGAGTCCGGCGAGATGCTCAGCACGCCTCAGTACTACATGATCTTCCTCACCTTCCTCTTCGGAGCGGGTGCTGGTCTCATGTCCATCGGCCTGATGAAGCTCTTCCCCTCCCAGGCCCTCGAAGCCAACGGCATGGACGCCGCCGCCGCCTCTGCGGTCGCCGGTACCGCCATGGCCGTGTTCTTCTCCCTGGCCAACGGCATCGGCCGCATCGCCTGGGGCGCTATGTCCGACAAGCTGGGCCGCAAGCTGTCCATCGTCATCATGACCGCCTCCCAGGGCATCCTGGTCATCGCCTTCCCGTTCATGGCCGGCACCACCGCGCTGCTGTACCTGGGCGCCACCCTGATCGGCTTCAACTTCGGTGGCAACTTCGCCCTCTTCCCCACCATCACCGCCGACACCTTCGGCACCAAGAACGTGGGCAGGAACTACGGCTGGGTCTTCCTGGCCTACGGTGTGGGCGGCATCGTCGGTCCCATCATGGGCGGCAAGCTGGGCGACATGAACAACTTCCCCCTGGCCTTCACCATCGCCGGCGTGGGCTGCCTCGTGGCGGCTGGCATCATCGCGATGGTCAAGCCGGCGCAGAAGAAAGCCTAGTTCGACGTTGGTGTAGATCGATCGTGCTGACGGCCGAACGGCCGCAGCACATCGCTCGGTATCTCAGCGAGACCCCGGAACGCAGGGAAGCCTGCTCCGGGGTCTTGGTGCGTCTGACCCCCATGGCCGCAGCACATCGGCTGAGTTGGTGCAGGGCCTGGGGCTTCGGCTTCGGGCCCTTCGTGCGTCAGGGGTCGACCAGGTCCTGCATACCCGACGGATACAAGGCCCAAGCGTCGTCGCCCCGGATCTCCAGGGCCGCGATGTGCTGGCCGTAGTGGGCGGAGATCCCGGTGTCGATGCCCAGCAGCGCACCGCCACAGCGCTCGGCGATCCGCCCCGAACGCTGGGTGGTGTGCCCCACCACCATGCGGCTGGCCCCCAGGCTGGCCAGGGCACGCTCCAGGACCGGGCAGACCTCGAGCGGATCGCCCTCGAGGTAGCCGCGGTACCACAAAGGGCCTTCTCGACCCAGGACCTCCGGACTGGCCAGCCCTCGCACGGCCGCCAGAGCCCAGGCGTTCAGCCGGTCCAAGCCCTGCTCGGCCATGGCGGGCGTGATGCCGCCGTGCGCGAACACGGTGCGGCCCACCTTGACGGACACGGGGCGCTGGCGCAGCCAGGCGCCATCCTCACCCTCGCTGGCGAGCGCAGCCTGTCGAGCCTGCTGGCCGCCGTAGCCGGCGATGTCCCCCGGAGTGACGTAGCGCCAATCCCCGGTCAGGTTCATGACCTCGTGATTGCCCAGCAGGACCTCCACGCGACCCCCCGCCTGCGCAGCCTCGAGCTGAAGACGCTGCAGCAGGTCCAGCGTCTCGACGCCCTGATCGCCCCGGTCGAGCTGATCTCCGGTCTGCACCAGCACGGCATGGCCCCCGCTCCAGCGGCCGGCTTCATCCACCAGCCCTGCCAGCCGTAGCACCGCCAGGGTGGCGTCCAGATCGCCATGCAGATCGCCGATGGCCACGATGCGCGCGGCCTCTTGCGTACCGGAAGGCGTCTCCACGGAGGGCGGGGGCCTGGGCTGGGGCTGGGCCTCCTGCGCAGTGGGCTCACCGCAGCCCGAACCCGCGAGAAGCGAGATCAGCAGTAGAACAAAGCTGGCGCCGGGCTGGACCATCCTGGAGACGTTATCGAGTCGCGAGGCACGGTGAAAGAGGAGCGCACGAATGGAATCGCGGATGGTGCTCTCGAGACTCATCGAGCAGGCAAGAAAACTGGGCGCACAGGCAGCCGAGGCGCTGTACGAGCAGTCCTCCGAGCTCACTATCAGCTGGGAGAGAGGCTCCGCGGGCTTGCCCACCCAGCGCGAGCTGCTCACCGCACAGGTGGGAGTCTTCCTCAGCGAAGGTCGCGCCGGCTGGTGTCAGCTCACCGCTCCCGATCAGCAGCAGCTCTTGGACAACGCCGAGGAGGCCCTGCGGGCTGCGCTCGAGCGCGCGACCAACGCCCCCGCAGACCCCCACGCGGGCCCGGTAGACCGCTACGACATCGTGGAGCGAGGCCTGGGTCTGCTGGATCGCCGCCAGCCGCAGCTCAGCGTCGACGACCGGCGGGACGTGCTCGAGGACAACGCATCCGGCTGCAAGCAGGTCCACCCCGACATCCGGGTGGAACAGCTGGCGTACGCCGAGCTGCTGACCGAGCGCTGCTATTCCAGCAGCCGCGGCCACTCCGCCACCGAGCGCGCCAGCCGCTACGAAGCGACCCTGCGCGCGCGCATGGGCCGCGGGGGGCGGCGTCACACCGAGCGGGCGGCCTCTCGCCAGTTCGCCAACGTGGCCAGCATGCCCTTCGGCGTCGAGCTGGGGCAGCGCATGGTGCAGCTGTCCACCCCGGCATCCCTGCCTCATGGCGAGCCTCCCCTGATCATCGGTGCCGTGGCCGCAGCCGCCCTGCTGCGCGCCCTGGCCCCCGCCTTCACCGCCACGGCGGTACACGGGGGCGGCTCCTTCCTGTCGTCTTGCTTCGGTGAGCGCATCGCCTCCCCCAAGCTCCACCTCATCGACGACCCTGCGCTGCCCGGTGCCCTGTGTTCTCGCGCCTTCGACGACCGCGGGGTCCCCCCCGCGCCTGTGGTGCTCCTGCGCGAAGGGGTGGCCAGCGGCCTCTACCTCGATCCCTCCAGCGCCCGCGCCGCCGATCTGCGTCCCACTGGCCACGTGATGGGGGGCGCCCTGCGTCCCTCCAACCTCATCGTGCGCCCGGGCAACCGCTCCCGCAACGCCATCGGGATGGATCTGAACCACTACCTGGTGCTGGACAACTTCCATGCGCCGCAGCCCATCGATCTGGCCACCGGTCGCCTGCAGACCCTCTGTGACCTGTTGGTCTACCGCGACCACAGCTACGTCGGCGCGGTCCAGGGCGTGCCCCTGACCATGCCGATCTCCCAGCTGCTGGGGTCCATCGTCGAGATCGCCAGCGATCAAGCCCGCTACGACGAAGTGGACGCCTGCTCGCTGATCCTCGAGGGCATCGGCTTCCACGGCTAGCCGCAGACCACCATGTCCAAGCCCGTCGAACGCGTCACTAGGCTGCTCCGCCCGCCTGGTCTGCTGGCGATCCCTCTGGTCGAAGCCCTCACCAAGAACGAGACGGCCAGGCTCATGGGCGTGGGCGCCCTCATCGGCCTGCTGGGCGGCTTGGCCGCCGCGGCCTTCGACCTGGTGGCCACTCGCTTCGGTCGGCTGTTGCTGCACACCAGCGAGCCCAGCCTGGGGGGCGTTCCCACTTGGCTGATGGTGGTGGGGCCCGTAGTGGGCGGCCTGATGGCCGGGCTGATTCTCCACTACCTCTCCCGCACGCGCAGGCCAGTGGGCATCCCCGATGTGATCGACGCCACGTCCAACAGCCAGGGTGAGATGCCCCTGCGCGAGAGCCTGGTCTCCGCCCTGGCGGCCGCCTTCTCCATCGGATCGGGCCACTCGGGCGGTCGCGAGGGTCCCATCGTGGCGCTGAGTGGAGCCCTCAGTTCTGCCGCCTGCAAGCTCTTCCGCATCCCGCGCTCCCGCGTGCGCGTGCTGGTGGCGGCCGGCGCCGCCGGGGGCATCGCCGCCAGCTTCAACACTCCCCTTGGCGCCTGCTTCTTCGCCCTGGAGATCATCCTGGGCAACTTCGCCATGGACTGCGTGGCGCCCGTGGTCGCAGCCTCGGTGGCTGGCACCATGGTGGGCCAGGCCATCATGGGCAATCGCGTGGCCCTCGAGCTGCCGGCATTCGCCCTGCAGCATCCCTCAGAGCTGCTCCTCTATGCGCTGCTGGGAGTCCTCTGCGGAGGCGTGGCCCTGGGTTTCCAGCGCGTACTCATCAAGGCCTTCGACCTGCGCGGACAGCTCGCACGGCGCATCCCCCCAGCGCTCATCCCCGCTGTGGCAGGGCTCGGTGTCGGCGCGCTGGCGGCCGTGGGCTTCCCACAGATCATGGGCAACGGCTACGCCTTCCTCGAGCACATCCTGCACGGGAGGCACCCTGGCGTGCTCTTCCTGCTGGCCCTGCTGGGCGCCAAGCTGCTGGCCACCGGCATCACGCTGGGAGCGCGCACCGGGCCAGGAACCTTCGCCCCCACCCTGTTCCTCGGCGCGGTCACGGGCACCCTGTTCGGCATCGCGGTCAACGCCCTGTGGCCGGGCGTCACAGAGTCTGCAGGCGCCTACGGAATGGTGGGCATGGGCGCGGTGGTGGCTGCAGCCACGCACTCTCCCATCACCACCACCCTGATGCTCTTCGAGATGACCGGCAACTACGCCATCGTGCCGCCGCTGCTCATCACCCTGGCCCTGTCGGGCATCCTGTACGCTTTCGTCGAAGATCGCTCGATCTTCGTGGCCATCCTCGAGCGCCGTGGGGTGCGGGTGGACCGGGGCCGCGAAGAGCTGGTCATGTACGACCTTCACGTGGCCGACGTCATGCGCAAGGACGGCATCGAGACCGTCCAGCCCGATGCCCCCTTCTCCGAGCTGGCCAGCCACATCCTGCATCGCCGCATCCAGGACGTCTATGTGGTGGACCGGGACGGCAAGTACCACGGCCTGGTAGACATCCAGGACATCAAGCGCCTCCTCACCGCGCCGCACACCGACATCACCGCCGCCGATGTGGAGACCCACGACGCCCCCGTCTTGCGACCCTCCATGCCCCTAGCCGACGCCGTCCCATTGTTCTTCCGCTCGGATCTCGATGAACTGCCGGTGCTCAATGCCGAGGGTGAGCTCATCGCCATCCTCAAGGAGCGGGACATCTTCGGCGCCTACCACCGCGAGGTGCTCCGCAAGGACGCCTTGATGGCGCGCATCCAGACCAGCCCTGCCGACCAGAACCGCTGGAAGAACTTCCTCGAGCTCCCGGACGGCTACATCATGGACGTGGTGGAGGTCGACGGCCAGCTGGTGGGTCACACCCTCCGCCAGCTGCGCCTGCCCATCCGCTTCCACGTCACGGTGGTAGCTGTCAGCATCCTCGACCCCGAGACCAGCAAGCACCGGCGGCTGCCGGCTGAGGCCGATGTCCTGTTGAAGCGAGGCGACAAGCTGGTCGTCATGGGTCCCGTGCTGGACGTCCTGGCGCTGCAGGCCGCCAACGTGGACCACGAGGTCACCGAGATGGTAGACCGCGCCACACACCTGGAAGTCGACTGAGAGTTCACTCGAAGAGAGTGCGAGCTATGTTCGTCCATCGCTGGCACATCGCCCGCCCACTGGAGGTCCCATGACCCGCCCCCTCGCCCTCGCCTCCCTCCTGCTGCTCACCGGCTGCTTCGAGGAGATCGAGCCCTTCCTGCCCACGGTGCAGTTTGGCCGTCTCGACGTCCAGAACCTCGACTGGGACCACATCGAGACCGACTTCGTCTTCTACGTGGACAACCCCAACCCCATCGGCATCCCCCTCGAGAGCTTCGACTACGCCCTGTCCCTGGCCGACGTCGAGCTGCTCTCCGGGGCTGACCCCGACGGCTTGGAGTTCCTGGCGTCGGACATGAGCGAGGTGGCCCTGCCAGCGGACCTCGTGTTCCTCAACCTCTACGAGCTCATCCAGACCACCCGCGGCCTGGACGACGTGCCGTTTGGGCTCAACGGCAGCTTCGGCTTCGACTCGCCCCTGGGCGTGGTCAACCTGCCCTACGACGCGGGGGGCGACTTCCCTGCCCTGCGCACCCCGAACCTCGAGCTGGGCCGCCTGCGCTTGCAGGACCTCAGCTTCACCTCCGCCACCCTGCAGCTGGACGTACAGGTCGACAACGATCACGGATCCACGGTGTGGCTCGAGAACTTCGACTACGCCCTGAGCCTCGAGGGCATCCAGGTGGGCTCGGGCATGATCGCCGACTTCGCCGGCATCGACGGCGCCACTACCTACACCGTGGGGCTGCCCCTCGAGATCGACTTCATCGACGCGGGCACTGCCCTGTACGAGGCCTTCACCGGCGGCGACAAGATCAACGTCAAGATCGAGGCCGCCACCGACGTGATCACCCCCTTCGAGGACTACATCCTGCCCCTGGATATCTCCAAGAGCGGCAAGCTGTCCCTGCAGTAGCGCGACCTAGTCGTCCTCGGGCCGCTCCCGCGAGAGCCCGCGGGTGCTGCGGGCCAGCTTCCATGCCGAGCCCAGCAGGGCCAGGGTCACCAGCAGGACCACCGACGAGAAGATGGGACGCTGAGTGAGGTGGCGAACGAGCCAGGTGACCGATGCCTCGCCATAGCGCCAGCCGAGCCACAGCGTGACGGGCACGGTGAGCAACAGCCCCGGAACATTGATGGCCAGCATCCGCCTGTAGGAGTCACCCGCCAGCCCGGAGGCGATGTACAACGGCACCCTCAGGCCTACCGCGAAGCGAGCGAACCAGATGGCCCTGTGGCCAAAACGCTCCACGATGCCCTCGACCCTCTGGAAGCGCGCAGAGCGGTGCAGGAACGCCAGGCGCGGGTGGTGCCCGATACGCCGGACCCAGTAGCCGATGGAGAAGGCCAGCAGGTCGCGTAGGAACACCCCGGCGAAGGCCGCGATGCTGGTTGGCCAGAGGGGGACCTCGCCCGCCTGGATCTGCCAGCCTGCCACGAGCAGGGGGAAGTCGTCGGGCACCGGCCAGCCCAACCCCGACAGCACGCAGGCGAGAAAGACGGCGGCTGGACCCGTGCCATAGCGAAAGACGACAGAGGGATCCACAGCGCCGCTACTCCTCGGTCGCCGGACGCACCAGGGCCGGTGCGCTCACGACGCCGGTGTAGGGGGCCTCGGTTCCGCTGATGAGATCGACGACTACCCCAGCATCCAGGGGCAACACCACGTCCTGGCCGTCGTAGACCAGCCAGCCGACGCCGCCCAGCCGCACCGCCCGGCCCTCTGCCAAGGCCACGGGGCGCAGCTCACTCAGGGGCACATCGCCTACCTGCTCCGAGAGCCGCTGGAACACCACCCCAGAGAGCTTGGGTTCCCGCGCCTGCGCGCGGCCCTCGCCCACGGTGCGGTGCAGGGAATGGGAAGCAAAACCGCCTGACGACGCCGGCCCGGACGGTGGGTCCGCCAGGGTGTGCCAACACACCCGCTCGATCCCCCGCGCCAGCGCCTCGCCGTAGACGAAGACCAGCATGCGGGCCTGGAACGACTCATCCAGCCAGGAGGAGCCCTTTCGACTGGAGGGTACGCCGGTCTCGGTGATGAACACCGGCCGCCCGGCCGCCAGGCCCTCGGCATTGTCCAGGGCGGCCAGGAAGAGCTCGGGGGTGCGCTCCTCGAAGTAGGCGTGGATGGACAGCGCGTCCACAGCGGCGGCGGCCCCGGGCTGCGCCAGCACCCGCTCCAGGTAGCGCCGCCCGCCATCGCGCCCGGTGTGGAAGGTGCCGCCGTTGAGCACAACGGCGTCGGGCTGGGCAGCGTGGATGGCGGCGGAGGTGGCCACGAGCACTCTGGCGTACTGCTCGGGCGTCTCGAAGCTGGCGGGGTCGACCTCGCGCTTGGCGTTGCGCGGAACCACGCTGTTGTGAAGGTCGGGCTCGTTGTCGACCTCCCAGAAGAGTACCGGCCGCAGCAGGCCAGGCGCATCATCCACACCGTCGCCGTCGTAGCGCTCCACCACCCGCTGCACCCAGGCTGCATAGGCCTCCAGGTCGTCAGGGACGTAGCGCTCGGTGTAGTTGGCGGTCTGGTTTCCGGGCCACGGGCCGATCACCACGATGGGGTCGATCCCCGCCTGCTGCACCAGGGCAAGGTAGCGATCGGTGCGGTCCTGTGCCCGCGACTTGGCCTGCCACTCGTGCCAGCTGAGGTAAGGGTAGTTGGCCGAGTTTGCCCGGACGGTCGCAGCTCCGACAGAACGGGCCAGGCGGGCGTCGTCCTCGAGCAGCGCGGCGATGGTGATGGCATCCACCTCGCGGCGCCGCACGAAGCGCTCCGGAACAGAGACTGCCTCATTGATACACAGCAGATCGCCCACGGTGCTGGCGTGGCGAGGAACTGGAAGGACCGCGGCCAGCGGGCCCGGGGCCTCGGGCGCCAGGTCTCTCTCGACGCCGTCGACATGGGGAGCCTGGCTGACAGCAGGTTCGGGCGCGCAGCCCCGACGACAGCTGCAGCCCGCTGGCAGCAGGAGCCCCAGTATGCCGAGCCCGAGGCTCGCAGTACGCATCAGGACTTCACCAGGCGCAGGGTGCTAGTTCCGGACGGCTCGCCGGGAGGCTCTGGGTCGTCACTGGGCAGATCCTCGAAGGGGGGCTCGGGGAACAGGGTGACCGTGCGGATGGCGGACCAGGGAAACAGGCAGGTCCGCACGCGGTCGAAGGACAGCCTCAAGACCAGGCCCTCCTCCACATACTGGGCGCGGTGGGCGTAGTGGTACGCCGCGTCCAGCCGGATGGGCAGCTGATCGGGGAAGCGAGCCAGCACCGCCTCGGGCACGCCGGAGTGCTTCACCTCGTCGGTTGCACAGTGGAAGATCATGTCGATCCCCAGGGCATAGCCCAGGCGCAAGAGCTCCGCGGCCTGGGGCCCATCCGGATCTACGATCATGGACTCGGGCTCTTCCGCTTGACCAGCCAGCGTCAGCCGCGGTGGACCCACGACTGGTGTGGGCTCATCGGGCTCGGAGTCAGGCTCAGGCTCGGGTGGGTCGCTCGATGCCACTGCTACGGCAGCCTCACCCAAGCTCATGCCCGCAAGATCCGCTGGGAGCCCCAGCTCCACGGGGCTGAGCCCCAAAGCCTCGACCATGGCGAAGAAGTGATCGACGGTCAGGGGCTCACGCTCTGCGAGCACGGCCCGCAGCTGACGACGATCCAGACCGGCACGCTTGGCCAGGGCGGCCCGATTCATGCCACGACGCTTCATGCCCGCTCGGACCCGATCCAGGAGCTGAGCGCTGTAGCTTTCCTGCGCCATGAGGCACCTCCAAGAGCGCGTATAGCCCGAAGTCATGGACGCGCCAGCAACCGCCCCGGAACCGAACGGTCCGCCAAGGGTCAGACCTCGGAAGCCGCCCAGCACGCGCCTTCGCTCCTCCAGCAGAGAGGCGACGAGACCGCTGGGAGAATAGGAGTCCCCCATGCGCTGGACCATCCTCATCGCTGTCGTCATCGTCGTTTGGCTGCTGAGCTTCGGGCTCCTCCAGCTGCGGCGTCTGGCTCAGATCACCCTCCGCCGCGGTGAGCGCGCGCTCTTGCAGGCTCGCGACGTCACAGCCAGGATCAACTGCGATCAGGCCATCGCGCCAGGGCTTCGCACCAACGTCGAGAACCAGCGGCAGGCTGTGGTGATGCTGACCGACCAACGGCTGGCCATCGCCACCTGGCGCGGCGTACTGGTAGACTTGGCGCCAGGCGACACCGTCAGGGTCACAGCCCCAGGCCCCAAGCGCCTGGTGATCGAGGGCGAACGCCAAGCTCGCAGCTCCGCCTCCAGGCCCGCTCACCTGCGCCTCGAGCTGCTTGTGGAGCAGCCCGAGCGCTGGGTCGCCGGCCTCCAGCAGCTTCTGGGCACCTGATCTGCTAGCCGCCGTCGCCCTTGGGTGGCGTACGGGAACGGCCCGCGCTGGAAGCACCGCGACCCTTTGGAGCCTGCCCGGAGCCTCGGCCCTCCGCCGCTGGGCGGCCGGATGCGCCAGTTCCCCTGGGCTGATCCGAGCGAGCGCCGCGCGGCTGCCCGCTCCCGCCCGAAGTAGGCTGGCGCCCACCACCGGCAGGGGCTGCGCCACCGCCCGGGCCCCCGGTGACATCGGCGCCACCAGTGGACACACCGCCGCCAGAGCTGCCGCCCCCCGAAGGACGACCGCCGCTACCTGAAGAGACGCCGCCACCCGAGGGTGAGCCGCCAGAGCTGGCGCCGCCCGAAGGACGACCGCCGCCAGAGGGAGCACCGCCACCCGAGGGGCCGCCACCCGAGGGGCCGCCGCCG
>ERZ890953.253-NODE-253-length-31863-cov-5.889116_pt1 | contig 31863 bp, 29 predicted proteins | sample MGYA00521264_ERZ890953 | MGnify/ENA primary metagenome ERZ890953 (study PRJEB32303, sample SAMEA104408629) | aquatic metagenome | biome: Brackish water; feature: Chemocline; material: water | place: Baltic Sea | collected 2014-10-26T21:54:00 | depth 200 m ...
TTATTGTGCAGTGACTCGTAAGTAATCAACTCCTGCCGTTCACGGTTGACTATGTGACAGGCAAGTTGATCAACGAAGCGGAAGTAAGCATGCTAACTCCTCATATTCATCAGAAAGCCATTACCTCGAACACTTTGGTTTGTAGAGAGTTTTCGATTTTATTTACCGGTTTTCGACTTTAATTTCCCGGAACAATAATTCTAAGCCTCTGTATTATATTGTGATCTGAATTACAGGTTTATAAGTTTACAGAACCAATCCACGTAAAAAGTGTAACCATTCTCCAGCACAATTGGACCACCCTCATAGCAACCGGAATAGTTCGGGTCAATTGGACCTTTTGTATAACTACCTACAAGCAGCCATCTGCCATAGTCTATGCCGTTCAGCGAAACCCATTCATCTCCACTCTGGTCGAGACAAATTTTACCTGACGAAGGATAGGGAGAATTTGTTCCAATACCCCAAAGAGCAACGGCTCCCCCCGTATTCAAACTGTTATCGGTATAACAGCCACCTTCCCAGTTGGGAACAGTGGGAGGACCGCAGTTCTCATTAATTTCTCCATTACCGTTATTATCAATTGTGTCATCGCAAATTTCGTCCTCGCTGAACTCTACCGCGCCGACTTTGATAGAAAAGCTGTCACTAATTGACTGGTTTTGAGTATCGCTAATAGTTGCACTGAGAGTATGAATTTTTTCCTCGGTATAACTGTGACTGCCGACGAATAAACCTTTACTGCCTGATGCGTTTTGACTAACGCCATCTCCCCAGTTGATAGTAGCCTGGTAGGGAGGAATACCGCCGTTTACATTGAGTTCCCATTTATTCGATTCATTGAGTGAAACTGTTATAGGTCCAGAATGAGAAATAGTCAGAGGGTCGGGTTGATATTTAACTAGTACTTTGGTGGTTTCAAAAGTGTTTGTGGAAAAATCGTCATCACTGTAGACGCTTAAGGTTATAGTAAATTCTTTATCCTCATTCGAGGCCAAATTATAGGTATATTTATTTCTTCCTATTCCATAAGGTGACTCTTTGATACCAAACGGACCACCCCAACTGAACCCATTACTGAAATTGTTGCCCCAATTTATTGTAATATTATTTGTTTTGGCGGACCAGCCAGAAATGTTAAAGTTTAAATGACCTTCGGTTCCGGAAATTAATTCGGGTGGAAAATATTTGAGTAAAGACACATAGGACTTTTTTTTCTGACTGAGGTCTTTTTCCATTTGTGAACAAAATTCCAGGTATTCATCTTTGATTACTGCACCATTACACAGTTTGTCCATCAATGCGATTTTAATATCGTTGGCCGAGTTGTAGTAAGACATCAAATTTATAATCTGATTAATTTCTCCACCTAGTGCAATAAGTGAGTTTGTAATTAGATTCTTAATTTCATCCGTAATACGGTTACCAAACTGGTAAGCTTCGCCACTATTTTTAGCATCAATTGCAGCCAGGCCTTCTGCAACCGGTGCAATGATCAGAACTGTCACCCCTCCGGCCAGAGCGGTATAACCAAATGCGAGGCCAAATGCGCCTGTACCCAGGCCATACTGGGCAACAGTTACCAGCATGGCAGCCGAGCCCATTAGTATGGTCTTGTTATTTTTAATGGTTCTCTGTATTTGCCCAGTATCAACTAAAGAATCTATCAGATCCTGAGTGACCTGAGGAAGTTTGTTGGCTGTACCTGTCGCAAGACGAAGTGCTGTCGGGTTTACTGCCTGTTGTATACCGTAGAGCATAGCAAATAATATTTGATCCAGTTTTTTCAGATCGTCGTGACCCAGTTCCATAGTACCGTATTGATCGGAATAAATTGACATCGTGCCGTTGGTATTAATTTCAGTAAGAGTATTGTTGACTGAGTCAATCTGTAACTGAATTTGGTCGACCAGTTCTGTGGTGTCATAACCATAGGTTGCGGAAAAAGATGAGCTGTTTGTCAGCGCTATATTTAAGTTGAGCAGTACATTTTGCAGGTAGGATTTCAGAACATCTCCAGCATTTAGATTTTCCAGTTCAGGCAAGGCTTCTACGTTCAGTTCAGCCTGCTCGTTATTGGCTAATGAGACGGTTATTGCACCTGCTAACGCGTTACCGGTAGAGGGATCGATTACCATTGGTACTGGAATGCTTGCAAGGCCGTCTTCGAGTATCAGTGCATTCAGAGTGAGATCAAAACCAGAATCGTTTCTAAAACTTACCGACAACGTTGTGTCAGCCACAATAGAGTTATCCTGTAAGGTTATAAAGGTTCCTGGCAATGCACTCTTTTGTGATAATTTGAGGCCGGAAGAGTCACCTGAAGAGTTGTCTACTGTGCCACCTTCACTGCCACCGCAGGCAGTCAGAAAAAGCACCAGGAGGCACAACAAAATATTGTTGATTGCTGGTTTCATATCCATGTTCCGTGGTTAAGATTACCCGTTTAATGCTACATTTTATTGCACATTGATAAAATCAACCTGTTAAATAAAATTGATACACATCATTTTTTTGTGGGATTTATTTTTGTCTTTGTGACGACCATCTCAATTCTGGAGATATTGAATCATTCATTCTTTCAAGATTGTCCGGGGTATGCTGATGTGTCTACCACAATGATCTGGATTCATGATTATGCTGTACTAGAAATATTGATAATTTTCTGAATTGACCGTTAACTAAAGATCCTACGGACTCTTAAAATCCGGTTTGGAGAAGCCGGGAAGCATCTGATAACTTCCTTTAAGACTGCATCAGCAAACTAAGGCAGAGATAAATAAGAAGAGTTAAAATGCGAGTGCGTAAAGAATTAGCACAACAATACCTCTATGCTGGAAAAATCAAATCTTTATGAATCATTTAGCTATTCTCCACCAGGATGAACATATTATTGTTATCCACAAACCTGCGGGGTTGTTGATGCATCGCAGTCCTATATCTCGTGATACGGTTTTTGTTCTACAAACATTACGAGACCAGATAGGCCAAAGGGTTTACCCCATTCACCGTTTAGACAGAGCAACTTCCGGGGTACTGGCTTTTGGCCTGAACCCGGAAATGGCGAAAATTGTTGCACAGCAATTTGAAGATCATCTGGTTGAAAAAGAGTACTGTGCACTAGTCCGTGGCTGGATCGATGATAGTGGTCAGATCGACCACCCCATTACAGATGAAGATGGCAATAAAAAAAGCCAGCAGGCTATTACCGACTATCGTTGTTTGCAAAAAGTGGAACTGCCTTTTGAGGTTGACCGTTACCCCAGCACTCGATACTCACTGGTCAGCGTTTCACCTCAAACAGGCAGAAGACAGCAAATACGCAAACACTTCAAACATATTTCACATCATCTGATTGGTGACACCACTCATGGAAATGGTAAGCACAATCGCTTCTTCCGTGAGCAATATGATATTCATCGTTTGATGCTGACTTCTCACAAGCTTTGCTTTAATCATCCCGTCACTCAGCAAAGACTGTGCTTTAAAGCAGAAGCAGAGCCTGAGTGGGAGAAATTGTTTGGGGAGTTTAACTGGGAGCAATAATCATTAAGTATGAAGAATCTCATAAGCGACTGATCTGTTACTTAAAGGCGATTTTCAATATTTGAATTATTCGAAGATTTTTTCACCACGAAGGCAAGAAGGTAAGTCATTATATAGTCGTAATTTTTTCAAAATTTTACCTGATTACCCCGGAAACTCAGCCATGAAAAAAAACAACAGAAAATATAGTTTCTCGCCAGGATGCAAAGGAAAAACCAGTCCTGCTCTATAAGCCTTAATAAATTTGAAGCAGCTTTTCCTCGCATTATGTGTTGCTGGTGCGCGTAATGTGATTGCTTTATAACTTGTCAATAAATCACCGTGAATAATAAATTTTTATGTCTATCTGATGCAGGCATAAGTTGACCGTAAGAATATAGCTACAAACTAATCCAGGTTAAACGCTCCATAAAGATTAAATTGAATCACTGCAGTATAATTTAGCACTTTTTATTTTCATGACTTACCGGTTGTATCTTTGTTATCGTAAATTGATATGCATAGACGGTTTGTCTAATTGAATTTAATAAATTCTGTTCAATGCGAATTACAACCTGGTTGTAAAGGTCTGGTGTCGTAGAATATTTTTGGGTGCTGTAGTCTCTATATGCTAAATAAGTTGTGGAATAAAAATAAAACAAACTATTTCATGAGTGAACAGGTCGATACCCTGTTTATGCAGGCTCCTGTCTCAAATATTACGGCAATATTGATCGGGTTACTGTATTTTACTGCGCTGAAAAATTATCTTGACCCTGTTTTACTGAGTTACTGGATATTGTTTCTTTCAGCAACTGCGCTGCACCGTATCTGGTTATGGTGGGAATATAAAAACAAGCCTGATGTCTGCGAAACGTCTACCTGGTTAAAAAAATATACGTTATCCAGTACGCTGATAGGTGTGGCCTGGAGCGCGATTTATATATTTGCAGGCAGCCCTGAAACCCTTGTTATCGGCGCATTTATAGTACTTTATTTTGGTGTGACTGTGGCGGCCTTTTCAATACTAGCAATTTATTTACCGGCCTATTTTCTGTACACAATTCCTGCAACGATCGCTTTTCTATTTACCTTAAACGGGTTTTCAGGGCAAGCTTATACGGCTTTACAGATAGCCATTGCGATTTTTTATATCATGATGGGGTTATTTGTGGTGAATACCAATCGGAATTTACTGGAAACCATAACCCTGAGAAATAAAAATCAAAACCTGGTCGATGAGTTAACCAGGGAAGTTCATCTACGTGATAATCTGGTCACGAAAAAAACTGAAATGCTGGTTTCACTTAATGACGCATTATTTCAATCTGAAAATCAATTACGAAATGTCATTAATGCAGCGAATCTTGGTTATTGGGACTGGGATTACAGGTCTGGCCGGCATGAAGTTAATGAGCGCTGGCTGGATATGCTGGGTTTAAATCGAACTGATATAAAAAATGATGTTAGTGACTGGTCTAACTTTATCCATCCCGATGACCATGAGCGAGTACTTGAGCTTGTTGGGGAGCACATAAAAAATAGAACGGCTTATACTACAGATTTTCGGATGAAGCATAAGGATGGTCACTGGGTATGGATTCAGGGATCTGGAGCTGTCGTAGAGTATTGTGAAGCAACCAGTGATCCCATCAGGTTATGTGGAACTCATGAGGATATCAGCATCAGAAAAGAGCTGGAGCACAAGCTGGAATTTCAGGCTACTCATGATGAGCTGACCGGTTTATTGAATCGGGTAGAATTATGGAAGCAACTCGACTCTGAGATCCGACGAGCAGAGCGCTATAAACATGATCTGTCCATTTTTCTGATAGATATTGACCATTTTAAGAGTATAAATGATCAGTTTGGGCATAAAGTCGGTGACAAAGTATTGCAGAAATTTACCAAAGTATTATTAAGCCAGGTAAGAATTACCGACTATGCAACACGTTATGGCGGTGAAGAATTTGTGGTGATTCTACCCGAAACCGGCCACGATCATGCACTTGAGCTGGCCGACAGATTACGCAGTGTGGTTGATTTAATGAAAATACCTGTGGAGTCAGCAGTTATATCGACCTCTGTTAGTATTGGAGTCTCCTCTTTCCCCGGACATGGCGAAACTTCGGCCAGCTTGCTGGATGCGGCTGACAAAGCAATGTATCAAGCTAAAGAGGCTGGCCGAAACCTGGTGCAATCGGCTATATAGTTTTAACAGCCATCTCTCCTTAACTTAAAATAGCATTATTTCCCTGCATATCCCAAAACTTGTAAAGCTTCGGTAATTTCTTCGAGAATAGCAGGATCATCAATCGTTGCAGGCATTTTCCAGGGTGTGCCATCGGCTATATTAACCATCGTTCCACGCAAAATTTTGCCTGATCGGGTTTTCGGTAAGCGTTTGACAATTTTAGCCTGTTTGAAAGCGGCGACGGGGCCGATCTGGTTGCGTACTCGTTGAACCAGCTCTTTAATTATCTCTTCTTCAGGTCGATCAACTCCGGCTTTGAGTATGATTAAACCTAAGGGCATTTGCCCCTTCAGAGCATCTGCAACACCAATAACCGCGCATTCGGCTACATCATTGTGACCGGCCAGGACTTCTTCCATCGCACCGGTAGACAGTCTATGGCCTGCGACATTGATGACATCATCGGTTCGACTCATAATCCATAGATAGTTATCTGCATCTTTATAACCCGCATCACCCGTCAGATAGTATCCCTCGTATTTTGACAGATATGCATCAATAAACCGTTTGTCATTTCCCCACAGGCTGGGTAAACAGGAGGGTGGTAGCGGTAGTTTGATGACAATATTTCCCATTTCACCAGCCGGCATCTCAGTACCGTCTTCAGCTAATATCTGCACATCATAACCGGGCATAGCAACAGTGGGCGAGCCTGGTTTAATTTCCATGGGTTGAATGCCTAGTGGGTTTGCCGCAATACCCCAGCCTGTTTCGGTTTGCCACCAGTGGTCAACTACAGGTTTTTGTAACTTATCTCTGGCCCAGAATAAGGTGTCAGGGTCGCAGCGTTCGCCGGCAAGAAATAAAGAATCCATGCAGGACAGGTCATATTTTTTTAAGTACTCACCATCAGGATCTTCTTTTTTAATTGCGCGAAAGGCTGTCGGTGCGGTAAACAGCACCTTAACATTATGTTCGCTGATAACGCGCCAGAACGCACCTGGATCGGGTGTGCCCACAGGCTTTCCTTCATACATGATGGTAGTGCATCCTTTTAACAGTGGCGCATATACAATGTAACTATGGCCAACTACCCAGCCCACATCTGATGCGGCCCAGTAAACATCACCTGGTTCAACATTATAGATATTTTTCATCGACCAGTGCATCGCAACGGCATGACCGCCATTATCCCTGATAACACCCTTTGGCTCTCCGGTTGTTCCTGAGGTGTATAGGATATAAAGAGGATCTGTTGCTGCGACAGAGACACAGTCTGTTTCCTGTGCATTACTGATTTCTTTTTCCCAGTCAAAATCACGACCATCAATCATGGTTGCCGTTGCCTGTTCTCTTGCTTTTAAAATGCAGCAGCTAACCTTATGCTTCGCCTGGCTAATCGCAGCATCCAGAAGAGGTTTATATTCAACGATTCGCCCGGGTTCAATTCCACAGCTTGTACTAATGATAATATTCGGTTTGGCATCATCTATTCGAGTGGCCAGTTCATTGGCTGCAAATCCACCAAAAACAACCGAATGAATGGCTCCTAATCGAGCACAGGCGAGCATGGCAATAGCGGCTTCTGGTATCATCGGCATGTAGATAATGACTCGATCCCCTTTTTTTGCACCGTGACTTTTTAACACACCTGCAAAACGCGAAACCTGTTGCTGTAATTCGCGGTATGTGATTTTGCGTTGCTGGCCAGTGACAGGGGAGTCGTAGATAATGGCATTCTGATCAGCTCGACCGGATTCTACATGACGATCAACCGCGTTATAACAGGTGTTAAGTTCTCCCCCTGCAAACCAGCGAGGAACCGGTGTCGCCTGCAGGTCGAGAACTTTATCCCATTTTTTTGTCCAGTGAAGCGCCTCTGCTGCAGTACCCCAGAATGTTTCAGGATCGTTAATGGATTGCTGGTAAATTTCATTGTAGTTCGTCATAAACTGCTCCTCTCTTTAATATGGACCTTTTTCAGGTACTTATTTTTTGGTAGATGCATCGCGCTAATTATAAAAGCGTTCTTTTGTGCAACCCCGGGGATCGATATTGAAGCCGGGTACGTAATCAGACGTGTCTGACCATGAAGCCTGTAATAAACCTATGATACCGGTGATTGTAATTGTTTTGCTGGTCTGATTTCCAATAGTCAGCATTGAAAACTGCGTAATACAGCCAAAAGCTCAGTAGGTTATACCTAATTTCTATCGACTAATGTAGTAAATCTTTCGAAAAGTCATCATTCAAGCCTTGTTGTAATACCTAATAAAACCTTTGCGATATGCTCTTCTTAGTCTGTGAAGGTTTATAGAATGTTATTAGTGTGCACAATTACTCTGAATTGAAAACTTAAATCAGTTAAAATTAATAAGCTATAAATATATAGATGCAGGCTTTAGAAAGTGATTAAATAATGAAGATTAGGTGTGAGCAGAACTTTATGAATAAAATTGTTGCTATATTATTGATTTGTCAGTTATTTTTTGTACCGGGTTCGGCAATAGCACTGGATGATCAGGGATTGAGTTCGATCATGTCAATTATTGATAAAGCGGTGGATGCATTTAATAACAAAACAGAAGAGCAGCAAGGTACTGAGGAAGAACAAAAGAAAAAAGCAGAATCTGCCTCTGGAATCATCGTGAATTTATCGCGTACGCTGGGCAAGTTAAGTTATTCTCGTCTGCAATGTGGTCAGGCAGATGTGCTGGCGGAATTCACCCAGCGTGTACAGAAAATGCCTGACCAGTTTCGTAACCGGATGCGGGATGCTTTTCAGGTGGGTTTTGATCAAAGTAAGGCTGAAACAGCTCTGTTATCAGAAGATGAATGCGAGAGATTGACCCAATCTAGAAATTTAGGCGATAAAAAAATTGAGGCCAATGTCGAAGAAGACAAGCCGGCGGCTGAAAAAGAGAAAATTATAGAAAAACCAAAACTGGTTGAAGATCCAAAGCTTAAACACATGCGTATTGCTGAATTGAGTGGTCAACTGGCTTACAAAAGAAAATTCTGTGGTGATGACAAGATAGTTTCGCGTGACTTTAATGAAGTAATCAGGAACATGCCGGAAGAGTTTCAGGCCGAAGCCAAGCTGGCTTACTGGAAGGGCTATAAACACGGGAAACGGTTGAACAAAAACCTGACACAGGATAAATGTCACTGACCCGGTATCCATCGGGAGAATAGTACTGTTGTCACTATCAGACACCCTTGTACAATGGATTCCCGCCTGCGCGGGAATGACGAAATGCGGATTAGCCTGATTGACCGGCTTTCAGCCGTACTATGAAGCCACCGGCCTGTAGCCGGTGGAGTATTCACAGCTATATCATCATGTGGGTAATATCCGTGAACGGCCGATAATTATTAATTGTTTCTTCTGGTTTCATGCCGGTTTCCCGTCTTTTTCAGTAAATTTACTGGTCTCAGAACGCTAGTCAAAACTATTCACTTTTAGTACAAGGCTTTAGCTTCTACAAAACGTCGTCATTCCGGCAGGTTTCCAGCCGGAATCCATCGCACCAGTAAAGTTGGGTTCCTGATAAAAGCACTCAGGAATGACGAGGTTATAGTAATAGGCAATCACGAAGTGACACATTAAAGCCTTAGTGTAAACGACTTTTAGTCGTTCTTAATACAACCTATGTACTTTCAGTGCATACTCGTTGAGTTGTAGATAAGCATATAATGATATATTTACGCTATTCGTGATGAGGCGTGGCAAGATACGAAATTGTGTAATCCATGATTTTAAAATAAATTTTTCGATTACTTTATGTGTAGTAGTAACTTTTATGAATAAGCAATTTTTACCTCCAGCCAGACTTGCCTGGACTATTTGGGGGCTAGGAGCAGCTCTGTATCTGTATGCTTTTTTTCAGCGTGTTGCACCGGGTGTCATGACATCGGAATTAAGTGCTGATTTTTCGCTATCGGCTTCTGCTTTGGGTAATCTTTCGGCTTTTTACTTTTACAGTTATGTGGCTATGCAAATACCCACCGGCATACTGGCTGATATCTGGGGGCCACGACGATTACTGACAGCTGGTGGCCTGATAGCTGGTTTAGGCACTCTTTTCTTTGCCTATTCAGATAGCCTGGCACTGGCTGCAACCGGCCGATTTTTGATAGGTGGATCTGTTGCGGTAGCTTTTGTCTGCATGATGAAGCTGGCTCATCACTGGTTTTTGCCGAAGCAATTTGCACTGGCTACAGGGCTCGCACTGTTTACAGGCATTGTAGGCGCTGTGTTTGCCGGAGTTCCTTTGAATTTAATGGTGGAAGCCTATGGATGGCGCAATGTTATGGCTGTCTCTGCAATTTTTCCATTTTTAATCGGTACACTTATCTGGCTATTTGTACGTGATGATCCTCAGCAAAAAGGCTATCTAAGTCATATACAACATGAACCACCTACAGGTCATAACCCCTGGTCTAATGCCTTAAATGGGCTGGTGAAAGTTTTGTCTTATCGAAATACCTGGTTGCTATCCATCGTTCCAGGAGGTGTGGTCGGCAGTATTCTGGCCTTTGCCGGTTTGTGGGGAGTTCCTTTTTTAACAACGCATCATGGGCTATCAAAGAGTGATGCGGCTGCAGTCTGTTCTGCCATGCTGATAACCTGGGCAATCGGTGGTCCTGTGTTTGGTGCATTTTCCGATCGGATTGCAAGGCGTAAGCCGCTGTATATCGTCGGTTGTGCAATTATTGCTTTCGGCTGGAGTTTGCTTGTTGTGTTTCCACAAATGAATACCGTGTTGCTAATCAGCCTGCTGTTACTGACCGGTTTTGCTTCCGGTTGTATGATTATCGGCTTTGCCTATGCTAAAGAGTCTGTTTCGGGGCAGCTGGCGGGAACAGTTTCTGGTGTCGTCAACATGGGTGTCATGATGGGACCGATGTTGTTGCAACCGGCAGTAGGCTGGATGTTAGATAAAGCCTGGGGTGGTGAAATGATCAATGGAACAAAGAGTTACAGCGTTGCCGCCTACCAGAGCGGTTTTATGTTAATGGCTGGCTGGGTCATCCTGTCATTTCTTCTTATCATCTACAGCAATGAAACTAAAGCTAAAGCTTTAGCCTAAAAATAGCTTCAGGTTTTAGTGGCAGTATTTACATGTTTAATCACTCCATCACGCTTTATCTCTCAGCAGTACTAATCTGGGGGTCCACTTTTTTTGCAATCAAGTTTCAACTGGGTGAAGTGGTTGCTGAGCTTTCCGTAGCCTATCGGTTTGCCCTGGCCTCCCTGATGCTGTTTGGCTGGTGCTGGTTTCGGGGTCTACCGTTACGTTTTAGCCGGATACAGCATTTCTGGATGGGAATTCAGGGAGTGTTTTTATTCTGTCTGAATTACCTGATTGTTTACTGGGCGACCTCCAGTTTGACCAGTGGCTTGATAGCGGTAATTTTTTCCACCATTGTGCTGATGAATATTGTTAATAGCATGTTGTTTTTGCGCAAGCCAGTCAGCCTGATCGTGATGGTTGGTGCGTTGCTGGGGTTGGCGGGTATAACGCTCATATTTGCGCCGGAATTAAGCGGGTTTGAGTCGAATAATAACTCATTAAAAGGTGTCGGTTTGAGTGTGTTAGGAACCTTTGTTGCATCTCTGGGGAATATTATTTCTGCCCATAATCAGCGACAGAGTATACCGGTCATACAAACTAATGCCTATGGTATGGCTTACGGTGCTCTGATACTTTTAACTGCGGCATTGTTACAGGGCAATTCCCTGCAATTTGAATTTTCACTCGGTTACAGTATATCGCTATTGTATCTGGCACTTTTTGGATCTGTATTGGCGTTCGGTAGTTATCTGACTTTGCTTGGACGAATTGGTCCGGAAAAAGCGGCATACACCATGGTGCTTTTTCCACTGGTGGCTCTGGGTATATCGACAATATTTGAAAATTACCACTGGTCATGGAGCGCAGCGATGGGAGTAGCCCTGGTGTTATTGGGTAATGTGGTTATTATTCTGCCTAAAGGGTTTCTGCAATCATTATCAAAAACAAGATAATATAGCCAAAAAAAATTGACATTAAAACGATATAGCGTATTTCAATTTACGCGGTCAATTGAATAAGCCCTCAGGCTTCCCTCATGCGTTCCTGTCGTTCCATTTCTTCCTCCATTGCGGCTTTAATTTCCTGCAATACTGAATCAACGTCAGCTGCCTCTGCAGTTTCTTCAAAACACCCTGTAAGTTCTATCTCCGGGTGTAAATCGCCTGCTTCATACAGTGCCCAGATTTCCCTGTCATAACGGGTATCAAGTAATTCTGGAGCATACAGTCCATAGTATTCGGTTATTTTGTTAACATCGCGCTCAAAGAATTGCCTGGCATTATTGTTAGCCGTTGAATCGACTACTTGAGGAAGATCGATTATTACCGGACCATAGTCATCTACCAGTACATTAAACTCTGACAGATCACCATGAACTAACCCGGCAAAAAGCATGCGGGTTACATAGCGCATCATAATGGCATGATCTTCCAACGCCTGCTCTCTGGACATTGACACATCGTTTAAACGTGGTGCTACCTGACCCTCATCATCCGTGATCAACTCCATTATCAGCACACCGTCAAAGCAGCCATAAGGTTTGGGTACTCGTACATCGATATCGGCCAGCCGGTAGAGCGCATCTACTTCGGCATTTTGCCAGGCATGCTCAAGCTCGTTACGACCGAATTTTGAACCTTTCTCCATCGCCCTTGCACGGCGGCTATTACGTACCTTTCTGCCCTCCTGATAGAGCACGGCCTGCTTAAAACTACGCTTATAGGCTTCCTTATAGATTTTGGCACAGCGCATTTCAGAGCCGCAACGCACTACAAATACATCGGCCTCTTTTCCGCTCATTAGCGGACGGATGACTTCGTCAACCAGGCCCTCATTTATCAGCGGGAGGATTCGCTTTGGAATTTTCATGGGGCCTTATACCCTATTTCTTTGCAAGATGAAATAATGGAATTATCATTCGGGACGTATAATAAATAAACTTCAGAAGAGTTGATGTTTATACAATATGTGGATTTACTGACGGCTAACGGCAATATCCTGCCATACTGAAAGTGGTTAATCACCTGTCGAATGACTCGAAGGGCTTTCAGCGTCTGTGGAAGATCGAATGCTGGTTGGTATGTCTCTGGGTAACCACACAATCATAATAACGCAGAAAATGATTAAGGCGATAAATAGTAATATGAATTTCCTTTTACCGTGCGCAGCAATCTCCTTCTCTTGCTGGGCCGGCGTAGGGGCGTGACAGCGTGGGCAAAAACTTTGTTGATCGTCAAATGTTTGTCCACAATGGTTACAGGTTGTTTCACTCATTTATTTGTTACTCTTAAAGTTATTACAGGCCTGTTACATATAAACATTAGACAGGATTGCTTGATAACGAGCTATAAGAAAAGATTGCATTTTAGCGTATCTGCAATAACCATTTTGAATTTGTTTCAGAAAAGCCATGTTTTCAACACTGAAATCCGCTAGCGTGAGTTCAGGCTTTGGGTCAAAATACGTTTAATTATCTGCCAGTAATTTGAAAATTTGAAATTTCCCGATTTACCCATCAATGCAGTTTTAGCCGATATTCAGCAAATTTTGGCAAAACAGCATCAACTGGTTTTACAGGCGCCGCCGGGAGCAGGTAAGACGACCGTCGTTCCGTTGGCGTTATTAAATGAACACTGGCTGGCAAAAAATAAAATTCTGATGCTGGAGCCCAGGCGTATGGCCGCCAGAACTGCGGCTGAACGTATGGCCAGTTTGCTGGGCGAAAAAGTAGGAGAAACGGTTGGTTATAGAATTCGACAGGAAAGCCGTGTCAGCAACAAAACCCGCATTGAAGTCATCACCGAAGGCGTGCTGACACGTTTACTGCAAAATGATCCTGAGCTACAGGGCGTAGGCTTAATTGTTTTTGATGAATTTCACGAACGCAATTTAAATACCGATTTAGGGCTTGCATTAAGTTTACAGGCTCGCGAGCTTTTTCGTGATGACAGTAATCCCTTGAAGCTGCTGGTTATGTCGGCGACTCTGGATGGTGAAGCTGTGGCCAGTTTACTCAATAATGCCCCGCAACTTCGCAGTGAAGGAAAAATGTATCCGGTCGAAGTGGCTTACAGCAAAACCTGGAAAGTGTCTGAATCTATCGTGCAACCCATGATAGATATTATTATGCAGGCTTTACAGCAAACAAGTGGTTCGATCCTGGTATTTCTGGCTGGACAGGCTGAAATCATTAAATTACAAAAAGGCCTGTCTTCGCTGGTTGGTGGTGATGTTAAAGTGCTGCCGTTATATGGTGCGTTGCCTTTAGCCGATCAAATGCAGGCCATCAAACCATTACCACAATCCGGGGTATTTAAACGAAAGATTGTGCTGGCAACCGATATTGCAGAAACCAGCTTGACCATTGAAGGTGTTAGCACGGTGGTGGACAGTGGATTAAGCAGGCAGCCTCGTTTTGATCCGGCGACAGGCATGACCCGATTGCAGACTCGACGTATTTCCGTTGCATCGAGTATTCAGCGCATGGGCCGGGCAGGTCGAACACAGGCTGGAAACTGTTACCGTTTGTGGAGCAATGAAACGCAAAATACGCTGGAAAAACAAACGCCTGCAGAAATACTGCAGGCTGACTTATGCCCACTGGCTTTGCAGTTATTACAGTGGGGTGTTAGCGATATAGATGAGCTTAAGTGGATGGATAAACCACCTGCAGCGGCATTCAGTCAGGCGCTAGATCTGCTGTATTCACTGGGAGCCCTGAATCAGGATCCGCAACAGGCGGGCAGCATTAGTTTGAGTCAACATGGTTTACAAATGGCTCAATTTCCGACCCATCCGCGTCTGGCGCATATGCTGATTAAATCAGTTCAAATTAATCAGTGTAAAAGTGCTGCTGCGCTCGCTACATTATTATCTGACAAGGACCCGTTGCGGCAATATGGTAGTCATGTAAGTGCCAAAGTTGATGTATTACTGGGGTACATTCCCTGTGAGAGCCAGTATAAAGGCTGGTTTTCGAGCAGCATGAAGCAGCTGAAAATTTTTGAAAATCTATGCCGAAATGTAAAAAAAACCGAGCCTGAAAATCTGCATGAAAAAGATGTTATCGGTTATTTAATAAGCCAGGCATATCCCGATAGAATCGCCTGTAGACGCAATACGCAACAGGCAGAAAAAAGCGGTTCATACCTGCTAAGCAATGGCCGGTCTGCATCAATAAATGCAAACGATGAACTGGCAAAGTATGACTACCTGGCAGTGGCTGAACTGGGTGGACAGGTTAGGCAGCGAGAAGATAAAGTTTATGCAGCAGCTCCGCTTAATGTAGATCTGTTTAAATCTTTGTTAGCCCCGATGGTGACGCAGCAGCAAACGATATTGTGGAATGAACAGACTAATAGAATGGTGGCAGAGTCTCAGGAAAAAATTGGAGCTATTGTATTAAGTCGAAAACCATTACAGGCTATTTCAAATGAAATACGATTTGAAGCCATTCAACAATTGATAAGACGAAAAGGGTTATCTCTGTTGCCTTGGAATGAAAATACCCGGCAATGGATCTCGCGCATTGAATGTTTACGTTCGCTAGCTGATATTGCTAATGATGAGCAGCAGTGGCCTGATCTTAGTGAGATAGGGCTACTGGAAAAACTGGATATCTGGTTACAGCCCCATATCGATGGGATTAATAAAATTGAAGATTTTCAAAAGTTGAATTTAAAGGATTGTCTATCAAGTTTGCTCCCCTGGCCGTTGCCAAAAAAACTGGACGAGCTGGCACCTTTAACTTTTAAGGTGCCTTCCGGTTCAGCTATAAAAATTGACTATAGCCAGAATCCACCGGTACTGGCTGTTAAGTTACAGGAAATGTTTGGATGCTTACAAACACCGGCAATAGCAAACGGTAAAGTTAGTTTACTGGTGCACTTGCTATCCCCGGCAAGAAAACCGTTGCAAATAACCCAGGACCTGGCAGGTTTCTGGTCAGGCAGTTACCAGGATGTTAAAAAGGAAATGAAAGGACGTTACCCGAAGCATCCCTGGCCGGATAACCCGTTACAGGCTCTGGCAACAAGGCATACCAAAAACAGAATGAATAGAAAGCCATAATCATGCAAAAAATGCGTTTTTACCTCAATATTTCTGCCGATCAATATCAGGCGTATTATATGGGAGCAGCCAAATTTGTTAATGTGCGATCTGAAGATGGTCGAACCTTAAAGTTCCCTGCTTCAGAATTACAGAAATTTATCAGTCACAATGGAATTCAGGGCAGGTTTGAAATTACATTTAACGAACAGTATAAGCTGGTGAGCTTAATCCTGTTAAGCTGAGGATGGAATCTATTGTACAGACAGCAAAATCTTCAAAGGATACGTTTTTCAGTCGTTACAGCATGGAGGACATCATGGTTGCTATCCCCAGAAAGGCAAAAAATCCCACTACATCAGTCACTGTGGTTAAAATAATTGACGATGACTGCGCCGGATCCTGGCCCAGTGAAGATAATACAATCGGAATAATGACGCCGGAAAAAGCCGCTGCCACCATCGCGATAATCATTGATACCCCTATCACCAGGGTCAGTCCGTAAGAACCGCTCCAGAAAAATACCCCGGTTGCCGTCATTAAAGCGATTGCTATACCATTGATAAAACCAGCACCTACTTCCTTCCTGACCACACCCCACCACTGGCTGGTGCCAATTTCGCGCAGTGCCAGTCCGCGCATGGTCACTGCCAGTGCCTGCGCGCCGGTATTACCGGACTGTCCTGCAACTACCGGCAGCAAAACTGCCAGCGCGGTAAAAGTAGCAATGGTATTTTCAAATAAACCCACCACCGCAGCGGCCAGAAATGCGGTTAACAAATTGATCGATAGCCAGGGCAGGCGCTTGCGAATAACAAAGCTGACCGGTGACAGTGCACGTTCATCACGACTGGCGCCCACCATGGTTAAAATATCCACCGTGCTTTCTTCGCGCACCGCTTCTATCAACGCATCATAATGAATAACGCCAATCAGGCGTCCTACCAGGTCTACCACCGGCAGGTCGGAAACCCGGTGTGTTTCAAGTTGACCGACCACTTCCAGCCGGGTTGCGGTGGCAGGCACCACTGCCGGAACCGGTTTGGCCAGATGGGCCAGAATTTCACTGCCTTCCGCCATCACTATCTTGTGAATTTCAATCATGCTCTGCAGCTTGCCTTCACTATCGGTAATGTACAGCTGGCGACTGAAACGCGGTTTGAATTTGCGTAAACGGTGTAACACTTCTCTTACTGTTAACGATTCGTGCAGGCTTAAAAAACGCGGATTCATTAACCAGCCGGCCGATTCTTCTGTGTACTGGGCGAGTGCCGTTAACTCACGCTGCCGGGCTACATCAAGTCCCTGCAGCAGAGACTCACGCTCGGCCTGGTTAAATCTCTGCAAAACCCGTGCCGCCTGTACCGGATCAGCATGCTGTATAATCTGACGTATGATTTTCCCCGGTAAACGCTGTAAAACGACTGTCGCTTTATCCAGCATCAAACCATTCCATAGTTTGATCCTGTCCTCTACCGGCTGGTTCATTAGTAGAGCAGTGATGTCGTCTGTCGATAACTTGTGTATGGCCTGTTGAGCCTGGGCTGGATGGTTGTGAATAAACGCCTGGTTTAACGCTTCTATAGCCGGTTTAGAGTCAGTATTCATTTTGGCCCCCTGTTGGCTGACTGGCCAATATTTAATAAGCTGTCGAATAGCTGCGCTATGGTCAGCCAGTACAGGGTTGCCAGAGATAGCAGGTTTTCCATTGGATCGCGTGATAAATGCTGGGCGTTATCTTTCAGCGCATTTTGCAGGCTGTCATAATCCAGCGTCCCTAACAGGCTGTGATCACGATCAATCACGGGCAATCGACGTTTGGATGACCAGCCGGGGTTTGACAGTAACGACTGCGCAGCAGCTCGCACCATAACCGGCTGAGCTTTCCGGCTCATCACTTCTTTCACCCGGGCATGATGATCTGCCGCCAACAGACGCCCCAGCTCTATCACCCCAACCAGCTGGTGAGCTTCGTTAATGACATATATTTCACATACCACCGGCCGTCCGATACGCTCGATACGCCGTAGAGCTTCAGCCACGGTCACGTTTTCCGGCAGCGTATCGACCAGCGGGTTTAACAATGTTCCGGCCGAAGCCGCCGGGTATACCAGGTAGCGCTGCAGGTTTTTAAGTACTTTTTCCGGTAACTGTGCGGATAGCTTTTCCTTGCGGGCAGCAGACAGGTGGCGATAAATGCGCGCCGCCGAATTGATCGGTATATCTCCCAGCAACCGTGCAAGCATAGCGTTATCCAGCAGGGTCATGCAGGCTGCCGCGGCCTCTGGCTGCATCGAAGCCAGCACCGGTACCGCGTGCGAAGCAGGGAGTTCATTGACTAATTCAGCCACATGTTCGTGTGCATTCAATTCAAGCACCCTGGCAGCTTCGGCGGGATACTTTAGCAGAAAATCCTGTGTCATCGAGTTAACGGCCATCGCTTCAGCTCCCCTTTTCGATGATGGTGAGCACCTGTTCATCGAATAATTTTGCCGGCACCGCAACACTGCCCTGCGCCGTTTCAATTAATACGCGTGACACCAGGATTTCGGTGATACTGCCTTCGATGTCTCCGATGCGTACCCGGTCACCGATCTGGCAGATATATTGCAACTGATTGGAAGCAATCAGGTTACTAACATGTGTTCGCGCACCCAGCCCGAAAGCAATTGAAAATCCGCCCAGCAAAGTAGCCAGAATAATACCAGCCACCACTGACAGAAAAGCCACGTTGATACCGATCTGATCGATACTGATTATCACCGTAATAAACAGAATAACCGCCTGTACCGAACGCCCCAGCAGTTCGCCATGGGTCAGTCCGGAAGCAGAGGCTGAGGAAGTAATCACATCGCCGGTTAACGAACTGATCACATAACCGATCAGCAGGATCAGTAAACTGGCTATCACCAGTGGCAGGTAGGCGACTACTTCCATGAACCAGTGATCAAATACATTCAGACCGACAATTTCTGACGCGATTGACAAAAAAAGCAATATCGCTACCCAGAATACCAGGCCGCCAATAATGCGTGCCGGGGTCTGCCGGTCCTGCAAATGTTGCAAACCCTGACGGTTGATCAGGTGTTGCCATAGCTGATCCAGCCGGCTTACCGTGCGAACCGCCAGAAAACGCAGCAGCTTTGCCAGTAACCAGCCCGCCAGCATCACCAGCAGGGCGATCAGTACTTTGGGTAAAAATTCCAGTACCTGCGCAAGCAGGGTCTGAAAATTAGTCACCAACCCATCCAGGATAGATTTCGATTCATTCATAACTTTTCCTTTATCAGGATTTTTACGGCTATACCCAGCCAGAAGCACAGATAGTATAAATGCATACTCTATATTAAAAACAGAGAAACTCCGTCAACAATTTTCCATTTATTCTGTTTGCAACTGATCACTGATGACGCCACAAAAATCATGTTTTGCCTTCCTCTGTCATTTTTACTTAGCAATCATCATAAACTAATAGCTGCTTTACTTCGGTCGATATAAACAACAATCAATCCTGGTGTTAGGTGTTAGGTGTTAGGTGTTAGTTGTTAGTCATTCAGGCAGGATTGTGGCGGAGCCCCGGTTTCTGGTTAAACATCGGGAGGAAAAGGAAAGCCGTGCGTTTCCTCAAGGCAGGAAAATGTTATCTATGACCTGTTGATACCTGGTTACCCCTGAACCCCAGCCGTGGTCAAAACGCATACAGAAAAATGGTTTCTCGACAGGGCGCAAAGAGCGCAAAGGAAAACCAGTCCTGCTTTGTAAGCCTTGATCAACTTGAAGTAGCCTTTATTAGCGTTCTGGCCACAATAAAGCTTTTCTTTGTATTCAAAAAATTAATAGCGGAAACTCAGGTGTAATCAGGAAATTTGTTAACTCGAGAGTGAGTTTTATTATTTACAGGTGGTTATAAATTGTGGGATGAAGCCGCTTTAAAACGAGTGCCCGACATGATCTGCTGCAGGCACTCGCCAAGTTTTTCCTCAGAAATCAGGCCATAACAGGAAACCTAGAATCTGCTGTTTTTTCAGCGGTATCCATCGGTTAAGGTTTTCAAAAAATCCACCAGCGCCGCTTCTTCTTTCGCAGACAGGCCAAGGTTACCGGTCTGCTCTGTATTCAGATTTTGTGCGACTTCGGGTGGATACCAGTTAGCGACATCACGGGTGTTCAGAAAATTTACCATCTCTTCAAGCGTGGCGAAATAACCGTTATGACCATACGGAGCAGTTATTTCGATGTTGCGCAATGACATCACCTTGAACTTACCCAGTTGTAGGCCATCAGGGTCAATTGCTGCAATATCATCACGTCCACCAAGCCCATAATCAACAGGCAGGTCAGCAATTAAAGGATTGAGGCTTTTAGGTATACCGATGTTGGCATAGCTGTAATCACTAAATACTGGAGGAATGACACTACCATCCGCTGCGCTGAGAACTGTACTGACGTGACAGGATGAACACATCGCCTTACCATTAAACAGTTGCATGCCAAGTTGTTCAGTTGGCGAAAGTTCTGTGCTACCAGCCAGCCAGTGGTCATATTTCGAAGTGAATTTTGTAAAGGTTGTACTCTTCTCGAATTCGGCAATGGCATCTGCCAGCATGGTATAAAGTGTATCGACATAGGCCGGATTATTCAGTTGAGTTGTGTTATTCAGGTCGATGCCATAAACGCGATCGAACAGATGAACATAACGCGTCTGGTTAATATTTTCTCCATCGATCAGGCGATCCAGTACGGCGCGTGCATCAGGCATCGCCATTTCCACCGGGTTAAGAAACGGTCCTTTGGCCTGGTCGGTCAGGGTGTCTGCACGACCATCCCAGAACTGTCCGCCTGCATAACGGTTATTCACTGCATCCCAGTTAAATACTGGTGTGAAAGCTGCATAACCTGCACTGGGTGAATTTCGTCCACCGTTTAGTTCAGGAAAGGAACCGAGTGATACCACACTATTAACCGGGTCGCTGGTATTAGCCGGATCGACAAAACCAGGTGGCGCATGACAACTGGCACAGGACTGATTTCTATTCATCGACAGGTTGCTATCGAAGTACAGTATTCTGCCCAGGTTTATTTTAGCGGAATCTGTATTCGATGCCGCAATGGAGGTGACTGGAGTGAGTAAAATAGAACACAGCATGACTAAAAAATATCGTGATTTTCTCATTATCTTGATCCTCATAATTTGTAATAACTACCCCTATACACGCAGCATGATTCAAAGTGTTCCAATTCATTTTGTTTGCTGACAACTGTTAAAATAATGTTTTTATCTCATCAATATGACTTCCCTCAATGGTTCGTGTTAATAGAGTTGGTAATATAACGGCCATTAATAGGAAGGCTCTGCAGGAGAGAATCTTATGCAAGATATAAAATGGGACGAATCGTTAAGTGTCGAAGTCGATGAAATTGATGATGATCATCGTAAGCTTGTAGATCTGTTTAATATGCTCAGCCATTCAGTAGAAAATGGTGATACGGTGGACTATATCGAGGCAGTACTGGAAGAATTGATAAGCTGTACCGCCTGGCACTTCAAGCATGAAGAACGATTAATGTTGCTGTATAAATATCAGGCTCTCGCGGAACATCGAGCCGAACACAATGAGTTAATTGATAGTGTTAAGGAGTTGCAGAAAAAATTTCATAAAGAAAACAAGTTGCTCACCAATGACGATATCGAATACCTGGAAGGCTGGTTAACCGGGCACATTCTGGGTCACGATATGAAGTTGGGCTTTTACTTGCTGGAAGCCATGTAAATAAAGTCTCAGCGATATCAGCAAAGTCAAAGATATTCACCACGAAGAAACGAAATGTAAGACGAAAGACAGGTAAAGTTAAAGGAATCCGGATAGTGACAAGAAACTGCTAATTTTATTGATAGTGCTCACAACACCAGTCGTTCATATTTCAGAGTTGTTTGATAAACTAGTGCCAGGAGCGGAAAATCCCCAACATTAATTGGATATCTCAACTTTATGCTTCCCGGTAGGAATTCACTTTATTTAATCAGTCAATTATTAGAAAAATTCAGAGGAAATTTTGCATGGAATTAAAAGTAACACTTGAAGGCAATAAAAAAGTTTCAACGCATATCGGTGATCACCTGATCATGACTGATCAGCCTGAAAAGAATGGCGGCAGCAATACAGCACCTGCTCCCTATGATTTATTTTTAGCATCGATAGCGACCTGTGCCGGCTTTTATGTACAGTCCTATTGTGACAATAAAAATATTGACTCTTCTGGCATTGAGATCACGTTGAAAGCCAAACGTGATGAAAAAAAGGTAATAAATGGCTTCGTCACAACGATTCATGTACCGGAAGAATTTCCTGAAAAACTACATAACGTGCTGAAAAAAGTTGCATCCCAATGTGCCGTAAAAAAAACCATCATGAACAATCCGGAGTTTATTGTTGAGACTGTAAAACGATAAATCTGTAACCCAAAATTTTAAAAGACAGGATATTGACTATCTGGAAGCTGTCATTAATCGGCCCATACCATATGGCTTAGTCGTGCCCAGGCTGTGTGAAAACTATTTTCAAAAAATAATAGTGGAAAATGACAGGCTATATTGGATTATTTTTAGGCATCAAGTGGTACAAGGGAGTATTAATCTCTTAAAATCAATATTGCAAGTGGGTAATATTTTAACCACATCGGTTTTCTTTGAGTTTTCACACAGCCTGTACCAATTGTTGCTATTCCTTACAAGCTGTAGTGAATGGCTACAGAATGGACTTATGTGGAGCTCCACAAATATGGACAAAGCGGTCGTTCATGTCTCCATCAGGAATTAGTTCTTCGCGCCTCAAAACAGATATACAGAATAAAAATATCTCGGATTGATTGGCGACAAATCGGCCGTTGAGAAATCCAGATGTCAATTACTCTGCCCCCAAAGCCGGTAAGTTAAGCGACTTTCGTCATTCTGGAGGAGGCCAGAGTAGTGGTGCACGGATAATGCACCGTTTACGGAAACAAGGAATGCAATCCATCGAAACGGGCCTGCGTGCCTTTAAAATGGATACCCGCCTCGGCTCTGGCTTCCTGCTTCGCTCCCGACAATAGCTCCTTGCATTGTTCTACCTACGCCTATCCCTGGGCTAGTATCTTCTGCATCCATGCAGTCGTACACGGGCATGACGACAAAAAACCTTAACTTACCGGCATTGACTCTGACCCCAGTTAATTGAAAGGTAAATAAGGCTGAATATATTCTGAACTAAAACTTCGATATAACAACTAATAAAAGATATTGAATAGCCAATTGTAATAATTTTTTCCGCACAGCAATAACTTCTTTTAATCAGAACAACTAGAGTGGATAGAATTGATAATATGGATACAGAAGCCTTAAAACCAGAACAACTTCAGTCATCAAAAAAAGAGAATAACCTGAATTTTTTTCAGCAAATTTTAACCGTCAATGACGCACCAGTAACACTGAGTTATTTATTCGATAATATTCGAAATTATACGTTTGCGATAACCCTTGTGGTTGCCGGGTTATGGTTATTAAATAAAGGTGATTCAATCTTCGGTATTCCTTATATCAACCTGGTATTTGGTGTTCATGTGGTGTTCTGTGGGCTGATTTTGATGGGTTTAAATTTCACCCATTCGATACTCGCTATCGCCAAAACACAGCAAAAAGGCTGGCCTGGATACATCATTTATTTTACTTTACTAGTGGGTTCGCTTGAGATTGTATGGGTAAGTTTCTGGAAGCTTTATAATTAAAAGCTAAATGGATGGAAACATACCGGGAGCTGGTGGCTGTATAGCAAAACTATCAACTGTTGACCTTGACGGGAGATTGCAGTGCAACTTTTAGAAATGGTAGGTCGTGGGATGGCCCGATACCTTAATCAACCGAGTAAACATGCAACCCGGTTTGTAACCTGCAAACCTGAGCTACTTGCATCAACCTTACGCAAAGGTGATGTACTTCTGGTCGAAGGGTCCAGTCGCTTTAGCACAGCAATTAAATATCTCTCACAGTCAACCTGGTCACACGCGGCGCTCTATATTTCAGATAGTTCCAGCGCCCATGAATCAGCTGTGGATGACGGTGAATTACTGGAAGCAGATGTTCTCGAAGGCGTTCGTGTCATATCGCTGAGTGAGTACTGGAATGACCACACTCGAATTTGTCGCCCGGTAGGTCTAACGCCTAAGGAGATTGATGCGGTTGTTGCGTCAGCGATGTCCAGGATAGGGCATCAATACGACCTGAAAAATATTATTGACCTGGCACGTTATCTGATTCAGACACCGCCGGTACCTAATCGCTGGAGACGGAGTATGATAGCCCTGGGCAGTGGAGACCCAACAAGAGCGATATGCTCTTCTCTTATAGCCCAGGCGTTCCAGTCAGTACAATATCCCATTCTCCCCGAAAATGTGCTCAAACAATCAAAAAATTCCGCATGCACGGATTGTTACGATGAAATATTACGTATTCGCCATAACAGTCTTTTCGCACCCAGAGACTTCGATATCTCCCCATATTTTCAGATAATAAAACCGACTTTAGATGACAGGTTTGACCCGCATAAGCTTAACTGGACTACTGATTCAGACGGCACACACTCCTGAAAATCACCAAAATTCAGATGATATTGAATACTAAATAAAAATAATTTTAAATAAATTGTAAGGTTTCAGGCTGTACTGCGACTAACCATTCAAACAACAACTGAGGTGGTTAAAATGAATCTTACAAATTGTCAATTTACAGGTCATCGATTTTTTCCACGTTCAAGATTCAACACAGCTCTGGTTATGATTACACTGATACAGGTGTTGATTTCAACCCCTGATCTTTTCGCCGCAAATAAATCAACAGCCGTAGAACTGCTGCTTACAGACGAATCAGTCAGCCTGTGGAAGATAATGCCTGAAGCAGTATCAGCTGAGCCTGTCTGGGAAAAAACGGACTTAGTTACCTCTCTGGCAGCGCTTACCCAGCAGGATCAAGTGTTCATCGGTAGTAGCAACGGACTGTATGCCCTCAACCGTCGTGATGGCAGTGTTGACTGGCAATTTCGAGGAAAAGATCTGATTTATTCGCCCATAGTCGAGAATGCCATTGCCTATGCCGCCTCTCGTGATGGCATGTTACGCGCAATCAATAGTGATGATGGCTCGTTAGTCTGGAAACGTGCTTTCCCCGGCTGGATTTATACGCCGGCACTCAGTAGCGGGATACTGGTCACCGGTGGTAGCGCTTCACAGTTGTGGGGTATTAATAAGCTAAACGGCGATATTCGCTGGCAGCGTAATTTACCGGGAGAGCTGGTGTCTGCTCCCGTCACACAGGGCTCTGACATGATTATTGCTGCCACCTTCAGTAGCGATTTGCTAGTAGTTCAGAGCAAATCGGGAGACATCCTCTGGCAGCGTCAATTGAGTACCGCAGCAACCCATATCACGGCCAATGAAGACATTATCTTTAGTAGTGGTTACGACGGCGTCGTTCACGCAAACGATGCGCGTACCGGTGCAGTGTTATGGCAACGTGATACGCATGGAGATCGCAATCAGCGTCTGCAACTTACAGACACCGGGTTGCTGGTCATTAATGATCGCGGCCTGCAACGACTGGACCTGAAGAATGGATCGTTGTTAGCGCGCCGGGATATTGCTGGTGAAGCGATAGGTTCAGTCCAGCAGGTTAACGATAAATACTGGATTTTTTTTCGCCAGAATGGAAATCCACAACCGATCAAGCTGAGTTTTTAGCCTGAATTAAGCAACCAATATTTAACACTTTTCAACGAGGAAATACTATGAAAAATCAAACCAGAAAACATTCATCCATCCGAAACGTAATACAACAAAATATCCTTAGACCGATGCTCGCCACCGTGCTGATCACACTCAGTACCGGTAGTTTACATGCTGCTCCATTTGGCAGCGCCGAGGATATCGGCTATGCCGGTAAGGTGTGGAACGCGTTGCAGCAGGCGCAGCTTGCTGGTTCAGGACGTATCGTATCGACTCCTTATCAAGGTTCTCACCCGCATGGTGCCATTCTCAATACCATCGATAGCCAAATTACGGTGGAAGGCCAACAGGGGACGGTAATCGTAAAAAATAACTATGGTGGCGAAGGTGTCAGCAAACAGGCTGTTGCCAATAACCCTGATAAATATCTAATGGCCGTAACGGTGATGTTTAAACGCCCCGGTTACGACGCCGACAATAAGGACTGGTTCTGGGTCAAGTATGCTGCCGATGGATCAGTGATGAAAAACCCGATGAAGATGGCGCTGGCTGGACGGGTCGCCAAAGGTATGCCTGAGGGTTGTATTGCCTGTCACAAAGCGGCACCAGGTGACGATATGGTGTTCAACCATAATCGTTACGCACAATAACACTTAATAAACCGGAGATAATGACATGAAACAATTAACAACTTTCCTTAAATGGAGTGCTCCACTGGCACTGATCGTACTGGCTAGTGCCTGTACTTCTACGCCTTCCACCAAAGGTATGGATTCGTCTAGCGATATGATGAGTAAAGCGCCCTTCGGTACGCCTGCCGATGTAGCTTATGCCGATCAGCTATGGAATGCGATGAAGGAACAAAATCTGGCAGGAAGTGGACGCATGATGTCCACTCCCTATGCCGGTAGTCATCCGCATGGCGCAATTCTGGATACACTCGATGGAACGCTCAGTGTTGACGGCAAGCGCGGTGCGGTAATCGTGAAGAATAACTACGGTGGTGAGGGAGTCAGCAAACAGACAGTTGCGAATAACCCTGATAAATATCTAATGGCCGTAACGGTGATGTTTAAACGCCCCGGTTACGACGCCGACAATAAGGACTGGTTCTGGGTCAAGTATGCTCCCGATGGATCAGTGATGAAAAATCCAATGAAGATGGCACTGGCCGGACGGGTCGCCAAGGGTATGCCAGAGGGTTGTATAGCCTGTCACACAGCAGCACCAGGTGGCGATATGGTATTTAACCACGACAAGCTGGCCAGATAGACCAGCAGGGGAGAGGTCACACTCTCCCTGTTATTTAAAAAATTCAGGAACCCGTTTTATGACCTCTTTTATGAATACCTTCAATGGTCCACTTAGTGGATTAATGCAATGGCAACAGTGGGAAAACCTGCTGGCAACGATAACGGCCAGCAACGATGGTCGCTGGTATTTTTATGATGTTGGAGAAACGCCTCCCGAAGAACCGCTGGAGACCACACAGCTACCTAAATTTTTAACGGCTATAGATAAGCTGATCAGAGAGGAACATCAGGAGTCCTTCCTGGGAATTGTTTATGCAGACAATCCTGATCAACCTTCATTGATCAGGATATACGACCCTAACAGTCTGGGCTCGGTGTGCGGTAGTAGCCAGATGCGAGTTTTACCTGGCTGGGTGATCAGTCGATACCCTCCGGTAGATTTACAGGCCGAGTTTCCAAAACCCGGGAATCGCCGCCGTTGGTGGAAACAGCTTTTTGCCTGACCTTGGATATCTCTATGTTTAGCTCAAAACCATTTATTAGTGCATCAAGGTCTTGCGCAGTCTTTCATGATTCTACTGATTTTTTCAGGTTTAACAGTTGATTAAAGAATAAACAGAAACCGAGGTTCAGAATTTTCTGGAGCCTGCTGGTCTGTATCGTTATAGTGTTACGATGATTGAAACAGATCGGAGCAGCCTGTAATGAATGCTACACCCACCACCCTGGATCGAGAGGAAAACGTTGAAGCGTTTAATCTTGTCGATCCGGTATTATTAAAAGAACTTCGAGTACAAATGCTGAAATTCGCAGTATTGCAACTGTCCGATCAACAGCTGGCTGAAGATGCAGTGCAGGATGCTCTGGTTGGCGCGTTAAAAAATGCAGCTTCTTTTAACCGCAAAGCCGCCCTGAAAACCTGGGTATTTGCTATTTTGAAGAATAAAATTGTCGACATCTTACGCAAACGGATCCGCTTGAAAGAAACCACTGGTTTTTCAACTGATGGTGAAGGTGAAGAAGGTCAGAATTCGCTGTTCGATAAAAAAGGTTTCTGGCAAAAAGAAGAGAGGCCCGGGGCCTGGGCACAACCGATGGAAGCCGTGAAAAAAGATCATTTCTGGCTGGTATTTGATACCTGTCTGAATGAATTGCCTGCAAGCCAGGCACGGGTTTTTATGATGCGCGAATTTATAGAATTAGACAGTACTGAAATATGCGAAAGCCTGGATATGACCACCAGTAATCTGCACGTACTACTTTATCGTTCCAGGTTGCGCTTGCGCGACTGTCTGGAAAAACACTGGTTTATAAAAGGAGACCGATCATGATGAATTGTGAACAGGCTACCCGGTTGTTATCGGATGGCCAGGAGAGAGAGCTTTCATTTAAAGAGAAAGCGGCATTAAAAATACATGTCCTGATGTGTTCGGGCTGCAGTAATTTTGCTCAGCAAATGCATGTGCTACGAGATTTTGCTCAGTTGTATACGCAGGGAGGCAGGGACGACGATAAAAAGTAGTTAACCCGCATTTCTCACAGGTATGACAAGCCCTCGCTTGTTCTTTGAATCTACAGGGAATTTTCTGAACTCGGCAATACACACTGCCTGAAAAACGTAGTTAAATCAGAAAAGTCTACATTTTCAACACGAAACTTTTCTCTCGCAAAGAACGTAAACGCAGGTCAACTTTACGCTGGTCATTCAGGTTAAAGCAAAAATGGCTATCGTAATATTGACCCTTGTCAATATTTAGAAAGTTTTAATTTGCCACTATTCTCCGTGCTCTGATCTTTGGGGTCACTTGAACCTGGAATTCGCATTTGGACAGTATTTAGATTTGTTTTGCCCGTTTGACTGGCGTAGCTAATACGCTCCTGTGCATCCCTGCACCCGCTGCATAAGTATATCCCTATACAAAAAATTAAGGTAATGGCTGCCCCCTTGCCGTATTTTTGTAGCATGGAAGTACTTATACTGCGAACACAGGGATGTGTAAGAGCAGTGTTTAGCATAGTCAGGCGGACGGGCAAGACCGATATGGATGCTGTAGGGATTTCACGCTCCTATACTCCTGTATACGCGATATTAGAGCATCCATGCTCAAAACCCATACGGTGAACTGCGGCGCATTGGAAATATTTAACTTTTTCATGCACTTACAGTCTATATATAGCGGTTAACTGCGGATTCTAGGTTGAAATATCAGAGATAAATCATGTAACTGGTTGCTGCATTCTGGAAAGCCAGTCGAGTTTTTGTGGGGATGTTATGCCAGCTTTTTGTTTTAAACAGTTTCGAGTTCTCCTGGTCGTTTTACCTTTTCTATTAATTTCCTGTGGAGGTGGCGTTGAAAACAATAATGTAACGTCCTTATCAAGCTGGAATAAGGACAGTATACCTAAAGTTTATCGCTCTACTTATGCATTTACTATTGTTTTCCGTCAGCCCTGGCTGGACTAATTTAGCCTGATTGTTTATACGATCAACGGTCACGGTGAATTCACGTTATACCACTTTCAGTGAAAGCAGGTTAGCGCGATAGGGAATGACCAGGCTTGTAGTGAACGGTAAGTAAGTGGTGTGAGTAGCCTTCATTAAATGCACAAAATACCTGTAATCATAAATCAAAGACCTCTCTCTTTGCTTTTTGACCTTAGTTATAAGCGCTTTTCTTTATGGTTCCATACCCTTAAAATATTTATGTCTGCACCAACTAAATACCGGACAATATAGTTACCAATAATCAAGTCTCGAACCATTTCAGGGTTTGGAGCTTTATCAACCTCAGCTCCTGGTAATGGCAGAGTTTTTAGTTGGGAGATGCCTTTTATAATTGACTTCGCTATTCGTCGTGCTGCCTGAGGGTTTTTAATTTCAATAAACTCTCTAAGCCGTTGCAAATCCCCTATAGATTCGGGAGTATATAAAGCTCTCATACTTTAGGGGGATTAAGCTCATTTTCGGAACCCCAGCTTTTAAGCCAGTTATTAACTTGCTTTTCATCAACTAAATTACCAGATTTAACTGAATCAAGAGCTTCGAGGGTTTCACCCCAGCGCGAATCATCTATTATCTCTCGATCAAGAAACTCTTTAATTGCTCGGTTAATTAAATAATTTTTACTACGATCTAGCTTTTTCGATAAATCTTCAAGGGGAGCTTCAATTTCAGCTTTCAATCTTATACTTGTTACACCCATAGCTTACAACCTGCTTTTTATATTACTATGTAATACATTGTATGCCTGTATAGAAAATGTATCAATACTTATGCCATTTGCAGTTTTAGCTTTTAACGTTTTACTTAAAAATCTTGCGCCATGGCTCACGCCGAAGCGGCATGGAATGTGCCGAAAGTCCTTTTGAAGTGTTTGTTAAAATTACAGGATATCCAAAAATTAAAAATTGTCAGTAACCCTTTTTTTTCATACTGTCAACAACACCAACTGCATGGAGCATGTTATGCCTCAACCCGGGAAAGCGCTGGTTTCACTCGAAGCCACTCCCTGTTACCAATGTGTTTCCCGTTGTGTTCGTCGCGCTTTTTTATGCGGCAAAGACCATCATTGAGGGCAGAATTTCGGACAGCTTTTACTCCTGCAAAATCGGCATTTATCATCCATGTGAATAACCAATCACTATCATGTGGTATTGCATATCGATAAAGACCAGGCCTTGAACTGGTCCATTTTAGAAATCTGCGAACACTGGCACGAGTTGTTTTCGAAGAATGGTCTGTCCAGTTTGCCTGGCGGAAGGTGAAGGTAGAAATGCCGTCTGGCTGGCCGAGCAGGGCAATGCAGTTACCGCTGTTGATGGGTCAGATGTTGGTCTGGCAAAAGCGCACAGGCTTGCTAAAACTACGTGGCGTAGAAATAACCACTGTGCATGCAGATCTGGCAGGTTATGATATTGGAATACAGCAATGGATGTGATTATTTCAATTTTTGTGCATTTGCCTCCGGGCTTAAGGCAGCTTGTACCTCGTCGTTGCGTACAGGGTCTGCGGGATAAAGGCATGATTTTACTGGAAGCATACACCCCGTTGCAGCTGGATTATAAAACCGGTGGGCCACCGGCTGCAGAAATGATGATGTATATGCAGTCATTAAGTAGTGAATTTAACGGACTTAAGTTTCTACACCTGCAGGAATGTGTACGCAAAATACATGAAGGAGAGTTTCATAATGGTACTGGAGCAGTCGTGCAGGTACTGGCTATAAAAAACCGTAAGTAATATTTTTTTGATTTGGCTTATGAAGCTTGTTGTCAGGATTCTTTACACTTTTCGTTGTATTGTGTTTTGGACGCCAGCAATAGAAAGTGGCGGACATAAAAAAGCCACCTCAAATGAGGTGGCTTTAGAAACAAGCTGTATTTTAGTAGGTTAGCTACGTACTTTGCGACGTGCTAATCCCAATCCTAGCAGACCCAGGCCAAAAAGTGCGATTATCGATGGCTCAGGTACAGCTGCATCGGCAGTAACAACTGTTAGTGTGGAATTACCAACCCAGAAATCACCGGTTACAGATCTAACTGTAATATCAAGGAAACCGTCAGTATTTAATGCAATTAGACCATTAATTTCCAGGTCACCTAAGAAGCTTCCAAAAGTGAATCCACCTGAATCAAAATCAAAGGCTTCGACTTGAACAATAGCTGACTCGGGGATCCATTCAACAAAACATTCGAATCCTCCACATTGAGCGTCATCGTATATATCTATAGCTAGTGTGGCAGAGAGAGCACTACCTAGAGTAAAGGAGTTGTCATTTAAATCATGTTGGTATGAATACGATGAGACATAATCAACAAAACCCTTTTGGGTAACTGTATCCGTAATTAGACCAGCTTGTGAAATCGAGCTAAACAGTAGAGTAGCCGATACGAGTAATGATTTTAAAGTAATATCCATTTTTACACCTCAGTTAAGTAATCTTTGATTTATATAAGCATAAAGCTATAATTTTATAAGGCGGATTCAACTCTGAAGTGCAACGCAGTTAATTCC
>ERZ890953.254-NODE-254-length-31761-cov-6.537469_pt1 | contig 31761 bp, 25 predicted proteins | sample MGYA00521264_ERZ890953 | MGnify/ENA primary metagenome ERZ890953 (study PRJEB32303, sample SAMEA104408629) | aquatic metagenome | biome: Brackish water; feature: Chemocline; material: water | place: Baltic Sea | collected 2014-10-26T21:54:00 | depth 200 m ...
TTGGTATAATTCTAGGAGAAATTAGGTGTTGACACAGAATTTATTACACTCCCTTATCTAACTCAAAATATCATGTAGTTTATTTCCGTCCATCACCTCTTGGTGGACTTTATTTCATTCCTGCTTTTATACTTTTTGAACTATCCTTCTAGTGGATTAATAAAAGAAAAAGTAATAGGAAGTTACAATAATACATGATATCTATATTACTAGTCCATAGCCAATATTCTTCACTGATTCTCTTGAAGCAGTATATTACAAAAATATTTCATCACAGTATGATTTATGAAGCATCTACTCTTGAAGAAGCTGGTAATATCAGTAAAGATAAGAGTATCAACCTTATCTTTTTTGACTTAGATGCACATGATGAAGGCAATGTTACAAACTTTATTCAACGCTTACAACAACATCTTACAACAGACAGTATCCCTATTGTCTTTTTAACCGAAGCCAAAGAAGAAGCTTTTTACAAAAAGGTAAGTGGTCTGAGTGGTTATGATTTTATTCAAAAACCAATAGATAAAAATATGTTTATACTAAAACTACATAATTATTCTAAAATCTATACCAATATGCAATTAAATACAAATGTTATCAATGACTCTATAATTTATTCTGAAACAGATACCCAAGGAATTATTACGAAAGTCTCCGAGCATTTCATAAAGATTAGTGGCTATACACAAGAGAAACTAATTGGTAACTCTCATAATATAATTCATCACCCTAGTATGCCAAAATCTATATATACCAATATGTGCAAAACAATACAATCAGGTCTTTCATGGACAGGTAACATAAAAAATAGAAATAAAAATGGTGCCACTTATATGGTAAAAGCTACCGTATATCCTATTCTACATACAAATGGAGAAATTGTTGGATATGGATCAATGGAACACGATATAAGCAAAGAGATGATGGAAAAACAAAGATATAAAAATATACTAGATGCACAGTCCTCACTAATTGTCATTATAACAAAGGGAATAATTACCTATACTAATAAAACACTTTTTCAAGATTATAATTTTAAAAATTTAGCTGATTTTAATAAAAGGCATAGCTCTATATCTGAACTTTTTGAACCCTATAATGCAGAAGCACTTATGCCTCTTATGCCTGATGGTGTTCCTTGGTTAGATTACATCAAAGAACATAAGAGTATAAATATCTTTGCTTATATGAAAGACAAGCATTCAAAACAGCATATTTATCGTGTTGTACATCGTGGTAAAATTGCATCCAATCAAGAGATAGTAGTTTTTACAGATATTACACAGATACAAGAGCGAATACAATAAATAATTAGGAACTCAAAATAGAGATTTTTGCCTCAATTTTTTGTCGTTCACTCTTATCTTTTTCATATTTTTTTGATTCATTTAACCAAAATAGAACTATTTTTTTATATCCATAAAATGAAGAGAGTTTTAGTATCTTTTTTCTTGAAGTAGATTCTAAGTGTTCTTTAATCAAAGAAGCACAAAGAAGAGAGGATGAAATTTCTTCTATCTCAAATAGCTCTTGATTTGCCTTTTGAAAGTTTTTTTGTATTAAGAAGCTTGCAAAGGTTCTATATCTTTTTGGCAGTTGGTCTATCTGCTCTGGTTTGAGAGAGAGAGTGATGAAGCTATAGTAAGCATTGAATGTTTTATCATTAAGTAAAGTACTAAGTTTTTTAAATTCATTGCACTCATTCTTAGCACCAGCAGATATATTTAAGGCACACTCTCCTAAATAGATTTTCCCTAACTGTGATAAATTTGCACTCTGTTTAGCATGTTTTATCGCTCTTGTTAAATCATTGTTAGCTAAGACATCATTTGCTTTGAGAAAATTTTGAGAGTATGAATTAAAGGCAGTTGTACTTTTTATTTGCCACTCATTTGGTACTGCTTTAAAAGAGCAAGCATTTATATAGAGGATACTTAGGAGTGCAAAAAATATTTTTATCATGGTAAATGCACCTCTTGATCTGCTTTCTTTGAAATTATAGAATCTACTTTATCTAGAAGTTGGTTTGACTTTTGAATACCAACTGAGAGTTGATCTTTGAGTTCTAGCAGGTCTTTATCATATGCTCCAACTGCTTTTACCGTACCATCAACAGAATCTAGTTTTAACTTTATATCCTTCATAATACCTTCTATTTCTTTCATAGAAGATGAGGCAGGAGTTATTATTTTTGTATCTAATGATGAAGTTATTTTACTAATATCATCTGTTATCTTTTTTAAATCTTTCATAATAATAGTTGTTTGGTGTAAAGACTCTATAACACTTTGTGTAGATTTTTCATCGCCTGTCATTGAAGTTAAAAGAGAATCATTATCTGCTAGTTTTTTACTAAATGTATTTAAATTTCTTAAAATCTGTTTTAGTTCAGAGTCATCACTTGCGAGGTATGTTGTGATTATATCAACATTATTTAAGATATTTGCTGCTTTTTTAATAGCTGGCTCTAATCTAGATACAAGGTCATTTATATCATCACTCACTATAAACATAAGAGATGAATCTGGTTCTAAAAGAGGGGAGTCTAAAGATGCATAGAGTACAATATACGGAGAACCAATAAGTGGTTTTATACTCATTAAAACACTCCCTTCGCTTAGCCAGTGTCTATTCTCTTGTGTAACACTAAAGGTGCTCACAACACTACCGTCATCTTTTAAGGTAATATCATCTATAACACCTATGTAAAAGCCTGATAATTTAAGAGGCATACCTATGTGCAGATACTCGGCAGTAGGGCTTTGAAAATGAAAGTTATATCGTTTATCAAATGTACCTTTTTCTTTTAACATAAAACCTAAAAAAAATCCTACCATGATAAATAGTGTTATAACAAATAAACCGACCACAAGTCTTACTTTATTGTATTGCATCTATATCCTTCATAGTATGTGTAATGGTTATTTAAATTAATTGTATTACTAATGATAACACCTCTATAAACAATATGGCAATGAAAAGTTTAACCATTCCATTTAAAACAGATATTGAAACTGAAATGTTTGTTTGCACAGCTTTAAGCCCACTATAGATAGGAATAAGCATCGTTACAAATCCAAAAGCTGTACTTTTTAACAGTAAAATCATTATATCACGAACTTCCATAGCATTCAATATAAGATAAGTATAGGCATGTAAATCCATATTTAAATAAAAAAGAGAAAAAACATAACCACTACTAATCATAATAAGGGCAAAAAGAGCTGCTAAAAAAACGGTACTAAGAATACCGCTTATAATATGAGGGAGAAATAGATTATCTATAATATCAATATTTTGCTCCTCATATCTCTTAAGTTCATTGTTAACATTCATAACTGCTACTTTTGTGTTAAGTACTGCTCCAGATCTAAAAGCTATAAAAAAAGCAGTAAAGAGAGGTGCAAATTCGTTTATGGCAAAGGTAACTATAATTGATCCAGTCTGTAATTGAAGGTTAAATTTTGTAGCTACAACAATCACCATTCCTATTATTACCGTTCCAAAGACAAATGCCATCATCATAAAAGAGGGAAGAATAGTAATTGCTGTAAAATAAATCTGTTTTATAACCGTTTTTCTCATCACAGGATTATAACTATAAGGATTAGGCAGATGAATGAAGCATAGAAAAGAAAGCTTAAGTAGTTCATAAATAGCTAATATTGAGCTGATTGTTTTATCACCAACATTTTCAATAAATTTCAATATCACCTTATTGGCTCCTGTAATGCAATTATTTTGGATTTTATCATCTGTAGACTCTTTTATCTTGTAGAAGATGATAAATTAATTATTGCTGTTGTAGATTTTAAACATAGGTAACAAGCTTACGATTAGCACATAACAGAACCTCAGTCTCATTACCTAATCTAAAATATCATGTAGTTTATTTCCGTCTGCCATTTCTTGGTGGACTTTGTCCCACTCGTCGTTTTGCACAGATTTTTTGAGGTTACTCAACTCTACTTCAAAAAGCTCTATGGCTTCTAAAATATTCTCTTTATTTTGTTTAAAAACATCTTCCCACATATCTGGAGAGCTTTTCGCTAGACGGCTCATAGAACGAAAACCACCTGCTGCTAGGGCTAAAATATTATGCTTTTTTTCTTGTTTCATAACTGTATTTGCAATAGAGTAAGAGATAGCATGAGGCATATGAGAAATAAATGCAGCATGTCTATCGTGCTCTTTTGCTTTCATAAAGTACTTTTTCATTTTAAGAGATTTAAAGATTTTTCGTGCAGTAGTTGTTTGATGCTCTCCACTATCTTCTAAGTCACAAAGCACTACAACTTTATCCTCATATAGCTTTTCAATTGCAGCAGAAGGACCGAAGTTTTCTGTTCCTGTCATTGGGTGGGCTGCAACAAAGTTTTTTCGTATAATAGGAGGAACAGAAGCAACGATTTTTTCTTTTGTGCTTCCTAAATCTATGATTGTTGTTAACTCACTTACATCTGTCATATCTTTTAAAGAGGCAATAATCCCATTTACGGGAATGGCTAAGAAAATAACATCACACTTTTTAATCTCTTCAAAGCTCACAATTTTTTCAACTAAACCGAGTTTAAGTGCATCTATTTTATGTTGCTCATTGTGGTCATATCCCACAATACTACTCACATAATTTTCTTTTTTTAAAGAGAGTGCTAAAGAGCCTCCCATAAGTCCTAAACCGATTATTGCTATGTTCATGTGTTCGCTTTTAATTAAATTACGGAAGTATACTGAATTTTTTTATAATTAAATATAAGGGAGTATTGAAAATTTTGCTATAATAGAGAAAAAATAAATAATAGAGAGCAAATGAGAGAGTTTTTTAATAGAGAAGAAGATGGACAAACTATAGCTATAGAAGTTGATATGAGTGCATATGGATACAGCAAAAAATTTTCATGGCTTTTTAGTGTTTTTGTGAAATATCATGTAGAAGATGAAACTTCAGAAGCTTATGAAGAATTTTTAGAAACAAAAGAGTCTTTGATTATTGCTTTAGAGCATGAAGATAGAGCAAAATATATTGGCATGAGAATAGTTGATGGCTGGAGTGAATTTTACTTTTATGCTAGCTCCTCAAAAGATTTAGATAATATCGTAGCAAAAATGCTCAAGGGTAGTGAGTATGCATATGAAAGTAACATTGTAAAAGATGCTAAGTGGAATTTTCATTATAAAAATTTATTGCCTAGTGATTTAGAACTTGCTCATATTCAAAGTGAAAAAATAATCTTTTTACTTGAAGAAGAGGATGATGATTTGAGTGTTCCTCGCCAAGTTGAACACTATCTTTCATTTACAACACCGACACAGAAAAATCGTTTTCTTAATACTCTCGATTTAGAAGGATTTAGCTTTAAAGATGAGATAGAGAGTGATGAGTTTGAACATGGAATAGCTCTAGTAAAAGAACATACTGTTTTAAGTGATGATATAAAGAAAAATGTAGGAATTTTGTTTGAAGCAGTTCAAAAAGAGCATGGTTTTTATGAAGGTTGGAGTACAATTCTCGCAAGTGAAATTGAGTAGAAATGGGTAAAATGTTTGCTATTGTAGGAGTTATTAATTATCTTGTAGTGGTGTTTTTAAATGCTTTTACTGATTTAGGGCATAAGATAATTATTCAAAATACCATCTTTAAAATTTATGATGGCGATACTCTTATAGTCCTGACTGCAATAGTAAATGTTATGATTTTACTTCCCTTTATTATGATGTTTTCGCCTGCTGGCTTTTTAGCTGACAGATATGCAAAAAATATTATTATGAAACACTCTGCTGCATTTGCAGTTGTAATTACTTTTATTATTACCTACTCTTACTATCACGGGTATTTTGAGTTAGCTTTTTTTATGACCTTTTTACTTGCTCTACAAAGTGCTTTGTATGGTCCAGCTAAGTATGGTTATATTAAAGAACTTGTAGGAATTAAGTACATTAGTAGTGGTAATGGTGCAGTCCAAGCAGTCACTACAGTGGCAATTTTGAGTGGAATTATTTTTTATACAGTGCTATTTGAAGGAAATTATCATGTAGAACTGCAAACTAAAGAAGAGATACTTATAGCCATTGCTCCTCTAGGATGGTTATTAGTCGGTGGTTCCATTCTTGAATGGTTTTTAGCCTCAAAACTACCAAACAAAATGCAAGAGGCTTCAAAAGCAACTTTTAGATTTAATCGCTACATAAAAGGGCGTTATCTTTTAAAAAATCTAAAAACTATAACAAGAAAAAAAGAGATTTTAGAAGCTATCATCTCTTTAGGACTTTTTTGGTCTATCTCTCAGGTAGTATTGGCGATTTTTGGTGAGTATGCAAAAAGTCAGCTTGGTGTTACCAATACTATCTTTGTTCAGGGTGTAATGGCATTAGCAGGTATTGGTATTGTATTTGGGGCTATTTTAGCAGCAAAATACTCTAAATACTTTATCAATATGGGACTTGTAGCTGTTGGTGCAATCGGAATTACAATACTTGTTTTTCTAATCCCTTTTGTGAACAATATGAGTTTAATGGCAATGATGTTTATGACCTTTGGACTTTTCTCTGGTTTTTTAATGGTACCTCTGAATGCACAAATTCAGTATTTAGCTCCACGTGTTCATTTAGGTACTATTTTAGCTGGTAACAATTTTATACAAAATATTTTTATGTTTTTCTTTTTAGTGTTAACAACTGTGTTTGCCTATATTGGTGCAAATGCTGAGAGACTTTTTTACTTGATGACTTTAGTTGGAATGTATTTGAGTTATCTGTCACTCAAAAGGTATTTAATTCCTACTTTTTGGGCCCTTATGGAAATTTTTGGGAGTTTTCGTCATGTGTATCATTATGAAGGACTTGAACATATTCCAAAGAAGGGAGCTGTTTTACTTCTAGGAAATCATGTAAGTTGGCTTGATTGGATTTTTATCCAACTTCCAATAAAAAGACGTATTAATTTTATGATGGATAAAGAGATTTATTACTGGAAATTTTTTCATTCTTTTTTTAAAACAGGTGAGTCTATACCTGTGTCACCTAAAGCTTCAAAAGATGCTTTCAAAGAAGCACATCAAAGACTCTTACATGGAAGAATTGTAGGACTGTTTCCAGAGGGAGAGATTAGTAAAGATGGAAATTTGAACTCTTTTCATCGTGGGTATGAATTGATACAAACGGATTATAATGGAGTGATTATTCCTTTTTTTATTGATGGAATTTTTGGAAGTAGTTTTTCAAGATATAAACCAAAAACAGGGAAAAGTTTTTTTAAGAGACGTAGTATTAGAATCTATTTTGGTGAGCCAATTTCAAAAGATACTAAAGCAGATGAGTTAGCAAAAATTATACAAAATATGAAGGATAGGTATGAAACAAAATTTAAATAAACCAAAACATTCACTTTGGAAAAATGGTGTTTATGCACTTGAGGGTTTACTAGATATTACTAAAAATGAGACATCTTTTAAGTGGCAAATTTTTATGCTTTTTGTTTTGGGAACTATTGCTTGGGTTTTGCCTATTAGTTTTGGATATTCAAGCATACTTTTTATCTCTATATTTCTTCCTATACTAGCAGAAGTTGCTAATAGTGCAATTGAGAGAGTTGTTGATTTAGTAACAAGCGATTATCATATTTTGGCAAAACAGGCAAAAGATGTTGGTGCAACCATGGTTATACTGAGTCTTCTTGTAATGTCTATGATTTGGATGGCAACTTTAGCTGTAGCATTTGAGTTAGTATAGATTCTAGTGTGAAATATATACTCCTACTCTTTTTGACTTTTGCACCACTTTTTGCACAAGAGAGACCTAAAATTGCTTTAGTACTAAGTGGTGGAGGTGCTCGTGGGGGTGCTCATGTTGGTGTATTAAAAGTTTTAGAAAAAAATCATATTCCTATAGACATGATTGTAGGAACAAGTATGGGCTCTTTTGTAGGTGGGCTTTATGCAAGTGGTAAATCACCACAAGAGATAGAAAAGATGCTTGTTTCTACTGATTGGAAACAATATATTCGCACTGATTTTGACCGTCAAGATATTCCGATGCGAAAAAAAAATCTTGATTATCAATACCAAGGAAAGTTGGGTGTTGGTATCAATGCTGATAATAAACTTGTTTTACCAACAGGTGTACTTAAACGCCAACCAATGCTTTTAAAATTTATGCAGCTTACTCAAAATGCACAAGCAGTAAAAGATTTTGACCATTTAAGCATTCCTTTTAGGGCAGTAGCTACAAATATTAAAAATGGTGAAGCAGTTGTACTCAAAGATGGCTCTTTAGCCAAGGCAATATATGCTTCCAGCTCGATTCCTGGTGGATTTCAACCTATTAACATTAATGGTCTTGATTTAGTAGATGGTGGTGTGAGTGATAATATTCCCATTCAAGTTGCTCGCGATATGGGAGCAGATATTATAATAGCTGTTGATGTAAGTGAAAATTTTGATAAAAAATTAAATGTAAACTCTTATTTTGTTGTAATGGGACAACTTGTGAGTATTTTGATGCGTAAAAATGCCAATCAATCCATAAAAACTTTGAGTAGTAAAGATATTTTAATCACACCTGATTTAAAAAATTATAGTGGATTAGATGTTGATAAATATAGTGCTATTCTTCAAAAAGGTGTTGAAGCAGCACAAAAAAAAGAGTCTTCTTTGAGAAGATTAGCTCTACATGATAATGAATATCATGAGTATAAAAAACTTTATAGAGAAAAGAGTATTTATCAACAACTGATTATACATGATATTGAGATAATTAATGATACCTATATATCTAATGACTCAATAAGAAAAAGAGTTCATCAAAAAATAGGTACACAGCTTGATGAAGAGATTTTACGAGCTGATTTGTTACATTTGTATAATATGATGATTTTTGATAGTGTAGATTATAAGTTAGTACAAAAAGATGATAAAAATATTTTGCAAATTCATGTGCATCCAAGTTGGGATAACCATGGTGAAGTGCGATTTGCTCTTGGCTTAGAAGATGATTTTCAAGGACACTCTACATACTCTTTAAAAGTAGGGTACACAATGTTTGGACTTACTGAATATGGTGGGGAGTGGAAAAGTGACTTAGAGATAGGTCGATACGAAAGAGTTTATAGTGAACTATTCTTACCGCTTGATAGTATGCAAAGATATTATCTAAGACCTTCTTTAAAATATGAATCAGTAACTGACCTCTTTCCTACGGACAATATTGGTAATCAGGAAGTATTATCTAGTAGATATGGAATAAGCTTAGCGGTTGGCACTCATGTGAGTAGAAACTATGAGTTTGAACTTGGTTTATCTAGATTTCAAGATAGAGTAAAAATAGGTGCTACAAATTTTGATAAAAGTTACACGGCATATCCTCTTTATGCAAGAGCTAATATTGATAATTTAGATAATGTTAATTTTCCAAAAGTAGGTATAAAAAGCGAACTAAAATGGATAAAAGAGATGAAAGAGTTAGGAAGTGACTACTCTTATGAACAAATTTATGTTGATATAGAAAAACCATTTTATTTTTACTCAAATAATGTTACACTTTTCACGAAATATGGAAATACTTACAAAGATGATAATTTAGAGAGATTAGCAGGAACATTTACTCTGGGAGGTCTTTTTAACCTCTCTGGATATGCTCCATACTCTTTTTATGGTCATAATGTTTTTTTTGGAGTTTTAAAATATACATATCAGTTAAAAGATGGCGGTTTTTTTGGCTCACTCAATGCTCCCTTGTATGCAGGGTTTTCATTAGAGAGTGGTCAAACATGGGATAATAGTGAGAGTGTGAGTTTACATAGTATGAAACAATCTGCTACTGTTTATGTGGCAGCTGATACATTTTTTGGTCCACTCTATTTGGCTTATGGTATGGCAGAGAGTGGTAATGCAAGTTTTTATTTATATTTAGGAGAAAAATTTTGAAAAAAACAACTTTAATTATTGGTGCGGGTGGCGTAAGCCGTGTAGTTGTACACAAATGTGTACAAAATGCTGAAACTTTTGGACATATTGTCCTAGCAAGTAGAACAAAAAGTCGATGTGATGTAATAAGAGCAGAACTTCCAGATGCTGATATAGAGACAGCAAGTTTAGATGCAGATAATACTGAGGAAGTGATAGAACTAATTGAAAAAATAGGTGCTGATATTGTCATAAATGTAGCCCTTCCTTATCAAGATTTAACTATTATGGATGCTTGTATCGCTACAAAAACACCATATCTTGATACTGCTAATTATGAACACCCTGATGAGGCAAAGTTTGAATATAAACTGCAGTGGCAAAGAGGTGAGGCTTTTAAAAAAGCAAATATTATGGGACTGCTTGGAAGTGGTTTTGACCCTGGTGCTACCAATGTTTTCTGTGCTTATGCTCAAAAACACTATTTTGATACCATAGAAACTATAGATATACTTGATTGTAATGCAGGTGACCATGGGTATGCTTTTGCAACAAACTTTAATCCTGAAATTAATCTTCGTGAAGTAAGTGCAAATGGACGGTATTGGGAAAATGGAGAGTGGATAGAGACTAAACCAATGGAAATCAAAATGGTGTGGGATTATCCAGAAGTAGGGGAAAAAGATAGTTATTTACTTTATCATGAAGAGATGGAGTCTTTGGTTAAGCATATTAAAGGACTTAAAAGAATTCGCTTTTTTATGACTTTTGGTGAGAGCTATTTAACTCATATGAAGTGTTTAGAAAATGTGGGAATGCTTGGCATTAAAGAGGTAGAACATAAGGGACAAAAGATAGTACCTATGGAGTTTTTAAAAACACTACTCCCAGACCCAGCATCTTTAGGAAGTAGAACAAAAGGAAAAACTAATATTGGTATAGTAGCAGAGGGTATAAAAGATGCTAAGAAGAAAAAAATCTATATTTATCAAGTAAGTGACCATGAAAAATGCTTTGCTGAAGTAAACTCTCAAGGAGTTTCATATACTACCGGAGTACCTGCTATGATAGGTGCAAAACTGATGCTAGAAGGTAAGTGGAATGGTACAGGAGTTTTTAATATGGAAGAGTTTGATCCTGACCCTTTTATGGATGAGTTAAATATTCAAGGCTTACCTTGGAAAATTAAAGAGTTATAAAAATATCACTACTTTCACACTTCTTTATGTTATAGTTTTATCTTATAAACTAAAATTAAGGAAGTGGCTTATGTCTACAAAGAACACTCTTACAAAAATATTACTTGCTTCAACACTCACTGCGAGCATTTTATCTGCTAACTCTACAAATGATGTGAGCTTTGAATCTCTTGGTTTAAATCTTGGTTATGCTTATATGCCTTATAATCATAGTGGAAATACACCAGATGAGGGATTTAAGAAAAATTTTACAAGTGTAGAACTTTACACAATTATTGACAATTTATTTGAAGATAATAGCTATAAACCAACAATTAATTATGTTTTTAATAGTAACAGTGATTTTCATAATCATACACTTCTGCTTGGAGTAAATAAATATTTTTACAATGATGGATATGATTTATATCTTGGTGGACTTCTTGGTTTTGGACAGTTAAGATGGAAGACAGATACTCTTTTTCCTAATTCTCAAAATGATTATGAATCAACAAGCTTTACCGGTGGAGTTCAAGCAGGTGTTGAAATACCAATGTCAAAACATTGGGCTTTAGGCTTGAATTCAAAATTTTTACTACACTCTTATAACATGGGAATTGCAGAAACTTTCAATACTTCATCAAGTTATAAACACCCCTACACAGCATCAATTTCTATAGGTCTAAAATACTTCTTTAATGATAGCGGATATCGCGATAGAGTTTATATAGAAGAAGAATATGTGCCTAAAAAAGTTGTTGTGATCCCTACAAAGCCAATTATTAAAGAAGAAATTGTTTTAGTGAAAAGTGATGCTGAGAGGAAATGGGTACAAAGTATTCCAGATACTTATAGTGAACCAGATACAGATCGTGATGGTATTGTAGATAGACTCGATATGTGTTCAGATACTCCAGAAGGTTTTAATGTAGATGAGAGAGGATGTGAAAGACTCTACACTCTTAATATTAAGTTTGCATATAAGTCAAATGCAATACCACAAGAATATGATAATGAGATAGATAAATTAGCTAGATTTCTACATGATAATCCAAGTTACAATGCAACAGTAAATGCTTATACAGATAGTGTGGGAAGTCAAAGATATAATTTAGGTCTTTCGGCAAAAAGAGCTACATCTGTAAAAAATTATTTGCTAAACTCAGGAATTAGTTCAAATCGTATAGTGAGTTATGGTATGGGTGAAAATGATCCTGTAGCTACAAATACAACGGCAGCAGGAAGAGAACAAAATCGAAGAGTTGAAGTATTACTGAGTAAAGGGAGAATATAAGATGAAAACAATAATAACAACTTTATTAATTGTATCTGCTTCAACACTCTTTATGGGTTGTGGTGCAGGGACTAGCGGCGGCGGTGATAATGCATCTATTAGTAATGTACCTGTTAAAGCACCCTTAGCAATTCCTTTTCCAACTTTAGATCCAAATATTGATTTAAATCCCAAATATATTCCACCACAATAGGGATTGAAAATGAAAAATAATCTAAAATTATTTTATATTTTCTTTATAACACTATTTTTAATTTCACCTTTGAGCGCTGCAGATAAAACTGTAAGCCTCTCTCAAGGATGGAATCAAATTAGAGTGCCATTAGATAGTATAAAAATGTCAATTTTAAAAGACACTCCAAATGTTTCAGTAATTTGGGCTTTTCAAAATGGACGATACAATTTGGCTACCAATGATTTAAATTATAAATTACTTGGGCAACAAGATAGTTCTGTTGGTGAAATTAGAGCTCTTACCTATGGTGAGAGTCTGTATATATTTGCAGATGAAGAAACTTCAATGACTTTTGTAGGTCAAGAAAAGCTTAATCCTCCTGTTCGTTCAGATAAAATGTCAAATGCATGGACACTTATGTCACGGGCAGATTTTGCTTCTTCAGATTGGGATGTTATCTCTAAAATTGTAGGAGATACTCCTATTATTGCTTCTAAAATAGTAATGAAAAATGGTGTTGCATCTATTAAAGTGTTTTCAAATGTTGCTGAGGAAGTAGCTAAAATAAATCCTGAATATTTTGAAGATTTTCAAGTCTCCGATGATGAAGCTTTTTGGATTAAAGATGCTTCTAATGTAGATGATATTAATAAATTTGACTTTAGTATAAAAGGTACTACTCCAAATAATGGCGGTGAACTTGCTAAGTTTAATCTTGATATCTCAAGTAATAATAAAAGCAGACACTATTTAGGTGTTAAATTAGTTGCTTTTAAAGATGGAAACTTTGCTAATAAAGAACATGAGCTTTTTAATGACTATGTTAATATTAATCAAGGAGTACAAGAAGTTAAAGCAATTGTACCAATGGTAAATGTTGAAGAGTATGGAACATATAGAGTTTATGCTATTAAAGATTTAAATGCACAGTATGAAAAAAGAGGTATCGATATTTATGACCTTGCAAAGGTAAGTCAAACAGCCTTGCAAGAAGCATATCAGGATATTTTAGCAAACTCCTCTTTTGTTGATATATCTATATCGGGTGTGCAAACAGAGGTAGTATATGATATGGAAGTCTCTTCAAGAGAGTATGCAAATGATGTTTTATATTATAACCCACTTAAAGAACTGAATCGTTTAGCAAAAAATCAATCAAAAGATTTAAGTGAACTCTCTTATACAAATATTGGACGTCATACTGAGTTTAGTCTCAATTTAAATGCTTATGGAAATGTTGGAAGAGATGTTGATACTACAAAAATAAAAGCTTTTATAGAAGTAGGTGGCGCACAAGAACCTGTAATAGTATTGGGTGAAGGTGGTGATTTAAAAGAGACTTATGATATTAAAAATGTTAAAATATCTTTGCCTCAAAAAAAACAAGTTTCAGATATAGCTCTTTCTGTTATGCTTTATGATCCTAAATCTTTGCAAGATAATCAAAATTTAGACCTATACAATAAAGTTTTAGCGGATCTTCAAACTGTAACAACCCAAAAAGCAACTTATAGCTATGAAACCGATAAAGAGATAGAAGAAAATAAAATTTGTTTAGATAAAAGCTGTAGTCAATGGATGTTTAAAAAAGATTTTACTTTAAGTTTTGCAGTATCAGATACAGAACCTACAGAAAACGACATTGTTGCTACCTCTACTATTACACTTTATAGTGAAACTTTTAGCTCTAAAAACATAAATAGTTATGAATCAAAAGACACCTCTAGCTCATTAACTCGTCTACTCTTAAGAGAAGATGTGTACAGCGATGAAATTAGCAAAAGACGAGCAGGGGCTTTAGGTGATAATACTACTCTTAATGGTAGTGATGTGCTTATTAATGATTTGACAGCTTTAGAAAGTGACTTGGAAAGTTCAAAAGATGCAAAATTGATTTTTGATCCATTACAAACTTATGAAAATGACTTAATAAATCAACTGATGTTTACAAAAGATGAACTGGGTGGCTTATCTGAAGAAGTGAGTGATACAGCACTTCATGATGCATGGGTGACTTATGTAAATGCTGCTGGGGCTGAAAATCTTTGTGATAGAAAAAATTACTTTGGACTAACGGTACCTTATACTAAAAAAGTAAAAGATAGTTTAAATAAAGATGTAGAAGTTTTAACAGCTACAGAAGATTTGTGTCTGTATAACGTTAAATACAGTCATCTTTCCATTTTGAAAAAAACAGTGATTGAAGGCATTGCAGAAAAATTCAAAACATTTGTACTTATTAAAAATAGTAGAAACGAAGAAGATAGACTGGCAGATTTTTGGAATCCACTTTTTTCTTTTGATAACTCTACTTTACATATGCCAGATGGATATTTTAAAACACTTCCTTATTTGAATAAAAGAATAGGGGGAGGGGCATCTTTTAGTTCCAAATTAGCACTTGATTCTGAGCTTAACGAAATAAGAGCAGCAACCTATGCTGATGTTGATGTAGCACTTGTAGCAGAATTTAAACTCTTTGATTTAGATTTTGAGACGGTACTCTCAGCAAGCGATACGGAGGCTAGCAGATTTGATTTTTTTATGTATTCTATTAATCCGATTGCAAAGGGTGAACAGTTTAAACTTAAGAAAATAGTATCTTTTCATCAACCTATACCAACAAAATATGCTACAAGTGAAAAAGCAGATATTACAGTGTCTAAAAAACTTGAACTTAATTTTACTGCTGGTCCAATACCTGTTCGTTTTGAATTTGAAATAGGTCTCTATAGCTATTTTATGGTTGGAGTTGATTTGGATATATCCAATAAATTTATGATATATGCTGTACCTGGTTCTCGTATTTATGGAACTATCTCTGGTGGTGTTGGTATTAACATGGATATTATAAATGTAATGGTTGGATTAGAGGTAGTTGATTTTACAGTAGTTCGAGCAGCAGTACCTATTGTTGCACAACTAGATAATTTTAGATTAGATAGAGATGGTTTTTCGACTGATTTTAAACTCTTCTCAAGTATAGAGCTTAAAGTTGCAGAAGTGTTACTTCGTTTAACAGTCGATGTATCAACAGGTAAAGCACCCCTAACCATACCAATTGCAAAAATAGATGAAGTGATATGGGATTATAAAGGGATTGACCCTTTATCGGCAATTGGGCATGTTGGAACAGGATTGGAGAGTGACATTACTCCTTGTCAAAGCCATTATTATGGTTGGGAACTTTTCTGTGTTAAAAAAACATTAGAAATAAAGTTTAAATTTTCTGGTTTAACAAATGCAGAGTGTAGTTTACTTGATACAGAATATCTTAGACGAAGTGAGATTGATGGTGATACCTCTTATCTCTTTAGTACAAATGAGTACCGAAAAGTACGAGGTTGTATTAATGATAAATATGAGTTTGCAAATGTAAATATTGATGATTGGCAGCTAAGTTTAGAGCAATGGGATGATATTAATAATGTAACATTTTGGAAGTGGGACTCTAGGGCTACTATAAGTAAGCAGCTTGAAGAAGAAGGCATTAGTATAACTCCAACTATTTCTGAGATTATATCAGAATCATTATTTGGTGAAGAACCTGAAGATGCAGTGAATGATGCATGGAAAGAACTCACTGGTGTGGTAAATTAGGAGAATGATGATGAAAATAATAAATAAAATAGTTTGGATATCTTTTTTCGTTACACTACTCCTTAGTGGTTTAAATGCTGCAACAAAAGAGGTTACAGTAACACAGGGGTGGAATCAAATTAGAGTCCCTTTTGATAATGTAAATGTTGATTTTTTAACATCAGATGAAAATATTGATGTTATTTGGGCAAATCAGTACGGTACTTATAAGCTAGGCAGTAATAATGCATCTTACTTAGAAGCGGCTCAAGCTAGAAGTGATATTGGTGTTTTGAGTAATCTCTCTTTTGGTGAAAGTATTTACTTATTTGCTAAAGAGGATTCTACTATTACTTTTGTTGGAACAGAAAATACAAGTCCTCCTGCAAGATCAGATAAGCTTACCTCAGTTTGGGTACAAATGTCTAAAAAAGATTTTAAAGAAAGTGAGTGGAATTTTATTTCTAAAATTGTTGAAGGTCAACAAGTGATAGCATCTAAAATTGTGATGAAAGATGGACGACCTTCTCTGAAAGTTTTTTCAAATGTTGCTGAGGAAGTAGCAAAAATAAATCCAAAATATTTCGAAGATTTTGAAGTAGGAGAAGATGAGGCTTTTTGGGTAAGAGATGCTTCTAATATTAGTGATATTAATAAATTTGATTTTTTAATGACAAAAGTACCTAGTAAAGGAGGAGAAACTGTTGATTTTAGAGTCGATGCAGCCTCAAATGATAAAAATAGAAATTATTTAGCAGTGAAAATTGTTGCCTTTAAAGATGGTGACATAAGAAATCAAAAGCATGTTTTATTTGATGACTATGTGAAACTAAATTTTGGAGTTCAAAGTATAGAATCTGTTATGCCAATGCTTTTAGAAGAGGATTTTGGTAATTATAAAATCTATGTTATTAAAGATTTAGCAGCTCAGTATGATAAATATGGCATTGATTTTTACAATCTTAACAATGAAAGTCCTGATGACGTTAAAAAAGCTTATCAACAAATACTTGATAGTTCTATTGTTCAAGACGTGACATTAAGTGCTAATTCTTCAGAAGTGGTATATAGATTAAAAATAGAATCACGAGAATATGCCAACAATGTACTCTATTATGATCCACTCAAAGAGTTAAATAGATTGGCTAAAAATCAATCCAGAGGTTTAGAAGAGTACTCTTATAAAGATATATCAAAACATACATCATTTCAACTCAATGTTCAAGCTTATGGACATGGGGGAAAGCTTGTTGAGAAAACAAAGATAAAAGCATATATTAATGTAAATGGAACTCCAAAAGAGGTCATTATACTGAGTGATAGAAGCCGTTTAGAAGAGGCTTATACATTAGATAATTTACAAATATCGCTTCCAAATGAAATTCATGGCGGTGATTTGTCATTAGCTATGATGTTATATGGAGTAGATGCTTTAACAGATAACAAAGATTTAAGTCTTTATAATGAAATAATGTCTGATTTAAACAAAACAAAGCAAATTTGTTTAGATGATGAATGTTCGGAGTGGATTTATAAAAAAGAGTATGAAATAGATATTGCAGTCTCAGATAGTGAACCAACTCCTGCAAATATTATTGGAAAAACAACAGTTACTCTTTATAGTGATACTTTTTCAAATGTTGCATTAGATAGCTATGAGTCTAAAGATACTATAGTTTCTCTTACAAATTTACTTTTAAAAGAAGATATTTATGATGATGTTATTAATCAACGAAGAGTTGGTATACTCGGCTCTAGTGGAGATACTAATCAACTTATAGTAGATTTACAACAGTTAAAAACGGATGTTAAAGAGCAGGTAGATGAGAATCTTATTTTTAATCCATTGGGCACATATGAGACAGATAAAATAGATTTAATGATTTATGGTAAAGATGCAGAGGGAAATGTTGATAAAACACAAATTATTGATGCAACATTACAAAAGTTTTGGGAAGCTTATATTGGTGTTGGAGATGTGGCAAACCATTTATGTAATCGTAAAAATTATTTTTCTAAAACTGTACCTTACTCAAAAACTGTAAAAATACCTGTTATTGGTGATGATTTAAAAGTAATAACGGCTACAGATGATTTATGTCTATACAATGTTGATTATGCCTATTTAAATGCTCTTTCTCCAAGTGAGATTGAAACTCTTGCAGAGAATTTTAAACAATTTATACTTGTTAAAAATAGTAAATCAGAAGATGAACGCTTAGCAGATTTTTGGAATCCACTCTTTTCTTTTAACAATGCAACACTACATATGCCGGAGTATTATGCAAAGGAGATGCCAGTAGTACAACAAAGAATGGGTGGTGGTGTAGCTTTTAGTTCAAAACTAGCCCTCGATTCTGAACTCAATGAACTTAGAACAAATGCTTATGTGGATGTTGATGTAGAACTAGTAAAAGAATTTAAACTTTTAGATTTGGATTTTGAAACTGTTGTTTCAGGAAGTAATACCGATGCGAGTCGTTTCGACTTTTATTTATACTCTATTGATCCAACAAAAACTGAAGATGATTTTGCAATGAAGAAAGTATTTACCTATAATCAGCAAATACAAACAACATATGAAAATAGTCGATTGATAGATTTAACATTTGAGAAAGGAAAAAGTATCCACTTTCAAGCAGGACCAGTACCTCTCTTCTTCCAATTTTCTATTGGTGTATATGCATTCTTTCAAGTAGGTATAATTTTAGATATAACTGATCATTTTTCCATATATGCTATTCCTGGTGCTAGAATTTTTGGAACATTAGCGGGTGGTCTTGGAATTGACCTTGCTGTTCTTAAGGTTGATATAGGAGTTCTCTTAGAAGATTTTACAGTTATTCGTGCTTCGGTACCTGTAGTGGCTTCTTTAGATGAGTTTAAGTTAGATAAAAGTGGTTTTTCAACTGTTTTTAAAATCTATGCAAACCTTGTTATGAGGGTAGCTGAAATAACTGCTAGTATTTTTGTAGATATTTCGACAGCGGGAGAAGAAATAATCAATATTACAATTGATTTATTTAATTATCATGGTTTTGATCCAATTAAAGCACTTGGACTTAAATCTGATGATGGTTCTGGTAAATATCCTACGGACTGTCAAGACGCTTATGATGGTGTAGAACTATTTTGTGTACGAAAAGAGTTAAAGTTAGAGTTTACTTTTTCGGGCTTAACAACTGCTGAGTGTAGTTTACTTGATACTGAGTATAAAAGACGTCGTGAATTTGATGGTGATGAAACATATCTGTTGAGTACAAATGAGTATAGAAAAGTTCGTGGTTGTGTCAATGATAGTTATACATTTGAAAATGTTTCCTTAGATGATTGGCAACTTACAGAAGAACAGGTAGCTGAAGTAAGTAATGCTGATTTTTGGAAAGATGATTCTCGTGCTATAATTAATCAAGCAGTGGAAGCAGAAGAGATTATTGACCCTTTTGTAACTCCATGGGCAGATGTATGGCAAACATCAGATGATGGTAATTCAGATGAAGTTCATGATAGATGGAAAGAATTAACGGGCAATAAATGGTAAGTAGTCTGAGTAAAAAAGTTATTTTATTTATTGTCCTTATAAGTGTTGTGGGACTTGGTCTTTTCCTCTTACAATCAGCTCCAAAAGTGAGAACAGTTTCAAAAGATACTCTAATATCACTGCATTTTATATCTGGAGAAAAACTTCGATATAAAATGCTCAGCAAGACAAATATACTGCCAAGTGCTTCGAATATTTTTGTGAAAAAAATAAATCTTGATTTAGAGGGTGATTTAGAAGTTGTTGTTTATAAAGAAGAGGGAACGGTTTATTTAGGTATGCAATTTGAGAAACTCGATTTTATAGTGCACAAAGCAAACGGTGATACCAAAGTAAAAGCAGACAAAAATTTGCTTGAGCCTTTTTTAGTTACTTTAGTGGATGGTGCAAAAATAGATGATGTTTATTTTTCAAATGCTTTAGATGAGCAAGAAAAAAAACAGCTTTTAGGTTTAGTGTATAATTTTCAAATTGCATTTAAAAAAGATACTAAGAGATGGTTAGAGAGTGAAAAAAATGCAAATGGTCACTATAAAGCGAATTACTCTTTCTCTCATCAAGGTAACTTTTTAGCAATTAAAAAAGAGAATATAGAATATACTTCATACTCTTCACAAGAATCAGAGATAGAGATTTTAAAAAGTGAAATCTCTGCAACTGTTGATAAACAATCATGGCTTCAATCGTTAAACTTTAAAGAAGAAGAACTCTTTAGTGCTAGGGATAAGGTAATGATGCGAGCGCAATTCACAACTGAACTTCATCGAGTACAAAGTGTAAACAATAAACTAGTTTTACATACTTTTTTCACAGCTCAAGAATTACGAAATTATCTAAATAGTAGTGCAAAAAAGAGTCACAATAGTATAAAATCTATTGACAAATTATCAAGTAAAGAGGCAGTTGAGAGCTTTTTTGGCTGTATGAAAGATGGTAAGTGTAATTTTCTTGACATCGCTAGAAATTTAAAAGCATATTTGCTTGCACATCCTGATGCTTATGGGGATGTTTTAAATATGATTAAAGATGATAAATATAGTAAATATCATCATAGAATTATTAATATGTTAAGAGATTTAGGTACACCAGAAGCTCAAAGAGCCCTGATAGATGTAGTAAAAGGCGATGGTTTTAACCAAAGCAATAAAACACAAGCCGCAGTAAGTATAGGATTTTTAGCTGAACCAACAAATGAGACTATAGAGAGTTTACAAAACCTTCGTGCTAGTGGGGTTTTAGGAGAACAAGAGAGTATTGCTTCTTATTATGCACTTGGTAATATGGCAAGTGGTTCGCAAGAAGCTTATGACAAAATAGCTCCTGCAATTATAGAAGACTTGAAAAATAGCAACTCAGTTTCTGACACAGTGAATGCTTTAGGTGCCTTAGAAAACAGTGAAAATAATGATATTATAAAGTATGTAAAACCACATCTCGATGATAGTAATAATGCAGTAAGACGAGGAGCGGTAGAAGCTTTAAGACTAACGGACGCGCCAGAAGCAACAGAGGCACTATACAATCAACTCCAAAAAGAGAATTATGATTTAGTTGTAAATTCAATCGCTTTTAGTTTAACAAAGAAAAAAGATTTACGACCTGAAATAATTAAAGCAGTTGCAATCAAATCAGTCCAAAAAATTAAAAAAAGTAATGATACTATGATGATGAAATCAATAGACTTCTTAGTAGAACAGAGTAAAACAAACCAAGATGCTAAAAATGCACTCAAATCTATGATGGGTAAAAACTTGAGTCTTGAGGCTAAAAGAAAGATTATTAGAGGTTTATAAGTAGTAAATATGATATAATTTGCTTTAGAAAAATGTAAAATAGACTTTGATTTTAATTTTATATGGAGAAAATAATTTACTTACATGCATAATATACAAACCCCATATTACCTCTGTGAAGAGGAACTCTTAGAAAATAATTTAAAAATCCTTGATGATGTGCAAAAGCGAAGTGGGGCTAAAATAATTTTAGCACTTAAAGGTTTTGCTATGTGGAGTACATTTGACTTGGTATCGAGCTACTTAAAAGGGTGTACTGCAAGTGGACTTTATGAAGCTCGTTTAGCTCGTGAAGAGTTTGCAAAGTTTAATAATGATGCTGAGGTACATACTTACTCTCCTGCTTTTAAAGAAAATGAGATTGAAGAGATAGCAAAAATTTCGAATCACATAGTTTTTAATTCTCCAAACCAATTAAAGAAATTTATTGGAAAAGTCAAAGAAATAAATCCAAAAATTCATGTTTCATTAAGAATAAATCCTGAAGTATCCTCCTCTCCTGTAGATATTTATAACCCTTGTGGTATTTATAGTAGGCTGGGTACAACACTCTCTAATCTCGATGAAGCAGTAGTTAATCAGCTTGATGGACTCAATTTTCATGCTCTTTGTGAGCAAGATGTAGATGCTCTTGAAGAGGTTTTAAAAAGTTTTGAAGCAAATTTTTCAAAATTTTTTATAAATTTAAAATATATCAATTTTGGTGGAGGACATCATATCACTAAAAAAGGGTATGATATAGAGAAACTAATTTGGATAATCAAAGAGTTTAGAGAAAAATATCATGTAGAGGTTTATCTTGAACCGGGTGAAGCTGTGGGATGGGAAACAGGTTATTTGGTAAGTAGTGTTTTAGATGTTTTTAAAAATGGCATGAATGTCGCTATTTTAGACACTTCTGCAGAAGCACATATGCCAGATACTTTAGCAATGCCTTATCGTGCAGAGGTAAGAGGTGCAGGGCTAGCAGGTGAGAAAGAGTTTACTTATCGTTTAGGTGGCAACACTTGTTTAGCTGGTGATATTATGGGTGACTACTCTTTTGATGAACCCTTAAATCTTGGAGATAAAATTATATTTGAAGACCAAATACACTATACTTTTGTGAAAAATACGACTTTTAATGGAATAAAACTTCCTTCTTTAGTTATTAAACGCAAGAGTGGAGAGGTGGAACTTATTAAAGAATTTGGATATGAAGAGTATAAAGGAAGATTATCATGATAGAAGATAAAGAGAGATGGAATAAAAGACATGTTGAAAAACCGATGCGCCATCATGTAGAACCAATTATAGAAAAATATATCGATAAAGCGAGTGTTGGTCAAGCTCTTGATATTGCTTGTGGTGAGGGGCGAAATACCCACTTTTTGGCAAATAAGGGCTTTGAAGTTGATGCGGTTGATTTAAGTGACTATGCACTCTCTCAAGTTCGAGATGATATAAAAATTACAAAAATAGAAGAAGATTTAGATACCTATACTTTACAAGCAAATAAATATGATTTAATAATCAATATAAACTACCTCAATAGAAGGTTTTTTCCACAAATTAAAGAGGCACTTAGAAGTGGTGGAGTAGTTATATTTGAGACATTTATAGTAGCTCATGGAGATTTTAATAATCCTTCAAACCCTGAGTATTTACTTCGTGAAAATGAACTTCTTCATGCTTTTATTGGATTAGATATTATCTACTATGAAGAGAGAGACGAAGTGAATTTACGAGGTGAGAAAGTACGAGTAGCTTCTTTAGTTGCTAAAAAAGTTTAACTAAAATAAGCACTAACATATCCCACAACTCTATTTGTGTCATCGCTCGCATCGGCACTTGTTCGATAATCGAGTAAATTGGCTTTTAAATGGTGTTTAGAAGCACTTAAAAGCATCGCTTCTACTCCAATCATGCCACAAGCCTCACAACCATTGTGTAAGAGTTTAGTATCTAAATTTTCAATTGCACTTAAGCAGATATTGTCGAGTTGTTCAGCCTCATCTAAAGTATAAAAATGACTTAAATCCGTACTTATTACAACTGCACAATCCTCTTTACTTAGAAGAAAATCTATAATTTGCGATAAAAGTTCTGGAGTTGCTCTGCCATATACAAGCTCTAAAATATTGACACCATCAAGATAGTGCTTAATAAAAGGAAACTGCACCTCTGTACTATGCTCTGCATGTGGGTTTAAGATGCTTGTGAGATTAAAATTATCATGTAGATCTTTTGCCAATTCACTAGCACTCTGTATATCTCCAAAAGGAGTTACATAGGTTTGGGCACTGCAAAGAGAAATTCCATCAAAAGCCACTCTATGTGATGGACCAATTACAACAATATTTTTTATATTTGCATTTTGTAAAACTCTATAGGCAATATTTGCAGTATATCCTGAATAGATATAGCCTGCATGAGGTACTATAATAGCTCTACTTTGTTGGGTGATTTGTTTATGTTCCTCACTATAAACACTATTGAAGTGCTCAAAGTACCTCTCTAACTCAACTGCTCGCGCTGGGTAAAAAGTGCCAGCTACACTCATTTCTCGTATCATTGAAAAACTCCTGCTATATAATTTTGACAATTTGTACATCTATTATTTTTAATATTTAAAACTTGTGCACTAAAACCATCTCTACTTATTAACTCAGTATGACATTTATCACAGTAAGTGCTTGAATCATTCTGAATATTTCCAAGGTAGACATACTTAATACCATGCTCTTTAGCAATATCTTTTGCTCTCTCTAAACTCTCTAAACTTGTTCTTGGAGTACCTAGCATTTTATAATCAGGATGAAAAGCACTAAAGTGCCAAGGAATTTCTCTGCCAAGTTCCTTTGAGATAAAAGATGCCATGTTTTGTACTTCCTTTTGTGTATCATTTACATCTGGAATAAGTAGTGTTGTAATCTCTAGCCAAATATCACTTTTAGCAAAGCTTATGAGAGATTCTAAAACACCATCCAAATCTGTTTTTAAAACCTTTTTATAGTAATCATGAGAAAAACTTTTTAGGTCAATGTTAACTGCATCTACCCATGATAGCATATCTTCTAAAATTTCTTTTGACTCATATCCACTTGATACAAAAACATTTTTAATGCCATGCTCTTTTGCCAATATACCAATATCTTTGGCATAAGGGTACCAGATAGTCGGTTCATTGTAAGTGTAACTAATACTTTGCACTTTATGCTCTAAGGCTATATTTACTATATCTTGTGGAGTGTAGGTAATGTTCTCATTGACTATTGAAGTTTGTGAGATAGAATAGTTTTGACAAAAAGGACATCTAAAATTACAGCCAACAGTACCAATGGAGAGTGAAGTTGAGGAGGGCAAAAAATGGTAGAGTGGCTTTTTTTCTATGGGGTCTATATGAACGGCACTAGGGTGAGAGTAAGTTTTATTAACAAGCTGTGTATCTATATTGAAATTAATGCCACATATTCCATGTCCATTGTTTTTTAGAGTACAGTAGTGTTTACAAAGCAGACAGGTAATTGAATTTTCATCCTTAAAGCGGTAATACTGCATCAAATTTATCCTCGATAGCATCGACTCTATAACGATAAATATTTGGATGCTCTTTATAAATGGAAGGGTTTGCACCAGCTTTTAGACTTAAATGTTCTAAAAATTCTTTTGGTTGGGGCAACTGTTCCCACACTTGAGGTAGAAAAGTTCCTTGAAAAGAGCCAGATTGTAAAATAAGACCATCAATTTTTGGTTTTATTTGATGCTTCAAATCTTCAAAATCTGTATACTCTATAAGTTCTGGGGCTGTTAAAACAGAGACTTCTAGTGTGAGATGAGACAACTCTTCACTTCTTAAAGGTCCAAATCGAGGGTCAGAAAAAGCAGCTGCATGAGCATTGTAAATAATATCATCTAAAAGAGTTCTATGCGCCACAATGGAACCAATGCACCCACGAAGTTGATGTTCAATATCAAGGGTAACAAAGGCAGCACCTTTGGTAGCTAAATAAGGGTACTTACTTATAAGCTGTTGCTTATCAAAAACAAAATGTTTGTCAAAATTAGAAAGGATACTATTTTTGGCAATACTTAGCAAAATTGAATCTAACATTCTTATATCCTAGAAGTTATTATCCTACATGATAACTAGAAATAATTAAAAGATTGATTAAAAACAATTTTTAAAGCCCTTCAAGTAAAACATTCCAGAGTCTATCTACTTCTTTGTCATTTAAAAAGAGAGTGGATTTGTTTTCCCATAATTCAAGAAGTGCCTCTTTAGAAAAACTAAGAGTATGAGTACATGACTCATGAGTAGGTAAAAAAGCACGAATGAGTGAGACATTTTCAGTTATAGGTCTAGAACATAAAAAACAGTTAAACTCTTTGTGTAAACGACCCTCATGCTCAAGTATTTTGACATAAGCTTCTATTGCTACTCGTTTGGGGTTTTGTTTGTTCCACTCTTTTGAAGCATTGTCTAAAATATCAAAATAAAAAATTCCAATATCCTCAGAATCCTTGAGATGTTTGTAAAAAAGTGATAAAAAATCTTGCCACAATTTGAGAAGTTTATAATTGTTTATCCATGGAAAACCAATATGGATAACATCTTTTAATCGTGATATTGTTGATTTTGCTGATGGTTCGATTTCGTAATCAAGTTTAAAACCAATATTGATAGTACCATGACGTGCTCCATAAAACCGATAGAGTGTTTCTAAGTTGTTTTTTGAGAGTATGGTAACGATAAGGTCTTCTTCTTTAACACGATTTAGATTTATGATGTATCCCTGCATGATGAAATTATACTTTTAAAATCTAAATATGACAATTTGATTTGATTGTAACTAAATATTAATCACTAAATTGGTAAAATCTTTTATAAATTTATATCTGGAATTTTAATGAGAATTTTTTTAGCCACCTTTTTACTTCTACTTACAACTATGCTCTCTGCTGAAGTTGTCAAATCCATAAAATACAATAACTTAGTCCATATTTCTGAACCTGTTGCTTTGAGAATGTTATCTTTTGAAAGCGGTGAAGATATTGATGCTCAAAAAATAGATGATGCTATTAAGAAGTACTTTAAACAGGGTTACTTTAAAGATATCTGGGTGGAGTTTGAAGAGGGTATTTTGACTTTTAACTTTAAAGAAAAAGCAATCATTTCAAAAGTAGAACTCAAAGGTTGGAAAGAGAGTGATGAAGAGGTTATGGATTCTGTAGTCCAAATCAAAAAAGGTACTCTTTATGATGACAAAAAACTTGAAGCTGCTAAAAAAAGAATTATAGAAGCGATTAGTCAAGATGGTAAAATTGATAGTGTTGTAGAGATTCAAAAAGAGAAGCTTGAAAATGGAAGTATGAAAGTTACTTTTGTGGTTAATGAGGGTGAGAAAATTATTATTGAGAAACTTCAATATGCTGGAGTTAAGGGTGTTGATAGTAAAAAATTTGATACTGTTATAGCAAATAAAGAACATGAATTTATGGGCTGGTTTTGGGGTCAAAACGATGGTAAAATGAGTCTTAAAGATTTAGAATATGATAATCTTAGGATTCGTGATTATTATATGCAACATGGGTATCTTGATGCTAAAATTGATAAACCTTTTGTTAGGGTAAATTTTGATCACTATACAGCTGATATGAGCTATCAGATAGAAGAGGGCGAACAGTATTCTATAAGTGATATAGAGATAAATCAACTTAAACAAGTTGTAAGTAATGAACAAATTTTAGAGATTATTTCACTAAAAAAATCTGAAGTTTTTAATATTCAACAATTCCGTGATGATTCTCAAAAAATTAAGACACTTATAGCAGATAAAAGTTATGCCTTTGTTCAAGTTGTTCCTGATTTACAAAAAAATAAAGAAAATAAAACTGTTAAAGTTGTTTTTAAAATCATGCCAGGAGAAAAAGTTAAAATTCGTAATGTGATTATCTCAGGTAATAATAGAACCTTAGATAGGATCGTAAGACGTGAACTTTTTCTTGGTCCTGGAGATATGTACTCGCTTACAGACTTGAAGGATTCAAGAAATGCTGTTGGTCGTTTAGGTTTTTTTGATAGTAATACAATTGAAGAAAAACGTGTAGATAACGAAACAATTGATTTGATTGTTAAAACAAAAGAGGCATCAACTGGTAATATTCAAATTGGTGGTGGATATGGAAGTTATGGTGGTCTACTTGTAAGTCTTGGTGTAAATGATAGAAATGTTTGGGGTTCAGGAATTAATGTTGGTGTTAAAGCAGAAAAATCACAAACAACAAAAAATTATTCTTTTAACATTTCCAATCAAAGACTTAATGATAGTGACTTTAGTGGTAATTTTTCAATTTATCACTCATCATATGATTATAATGATTATACTGTTTTAACAGATGGTATTTCATTTGGTACAGGACACCGTTTTTCTCGTTATATTACAGGCTATGTAGGGTATGGGTATTCAAACAATAGTTATGAATTTGCAAGTGATTTTAATACAACTCAATATGGTGATCAAACTTACTTTGAGTCATATAGTAAAAGTTCTGTTACTGTTAGTGCAAAATGGGATAATACAGATGACTTTTACTTACCTCGTGAAGGTTTTGAATTCTCTCAAAGTTTTGAAAAGTCTGGACTTGGTGCTCAGGCAAACTTCTTTAAAAGCCGAACAAATTTTTCAATTTATAGAGGTTTAGAAGAACATCTTGGATTTGATGCTATTTTTAGATACAAAGCAAGGCTTTATGACCTTGTAGATAGTGGTTATGTACCATTAGCAGAAAAATTTTACATGGGTGGTATTGGAAGTGTTAGAGGGTATGAGTCATACTCTTTATCGCCAACTGTTGCGGATAGTGCAGCTACAGATGGTTTGCGAAGAATTGGTGGAACACAAACATTTTCTAACTCTTTAGAATTAAGTTTACCACTTATTCCAAAAGCTAAAATGCGCCTTGTGACTTTTGTAGATTGGGGAATTATCGCAGATACATCAACACAAAATCTTTTAACAAACACAACAGCAAGAGCAGGGTATGGTTTAGGAATAGAGTGGTTTTCACCAGTTGGACCAATCCAGTTAATGTTTGCTAACCCTATTGGCCCACAAGATAAAGATAGAGTGACACACTTTGAGTTTACAATGGGACAAAGATTCTAAAAGTAAACTCTTAAAATTGAACAGAGAAACTTTGCTCGCACTCTATTTTTTTAATAGCATTTTGACTTAAATATAAATCATTGTCGGATTTTATGTATAGAACACCATTGATAAAATCAAGTTTAAAATCAAGGTTAAGAGGTCTATGACTAAGTAAGGCAATTGAGAGTGAAAGTATGTAACTTAAAGCATTCGTAGTCAATTTCTGTGGTAGTAATATTTCATATTTTTGCAAATGTGATTCAGCTGGTAATTTGTTTCTAGTATATTTAATCAGTGTAGCTATAAGAGTAATGCTTTGATGTGTGAAACCGTACTCTAAGGCACTTTGTATCAGGTAGTATGCATGTTTATTTTGTGAATAGAAATGCACACTATTTCCTGAGGGATAAAGCTTTGCTGCTAGTGCTAATTCATATCTGAATTGTTTATCAATATTAAGATATTCGTATGTAAGGTCAAAAATCTTTTTACTTAATGAATTAAGTTGATTTGAGAAACTTTTATTATCAATATGTGAGTCAATAATATGTTTGACTGAGGTGTTATAGTTATGAGGAAACTTATCATTGGAATTACGAAGTAAATCACAAAGATAGACACCTTCTCTAACTCCAACACCACTTGTAATGATATTTACAGAAGATAATTTATACAATACTCTTTGTAAAATTAAAGTACCTGGTTTGATAACATCAAATCTATTTTCTTCAATTCCAAGGCTCTTAAGTTCTTTCTCATCTGCTTGTAATACATCAGCAATAAAAGTTTTAAAGATTTCATCTGAATATTGATAAGCGTGAATTTTGTTAAGTGGATAGTTACTATTGTTCATAATTGCACTAGAGATTGCTCTAAAAGTACCACCAATTCCAACAAGTGTAGATATATTGATATCATCTAAAAATTCTAGCTTTGAATCTATGTATTCAGTAGCATCTACAAGTTTACGAGAATCACAAAACAGCTCTTTAAGTCGTACTGTACCAATATCAAGTGATAGAGTGTTTGTAATGTTTCTTTCATCTATAAGAGTAAACTCTGTAGAGCCTCCACCTATATCTATACTAAGAGCAGATTGAAGTTTTGGAAGAAGGTTTAAGCAGGCTACACCACCATAGTAAGCTTCTTTTTGCCCATCAATTACTTTAATATTGAGTTTTAAAGCATCTCTTACTTTTTTTAAAAAATCTTTTTTATTTGGAGCATCCCTAAGAGCAGAAGTTGCAACACAGAGTGTTTTTCTAACCTTATATGAGTCAGCAATAGTTATAAACTCTTTAAGAGCGAGAAAAGTTCTTTGCATAGGAACTTCTTGTAGCATACCACCATTGGTGTAAGCATTTTCCGATATTCTTACCTTGCTCTTCTCTTCATGGAGGAGGTGAAAAGCATAACGAGAAGTCTTTTCATATATGACCATTCTAACAGAGTTAGAACCGATGTCTATGACAGCAACTCGTTTTGCCAAACTCTTATTCTTCTATTTCTAGATTTTTGTGTTTAAACTGAAGCTCAGCAATTGATTCAACATTGTCTTTATCTGGGACAATACAATCAACAGGGCAAACAGAAATACAAGCAGGTTCATCATAAATACCTACACATTCTGTACAACGATCTGGATCAATATAATAAATAGGATCACCTTCATCAATAGCAATCGTTGGACACTCTTCTCGACAAGCATCACATGCTATACATTCATCATTTATAATTAGAGCCATAAAAAAACCTTATATTTTTTGTAATACATTTAAGTGAACGATTTATAGCAAAACTAAGCTTTATTATATTTGAATTTTTACTTTTTTGTAGGTAAGATACAAGAAAGTTTTGAGTTTAATTGCAGAGAGGCAATTGTACCCTCAATTGAGTCTTCTCTATTTCTAAGATTTATCTTCGCACCAAGAGCATCTGCAGCACTTTTTGCTAGAAAAAGACCTAAGCCAACTCCAGATTTATCTCCTTGTCTCTTAAATGGAGCAAACAAGTCTATACTTTCATCAATGCCGCAACCTTCATCAATTACTTCGATGAGTAAACCTACATCATCTTGACTACTTCGTAATGTTACACTTTTTCCCTTAGGTGTGAATTTGAGAGCATTTTGTAAAAAGTTTTGTATAATTTGGTTTAGTAAACTGACTTGGAGTGTAGCCATAAACCCACTTGGTTCAAAACTCATATTTAGCTCTTTATTTTCATTTGCCGCTAAAAGTTTAAAATCATTGGCTTTACTTCTTAAAATCTCTATAATATCGACTTCTGTAGGCTTGTCAAGCTGTGCTCCCTCTTGACGACCAACATTAAGTATATTTGACACAATGATGTTCATTTCATCAATAGTTTTGTTAGTAGTTTTAAGAGCTTCAATATACTCCTTTGCTTCCCTTTTTTTGATAAGTGTAACTTGATTTTTGAGTTTTATGACAGCAAGAGGTGTTTTTAGTTCATGAGCAGTACCGATAAAAAGTTCTTTTTGATACTTTACAAAGTTTTGTATTCGAGAAATGAGGTGGTTTATTGTGAGCCCTAATTGTTCAAATTCTTGTGGAAGTTCACTGATTTGTATAGGTTTAATCAAATGTTCATTCATATTTGAAAGTTTATTATTTAGTGTTTTAACAGGGCTAACTAACATCTTTGAAAGTGCAATTGCATAAATAATAACTAAAATAAGTGCCGCAATATTGATAATAAAAATATAGTGAAGAATTTTTTCGAGTAATTTTTTAATGGGTGTAATCTCTTTTATAACTTTTAAGTAATCACCATTGAGGTTATCAAAAGGGTATAGCAGAGTCAAATATGTATGTTTATTATTTGTGCTGATATAAAACTCCATTTCTACATCTGTTCTTTTTGTTTTTAGATGTATCATTTCTAAACTTACTGACATTAGATTATCATTAAACTCGTCAAGCTGCACAAGTGATTTATTGTTCTTAACATTTTTTGCATAGCTGAGTAGTTCTTGATGTTTCTCTTCATAAATAGAGTTTTCAATGTAAAAATATAAAACTGATGAGAATATAAGAATTAGAGAGAGTGAAGAAAAAATAAGTTGAATTAAAAAACTTTTTCGGATACTTCGTTTGGAAAACATGAGAGAAAACCTTTATCTTAGTTATAAAAGTATAACTAAAATAAG
>ERZ890953.255-NODE-255-length-31759-cov-6.645187_pt1 | contig 31759 bp, 21 predicted proteins | sample MGYA00521264_ERZ890953 | MGnify/ENA primary metagenome ERZ890953 (study PRJEB32303, sample SAMEA104408629) | aquatic metagenome | biome: Brackish water; feature: Chemocline; material: water | place: Baltic Sea | collected 2014-10-26T21:54:00 | depth 200 m ...
GCAGGCAGAGAAAGGTGGGTGTCGGAAGGCTACGCATGGTCGGCTCACTTCGGGGAAACGGTGCGTGTTCCGCCCCTTATACGGCTCGAGGGTGAACAGGCTCGTTCCAGGGCCCACCACCACCGTCTCCGACCGACCGGAGCGCGCCAGGGGGAGGGGGTGGAGTTGCGTCGTGCTGCCGCACAGTGCTTTGGTTCCAGGTGGCAGCAGACCGCGCGCCCAGGATGTCGGTGGCCGACTAGGTTTGTTGGAGGGCGCTTGCCTGCGGGAAACCCCCTTCAGCAGCGCAGGGAGGGCCCACTGCGCTTCCTGGCCCTGGAATGAGCCGACGTACGAGAGGGATTCAAGGTCCGTTGGTATGAGAAGAGCACGGCACCGACGCCTTTCCGCAAAGGGAACGATCGACTTTCCCCCGATGAAGGGCTGATCCTCCATGGTTACAGCTGGTCAGCGCTTGCCGCCGCCCGCCTTCTTGCCACCACCACCACCACCTCGGCCTCCGGCCTCGGGACGCTGGCCCTGGGGCCGCTGCTTCGAGCCCTTGCCCTGGCCCGGTGGCAGGACGAGCTGCCGGCCGGCCGCCGTGCCGATGGCCTGGCCCTGGCCGTCGCAGGTGTAGTCGGCGGGATCGATGTCCTCGAAGCGGTAGAGGTTGGGCTGGCTGTCGTAGTCGCGGGCCCAGATGGCGGGGAGCTCCTGGTAGTGCTTGTAGATCACCTGGCCGCTGTCCACCAGGGGCTGCAGATCCTTGAGCTCCTGCTCGATGAAGCCCATGTAGGTGTCCGGATCCTTGAAGTGCTTCTGGTTCATGGCGACGGTGGCCGTGTACATGCGGCCGGCTGGAGCCTTGCCCTGCTCGAGGTAGCGGGCCAGGGTGACGACGTAGTCGCTGGCCAGCCAGAACGAGCCCTTGGGGTAGCGTCCAGCGCAGCTGTGCAGGTAGCCCGAGCCCACCATGATGTGCTCGCCAGCGGGATCGTGGCTGTAGTACTTCTCGCCCATGCGCCCGGCGGCGGGCTCCCAGTCGAAGTCCCCAGGGCGCCACAGGCCCGAGGTGAAGTCCTCGCCCGAGGGGTCGTGGTCGTGTACCGCGGGGAAGGTGAACAGCTCGGGGGTCCAGCGGAGGTCGGGGAAGTGGCTACCCTCGAAGCCACCCTGGAACCGGGCGAACTGCTCGGAGCTGCCCGCCAGGCAGCCGCCCACCACGGTGAGCGTGTCGCGCGGCACGCCCGCATCGACCAAGAGCTGGCTGACGTCGGCGTAGTTGTAGATGGCTTTGTGACGCTCGATCTGGCTCTCGTGGGCGTGGGTGTCGATCATCGCCCCCAGATCTTCCATCAGGTACACCAGCAGGTGCTTGCCGTTGGTGGTGGCCGCCCGGGTGGCGTCGTCCACGCAGGCTTCCTCGAGCAGAGGAAGGTGGAAGTTGGTCTGAACGTTGTACGACGCGCCGTACCGCTGCATCAGCTCTGCGTAGTCCACGATGTTGGCGCGAAAGCGCAGGTAGGCTTCCTGGCAGTGCCCGGAGCAGCCTTCCTGCTCGCAGGGCAGCGGCAGCTTGTTCTCGAGGTGGGCGCCCACGGTGACGTAGATGGGGGTGACGCCGGGGGTGGCGGCCGCCACGGGAGCCGTGGGCACCTGGGCCGACGTCGGCGACGCAGACTGGGCGTCGGCGGCAGAGGGGCTGTCGAAGCAGCCCACACAGAGCAGCGCGATCAAGACGGAGGTGGAGGGACGGTTCATGCTGGTGTTCCTAGTGCTGTGCGTCGTACTCGGCGATGATGTCCTTGCTGGTCACCACGCGCATGTTCTGGGCGGCGTAGGCCACCAGAGACTCCCAGGTGGCCCAGGTCTGAGCCACGTGGTCATCGGGGTAGCGGCGACTGTCCTGGGCGTGGACGGTCAGGTCGAAGGGAGCCTTGTGCTGCTTCTTTTCGTCGAAGTAGACATCGCCCCAGCCCGGGCCCTGGGCGTAGAAGTCGTGCTCGTGGATCAGCACCACGCCGTAGCCCTCGGCGCCCGCGAAGAGCGTGGCCGGATCGTAGGCCTTGTTGGACTTCCACCAGTGTTCGCCGTCGACCTTGCTGACCGTGAACTGTGAGGGCCGGGAGAGCACGCCCTGGGGCGAGAGCTCCATGGTGTCGTTCGAGTGCTTGCGCACCCACATGCGCACCCCCAGGCCGGCGAGCGCCTCGAGCTCGAGATCGCTCAAGACGTCGGTCTTGGCGTTGAAGCCCACCACGGGCGGCGCGTAGCCCAGGGCGTCCTTCAGCAACTGGTAGCCGCCCACCTGGCTCTCGTCGATTTGGCCGGTGGAGAGGTCCAGACGGTGGGTCTCGACGGTGGTCATCAGGGCCACGGCCTGATCGTGGGGCAGGCTCTGCAGCCGGGTGGCCAGGGGACTGCGGAAGGACACCGGGTGGGGCGCCCGCAGGTGGTAGCTGATGCTCATGCCGGTGTCCTGCAGACGCTTCAGCAGCTCGGGATGATGATCCTGGTAGGCCCGGAACACCGCCGAGGTGAAGTAGAACTCGCCCTTGACGCCGTACTTCTCGAGGATGTCCACCTGCCGGTTCAGGGTCTGGGCGCTCATCTCGTGGAAGTACCAGTCGTGGGTGTTGACCACGATGGTGACCGCCGGGGCGGCGCCGCTGGAGGCGGCCATGGCCGCGCCCACGGGCGCCTTGCCGCCCTTGGCGCGCTTCCCGCGCCCCCCTTGGCCGCCGCCGTGCTTGCCCCCCTTGGCATGGGGCTGGGCGGTGGGCGCATTCTGGGGCGCAGGAGTGGCCTCGGCGGGGGCTCCCTCGCCGCAGCCGAACAGGCTGCAGCCGAGGACCGCGATCAGGATGAAGGCAAAGCGCATGGGGGCTCCCGAGCCGAGGTGCATCGTGGCGTCCCCCTCGCGAAGCGCGGCGTGGGACGGTGGCTGTCGCCGCGGAGTATAGCGCGGCTACTCGTAGATCTTCTCGTCGACCGCGAAGGCTTCCTCGGCATCGGGCTCGGGGTCGCGGGTCTCGCCCCGAGCGTAGGCCGCCTCGACCTCTCCGGACCACTCGTGGGCGATGATCATGGACATCACCTCGGAGGTGCCCGTCCAGATGCTGGCCAGCCGTAGATCCCGCACCGTGCGCTCCACCGGGTAGACGTTGGTGTAGCCGATGCCGCCCATCACCTGCATGGCGTGGTGGGCCACCTGCTGGCAGGACTCCGTGACGAACTTCTTGGTCTGGCTGACGTAGCGGCGGATGCGGGTGGGGCTCTCCCCCGCCTCGACCGCCAGGGCCGTGTTCCAGCACATGGCGCGCGACGCGTCCAGCAGGGTGGCCGCGTTGGCCAGCTGGAAGCTCACCCCCTGGAAGCTCTTGATTCGGCGACCGAAGGCCTTGCGCCGCTGGGCGTAGCGGGTGGCCAGCTCGAGGGCGGGCCGCGCCGCGCCGATGGTCATGGCCGCCGTACCCAGGCGCTCGGGGATCATCATGGTCTCGAAGACCGCGGCGCCGGCGTTGACCTGGCCCAGCACGTTGGCCTTGGGCACCACCACGTCGCGGAAGCTCACCCGGCTGGCCCCGCCGCCCCTGCAGCCCATCAGCCCGTACACATAGGGCGTCTCCACCCCCGTGCCCCGGTCCACGATGAAGCAGGTGATGCCCTGGTGGGGCTTGGCCTGAGGATCCGTGCGGGCGTAGACCAGGAACCAGTCCGCCGCCGTGCCGCCCACGATGAAGCGCTTCTGGCCGTTGAGCACGAAGTGATCCCCGCGATCCTCGGCCACCGTGCGAGTGTCGAAGAAGTCCGAGCCCCCGGTGGGCTCCGTCAGGCACTCGGCCGCGAAGACTTCGCCCCGCAGCAGCGGCTTCATGTAGCGCTCCCGCTGATCGGGCGTGCCGTGGATGGCCAGCGCGTCGCAGCACAGCTCGGCGCCCACGCCGAAGGTGCAGGCCACGATGTAGCCGAGCACCCCCAGCTCCTCCATCACCATCACCGTGCTGGGCCAGTCCATGCCCCGCCCGCCCATGGCCACCGGATAGCGGACCCCCATCAGGTTGCGGCGCCCGGCTTCCTGGAGCAATTCACGGGGAAAGTCCACCTCGTCGCGGTCCATGGCCAGCAGCAGATCCCGGGGCACCGAGCGGGTGAGGTCACGGACCTCGGCGCGCAGCGCCTTCTGCTCGGCGGTCAGCAGATGATCGAACATCGTTGTTCCTTCGTGGCTTGTCAGGGGAAGCGCAACGTATCGCCTTCGGCCATCGAGGGTTTCGAGGCGCTCGAGGGCGAGGAGATCAGGTGCGCACGCGAGAGCGGATCGTGACCCCTTCCGCCGCATGGTGAGCCAGGGCAGCCTCATCCAGCTCCACCCCCAGCCCCGGCAGGTCGGGCACATGGACCTCGGCCCGGCGCACCAGGCCTCGGAAGCTGGTGATGTCGTCCGTCAGGCGCAGGGTGGACATGAAGCAGTGCCCCCCCGGGACCAGGTTGGGCAGGGTGACGGCAAGCTGCAGGGCCGCCGCCTGGGTGATGCCCAGCTCGATCATGCTGTTGACCAGCACCCCCAGCCCCTGCAGGCGGGCCACCGCGGCGATGTCCAGGGAGCGGGAGATGCCTCCGTTCTTGGTGACCTTCAGCGAGAACACGTCCACCAACCCCTCGCCCGCCAGGACCAGGGCCTCGGCCGCCGTCTGCACCCCCTCGTCCGCGGAGATGGGGTGGGTGGCGAGCCCCCGAAGCGTCCGCAGGCCAGCCAGATCCCCCCGGGGCACCGGCTGCTCCACGAAGTCCAGTCCGCAACCCCGGGTGCCCTGCATGAAGCGGGTGGCCATGCCCAGGTCCCAGCCCTGGTTGGCGTCCACGTTCCAGCGGATCTCGTCGCCGAAGCGCTCCTGGATGGCCTGGGCGCGCTGGATCTCCGTCTCGATGGGCAGGGCACCCATCTTGATCATGAAGGTGCCGTAGCCCTCGGCCCGCTTGGCTTGGATGCGCTCCAGGTCCTGGGCGGACGTGCCCGACCCGAAGGGCCACAGCAGGGGCACCGAGCCCCGCAGCTTACCCCCCAGCAGGCGCCACACGGGCGTCCCGTTGGACTTGCCCAGCAGGTCCCACAGGGCCATGTCCAGGGCCCCCTTGGCCAGCAGGTCGCCCTCGAGCGCCCGGTCGGCGAGCAGCCGGTGCTCGAGGATGTCACGGGGATCTCGGCCCATGAGCAGGGGCCCGAGCACGCCTTCGATGGTGCCCATCACCCCTGCCCAGCTCTCCTCGGTGAAGGGGGGCAAGGGATCGGCCTCGCCAAGGCCCACCAGGCCGTCGTCCGTGTACACCCGGACCACCACCGCATGGGAGTGGGTGACGGTGCCGTACTTCCTGGACAGCACATAGGGTGTGACCAGGGGGATGGTGACGTGCTGAGCCTCGATGCGGTCGACCTTCATGCTCGCTCCAGCGTCGCTTCGTGCGCCCGAGCCCGTACCTGTCTCCGCTCGAGTGGGCAAGCCGCGACACCCCGTCGCAACGTGACTCCGAACGTGGGCGCGTCGGCCTCGATCCCGATGTCGCCCTGCCTGACGCCAATGACGGCCCCTCGCGTCGTCCAGACGGGCAGCCTTCCTTCGGTTGGAGCGCCACTTTCGGTACACTCCCACCCTGCCTCACCTCAACCAGGAGCCCCTCGACATGAAGATCGCCATCCTCGGCGCAGGCAACCTGGGCCTCGCCCAAGCGGCCCACCTCTCGAGCCTCGGCCACGACATCTGCATCTGGAATCGCACCGCTGCACGCATCGACGAGATCCTGGCCCGCGGGGGCATCGAGGTCCACGGTGTGTTCGAGGGCCTGTTCCCGGTGGCTGTGGCCTCGGATGATCTCGCCGAAGTGCTGATCGGAGCCGAAGCCGTCATCCTCACCGTGCCCGCCTCGAGCCATGTCGCGGTGACCGCGGCGGCGGCGCCCTACCTGGCGGACGGGATGGTCTACGTGCTGCATCCGGGGCACACCTTCGGAGCCATCGCCTGCCACCACCGCCTGGTCGCCATGGGCCACCGCTTGGACCTCACCTTCTGCGAGGTCCAGACCTCGCTGTTCACCTGCCGCCGCACCGGGCCGGCCCAGGTCCACGTCTCGGCCGTCAAGAAGGCGTTGCCCATCGCGGTCTTCCCTGCCGAGCGCGGCTTCGATGCCCTGGGGTTCCTCTTCGAGGCCCACCCCGACCTGGTGCGTGCCCGCGACACCCTCCAGACCAGCCTGGACAACCTCAACGCCTCCGTACATCCAGCGGTGGTGCTGGCCAACATGGCGCGCATCGACCGTGGCGAGGCCTTCCTCTTCTACTGGGATGGGGTGAGCCCCGCCGTCGCCCGGCTGATCGCCGCGGTAGACGCCGAGCGCTACGCCATCGGCGAGGCGCTGGACATCGACGTGATGACCCTCGAGGAGTTCTACGAGAGCGCATACGAGGCCCAGGGCGCGCTGCTGCACGACAAGATGCTCAACTGCGCCCCCTACGCCGAGATCCACGCCCCCAAGACCCTGGACACGCGGCTGGTGTTCGAGGACCTGCTCACGGGCCTGGTGCCCTACGCCAGCCTAGGGCGGGCCGTCGGCGTCCTCACCCCCGCCTGCGACGCCCTGATCTCCCTGTGGAGCATCGTCTTGGAGCGCGACTTCCGCGTGGGAGCCCGGACCCTCGAGAGCATGGACCTGGCCCACCTGGACGCCGAGGGCCTGCGCCGCTTTGTGTGGACCGGCCTGCGCTAGGCCGATACACGCCGCCCCCTCCCCCGCCATCGAGGCCCCCATGGCAGCCCAGCCAGAAGCCCCCTACGTCCCCCCCGCGCTCCGCCGCGCCTGCGTCATCGGGGCTGGCCCCATCGGCTGCGCCACCGCCGCCCACCTCGCCCGCCAGGGCATGGAGGTGCGCATGTGCGACGTGGACGCCAGCAAGATCGCGCCCCTGCGTCGCGACGGCAGCGGCGGCGGCCAGGTGTTGATCCGAGGCGGCGTCATGGACGGCCCAGCCCCCATCGCGGCGGCGAGCACGGATCTGGCCGAGGTGCTCCCAGGGGCAGACCTGATCGTCATGGCGGTGCCCGGCGACGCCTGTGAGCATGTGGCCCGGGCTGCCGCGCCCTACCTCGAGGACCGAGTGGTGGTGTTCTTCCAGCCTGGCCAGACCCTGGCGTCCATGGCCTTCCTGCACGCCGCGCGCCAGGCCGGCTTCGAGGGTGAGATCACGCCTGTCGAGACCGTCAGCACCATCTTCACCGGGCGCCTGACCGAGCCCGGCGTGGCCGAGATCTACGCCATCAAGCGCTGGATCGCCTTCGCCGCCTTCCCAGCTCAGCGCACCGCCCCGCTGGCCCCTGTCCTGCAGGCGCTGCTGCCTTCCCTGGTGCCCGTGGGCTCGGTGCTCGAGACCAGCCTGTGCAACTTCAACGCGGTGGTCCACCCCGCGGTCGTCCTGCTCAACGCCGGCCCCATCGACAACCACCGGCCGTTCCTGTTCTACCACGAGGGCGCCACCCCCGCGGTCATGCGCCTGGTGGAGGCCATCGACTTCGAGCGCATGGCCATGATGCGCGCCTTCAGGGTCCCGTCCGAGTCCCTGTTGGCCTGGTTCAACCGCATCTACGATCTGCACTCCCCCAGCCTGGTGCACGCCTCAGGACCAACGCCCCCTACGCGGACATCCACGCCCCCACCTCGCTCAACACGCGCCTGCTGCTCGAAGACCTGCCCACGGGGCTGGTGCCTCTCATCGACCTCGCCGATCGCCTGGGCGTGCCTGTGCCCGCCATGAAGGGCACCCTGGCCCTGGCCACCACCATCATGGACACCGACTTCGGCGCCTGGGGCCGCACCCTCGAGACCGTAGGCCTGGGTCACCTGGACCGCCACGGCCTGCGCGCGCTGCTGGGACCGGACGCCAGCTGACGAAGGCAGCTGCAGCGGGGCCAGGCTGCAGCCCTAACGATCCCTGAGCATCACAGGCGAGTTGACGATGTGGATGAAGTCCACCACCAGGTCGCCGTCGTCCAGGCCCGCGTCGGCCAGCGAGACCTTGCGGAGCTGGTGACGCGCCACGGAGAGCTCGGCCCAGACGCCCTTCAGGTCACCAACAGGCGTGAAGCCGTTGACCGCCACCGGCAGCCGCTGCAGCTCAGCCGCGGGGATGGTGAAGGTGCCGTCCGCGTCGTCAGCGTGGGCCACCAGGCGAGCCAGCTCGGTGAGCCAGACGGGGTCGTCCAGATCGGCGTCGTATACCCGCAGCTCGATCATCAGGAAGTCCAGGCCATCGGACGGTGGTGTCCCAGGAGTCCAGCTGACGTACAGATCGCCACCGCGCAGGATCGCCACGTCCCCCGCCAGCAGATCCGCCGCCGAGTCCATGCCGCCGCCCTGGCTGCGCAGCGTGACGTCCCGCAATTCCTGCAGTCCCTCGACCCTGCCCAGATCGTGGAACTCGCCCAGCCGGGTGAGGTCGATGTCCCAGGCCGCGCCCGGAGGCAGATCCGTGGGGCCCAGGGTGCCCGCCACGCCCTGGTGGAAGTACCAGCCCGAGTAGCCGTCGTAGAGCAGCTCGACACCTGTGGGATCACCGACCAGATCGCCGCCCTGCGTCACCGTGGTGGCGCTGCCCATGATGCCCACGGAGTCGAAGGTGTGGCCGCCACCGTAGTCCTCGTGTACCCAGCTGCCCAGGATCACCCCGCTGGCTTGACCCGGAGCGCCGTCGACCTCGAGGCTCTGGCCGTCGCCATCGAGCACCGTGAGCTCCTGCTCGTAGCAGCCGTCGGGGCCGTAGACCATGGCCACCGGGCCCTCGAAGGTCACGGATCCGGGGTACTCCTGGTACCAGTAGTAGTAGTCGCGCAGCATGGCATCGCGCTCGGCGATGATGTCCAGGTCGCGCCCGAAGTCGCGGGCCGTGGTGATGCCGATGGCTTCGTCCTCGGCGTGCACCCCGTACAGGTAGGGCACCCCGGGCGGGCGGCGATCGCCGGGCTCCCAGACCCGGATCTCACCCAGGGGGGGCAGGGTGGACAGCTCCACCATGTCGGCCTGATCGCCAGAGAAGCCCGGCTGAGGACCGCTGCCGTCGAAGGCATAGGCCGCCGCGTAGCCCAGCTCGGTGCCACACCAGTAGGCGTAGTCCCACTCGGCGCTGGGCCCAGCCTGGCTCCAGACCTCCACCGGGCAGTCGATCTTGTACAGGGTGGCGCTGGCGGACTCGTCGGTCCAGTAGGCATGCCCTCGGATGTCGTAGGTGAAGGCGCCCTCGACGTAGCTCAGGCCAGCATCGGTCACCACGGCCACGTCCACATCGCCGCCGCCGGGGGCGCCCGCGGGCAGGGTGACATCCACGTAGGCGTCGGTGGCCTCGAGGATGGTGGCGTTGCGGGTACCCACCACCACGGTGCGCGCGCTGGCCAGGCCGGAGCCCTGGATGCGCAGGGTGTCGCCTCCGCCCAGCCCGAGCACACTGGCGGGATCGAGGGAGTCGATGGCGGGGCCCGCGCTGGGCTCCCAGTAGTCGGGGTAGGGGTCGGGCGCGCAGGCCAGGATGAGTGAGATGAGGATGATCATGGCATGCTCACCCTGGTCCAGGTGATGTCGGCCACACGGGTGCGAGCCGGGGTGATGGACACACGCTTCCCGTTGAAGGTCAGCGCGTCCTCGAGCTCGACCGTGCCTTCGGACAGGCGCGCCATGGCCAAGACGACCCCCGCGCGCTCGTTGTCATCGATGTTGCCGTCCAGGGTGGCCAGCATGCCCGGCGTGAGGCTGAAGGCGCCGTCGTCGGCCACGGTGCAGGCCAGCTCGCCCAGCACATGCCAGCCTGACCCCTCTTCGCCCACACAGAGCCCTTCCCTGCAGGTGAAGCCAGGGCCGCAGGTGGTGTTGCAGTCGCAGGACCCCTCGTCGCCCCAGCCGATGTAGCGGAGCACCACGGTGAGGGGCTCGGGGTTGGCGGCGGGGGTCCAGCTGAGCTCCATGGGGCCGCTCCACGGACCGTCGAAGCGCAGCTCGGCGCCCGCGCTGGGGGCCACCACGGCCTGGCCGTTGATGGCCAGATCCGTCAGCTCGCTCGGGAAGTGAAGCGGTGCCGCCAGGAGGGGGTACGGCACCGTGCCGATGGTGGAGTCGGGAGGCGCCACCGAGCCGGGAAAGCTGACGGTGTAGTCCGCGCCGCTGCGCCAGGTGTCGGGCAGCAGCTCGTGGTCGCGCACCACGGGCATCAGCCGACCACCGTAGCCGGCATACCAGCTCTCGCCCGCGGGACGGTTGTGGGCCGAGGGGTCGCGCTCCAGCAGGATGCGGCCCCCGTCGGCGTCGGTCAGGGCGATGTGATCCCCTACGTCCACATACTCCATGAAGCTGAAGTACCCCGCGATGGTGAGCCGCGTGGTGCAGCTGTCCGCGCCATCCTGCAGGGGCGGCCCGGGGCTCAAGAAGCTCGAGTTGCGGTCGAAGCCCACATCGGCCGGGTAGCCGAAGTAGGCGTAGCCCACGGTGGCTGAGCTGCCGTCCGCCCGCGGCGCGTCGCCGTACAGGCCCGTGAGCCCGTGGCCCAGGTTGGTGCCGTGGAACTGGAAGCGGGCGTACTCGATGACGCCGCCCATGGCCTGAGGCTCGGGCATGATCGCGTCCAGATCCGTGCCCGCGCCGTAGAGGTGTACATCGTACTCGTCCGAGGGCCGGTAGCAGCCCAGGCTGAGCAGCGAGAGGAGAAAGACCGTGCGGTGCATGGTTACCACCCCGTCCCGACGCCCAGGTAGACGCGCAGTGTCGCGGGTTCGACCTCGTCGCTCAGCTCGCTGGCCGAGTCACGGGCCACTGAGCTCTGGATGAGGTCGGCGTTGACGTCGCCGTAGCCGGCCGTGGGCTGGAAGCCGTAGGCGACCCGCAGGAAGGAGTCCCAGTCCCAGTCGTTGAACATGAAGGCGCGCACCCGCAGCTCCACCCCGGCGTCGGTGAGCCAGTAGTTGGGATGATCCGGGGTGCTGTTCTTGTAGGCGTAGTCCCTGCCGGGGACCTCGCGCCGGATCTCGGAGGGATCGTCGGCCACCAGGGACCAGCCCTCGACGTGGTTGCGCTCTGGGATCCGGTAGGACCACAGGTTGCCCACCGAGCCGAAGATCTGCAGGTAGATGGCCTCGGTGTAGATGGGGCCGATCTTGGTGTTGATGTCCCGCCACAGGGGAAAGCGGTAGGCCGCGTTGGCGATGGCCATGGTCTCGCCGGTGAGCGACCAGCCCTCGTAGCCCGAGAACTGGATGTTGTTGCCGATGGTGCCGGAGCCCCAGTGGTAGGGGTGGCGGCCGCCCGCGATGAACTCGTCCCAGGACATGACGTTGCGGTCGATGTAGCCGACCTCGAAGTCCAGCTGCAGGGTGTGGTGCTCAGACAGGCCGAACCAGCCGATGGGGATGAACTCGGTGTAGCTGGCCATGAGCTGGTGGTAGCCGTAGGACTCCAGCAGCTCGCCGTCATCGTAGACCGCGCCCGCCACCTCGGGATCGATGAGCTTGGTGCGGCGGTACTGGTAGTCCACGTAGAGCCGACGGTGGCCGCGGGGGTTGATCCACTGGTCGCCCCAGTACCAGCCGCCGCTGGGGTTCCACTCGAAGAAGGCCCCCAGGCCCATGTGGGCCGTGTAGGGCACGAAGTGGCGGCCGTTGCCCGCGTCCCGGAAGGAGTAGCGGGAGGCGTCGGCACCCAGGCCGATCCACAGGGCGTCGGACGGGTAGTAGGTGACGTAGGCCCACACGTCGTCGCTGGCCTGCTCGAACTTGAGGTCCACCACGGTGATGTCGTCGGTGGTCTCGACCACGCCGTCCTCGTCGACTCCGTAGCCGTAGGTGCCCTTGTAGGTGTAGCGCATGTAGCCGGCCATGATGGTCGGCCAGAGCATGTCGCCCCAGTAGGACAGGTAGAGGAAGTTGTCCTTGCCGAAGGTGGCCTCTCCCTCGAACCAGTGGCCCTCGGTGTAGTCGCCACAGTAGAAGCCCGAGCCAGCCTCGACGTTGCGGTCGGTGCTGCGCAGCACAGGCCAGCCGGACAGGGGGAAGAGGGACTTGTGCGCCCGGTAGGGCACGCTGTCGCCCACGGCGTCCACCGCCATGCCCGGCGCCCACTCGGAGACCAGCTCGGAGCTGTGGGTCCAGGCGGGAGGGGTGGCGTAGACGCCCGAGTAGATCACTGGTCTTTCCAGCAGCGCGCTGGCGGGCAGCGCCTTGATGCGGAAGCCGTGGCCGGTGACGTCGGTGTAGAACAGGTGGCCGCCCGGGGCGACCCAGACGCCATAGGCGCCGCCCACCATGTTGGTCTGGCGATGCACCAGGCGGGTGTCCAGGTCCATGGCGTAGACATTGTGTACGCCGTCCAGGTCGGAGCTGAACCAGGCGCGCCCGTCGGGCCCGATCACGGGGTCGGTCTCGTCGGCTTGGGACTCGGTGAGCCGCTCGAGGGCGCCAGTGGCGGCGTCGACGAGCCACAGATCCTGGCTGTAGTCCCGGAACAGGGACACCAGCAGCCTGTCGCCGCTGGGCAGCCAGCTGATGCCCTGCACCTGGGTGCCGTCGTCGAAGAAGGTGAGCTGGTGCAGCTCGCTGCCGTCGGGGGCGACGGTCCAGAGGTTGTGGGTGCCGTTGCCGTAGCGGGAGAACGCGATGCTGGCTCCATCGGGGGACCAGGCGGACTCTCGGGCGCGCAGGGTGCCGGGGATGGGCTCCCAGTCGACCTCGAGCCGCTTGCCCTGGGCATCGATGGTGCCCACCAGCAGCTGCGCCCAGTTGTAGCCGTCGCCGTTGAAGGTCAGGCCCTGGGCCATGCGCAGCTCGCCCGCGAAGTCCTCGGGCCCCGTGGCCACCAACCGGCTGGAGTCGGGGGAGAAGGTGGCGCGGTAGAACTCGAAGAAGTCGAAGCTGGCGGTGCGCTTGGCGTAGGCCTTGATGGCCTTGTCGTCGTCCTCGTCCACATACTCACCGCCCACCGCGCCCCAGGCTTCGGGTGCGATCTCGCGGATCTGCAGGCCGCGGTCGAACCAGGCCATGTAGCGGCCGTCGGGCGAGTAGGTAGGCATCTCCTGGTAGGAGGTGCGGCCGTCCATGGCCTCGATCTGGGCGTGGCGAGGGAGTTTTTCCCACTCGCTGCGGTCTTCGCGCTCCCACAGGGGCTCCACCAGGGCCAGCTGGCGGCCCTCGACCCGGCCCTCGGCGTCGATCTCGGCGACCTGGCCAGCGAAGCGTTCGGCCAGGTGCTGCTTCCAGTCGGCGTGGAGCTGCTCGGTGGTGATGCCGGTGACCTCGAAGACGATGGCGTCCCAGCTGGCATGCCAGCGCTCGCCCGAGAGGCGACCCATCTCGGCGTACACGTCGTGGCCGAAGCGCTCGTTCAGGTACAGCCCGAAGGAGTAGCCGCTCTGGTAGTTGCGCTCGGGCTCGAAGCCCCACTTGTCACTCTGGGTGGTCCACTCGTCGGCGGTGGGCAGGCGGTCTTCGAGCACCTGCTGGCGCATGAAGGCCTCACGGGACGAGCCCCAGAAGTTGTAGCCGGAGAGGTGGGACCACAGCTCGGCGGTGCCCTCGACCCACCAGATGGGTCCGTCGGTGACGAACAGGGCGCTGGCGCCGATGTCGGCGTTGGTGTGGGTGCGGGGCTCCATGCCCCAGCGGCGCAGCCACTCCTCGTCCTCGGCCAGCCCGCCCACCGAGAAGCCCGTGGTGCCCTCGGACAGGGGCTGGTAGGCCTTGAGGCTGACGATGTGGCCGAACTCGTGGGCCATGACGTCGGTGACGAACTCCATGCGCCCGCGGGGGCGGTAGGTGCCCGCCCAGTCCGCCGCGATGCCGATCCAGTCCCACTCGGCCAGGGCGAAGCCGTTGCCCTCCCAGCCCCGGTCCTGATCGTAGATGACCACATGGGTCTTCTCTTCGAGGAAGTAGCCGATGCGGCCGCAGATCAGAGGGTAGACCTCCTCGCCGATGGCCGCGACCTGGGCGGCGGTGAACGAGGCGCTGAAGTAGTGGGGATCCGAGGGATCGCGCTCGGACTCGGGCCAGTGGATCACCCAGTGCTCGGTCTCGAGGGTGTGCCACTTCACGTCGGGGTAGTTGTGGTAGTAGCCGGCGCGGGCGTGGGCCCCGGGCGTGGCCGCGAGCAGGGACAGCAGGACCGCGGCTACCATCGGTACGCTCCTCGCAGCGAGACGCTGACGCCCGGCTGGGGAGAGAACTCCTCGAGCCCCAGGTGGGCGAAGAGCCGGGTGTCCGAGCCCACGACCTGCGCGCTGGCGCCGAGCCCGAACTCGAGGCCGTCCGACGGCGAGAAGCCCAGGTCCAAGCCGACGTCCACGAAGTCTCCCGCGGAGCCGGGGATGGCGTCCAGCTCGAGGGCGCTGGGGCTCTGGCCCGACACTCCCAGCTGGTACACCCCGCGGTGGCTGTAGCGGGCCTGACCGCTCACCGCCCAGGAATCTGCGAGCTGGGCCTGGGCCTCGAGGCCCGCGGCGAGCTCATCGCCGGCGTTGAGCCAGCCGTTGGCGAAGCCCCCGTCTTCGACGATGTAGCCCACCACCGCTGGGAACTTGCGGACGTAGCCGAGCTGGGCCTTCACGGCAGCGACGTCACCGAAGCGACGGCGCAGGTGCAGGTGTGCGCCCAGGTTGGTGATGCCGGTGCCCGTGAGGAAGCCGCCTGTGTTGGCGGAGCCGCCGATGAGATCCGAGGGCCACTCCACGCCGCTGGGCGCCTTGAGGTCCAACTGCAGCGCGCTGGCCCAGGGCCCCTCGAGCCAGGGCTGGACCCACAACCCCGTGTGCACATCTCCCATGGCGACGGTGCTGGTGTCGGCCCCCGCGCTGCTGCGCAGCCAGGCGTGAACCAGGGGAATGTGGGCGTAGATGCGGACCCTCTGGCTGAAGCCCTGATCGATGTTCAGCCACAGCCTGGAGTAGCGCCAGCGCGTGCCTTCGGCCCAGGGCGCCAGCGCGCCGCTCGAGTCCCGCGCGGCGCGGGAGCCCTTGCTGTCGGCTTCCAGCTGGATCTGGAGCCAACCCTTGGGGAGCGTGTACTCACGCTCGACCTCCCGCTGAACCCACTCACCCTGGGAAGCCCGGTGGGTGAAAGGGCCAGCTTGGACGGCCGAACAGAGCAGAACGAGGCTGGCGAGCAGTTGCATGGTGGTCGCGCCGGTCTGCAGGTTGGAAGGAGGCTTGGAGCCACCAATCCTACCAGAAACGGCCAGCGCGACGCCAGGACCGATCAGCTGCTCTGGCGGAGCACTCCCAGGAACCCGCGGGTGTAGTCGATGTAGGACCACAGGGTGACCATGGTGACCGCGAAGAGCAAACCCCAGATGGCCTGATCGCTGTAGGGGATCTCGACCTTGGTGACCCACACCAGGATGGTCAGCAGGGCCGATCCACCGCCCACGGCCGAGATGGTGGCCACCACCGGACCCCAGATGCGGAAGCCCGCGATGAAGGCCACGGTGAGTGCGATGGCGCCGCAGAACACGCCGTAGAACAGCGCATCACTGAAGGGCTGAGGGTCGATCTGTAGCTGCTGGGAGAACAGGAGGATGCACACCAGCAGCACGCCCACCCCCTGGACCACGGCCTTGACCTTGCCCGAGACCCGGGCCGCCATGGTGACATTGCGCTGAGCCGAGAAGGCCCGGTAGTAGGAGACCGAGACGTCGCGATAGAAGAAGATCAGCAACATCCACAGGGGCAGGAGGTCCATGACCAGCAGGGTAGCGAAGACCGTGAAGCGGCACAGGGAGTCGAACATGGGATCGAGCAGCTTGCCCACGTCGGTGACCTGGTTCCACTTGCGGGCGATGTAGCCATCGGTGGCGTCGGTGAGCTCGAGGTAGTTGAGCAGCACGATGGCCAAGAGCAACGCCAGGGGGCCACGGTCCAGCAGGAGCAACACCACGGGGATCGTGAGCGCCATCCGAGAGACGGACAGCAGGTTGGGGACGTTGTAGAGGTCCTTCATGGCGGCTCCTGGGGCGGGCTCCAGCTAACGCGTCCGCGCGCCCTGAGGCGGCTGACCTGCGCCCTATTCCTGGGCATTTTCGGGCGCTTGCTCACCGCCCTGATCCAGGGTGCCCCGCTCCGCGGCCTCCTGGTTCTCGCGCCATGTGCGACGCTGGCGATATTCGCGGATCCGGGTGGCGCCCAGGAAGCGGTAGGAGAAGTCCAGGCACTGGGTGAGCCAGGCCCCCGGCGTAGAGCTGTGGCCCACGCCCAGCCGTAGCTGGGCATGCTTCCACTGGATCTGCCAGGCCACGCTGGCCGTGTAGGACTGCTTGACGGGGATGGCACCATCCAGCGCGAGCAGCTGATCCAGACCGAAGATGGGCGGGATGTCCTTGGGGGCCGGTTCGGTGGCGACGCTGGCCCAGGGGATGCTGCTGAACTGCAGGACGATGCTGTCACGGCGGCTGAAGCGGATGTCGGTGGCCGCCCGCACCGTGAGCACGCGCGCGTCCAGGACGGTGTCGCCAAGCTCCTCTGGGATGCCGATCACCGAGTCGCCGGTGATCCAGCTGGACAGCTGGCTGACGTCGGGGAAGCCCGTGGTGTCGATCCAGGCGTAGCTGCTGCCCCCGTGCAGGGACCAGGACTCGAGGACCTGCAGCGAGAGCATGCCGCCGGCGCTGATGAAGCGTCCCTCGAAGCCCTCGCGGGGCATGGAATACCACGAGCCCGTGGCGGCGAGATCCAGGGGCCCAGCCCGCACGAAGTCCAGCTTGAGGTTGGCGTTGGGCACCTGCAGGGCCAGCAAGGGCACCGAGGTGCCCCCCTGCAAGCCAGGCAGCAGGCCGATCTGGATAGTGTTGAGGCCCAGCTTGAGCTCGCCCCACTCGAGCACATAGGCCGTGAAGTCGGTCTGCGCTCGGGTGTTGGGTGGCAACAGGCTGAGCTTGGGCTTCAGCCACTCGGCCTGCTCGGGGGACAGATCAGGGACCGGCTGAGCCTGAGAGGTGTCGATGCTCAGGGGAGCCGGCGCGGCGGGCGGCCCCGGGGCCGGGGCTTCCTGGGCTGGGCCTGCCTGTGCCCCCCCGCTGCCGGGGTCGTCCGCAGGCAGAACCTCTGTGGGCGCTGTGGCATCTGTGGGCTCATCGTCCGCGGGTTCGGCGGCGGCAGGCTCATCGTCAGCGGCGGGCTCGTCGTCGCTGGCCCACGCCCACGCGGGCGCGGCGGCGAACAGCAGGGCGAACAGCAGGGTGCTCATGGGCCGATCCTATTCCTCGAGTGCGGGCCCCGATCCTACCCCAGCTTGCTCCTCCGATGGCAGTTCCAGCGCATCTTCGGCTTGCTCGACGGGGTTTCCAGAGGCGCCATGCTCTGAGGCCATGCCCTCGAGGCGAGCCAGGGACTCGGCCAGGGCATCGAGGGCGTGGCCGTAGCCAGCCCAGTCACCCTCGACCTGCCGTTGGCGCGCGCGCTCGAACCACGCGCTCGCGTCGTGGGCGTGATCAACCCAGCCCTGTGCCACCACGGGACCGGCTTGTGGGTCCGGCTGGTCCTCGGTGCCGAGCTCCACCTCGGATGGGGGGCCGCCGCCACCCTGATCGAACACCGCTCGCAGGGCGCGCTCGAGGTTCTGCTCCATGGCGATGCGGTTCTCGTAGGAGACGATGACCCGCTTGAGCTCAGGCAGCTTGCTGGACTCGGCCTGCAGGTAGACCGGCTCGACGTACATCAGCGAGTCACCGATGGGGATCACCAGCAGGTTGCCGCGGATCACCTTGCTGCCCGCCTGGCTCCAGAGGGTCATCATCTCGGAGATGGCGGGGTCCTGGTCGATGCGGGCCTCGATCTGCATGGGGCCGTAGATGAGCTTGTGCTTGGGGAACTGGTACAGCAACAGGCGGCCGTAGTTCTCGGGGTCGCAGCGCGCGGCCATCCAGGAGATCATGTTGTCGCGCTCGGTGGGCACGAAGGGCACCAGCAGCAGGAACTCGGCCCGTTCTTCGCCCGGCAGCTTGGTGACCAGGTAGTAGCTCTGCATGGTCTTGGGCTGGCCACCGTAAAGCTCCCGCGGCAGCGCCCACATGTCTTCCTTGTTGTAGAAGACCGTGGGATCGTCCATGTGGTAGGCCCGGTACATGGCACCCTGAGCGTCGAAGAAGTCCACCGGGTAGCGGATGTGGGCCTGCAAGCCGGCAGGCATGGCGTCGAGGGGCTGGAAGCTCGACGGGAAGATGCGCGCGTAGCTGCGGACGATGGGATCGTCGGGGTCGGCCACGTACAGCTCGACCGAGCCGTGGTAGGCGTCCACCACCACCTTGACCGCGTTGCGGATGTAGTTGAACGGCGGCCCGCTCTCGGGGTTCAGGGGCTCCGAGTAGGGGTAGTAGGGCGAGGTGGTGTAGGCGTCGATGATCCAGAACAGCCGGCCCTCGTCGACCACCATGTAGGGATCGCCGTCGAAGCGCAGGAAGGGCGCCAGCTGCTGCACCCGGTCCACCAGCTTGCGCCGGAACATCACCCGGCTGTCGGGCTCCATGTAGTCGGACAGCAGGATGTCGAGGCTGCGGAAGTGGATGGCGAAGGCGATCTTGCGCAGCAGGCTGCCGATGGGCACGCCGCCCTGACCCGCGTAGCGGGTATAGGCGTTCTGGGCGCCGTCAGGGTAGTCGAACTCGTCGGCGCCGGTGTTGACGAAGACGTAGTTGTCGGTGAGCTCGCCGTAGTAGATCTCGGGGCGGTCGATGGCCGGGCCCGCGTTGACCTTTGGGGGGATGTCCTGGATGAACAGCTCGGGCAGGCCTTCGTTGGTGACCTTGTTGACCGGGCTCATGGCGATGCCGTAGCCGTGGGTGTACTGGAAGTGCTCGTTGACCCAGGACTGGGCCTGGGCGGGCACGTTGGAGTACTCGAGCTCCCGCGCGGCCAGCATCACCTGGCGCAGCCGACCGTCGATCTCGTAGCGGTCCACGTCGACGTCCACGAAGTCGTAGTACAGCCGGATCTCCTGGATCTGGGCGTAGGTGGACAGCAGGGGGCGGTCGTCCCAGACCCGCACGTTCTCGATGGTCAGCGGGTTGGCGCGGATGACGTCCATGTCCAGGCCGCTGGCGGCCTCGAAGGGCTCCACCTCGATACGATCCAAGGCGTAGGCCAGCCGCGTAGCCTGAATGTTGTGCTCGAGGTTGGGCAGCTCGAGCCCCAGCTCGTTGGGCTTGACGCGGTAGTCCTGCACCACGACCGGGTAGGCCTCCACCAACAGCAACCTGGCCAGCACGTAGATGATCGCGGCGCCTGCGGGGATGCGCCAGCCCGGGCGGCGCAGGGATGTGATCAGCGCCACCGCCACCAGCAGCGCCAGGGCTCCCATGGCCCAGTAGGCGGGCAGCCGGGCATGCAGATCGGTGTAGCCGGCGCCCCAGACCACGCCCTCGCGGGTGAAGAGCAGCTCGAAGCGCTGCAGCCACCAGCCAGCCGCCACCAACAGGAACAGCAGGATGCCCAGCACCGTGAGCTGCCTGCGGGCGCCCTCGACGATGCCCTGGGGGTGGCGGTTGACCAGGGTGTCACGGGCGATGGAGTAGCCCGCCACGAGCATGATGGTGAGCGAGACCGTGGCCGCGGCCCAGGTCTGCACGAAGACCAACAGCGGCAGGCGGAAGACATAGAAGCCCACGTCGCGCATGAACACGGGATCGCTGGTGCCGAAGTCCTCGGGCGCGAGGTAGCACAGCAGCTGGAACCACTCGGCGGTGGCCGCAGCGGCCAACACCATGGCGGGCGCCAACACCGACGCGACCATCAGGCCCCGCACCAGCTGCAGCACCCGCCGCGGATCCAGGGGGGCATCGGGGATCAACATCGCCAGGCGGAACGCGTCGATGGACGCCTGCCGCTCGCAGATCCAGACATTGACGCCCAGGAAGGCGGCGGCGACCACGAAGCCGACGACGAACAGGCCAGCCTTTGCGGTCAGGCTCGTGACGAAGATCTCGTCGTAGCCGAGGGCCTGGAACCACCACCAGTCCACCAGCAGCGAGGCGATGGGCTGGTTCAGCATCCAGACCAGGAAAAAGACGACCAGGACCGCCTGGAGCCAGCGTGGGAAGCTACGCATGGAGGACACCTCCGGCTGGGCCACATAGCATGAGGGGCACTCTTCAGTGGCTCAACCGCAACTTCTCGTCACCAGGGTGGATCATCTTGGGCCGCTGGGCCCAATATGACAGCAGGGGGTGACGTCCCCTCCCCTCCCGTCGACCGAGCTTCCATGTCATCGTCCCGGGAAAGCCGAGAATCACCCGTGCGCCCTCGGCGGCAGGCGCCGCTGCGTCCGAGGCTCGCCGCGACGCGCCAGCTGGTGGGTGATCGGCAGCGCGCCAGTGACCGCCTGCGCCGCTCACTGTGGGTGTCCCTGCTCGCCCACGGCCTGCTGCTGCTGGTGATCTCCCCCCTCGCACTGCACAGCGATCGCAGCGCCCGGGTGCGAGACCTGCCTCCGCTGAAAGTGGAGCGCGTGGAGCTGGATCCCCTGGAGATCGCCCGGCTCGACCCGCAGAGTCCTCCCGCCGACCAACCACCCGAGCCCACCCCACAGGTTCCCGAGGACCAGGCCCTGGTCGCAGCAGTGGATCCCGAGACTCCTCTGGAGCTTCCCGAGCCGCCCCAGCCCCCGCCGCCCACAGTCACCGAGCTGCTCGAGTTCGTGCGCGCCCACCAGCAGGCCTCCGACTCCGCCCCCGACGCCGGCCGCATCTCCACCCAGGACCAGAGGGTGGACCACGAACGGGTCAGCCCCGCCCGCGCCCAGGTGGCCGACGGCTCCTCGGACCGTGGCACCCAGGCGGGCACCCCCCAGCAGGCCACCCGTGCCGGCGCCAAGCCCGAGCAGCCCGCCCCGGCCACGCCCCTCGAGCGCGAAGCCCAGGCCCAGGCCAGGCAGGCCGCCGCCACCCCACGGCCACCCCGCGCCTTGACCCAGCGTGATGACGAACACCCCTGCCCCGGAGGTGCCAGCGCAGCGGCAGGCCCCTGTGACGCGCTGGCGGACGCTCACGGCACCCCACAAGGCGCCCACGACCGGGGGCGACCCGCCCGCGTTGACGGCACCGAAGCCCAGAGCCACGCCCCACACCAGGCCGCGTCCAGGCTGACCAGCCCGGGCTGGGCCCCCATCGCCGTTCGCCTCCCGGGCCAGGTGGCCTCCGCTCAGCCCTTCCCCGAGGCTCCCCTGCCCGACCGCCCCTCCAGCCCCGGCGCGGCCGCCCCCCACGACGCCCTGCTCCAGGCCACCGCCAGCCAACACCCTCGGCCCGACAAGGAAGCCCGCGCCCCCCTGGAGCAGCGCCGCGAGCAGGCCCAGCAGCAGCGCCTCGCCAGGCCCCAGGGCTCGAGCCTGCCCGCTCCCGAGCCCGAGCCGAGCGAGCTGGCCTCCAAGCGCGTCACGCCCCCCGAGCCCGAGCTGCGCTTCATGGTCGAGCCGTTGGACCTCATGCGCCAGGAGCAGGAGCGCGAGCAGCAGGCCCAAGCCTCGGAGCGCAACAACCAGAAGCAACGCCGCCGCGCCGCTCAGGGCAGCTCCAGGCCCACCGCCGCCAGCCCCTCGGGCAGCCAGGCCGCGGCGGGCGGCTCGGTGGTCAGCCCCATCGATCCACCCCAGGCCCTGGACGTCCAGACCGTGCTGGCCACGCGCGCCCATCCGCTGGCCCAGGCTCTGCAGGTGTTGGACGACCAGCTGCGCGCGTCCTGGGTGATCCCCTTCGAGATCCGGGTGTCGGGCATCGTGGGCACCACCGGGCTCGAGCTTGTGCTCGACAAGCGCGGCCGCATCCGCGACGTGACCACCACCCGTCCCAGCGGCCACGCGCACCTGGACGAGCTCGCCCGCACCGCCATCCCGGAGCGCATCGAGGACTTCGACACGCTGCTCGAGGGCGAGGCCCGCGAGGCCTTCCCCCGCGATGGCCTGCGCGTGTACTACGAGTTCGAGTACCGCGACAGCCCCGTGGCAGGGGTGCTGTAGCCCTAGGCGGGGGCGCAGGCCGCCTGGTGCCGAGCCAGCGCGAGGTCCAGGGCACCCCGGTCCAGCTGAACCCCCGGCTCGACCCAGAGCTGGTCCACCACCAGCTTCGGACCCTCCATGTGGGCCTCGAGGCGTCCCACAAAGCGCCCGTGGTGCAGCAGCGGGCAGACGTACCAGCCCCAGCGACGCTTGGCCGCGGGCTTGTAGACCTCCCACACGTAGTCGAAGCCGAAGGCATGGTGCAGCAGCTTGCGGTCCCAGATCAGCGGATCGAGGGGACCGAGGATCCGCAGCAGGCCATCGTCCTGGGCATGGCTGCGCTCGGCGAAGCCAGCCGGGGCCAGGTAGCTGCGGCGCGACCCCGCCACCACCACCCGCTCCAGCAGCCCCTGAGCGACCATCGTGTCGGGCAGATCGGAGCTGCGCACGGGCCCGAGCATGGACCACCACGGCCCCCCGGCGGTGGAGAGCAGGCCCGCCGCCTCGACCCGCTCGAGCAGGGCCCAGCGCTCGAAGGGCAGGGCAGGCTGCTGATCGGCCACGCCGGGCAGGGCCCGACGGGGGATGTCGTAGAGCTTGTCCCGGCCGCGGCGGCCGCAGACCACCACCTGACAGCGCAGCCACAGCACCTCGAGGGCCATGGTGCCAGCCCGCGAGGTGCCCTTCCAGCCGTTCCAGTCGATGGCCTCGACCCGACCTCGCTCCTCGAGCTCCGCCGCGCAGAGGGGACCCCGCTCCCCCACCTCCGCCAGGACCTCGTCCAGCAAGGCGGGCGGCACGCGCTTCAGGCGATCCGTGAGGCGCCACCACGGGGTCTCGGCGGCCTGATCCCGGTAGTAGGGGAAGGCCTGCGCTGGCAGCAAGCAGCGCTCCTTGGCGAAGTGCTCGAAGGCATGACCGGGGAGCAGCTGAGCGTAGACCTCTCCACGCCGGATGCCCGGGATGCGGGCCATGGCCACGAGATCCGCGTTGGTGCCGATGCGGTCCAGGGGGTCGAGCTGGATGCAGCGCAGTCGCTCCAGCAGCGCCGTGGCCGCGCGGGGACCCGGCTGGGCCATGCAGGTGAGCCCCGTCTGCCCCACCAGGAAGCGGCGGGCCTGGGCGGTGCTGATCTCCATGGGAGGGCTGGTGGCCATGGCACGGAATAATCCCCCGGACATGAACGCTCCAAGGGAACCCCGGAGTTGCCCGCCCATGCCCCGCCTGACCCGCCGTCACGCTGCCATCTTGCTGATCGTCGCCACCCTGGGCCCCTGGACCCTGGCGGCCGCTTGGCTCGACCACCACGGTCAGCGGCAGGTCCCCGCTGGCAGCTGGGACGCCATCGTGGTGGCGGGCTGCCGGGTGGACCCCGGCGGCGTGCCCTCCCCTGCCCTGCAGCGGCGCACCGAGCTGGGCGTGGAGCTGTGGAGGCAGGGCCGCGCGCCGGTGTTGGCCTTCACCGGCGGCGTGGGCGAGCATCCACCCTCCGAGGCCCAGGCCGCCTCCGACCTGGCCGCAGAGCTGGGGGTCCCCCAAGACGCCATGGTGCTCGAGCAACGCTCCGCCTCCACCGAGGAGAACGCGCGCTTCCTGGCGCAGGACCACGGCTACGAGCACATCCTGCTGGTCACAGACGCCTACCACGTCTTCCGCGCGCGCCAGGTGTTCGCCCACCACTTCCCAGCGGTGGACGCAGCTGGGTCCATCTCCCCGGCTTGGCCGCGGCTGCGGGGGGCCTTCAGGGAGGTCCTCGCTGTGACCCTCTACCGGGCCCGTGGGCGCATCGTCCTGTTCGAAGGCGGCTCGGTTCCGTTACGCTGAGAACATCCCCCGAGGCTGCCATGTCCCCCGAGCTCCACGAACTGGTCCTCTTCCTGAAGCCCCGCCGGGAGGCGCTGCTGGCTGCGCTGGTCTCAGCCATCGTCGAACGCCTCCCCGCCTACTCCACCCTGGATCCGCGGGAGCTGAGCCCGGCGGTGGGGCTGCTGCTGGATGATCTGCTGGCCCTGCTGGTCGAGGGCAGGGCCCAGGGGCTCGGGATCCACCTGCACGCCGCCGCCGCACGGCGCGTGGCCCAGGACATCCCGCTGGCCGACTACATCGAGGCCCACCTGCAGGTCATCCCCGCCATCCGCGCGGTCCTGGCCACCTCCGGGCTGACCCACGACCCCCGCTACCAGCGCGCCCTGGGCGAGCTGTCGCAGATCCTGCTGTCCTTGGTCCCCCACGTGGCCCGGGCCTACACCACTCACCTGGATCAACGCATCTCCCGCAAGAACCAGGAGCTGCAGCGCTTGAGCCAGCGCCTCGCCGCCCACGAGGCCCACGCAGAGGACGGCAAGCTTGCCCGAGCCCTCGAGCATGCCAACGAGTTCAACCGCCGGGTCATCGAGAGCCTGTCCTCGGGGCTGATGGTCATCGACAGCACAGACCAGGCGCACATCACCCTGGTGACCACCCGCATGGAGGAGATCCTGGGGGTGTCCGCCGAGGACTTGCATGGACGCCCCCTCGCCGAGGTGGCGCACGTCTTCGGCGGCATCGACATGCTGGGCGCCATCCGCACGGTGCGCAAGGTCGGGCGCCTGCCCCTCACCAGGGTCCTGATCACCCGGCCCGATGGCCGGCAGCGGTCCATCCTGGCCAAGGCCAGCCGCATGTTCGACGCCGACGGGCAGCCCGAGGGCACCGTGGTCGTGGCCGACGACATCACCGAGCGGGAGCTGCTGCTCAGCTCCTTCTCCCGCTACGTCTCGGGCGATCTGGTCCGCCGGCTGTTGGCGCGGGGGGAGCAGCTGGGCCTCGAGGGCGAGCGCCAGGTCTGCACCATCCTCTTCGCCGACATTCGGGGCTTCACCGGCCTGGCCGAGCGCAACAGCCCCGAGGCCCTGCACCGCCTCATCAACATCTACTTCCGCGTGATGATCGACTCCATCACCAGCCACCACGGCTTCATCGACAAGTTCGTCGGCGATCAGGTCATGGCGATCTTCAACAGCCACCAGGATCCAGCGCGGGACGCCCTGTCCGCCTGCAACGCGGCCCTCGAGATCCAGGCCCGCATCGCCATCGTCAACCAGCGGCGCGTGGCCGAGGGCGAGCCCCCCCTGAACGTTGGCATCGGGATGAACACCGGCGAGGTGTTGCTGGGCAATGTGGGCAGCGAGGAGCGCATGGACTTCACGGCCATCGGCGACGCGGTCAACGTGGCGGCGCGCTTGCAGGGCATGGCCCGGCAGCACCCCATCCTGATCGGCGAGCAGACCGCCACCGTCCAGCGGCAGCACCCGGTGCAGGACCTCGGGGTGCAGGAGCTGAAGGGTCGGCAGGCTCGGGCGCGGGTGTTCGCCCTCGAGCCTCGGCAGGACGACTGAAACATCCCATTGACACAAGTCTCACAAGACGGGGCGAACCGGGTGTGTCGGAGCGTGGTCAACCAGGACCGCTACCCGACGGAGGCACCCCATGCTGCTCCACACCCTGGCCATCGCGGCCGCTGTGTCAGCCCAGGTTTCCCTGGATGATATCCCCTATCTGAGAGATCCAGTCGTCTACCCACCCGAGGTGATGGCCGGCGATCCCATCAGTGGCGGTGAGATTCGCGTGACACATGAGGACGGCCTGGGGGCCCTGGTGCTGGAGCACACCTCCGTGGTGGCGGAGATCCAGGCAGGGCTGGCCAGGGTGACCATGGTGCAGTGGTTCCACAACCCCTACCAGGAGAGCCTCGAGGCCACTTACCTCTTTCCCCTGCCCTCCATGGCGGCCGTGGACCGCATGGACCTCACCTGCGGGGACCGCCTGATCGAGGGGCGGGTGATGGAGCGGCAGCAGGCCCGGGAGGCCTACGAGGAGGCGCTCGAGGACGGGCGCAAGGCCGCCCTGCTGGAGCAGGAGCGGGACAACCTGTTCACCCAGAGCATCGCCAACCTCTGCCCCGGCGAGGAGGTCCAGATCACCCTGCAGTACGTGGAGCAGGTGGCCCTCGAGGACGGCGTCTACGAGCTGAGCTTCCCCATGACCCCCGGCCCCCGCTTCTCCCCCCCCTGGGTCGAGGATCGCGAGCGCCTGGAGACCCCCTACACCACCTCCCTCGCCAACGGGGTCGACATCACCGTCTACATCGACGAGGGCCTGCCCGTGCGCTCCCTGTGGAGCGACAGCCACGACATCGCCGTGCAGGAGGAGGGCCCCTGGGGGGCCGAGGTCACCACCGCCGACGAGGTCATCGTGCCGGACCGGGACTTCGTGCTGAGCTGGAGCCTCGAGGGCGAGGCCCCGGGCGTGGCGGTGCTCGCCCATCGCCTTGGTGAGCACGAGCCAGGCACCATCGCCATCAGCTTCGAGCCCCCCGTGCTGGGGGACGAGTTCGTGGCACGCCCGCGGGAGCTGCTGTTCGTCATCGACAGCTCCGGCTCCATGCGAGGCTGGCCCTACGAGAGCGCCCGCGCGGCGGTGCTGCTGGCCCTCGAGGAGATGGGGCCCGACGACACCTTCAACCTGGTGCGCTTCAGCGGCGCCGCCACCTCGATCTTCGACCGACCCAAGCCGTCCACGCCGGCCACCCGGCAGCAGGCGCGGGAGTGGCTGGCGGAGTTCCGCGGCGGCGGGACCAACATGGACCAGGGCATCATCCACTCCCTGACCCTGCCGGGCGACCCCGACGCCATGCGCCTCGTGCTGCTGCTGACCGACGGCTACGTGGGCGGCGACGAGGCCATGTTCCGCACCGTGCGGCGCTACCTGGGGGGCGCGCGCCTGTTCTCCATGGGTGTAGGCAGCAGCGTCAACCGCTACCTGCTCGAGGGCCTGGCCGAGATGGGCCGCGGCGACGTCATCTACCACCTGGGCGACAAGCCCCTGGGCGCCGCCGTGGGCGAGTTCTACGGACGCATCGCTCACCCGGCCCTGAGCGACATCGAGATCGACTGGGGCGAGCTCGAGGTGAGCGAGCAGTATCCGGCCAAGGTGCCTGACCTGTGGGCCGGCCAGCCCCTGCGGGTGGTGGCCCGCTACGAGCCTGGAGCAGGCGCCGTGGATGGCATGGTCGACGCTGTGATCACCGTGCGCGGCGTGCTGGGCACCACCCCGGTGGCCTGGGAGCTGCCCCTCGAGATCCCCGCGGTGGAGCCGCGCCACGAGGCCCTGGACAGCCTGTGGGCCCGGCGCAAGATCCGCGATCTGCAGTGGTACCCCAACGGCCGCAGCCCCGAGCAGGTGAAGCAGGCCGTGATCGACGTGGCCCTCGAGCACCACCTTGTGTCCAGCTACACCAGCCTGGTGGCCATCGACGACCAGCCCTCGCCCTGCGGGCCCGCCGGCACTCATGTGAGCGTACCCAACGCGGCGCCTGCGGGCGTGGCCATGGTGGGAGGCGCCTCCATGGGTCACAGCGGGGTGCTGGGCGCCATGGGCAGCGCGGGAGGCTTGCTGGGCGCCAAGGGCATGCAGGTGGGCGCCGGCGGTCTGAGCAGCCGCGGATCCGGCTTGGGTGGAGGCGGCACCATGCCCGGGATCGGCGGCCTTGGCTCCAAAGGCCACGGAACTGGTAGTTCGAGTTTCGGAACCGGAGGTGGTGGCTTCGGCGCACATGCGGCGGACGTCGTTGGCGCCACCTCCGGTTCACCCATCATCCTGGGTGCCCTGGACAAGAGCCTGGTGGACGCGGTCATCAAGCGCCACCTCAACGCCATCCGCTACTGCTACGAGCGAGAGCTGCGGACCAACCCCAGCCTGACCGGCAAGGTGGTGGTCAAGTTCGTCATCGCCAAGGACGGCACGGTGGCGACGGCGGAGATCAAGTCCAGCACGCTGACCAATTCGCCGGTGGAGCAGTGCCTGGTGGGCCGCTTCATCCGGATGCAGTTCCCTGCGCCCGCGGGCGGAGGGATCGTGGTGGTGAGCTACCCCTTCCTGTTCACCTCCACACCCTAGAGAGCGCCATAGAACCCGGCCCCGGAGACCCGCCGCGCGGCGATGGGCTCCGGGGCCTCTGGCGTCGACCCCGGCGGTGTTCCCGACCTGTTCCGTTTCTGATACCGTTGTGGCCATCTGCGAGGAGGCACTTTGCTCACCTGTGTCCGCGTCCGCGAGTTTGCCATCATCGAGCAGCAGGAGGTCGTCTTCGAGCCCGGCCTGAACATCGTCACGGGCGAGACAGGGGCCGGTAAGTCGATCCTGGTGGACGCCCTGCAGCTGGTGCTCGGCGCCCGGGGAAGGGCCGATCTGGTCCGCACCGGCGCCGCCCAGGCCGACGTCGAGGCCCTCTTCGACGTCAGCGACGACCCCGCCACCCGCCAGCGCCTCGAGAGCGTGGGCATCGAGGTCGAGGACGAGATCGTGCTGCATCGGGTCAACCAGGCCACCGGGCGCACCCGCGCCTACGTCAACGGCAAGCTGGCCACCGCCGCTCAGCTGCGGCGCCTGGCCGCGGGCCTGGTGGACATCTCCTCCCAGCACGAACACCACACCCTGGCCAACCCCACCACCCACCTGGGCTACCTTGACGCCTACGCCGAGCTCGAGGGGCTCGAGGCCCGCATGCAGCGGGCCTGGGCTACCCTCATCGACGCCCGCACCGCCGTGCGGGAGCTGGAGGACCAGGCACGCAACCGCGTCGATCGCGAGGGCTACCTGCGCTACCAGCTCAGCGAGCTCGAGAGCCTGGACATCAAGCCCGGCGAAGACGAGGAGCTGGCCGAAGAGGCCCGACGCCTGCGCCATGCCGAGCGCCTGTCCCGGGCCACCCAGGGGGCCGAGGCCGTGCTGTACGAGCAGGAGAACGCCCTGACCGTCCAGCTGTCCCGGGTGGTGGGCGGCCTGCAGGAGCTGGCGGCCATCGACCCTCGCCTGAGCGAGGTCACCCAGCAGCTCGAGAGCGCCCGGCTGGAGCTCGAGGAGGCCGCCCGGGTGCTGGGCCACTACGGCCGCAACATCCACGCCGACCCCGCCCGGCAGGGCGAGGTCGAGGCCAGGCTGGGCTTGCTCCGGCGTCTGGAGCGCAAGTACGGAGGCTCTCTCGAAGCCTTGATCGCCTACCAGCAGGAGATCACCGCCAAGCTCGACGATCTGGTGCAGGTCGAGGTGCACCTGGAGTCCCGACAGGCCGCTCTGGATGCCGCCTTGACCAAGGCCCAGCAGCTGGCTCGGGAGCTGAGCGCCCAGCGCAAGCAGGCCGCCGAGCGGCTGGCCGCGGCGATCACCGCCGAGCTGGCGGAGCTGGGCATGGGCGAAGCGTTGGTCAAGGTGGACGTGGCCCAGTTCGAGGGTCAAGCCCACGACTTCGCCGTGGATGACGCCCCCTTGACCTCCCGGGGCATCGACCGGGTCGAGTTCCTGATCGCCCCCAACCCAGGCGAGGAGCCCAGGCCTCTGGCGCGGGTGGCCAGCGGCGGCGAGATCTCTCGCGCCCTGCTGGCGCTCAAGGCCGTGCTGGCAGGCAACGGCCCCGCCGGCACCTATGTGTTCGACGAGGTGGACGCGGGCGTGGGCGGCGCAGTGGCCGAGGTCATCGGCTGCAAGCTCCAGCAGCTCGCCCACCACCACCAGGTCATCTGCATCACCCACCTGCCCCAGATCGCCGCGTTCGGCGAGGCCCACTTCTTCGTCTCCAAGTCCACCCGCGACGGCCGCACCCGCAGCGCCATCCAGTCCCTAAGCCACGATGAGCGCGTCAAGGAGCTGGCCAACATGATGGGGGGCAAGCAGCACGGACGCTCGACACGCAAGGCGGCGGAGGACATGCTGGCCAAGGCCCAGACCGGGGTGGTGGAAGAGTCCGTGTCAGACGAGGGCTGATCAGAGGCTGCCACCCAGGGCGATCCACACCGCGCCCTCGTTCTCGTTGAAGACGTCGGTGCCCGGAGTGCCGATGGCGAGGTCGTCGAGGCCGTCGCCGTCCAGATCCGCGGCGGCCATCGCCCAGCCCAGCTTCTCCACGGCGCCGTTTCCGACGAACACCCGGTCCGCCGAGTCGTCTTCGTACCCACCCTCGAAGGGGCCGAGCCAGAGGTAGGCTGCGCCTGCTCCGTGGTCGCATGGGTCCCGCCAGCCCTGTGCCGCGCCAGCGGCCAGATCGGGCCAGCCGTCGCCGTCGGCGTCCAGGTCTGCCACCACGGCGTCGCCCAGCCTCCCATCCTCGACAGATCCCGACAGCGTCACCGCCGCCTGATCGCAGGCACCCGGGGCGGTGATGGGTCCATGGAAGAGGTACACCGCCCCCCCCTCATCACCCGGTGCGCCCACCACGAAGTCGTCATAGCCGTCGATGTTCACGTCGCCCGCCCAGGACAGGGCGACGCCGAGCTCCGCGGTGGTGGAGCAGGTGCTCAGGTAGAGGGTGACATCCTCGATGGCCACCGAACCCTGCGCCGGACCGCCGAGCAAGCCGACCTTGCCCCCGTTGTCCCACATCTCGTAGCTGAACAGCAGATCGGCCTGCCCGTCGCCGTCGTGGTCTCCCGGCCCAGCGAGGCCATGGCCCACCGAGCGGCTGACCTGGGAGCCCGTGATGGTGAGCGCCGCTTCCGAGGCGCTCTGCTCCCACTCCACCGCGCCCGAGAACACGGAGATGATCCCTTCGCGGTCGGTGATGTGATCGAAGTAGGGCGAGCCGACCGCCAGATCCCGCTGGCCGTCACCGGTCAAGTCCCCCACCCCCGCCACCGACCAGCCGAACCCAGCGTGGTCTTGTCCACCCGTGATCAGTCCATCACCAAAGCCGTCGCCGATCACACCGCTGACGGGCCCATAGGCGATCAGGACCAAGCCATCTTCGAACCCGGCGGAGCCCGCCCAGGGAGCGCCCATGGCCATGTCGTCGAACCCGTCACCGTCGAGATCCCCCAGGCCAGTCAGCGCGTAGCCCAGCCCGTCGCCCAGAGCCGCGAAGATCTCGGCCTCGTCCTGCAGCAGGATCTCCTGGCCGGGCGCCAGGCCAGCGCCGCCGGAGAAGACGTAGACCTTGCCCCTGCCCCCGTGCGCGCCCTCGGGGGCATCGGGCGCCCCGATGGCCAGGTCCTCGAAGCCATCGCCGTCGAGATCGCCCACGGCGGCGAGCACCTCGCCTGCGTAGGCCTCGGTGGTCTCCCCCAGCAACACCAGATCGCCGGCGCAGCCTTCGTCCATCTCCCCATCGCAGTCCTGATCCACCTCGTCGCAGCAGACCTCGGGGGCACCAGGATGGATGCTGTCGTCCAGCTCGTCGCAGTCCCCTGCCTGCTCTACGAAGCCATCGGGAGCCTCGCAGTCCTCGACGGTGGTCTCGCCACCCCAGCCGTCGCCGTCGAGGTCTTCGTAGAAGGTGGCGCGGTCCACGCTGTCCTCGTCCACCTCTCCGTCGCAGTCCTCGTCCACCCCGTCGCAGTGCTCCTCGGCCCCGGGATGGACGGCGGGGTTCGCGTCGTCGCAGTCGATGGTCGCGCCGCTGCCGTCGCCGTCGTTGTCGATGACTGACCCCACCCCCGGATCGCAGCCGCAGCCCAAGCTGGGACCGTCGGCCGCGCCAGCGAGCACGGGGACTACCAGCAGCAATAAATGGCGGAGGCGCGTCACCACCCCTCTACTCTACACCAGCGCCGCGTCGCCCCCCCCCGTACGCCTGGGGCTGGGGCGTGCCAGCGAGGTTTGGCGCGCCTCCCGCGCCGTACGCCGGGGGCTGGGGCGAGCCTGCGAGTTTTGGCGCGCCTCCCGCGCCGTACGCCGGGGGCTGGGGCGAGCCTGGGACGTATGGCGCGCCTCCCGCGCCGTACGCCGGGGGCTGGGGCGAGCCTGGGACGTATGGC
>ERZ890953.256-NODE-256-length-31749-cov-7.569508_pt1 | contig 31749 bp, 25 predicted proteins | sample MGYA00521264_ERZ890953 | MGnify/ENA primary metagenome ERZ890953 (study PRJEB32303, sample SAMEA104408629) | aquatic metagenome | biome: Brackish water; feature: Chemocline; material: water | place: Baltic Sea | collected 2014-10-26T21:54:00 | depth 200 m ...
CCGACACCGACACCGACACCGACACCGACACCGACACCGACACCGACACCGACACTGGGGACGGCACCACGGTGACCATGCAGACCAGCCACGGCGTCATGGTGTTCGCGCTGGACCCGGAGCACTCCCCCGTCACCGTCGAGAACTTCCTGGTGTACGTGGATGAGGGCTTCTTCGATGGCACCGATGGCCTGGGCGCCACCACCTTCCACCGGGTCGTCGAGGACTTCGTCATCCAGGGCGGCGGCTACACCGTGGACGGCGTCCTCAAGAGCACCCACGCCCCCATCGTCCTCGAGGCCGACAACGGCCTGTCGAACCTCCGGGGCACCATCGCCATGGCGCGCACGGGCATGCCCAACTCCGCCACCTCCCAGTTCTTCGTGAACCAGGTGGACAACACCTTCCTGGACTCCACCGGGGCCAACGATGGCTACGCGGTCTTCGGCTCCCTCACTGCGGGCCTCGAGGTGCTGGATGCCATCGCTGTGTTGGCGCCTCCGGGCTCCGAGCAGCCCTCCGAGGACGTGATCATCACCAGCGTCACCCGGCGCTAGCCCCAGCCTGGAGCGAACATGCCACGCCCCCGCCGGCACCCCCGGTCCATCACCCCCGAAGACCTGGCCGCGCCCCACCCGATCCTGGCGGTCTGGGAGGTCACCCTGGCCTGCGACCAGGCCTGCCGGCACTGTGGGAGCCGCGCGGGGCTGGCCCGGGAAGAGGAGCTCAGCCGCACCGAGGCCTTGGACCTGGTGTCCCAGCTGGCCCAGGCCGGCGTGCGCGAGGTGGCCCTGCTGGGGGGCGAGGCCTACCTTCGGGGGGACTGGGCCGACATCATCCGGGCCATCGCGGACGCCGGCATGCGCTGCACCATGGTCAGCGGCGGCCGTCGGCTCACCGAAGAACGAGTCCGCGCCGCCGCCCGGGCGGGGCTGTGGTCCCTCTCCTTGTCCATCGACGGCCTGCAGGACAGCCACGACGGGCTGCGCGCCGCCGCCGGCTCCTGGCAGGCGGCCCTCGACGGGCTCGATCGGGTCCGCGAAGCCGGCATCCACCCCACAGTCAACACGCAGATCAACCGGGTCAACCGCCACGAGCTCGAGGCCTTGGGGGCCATCCTGGCCGAGCACGGCGCCCAGGCCTGGCAGCTGCAGCTCACCAACCCCATGGGCCGGGCCGCCGATCAAGAGCGCCTGGTGCTGCAGCCCTGGATGCTGCACGAGCTGATGCCCCGCCTCGAGCCCCTGTCCAGGGCCATGGCCGACCGGGGCTGCACCCTGCACGCCGCCAACAACCTGGGCTACTTCGGCCCCCACGAAGCCGATCTGCGCCTGGGAGGCCACTGGATCGGCTGCCAGGGTGGGCGCTTCTCCATCGGCATCCAGTCCGACGGAGGCATCAAGGCCTGCTCATCCCTACCCTCCAGGCCCTACACAGGCGCCTCCATCCGCCAGCGCCCCCTCACCGACATCCTGGCCGGCGAGGCCACCCTGGCGGTGGTGGCCGACCGCAGCACCGAGGACCTCTGGGGCTTCTGCCGCCGCTGCTACTACGCACCCATCTGCAAGGGGGGCTGCGTCTGGACGGCCCACACCTTCTTCGGTCGGCCGGGGAACAACCCCTTCTGCCACCACCGGGTGCTGGAGCTGAAGGCCCAAGGCCTTCGGGAGCGCCTGGTGCAGGTCCAGCCGGCCCCCGGCGAGTCCTTCGATCACGGCCACTGGGAGCTCGTGGTGGAGCCCTGGCGGGATGACGAAGCCTAGGCTCCCGAGGGGCTAGGGGACGGGGCAGTCGTCCAGATCGTCGATGTCGATCAGGCCATCGCAGTCGTTGTCGATGGTGTCGTCGCAGATCTCGTCAGCGGCCGGGTTGACCGCGGCGTCACCGTCGTCGCAGTCCTGGTTCACGTTGTAGCCGTCGTCGTCGACATCAGCGAGGGCCGTGTCGTCCAGATCGGTGTCGACGTACATGCTGCCCGGGGCGTAGCAGGCCATCAGCACCATGGTGGAGGCCACCGCCGCGGCGTTGCGGATCTTCTTGCCCAAGGTGCTGCCACCGCGGCGGCAGAAGGGGCAGGACGTCTCATGGGTCATGTGGTGACGACCGCAGTGCTCACAGCGAACCATGGGTTCCTCCTCGTGGATACGATGGAGCGTACACCGAGCTTCAGGGGTGGGCAAGCGGCGCGGCCTGGATAGAGCGTCCCGTCTCCCCAGGAGGTCCCCATGGCTGAAGAATTCATCTACCAGATGGTCGGCGTCGAGAAGGTGCTCCCCAACGGGCGCCGCATCCTCCACCCCACCTGGCTGTCCTACTACACCGACGCCAAGATCGGCGTCATCGGGCACAACGGCGCGGGCAAGTCCACCATCCTGCGCATCATGGCCGGGCTCGACACGCCCAGCAACGGCCAGGCCATGCTGCGAGAAGGCGCCAGCGTGGGCTTCCTGCCCCAGGAGCCCAAGCTGGACCCCAGCCTGAGCGTCCGGGGCAACATCGAGCTCGGGCTCGCCGATCTGCGCGCGCTGATGGAGCGCTACGAGGCTCTGTCCATGCGCTTCGCCGAGCCCATGGACGACGACGAGATGAACGCGCTGCTCGAGGAACAGGGCGCCCTGCAGGACCACATCGACGCCAAGAATGCGTGGGAGATCGACTCCATGGTCGAGGTGGCCATGGACGCCCTGCGCGTGCCCCCGGGCGACAGCCCGGTGGAGCACCTGAGCGGCGGTGAGCTGCGCCGGGTGGCCCTGTGCCGGCTGCTGCTCGAGAAGCCCGATCTGCTGCTGCTGGACGAGCCCACCAACCACCTGGACGCCGAGAGCGTGGCCTGGCTGGAGCGCCACCTGGCGGCGTACGCCGGCTGCGTCATCGCCGTGACCCACGATCGTTACTTCATGGAGAACGTGGCTCAGTGGATCCTCGAGCTGGACCACGGCAAGGCCTACCCCTGGGCCGGCAACTACTCGGGCTGGCTCGAGCAGAAGCAGGAGCGCCTGCGCAAGGAGCAGAAGACCGAGACCCGCAGGCAGCAGAACCTGGCCCGGGAGCTCGAGTGGGTGCGGTCCTCACCCCGGGCGCGGCAGGCCAAGTCCAAGGCCCGCTACACCGCCTACGAGGCCCTGGTGGCCGCCGAGCACGACAAGCGCCGCGCCACCGGCGCCAGCATCTCCATCCCCCTGTCCAAGCGCCTGGGCCAGCGGGTGGTCAAGGCCACGGGCCTGCGCAAGGCCTACGGCGACAAGCTGCTCTTCGACGGGGTGGACTTCGAGCTGCCTGCCGGCGGCATCGTGGGCGTCATCGGCGCCAACGGCGCGGGCAAGACCACCCTGTTCCGGATGCTGGTGGGCCAAGAGACCCCCGACAGCGGCAGCCTCGAGGTCGGTGACACGGTCGACATCGGCTACGTCGACCAGGCCCGGGACGCCCTGCAGGCCGACAAGACCGTCTTCGAGGAGATCAGCGAGGGCAACCAGGAGCTCGAGATCGGCGGGCGCATGGTCAACGCCCGCGCCTACGTCAGCGCCTTCAACTTCGCGGGCCAGGATCAGCAGCAGCCCGTGGGCACCCTCAGCGGCGGCGAGCGCAACCGCGTGCACCTGGCCAAGCTGCTGCGCCGGGGCTGCAACCTGCTGCTGCTGGACGAGCCCACCAACGATCTCGACGTCGAGACCCTGCGCAACCTCGAAGAAGCCGTCTCCGAGTTCCCCGGCTGCGCCGTCATCATCAGCCATGATCGCTGGTTCCTCGACCGCATCGCCACCCACATCCTGGCTTTCGAGGGCGACTCGAAGGCGGTGTGGTTCGAGGGGAACTTCGCGGACTACGAGCGCGACAAGCGCCGCCGCCTCGGCGCCGAGGCCGACCAGCCCCGGCGCATCAAGTACCGCAAGCTCACGCGCAACTGACCGCGACAGCGAGATCCGGTTCCTGCCCCCGTGCAGGGCTGCAGCGGCGTGTTCTGCCCGTCATCACGGGAAGGCACGCCTCTTGCAGCACAGCTGCGCGTCCCCGCCCCATCGCCCGCCCCCGGAGCCGTCCATGACCCGTCACCTCCCCTGCCTCGCCGCCGCCTCCCTGCTACTGGCCGTGGGCTGCCGCCCCGATCCGCGAGCGATCACCTCGGTGAGCGCCGAGCTCGAGCCCATCGTGCAGGGCAGCAACGACTTCGCCTGGGACAGCTGGCAGGCCAGCCGCGACCACCTCCAGGGAAACATGTTCTTCTCGGCGTTCTCCCAGGTAGCGGCCATGTCCATGGTCTACGCTGGCGCCGAGGGTGACACCGAGGCCGAGCTGGGCGCCGCCCTGAGCGTCCCCGAGGGTGGTGAGGAGAGCTGGCACGAGCAGCTCGGCCTGCTCATCGCCGATCTCTCGGGCGAGCACCACCGCCCCTACACCCTGTACTCGGCCAACCAGCTCTGGGGACAGGCCGGCTACCCCTGGGAGCAGCCCTTCCTGGACCTCACCGCCGGCCACTACCAGGCCCCCATGGAGGACGTGGACTTCAAAGCCGACCCCGAGGGTGCCAGGCGGGACATCAACCGCTGGGTGGCCGATCAGACCCACGACCGCATCGACGAGCTGTTCCAGCAGGGTTCCATCGACAACCTCGCCCGCATGGTGCTGGCCAACGCCATCTACTTCCTGGCGGACTGGGACCTGCCCTTCGACGAGGGCGACACACAGGACCGGGACTTCGAGCTGGCCGATGGCAGCACCGTCACCGTGCCCACGATGCAGCACAACGAGGAGCATGACTTCGCCGACCTCGAGGGTCTGAAGATCCTCGAGATGAACTACGAGAGCGCAGAGGTCTCCATGGTCCTCCTCCTGCCCGACGAAGCGGACGGCCTCGATGCCCTCGAGGATCAGCTGACCGCGGAGCAGGTGGACGCCTGGCTCGATGAGCTGCGTGAGGCCGAGGTCAGCGTGCGCGTGCCCAGCTTCCAGATGGAGACAGACTTCCCCATCGAGGCGGTGCTCATCGACCTGGGCGTCGAGACCGCGTGGCTCGAGGGCGCGGCGGATTTCTCCGGCATGCTCGACCCCGACGTCGAGAAGCTCTGGCTGGACCGGGTGGTGCACAAGGCCTTCGTGCGCATGGACGAGGAGGGCACCGAGGCCGCCGCCGCCACCGGCGCCGTGATGAGCGGCGAGCTGGCCTACGAGCCCGGCGATCCCGCCGAGTTCCACGCCGACCATCCCTTCATCTTCATGATCCGCGACCGCCTCACCGGCACCATCCTCTTCCAGGGCCGCATGAGTGACCCCTCCCAAGCCCCACTGCTGGACTAGCGATCCCCGGATCGTTGACCCCTCCCGCTACACCCCGGCGAGGCGCTGGGACCCACCGACGCGGCGCTGGCCCCCCATGCCCTTCGAGCCCCAGGGGGACCCCTCCCCGGAACACCCGGCGAAGGGAGACGAAGAGAGTGATCGACCGGAGGAGCCTCAGAACGGGACGTGGGCCTCGATGAAGCCCGTGGCGTCGTCCACATCGTCCCAGGCCAGCGCGCGCAGGTAGTAGATGTCGGAGTCAGGCAGATCCTCGGGGATCTCCAGATCGAGCTCGAAGCGTCCCCGCTGAACCGGCCCCTGTACGCTGGCCAGCAGGTGGTCGTTGGCCAGCGTGCGGTTCTCGAGGCAGGCCTCGAGATCAGAGCACTGATCGTCCACCTCGTTCAGCTCGTGGATGATGGTGCTGCGCATCACCTCGAGGGTCACCAGCACGGTGCCCTCGAAAGGCAGGCCGTCACGATCCGCGGACACCAGGCCGGTGACGGTGGCCCTCTCGCCCCGGGTGAGGGCCTGCTCCGGATCGTCCAGCAGCACGTGCCCGGGAGGGAGCATGGGAGAGAGGCAGGGGTCGCCCAGCAGCATGTACATGCTCACGTGGCTGGTGATGATCTCGGGCAGCCCGTCGATGAACACCGAAGCCGCGACGTCCAGCTGCTCACGGAACTCGTCGGCGCCGTAGACCATGTCGTCCTTGGCCTGGCGCAGCAGCGCTCCGTAGCTGTCGACGCGCTCGTTGAGCACCCCCAGGCTCATCTCCCTGGCGAGGACGGCGTTGCCGTAGGGGTGGGACACGGCGGTGGCGCCGACCACGGCCATGGGGCCGTCGGGATGATCCAGCAGCTGCTCGGACAGGCTGGCGCTGGGGCCGTCGACGTCCTGGATGGCGCCGTCGGAGCAGGAGTAGAAGGCCATCAGGCCGCGCCGACCGGGCTCGTCGAGCCGATCCACCAGCACCGAGCCCACGGTGTGGCCCAGGTAGGGCTGGTAGGCCAAGCCCTGGTTGTACTGGCGCACGAACTCCTCGTGCCAGGCGTCCTCGGGCAGGTAGTAGGCCGAGCCGGGGATGTTGGTGGTGACCTCGAAGTCGAAGTCGTAGCTGAGCTGCTCGACCACCTGACCGGCCACGAACTCGAGCACCCCGTCGATGACGTCGCCGAAGCCGCCCTCGCCGGTGAACAACCCCACCTTGCGGTTCCAGGCGCCGGGCTGGTAGCCGGACTCGTAGCGCTCCACCCGATCGAGATAGCGCCAGACCTGCTCGGGATCGTCGAAGGGCAGGCGCCCGGTGGCCAGGTCGGGCACGCCGTCGCCGTCCATGTCCACGTGGCCCGTGTCGCTCAGATAGCCGAGGGGCCCCACGGACAGAGGCACCTGAGTGCCGCTCTCGGGCTCGTCCTCGCTGGCGTCGCCGATGATGAGCACCGTGAGCTCGAGCCCCTCGGGCAGCTCCTTGTGGGCGCGCACGATCCGGGCTCCCACGGCGTCACGCAGGCTGGCGCCGCCGCTGGCCAGGGCCACCATGGGCACCAGCTCGACGTCCCAGCCTGTGGCCGCCCGGTAGGCCGCGTAGTCCTCAGCGGCCTGGGTGAGCTGATCGGCACAGAGCACGAGCAGCCGGTCCCGGGGGGCGGCGGGCGGTTCTGGCCACATCAGGCCCGTGTCTCGCTCCGCCGGAGGCTGGCAGGCGAACGCCGCCACCAGGGCGAGGGACAAGACGAGGGAGAGGGGCCTGTACACGGACGACCGCCGGGGTGGATCTGCAGGCCGCCACAAGGTAGCACGGCCTTGCGCGGGCGCGGGCCCGCGGTCATGGTGACATCATGCGTCTGCTGCTCCCCTGCCCCTGGCTGCTGCTGGGCTGCGCCGCCGACCCGCCCTGCTCCGTCGCCCCGGGCGCCCTCGAGATCCGGCAGCTCGACCTGCGGGGGCCTTCCCTCGGCGAGGCCGCGGTGGTCACCCTCCCAGGGGGCGGGCAGCTGCTCATCGACGTGGGCAACGACGCCCACGACGGCGACCTCCGCGACGCCCTCAGCGGGCCCGTCGCCTGGCTGCTGCTCACCCACCGGCACGAGGACCACGCGGGGGGCCTGGACGATCTCGAGGACGAGCTCTCCCAGGCCACGCCCATCGACTCCCTGGGCCGCTGGGACCTGGGCGACGGCGTCACCCTGGACCTCTTCCTGCACGACTGCACGCTGCGGCTGGAGGACGAGGACGTGGACCTGTGCGCCGAGGTCCCCGGTATGGCCGAGGACGAGAACGCCATGAGCAGCGCCGGGGTGCTGCGCTACGGGGACTTCTCCTACCTCTTCGCCGGCGATCTCACGGGGGGCGGCAAGGACACCCCGGACGCCGAGTCCGCGGTGGCGCGCTACGCCCCCGATCTGGGCCGCATCGACCTGCTCCACCTCGGCCACCACGGCATCCGCTCCGCCAGCAACCAGGCCTGGGTGGACTGGCTGCTGCCCGACGACGGCCGCGACAAGAACGCGCTGGTGGGCGCCAACGGCAGCTACCTGAGTGCGCCGGCCCAGGAGGTGCTGGACCGGGTGGCACCTCGCCTGGGCGCCGGATCGATCTGGGTCACCCGCGAAGGCTCCATGGCGGGAGACCACGAGGCCGCGCGCACCCTGGACCAGGACGTGGTTGTCAGCGTCGCCGATGGCGGCGGCGCCTATGCCATCTGCGGCGAGGACTTCGAGGCCATCCCGGCCGAGCCCTGACTGTGGCAGCAGCTAGGGCGCGCTCCCCGACGCCCCGGACAGGGCCTCGAGCCGGGCCCGCACCGCAGACAGCTGGGTGCCCGCCTGCTGGGCGCAGGCCTGGGCATCCTGCTCGCGGCCCGCGCGCAGATCCAGCCCGACGATGGCCAGCACCGTAGAGGCATCACAAGGGGGGCGGGGGCTCAAGATCTTGTCCGCTCCCAATGGATCACCCGCCAGGAACCAGCTCAAGGCCCAGACGCCCCGAAAGCCCTCGACCCCGGCGCAGCCACGCTGGTAGGCCAGCCGCCCCCGGGCCACCGCGCTGGCGGGCCCCCCGGCGTTCAGGCTCGAGCGGACAGCCTTGGTCGCCACCACGCAGTAGGGGGGCTCCGCCTGCAAGGCCGCCTCGAACCAGGGCTGCGCCTCTTCATGGCGCCCCACCTCGGCGAGCTCGCTGCCCAGCCAACCGTGGCTGTAGCCGCTGGGGGCGTCCTCCACAGCGCTCTGGGCCAGGGCCAGGCTCGAGGACCACTCGGGCAAGCGATGGGTCAGACACACAGCCCACAGCACAAGCAACGGGAGGGCCAGGAGCCAGCGACGCGAGGGGGCCGGGAGCACCGCGGCGAGAGCCAGGGCGAGGCCGATCATCGGCATGTAGGCGTAGCGCTCGGCCAGCTGGAGCAGGAAGACGATCCCCGCCAGCGACGGCGCGAAGACCAGGGCCCCGAAGCCCAGCCCCACCAGGGCAGGGCCACCGCCCCGACGCAGCAGCAGCGCCGCCGCCACCAGGCCCAGCGACAGCAGCAGGACCACCTGGGCCATGGGGAGGTCCAGGTAGACCAGGTGGTGGCTGTCCGACAGCGGCCAGGGCACCAGGAGCTTGCGCAGGTAGAGGGCCACCACCTGAGGCGAGCGGGACAGGAGCAAGGAGGCTCCATCGGCGCCAGGCAGCCGGGAGGGCCCCAAGCCAAGGCGCAGCACCGCCCACCCACCCAGCGCCAGCAGCAGCGCCAGGTAGCGCGGGAGCCCCCGCAGCCTGCGCCAGCGCAGCAGGTCCAGAGCGGGCAGCAGCGCGACCCCGAAGACCGCGTTCTCCTTGCTCAAGCAGGCGGTGAGCACGGCCAGCGCGGCCGCCGCGAGCCGACCGGCCCCAGGCCGCTCGGGCAGCAGCAGCAGCACCCCCACCAGCAGCAGGGCCGCCGCCATGGGATCGTTGCGGGCCGAGATGAACGCGACGGCCTCGGACTGCAGCGGGTGCAGGCCGAAGAACGCGGCCGCCGCCAGCCCGCCGGGCACGCCCACCAGGCGCGCCACCAGCAGGTAGACCAGCACCACGCAGCCCAGGTGCCAGCCCAGGGAGTGCAGGTGGTAGCCCCCGGCCCACTCCCCCCAGATCATGTGGTCGGCCACCAGGCTGACCATCATCACGGGCCGGTAGTAGCCGGTGCCGTTGGGCATCCCCTCCCACAGATCCGCGCTGAAGAACGACGGGATGTCCGCCAGGGTCAGGGAGCGTCCCAGCACCAGGGCGTGATCGTCCGACGCGAAGCCCGCCCCCAGCAGGGGGCTGTACAGGGCCGCGACGGCCAGCAGGATGCCCAGCAGCACCAGGTGGCGCTGGGAGAAGATCCAGGACTCCTGGGTGTCAACGGAGCGAGGGGGCTGGTGCTGGCCGTGCATCCCCCGGCCATATCGCGCCCCTCGCAACGTCAGCCAGGCCCCGCCGCGCATGGGCTGAGCACCGGCGGGGCTGGGAGCCTCGACGGCAGGATGCGAGCGCCGCCCCCAGACCCATCAGGGCGGGGACGGCACGCCGTGCTCAGGCTTCGCCCACGGGCTCCTCGACCGCCGGGGTCTCGACAACCGGGACCTCAACGACAGGAGTCTCCACCACAGGAGTCTCCACCACAGGGGTCACCACCACAGGAGTCTCCACCACAGGAGTCTCCACCACAGGAGTCTCCACCAGGGGCGCCGCGGCCGCCGGCTCCACCGGCAGGCCAAGCTCCACGTGGGTGGGCAGGGTGGCCTGGAGCATGACCTTCTGCAGGCGTCCGACCATGGCGGCCGGGTCCTTGATCTCGCCCTCGGCCAGGCGAGCGTGGTCCAGCAGCAGCCAGGCCAGCGGCTCGACCATGGCGGTGCGGCCTTGATCGTACATGCGAGCCAGGTTCTTGACGATGGGGTGCTCGGCGTTGATCTCGAGCACCCGCTGGCTGGCAGGCACCTCGCGATTGGCCGAGCGCAGGATGCGCTCGAGGTTGCTGCCCAGCCCGGACTCGTCGTCCACCAACACCGAGGGGCTGTCGGTGAGCCGCCCTGACACGCGCACCGCCTTGACCTCGCCGTCGAGCAGCTGAGCCAGGTGGTCGATCAGGGGCTTGGCCTGCTCCCGCGCGGCCAGGGCGATGGGATCCTCCTCCTGCTCGGGCTCGTCGACCTCGCCGCGGGCGGCGGACTCGAGCTTCTTGCCCGCGAACTCCTGCAGGTGCATCACCACCCACTCGTCCACCGGATCATCCATCAGCACCACCTCCCAGCCGCGCTTGCGGAAGCGCTCCAGCAGGGGGCTCTTGCGCATGCGGTCGAGCTCGAGGCCCGTGAGGTACCAGATGGTGTCCTGGTCTTCGGGCATGGCGTCCACCACCTGCTGCAGGGAGCGGCGCTCGTCGCCAGTGGTGGTGGGGTAGCGCAGCAGCTTGGCCAGGGCCTCGCGGTTGGCGGCGTCTTCGTGTACGCCCTCCTTGAGGGCCGAGCCGAAGGCCTCCCACAGCTTGGTGTAGGTCTCGGGCTCGGTGCGGGCCAGCTCGTCGAGCTTGCGCAGCACCCGCTTGACCACCTGCTTGCGCAGGCCCGCGGCCTGAGGGGTCTGCTGCAGCAGCTCGCGGGAGACGTTGAGGTCGAGATCGTCGGACTCCACCACCCCCCGCAGGAAGCGCAGGTAGCGGGGCAGCAGATCGCGGGCTTCCTCGAGGATCATCACGCGCCTGCTGTACAGGCGGACCCCCATGCGGCCGTCGGGGTAGTCCATGTCCATGGGGCGCGTGGCGGGCACGAAGAGCAGCGCGTGGAACTGCATGGGCGCGTCGCTGGAGAAGTGTACCCGGGTGAGCGGGCCCGCCCAGTCGCCGCTGACGTGGCGGTAGAAGTCGTCGTAGTCTTCGTCGCTCACGTCGGCGGGGGTCGAGGTCCACAGGGCCTTGCCCCGGTTGAGCTGGTCCTCACCCTGCATGACGGGGAAGCTGACGAAGTCGGAGTAGCGCTGGACGAGCTCCTTGATGCGCCAGTCCTGCAAGAACTCGTCCTCGGCCTCGCCCAGGTAGAGCACCACGTCGGTGCCACGGGTCTCGCGGGACCCAGGGGCGACGCTGTAGCTGTCGTCGCAGCTGGTCTCCCAGCGCACGGGCTCGGCGTCCGGCTCGGCGCTCAGGGTCTCCACTACGATGCGCTCGGAGACCATGAAGGCCGCGTAGAAGCCGACGCCAAACTGACCGATGAGCCCCTCGAGATCGGAGCCCTCCTCGGCGGCCTGCAGGAAGGCGCGGGTGCCCGAGTGGGCGATGGTGCCCAGGTGCTGGATGGCCTGCTCGCGGGTCATGCCGATGCCGTTGTCGCGCACGGTGAGGGTACGCGCTTCTTCGTCCACCAGCAGCTCGATGCGCAGCTCACCCTCGGACTGGCGCAGGTCTTCGCGCTGCAGGGACGAATACCGGGCCCGGTCGAGGGCGTCCGAGGCGTTGGAGATCAACTCCCGCAGAAACACCGCCCGATCGGAGTACAGGGACTTCACCACGAGGTCCAGGATCTTGCGGGTCTCGGTCTCGAAGTTGTGGGTCTCGACGTGCTCGCTCATCACTTCACTTCCAGTGTAGATAGGTCGTCCTGGTGCGGGCTTTCGCACTCCAGGGAGGTTACGAAAGGGGGTCATTCAAGACGCGTCGTGGACTGCCCAAGCAGCCCCACAGACGCGACACGATGGGTCCTCAACCATGCCGGATACGGAATTTGCTCACACCCTCCTGAACGTCAACATCGAGGACGAGGTGCGTTCGTCGTACCTCGACTATTCGATGTCGGTCATCATCGGCCGGGCTCTCCCCGACGTGCGCGACGGCCTCAAGCCGGTGCATCGCCGCATCCTCTACGCCATGTTCCGCGAAGGGATGCTCCACAACCGCCGCTACTCCAAGTGCGCCGGTGTGGTCGGCGAGGTCCTCAAGAAGTACCACCCTCACGGTGACTCGGCGGTCTACGACGCCCTGGTGCGCATGGCCCAGCCCTGGAACATGCGCCACATGCTGGTGGACGGCCAAGGCAACTTCGGCTCGGTCGACGGCGACTCGGCGGCGGCCTACCGCTACACCGAGTGCAAGATGCAGCGCATCGCCGAAGAGCTGCTGGCCGACATCGACAAAGAAACAGTCCCCTTCGTCCCCAACTTCGACGGCAACACCGAAGAGCCCTCGGTCCTGCCTGCGCGCTTTCCGGCCCTGCTGGTCAACGGCGCCGACGGCATCGCCGTGGGCATGGCCACCAAGATCCCGCCCCACAACCTGGGCGAGATCATCGACGCCTGCTTGGCGCTGCTGGACGACCCCGACACCCCCCTCGAGCACATCATGGAGCTCGTGCCGGGGCCCGACTTCCCCACCGGAGCCACCATCTACGGCCGCAGCGGCGTGCGCCTGGCCTACGAGACCGGCCGCGGTCGCGTGGTGGTCCGGGGCCGCGCCGAGCTCGAAGAGGTCGCCTCGGGCCGCACGGCCATCATCATCGACGAGCTGCCGTTCCAGGTGAACAAGGCCCGCCTGGTCGAAGACATCGCCGGGCTGGTGCGCCACAAGCGGCTCGACGGCATCGCCGCCCTGCGCGACGAGTCCGACCGCAACGGCATGCGCATCGTGATCGAGCTCAAGCGCGACGCCGTGGGCGAGATCGTCATCAACAAGCTGTACAAGCACACCCTGCTGCAGTCCACCTTCGGCGTCATCATGCTGGCCATCGTCAACGGCCGGCCCATGGTGCTCGATCTCAAGTCCGCCCTCGAGCACTACCTCGCCCACCGCCGGGTGGTCACCATCCGCCGCACCCAGTTCCTGCTGCGCAAGGCCCGCGAGCGCGCCCACATCCTCGAGGGCCTGCTCATCGCGCTGGACCACCTCGACGAAGTCATCGAGCTCATCCGCAGCAGCCGCACCGTCGAGATCGCCCGCGAAGGCCTGTGTGAGCGCTTCGGCCTCACCCCCACCCAGGCCCAGGCCATCCTGGATCTGCGCCTGCAGCGCCTCACCGGCATGGAGCGCGACAAGATCCAGGCCGAGTACGACGAACTCAAGGAGCGCATCGCCTGGCTCGAGAGCATCCTCTCCGACAGCGCCAAGCTCACCGCCGTCATCCGCGAAGAGATGGTCGAGGTCCGGGAGCGCTACTCCGAGCCCCGCCGCACCCGGATCGTCGAGAACGAAGGCGAGCTGTCCATCGAAGACCTCATCGCCGAGGAAGACCAGCTCATCACCCTGTCGATGGCCGGCTACATCAAGCGCACCTCTCAGAGCGAGTACGAGCTGCAGCGCCGCGGCGGCGTAGGCCGCAAGGCCATGGGCACCCGCGACGAAGACTTCGTCACGGACATCTTCGTGGCCAACACCCACGGCATGGTGCTCGTCTTCACCGACCGCGGCCGCATGTTCAAGGTCCCGGTCTACAACCTCCCCGAGGCCGGGCGCGTGGCGCGAGGGCGCCCCATCATCAACCTGGTCCCCATGGCGGCCAACGAGTCCGTCCGCACGGTCCTGGCCATCCGTGACATGGAAGGCGACGACGATCTGCTCTTCTTCAGCCGCCAGGGCTTGATCAAGCGCACCCCCCTCGAGGCCTACATCAACGTGCGCAGCAACGGCATCATCGCCTGCGACATCGCCGACGACGACGAGCTGCTCACCGTGCGCATAGGCTCCGAGGGCATGCACGTGCTCCTGTCCACCGCCTCGGGCATGGCCATCCGCTTCGCCATCGACGACAACGTGCGCCAGATGGGCCGCGTCGCTCGAGGCGTGCGAGGCATCGGGCTGCGCGAGGGCGACGTCGTCGTGGACGCCACCGTGGTCGACGCCGAAGAGCCCGACAGCCTGCTCACGGTCACCGCCTTCGGCTACGGCAAGCGCACCGAGATCGAGGAGTACCGGCGGCAGAACCGGGCGGGCCTCGGCCTGATCGACATCAAGACCACCGACCGCAACGGCGAGGTGGTGGGCGCCGTCCAGGTCGCTCCTGGCGACCGCATCATGATGGTCACCGACACCGGCCGCGCCATCCAGATCCCCGCCGACGGCATCTCCCTGATCGGCCGCAACACCCAAGGCGTGCGCCTGATGAAGGTGGACGAGGGCGAGCGGGTGGTCTCGGTGGCCCGCCTGGCTGAGGTGGACGACGAGGCCGAGGACGCCGAAATCATCTCGGGCGAGCACGAACTGGTCGGCGCTCTCGACGACACCGACGAGTCCGTGGGCGTCACCATCGACCAGATCGTCGAAGTCGCCGAGCAGGCCGCCGAAGAAGAGTAGCCGCGCTATCCTGCGCGGCTACGGGCACCGTCATCCCGAGCGACAGCGAGCGGATTGACGGGCACGGTAGCTATCCCCCAGCCAGGGCGCGCATCGCGGGCTCGTCCAGCTCAACCAGGGCCGAGTCGATGAACTCCTGCAGGTCATGGCCGCGCTCGGCGTAGCGGGTCGCCTGCAGCGCCATGTCCAGCTTGTCGCAGGCCCGCACGAAGCGCGCCTCGAGGCTGCGGCGCTGCTCGCACTCGGCCCACAGACCGTTGAGCTGGGAGGCACGCGGGAGCCCCACCAGCATCCCTTGCAGCGCACGCCGCTCGGCGGTGGACTTCCGTTCCGGCGAGATCCCGCAGTGGGGTGTGATGTCACCGGTCCGCACCTCGGCCAGATCGTGCAGCACCGCCATGGCCAGCGCCCGCTCGAGATCCAGGTGAGGCGGGCAGAGCACCAGCACCAGCCAGGCCACCCCCCAGCTGTGGGCCGCGACAGACTCGGGGGCCTCGACCCCCGCGCGAACCCAGCCGGTGCGCTCGAGCTCCTTGAGGCGCAGGGTCTCCAGCAGGATCTGCCGCAGGCGGTGGTGCTCGTCCATGACCGTCGCTCCTGGACCCATCGGGAGGATAGGGGCGTTCGTATGCCTATCCCTCCCCTCGGCCTGGTGCTCGACCTCGACGGCACCCTCGTGGACAGCCTCCCCGACATCCAGATCAGCCTGTGCCACGCCCTGGCGCAGCTTGGTCGCAGGGGCGTAGACCTCCACGAGGCCCGGTCCATGCTGGGCGATGGCGCCGAGGTGCTCGCGGCCCGGGCCCTCGCCCTCACCGGCGGCCCCTTCCCAGGGCACACTCCGCAGCGCCTGCTGGCCATCTTCCTGGACCACTACGAGCGACACAGCGCGGACACCACCCGCTGCTTCGAGGGGGTCGAGCAGACCCTGGAAGTGCTGGCCGGCCAGGGACACCGCCTGGGCATCTGCACCAACAAGCCCCACCAAGCCACGGTGGATCTGCTGCGGGTCTTGGGCCTGACCCCACGCCTGCATGCCGTCCTGGGCGGCGACCTGCTGCCCGTCCGCAAGCCCGATCCCGAGCACCTGTGGGCCACAGTCAGGGCCATGGGGGCCCGGGGCCTCCCCGCCGTGATGGTGGGGGACAGCGAGCCCGACGCAGCGGTGGCCGAGCGGGCCGGGGTTCCCTTCGTGCTGGCCGCCTACGGCTACGCCCGCGCCCCCCTGGACCAGCTCCGGGCCGACGCCGTCATCCAGCGCTTCGACCAGCTACCCGACGCCCTGGAGCGCCTGCTGGGCTGATCAGCGGGCTCCCACCCCGGGGGCATGATCCTGACGCTCGTCCAGCAGCCGACGCACGGCCTGGCCGCAGTTGCTGCCCACCTGATCTTCGCGGGGATCGCCGATGGACACCACCACGTCGAAGCCGAGGGCATGCAGCTGGGTCACCGCTGCCTGCATCACCGCGGGGGACGCCGCGGAGAGCACCGTGTCCAGGCCGCGCTCGCTGCCCTGCTGGGTGGGGTTGAGGGGGGTGAGCTTGACCGCGAAGCAGGCCGGATCGAAGTGATCGCCCACCACCCTGGGGTCGAAGGGCACGCCGGCGGCCAGGGCGAAGTTCAGCACGACCTTGCGGTCGCCGGCCTCGAAGAAGCGCTCGCCGTACGCCGCGACCCAGGGCATGGGCTGGTGGGGGTAGGGCGTCAGGGTGCGCCGGTGATCGGGGCAGGTGGTGTTCAGGGAGAACTGCAGCTGGAAGCGGCCGTGGTAGTGCCGGCGCTTGACGGCCAGCAGGCCCTCGAACCATGCCTCGGCTCCCTGCGGCGCCACCGTGGGCACGCAGCCCCAGAGATCCCGGCTGGGGATTCGGGAGGGGAGCTGCTCGAGCACCTCGAGCACCTCCGGGTTGAGGGCCGGCTCGCCCATGCGGGCGAAGTGGACCTTGAGCTTGCGGCACTGCAGCCGCAGCTCGGGGGGGTGACGCTCGAGCACCCGTTCGATCTGCTCCAGCATCACATCGGCCGACACATCGCCGCGGTACCTGAACCCGGCATCGCAGAACGGGCAGCCCACGGGACAGCCGTACTGGGTGGAGACGTTGACGATCCACTTGGCGGCGCGGGGGTGCTCGGGGTCCAGCCCGTCGACGAACTCCAACACCCGATCATCCCGGCCGTCGATGCGACCGACCATGACGTGAGCCACATCGGGCAAGCCCTGGCTGCTGACGACTTCGATCCTGCGTGCGCTCATGTGCTTCCCGGCGAGGGGTCCGAAGGCCGTGCCCGGTAACGCTCCAGGTGAGCCTCGGCGAGCTTGGCGCAGCGCAGCCCGTCCCCCGCGGCCACCGCCGCGTAGCGACACTCACCGCGCACGAGATCGCCAGCCATGAACAGCCCGGGGTAGTGACTCTCCACCTGGCGCGGGCCCCTGGCATGGCTGCTGGCCAGGCCATGCCACAGGCACATCGCGGGTTCCCGCCCGTGGCACGCCAACAACCAGTCCGCCACCAGCTCGCTGGGTTCACCACCGGGACCCTCGAGGCCTACCGCCAGCCCCGCACCGTGGGGCCCGAGCCGCCGCAGCTGGCAGCCAGCCCGCAGCCCCACTCCAGCCTGCCGCGCCCGCTCCACCAGCAGCGCCAGGGCCCTGGGGCGATCACCGCGCATGATCAAGACCACCTGCGCACCCCGCGCCACACACTGCAGCGCGCTGTCGAAGGCCGCATCCCCTCCGCCGGAGACGATGGTGCGGGCGCCGGAGAGATCGAGGGGAAGATCCGCCGTCTCATGGACCACGCGCCGCGCGTCCACGCCAGCCGCGAGCTCGACGTCGGCGAGCGGGCGCGGCAGCGTGCCCGTGGCCAGGATCACCGCCGGCGCCTGCCAAGAGGCACCCTGCACCTGGAGCCGGTAGCCGGCCCTCGTCCAGCTCAGCCCGTCCACACCCGCCTGCTCGATGCACACGCCCAGGCCCCGGGCCTGGCCAACCATGCGGGCGGCGAGATCGGCGGCCAGCAGGCCTCCGGGAAAGCCGGGGTAGCACTCCACCAGGCCCGCCGACAGGAGCAAGCCGCCGAGCCGCAGCCCGAAGACCGCGTGAGGGATGCGCGCCCTGGCCAGGTGGATGCCAGCCGCCAGCCCCGCGGGACCGGCACCCACCACCAGCACATCGCGCTGCACAGGATCAGACTGCGCGCAGACCATGGGTCACCTCTCGGGTGGTGGCCACGAAGCCGAAGCCGTTGGCCACGCAGCGCAGGGCGGCCAGGTGAAGCTCGGCGCTGCGGGTGGCGCAGGCGTCGGCCACGAGCACAGGGACCCTGTCCCGGGACGCCGCCTCGACCGCGGTGGCCAGCGCGCAGCGGTGAGTAGTGACCCCCGCGATCACCAGCGTCCCCCCCGGCGGAACCCTCGCCGCCAGGCCTTCGCACAGCCAGGGGGAGTAGCGCTGCTTGTGGACGACGGGTTCCTCCCCCAGGGGCTGCCAGCGGGGATCCAGTGCGGCCAGCGGGTCTTCGGAGCGCAGGGGCCGCCCACCGAACAGGGCGATCACCCCGGTGTCGTCGCCCAGGGGGTTGACGTGCCGAGTGAACATGACCGGCCTGCCCGCGGCGCGAAAGGCGGCCAGCAAGGCCTGGCAGCGGGGCGCCACGGCAGCCCAGCCAGGGAGATAGGCCGGCGAGGATGGATCCACGAACAGGCGCTGGAGATCCAGGAGTACCAGGCTGGCCCCCGAGAGATCAGGAAGCGCCTGCCTCCCCGGGCTGCCCGCCAGGGCCTCGAGCCACACATCGAGCTGCTCGGAGAGGGAGCCCGTGGGGAGAAAGGTGGAGCACATCACCGGCGTAGCCCGAACCTGCGTCGTCACCGGACCGTCACTGGCCGCGGCGAGCAGAAAAGATATCATTGTGAACGCTGGCGGGAGGCGGCCTTCACGGGCGGCACTCAGGCCGCCCCGCCGCCTCCACCACCCCCGCCCCAGCAGAACCCACTCCGCATGGCGTCTTCGACCCCGCCCCTCGTGCACACCCTGCCAGACGCGCGCTGGTCGTGCCGTTCCTGCGGCCACTGCTGCCGCGACTTCGATCTGGGCCCCGTCGAGCCGCCCACCTTCGCCGCCCTCGTGGCCGCCGACCCCCCTTCGTTCTGGCCCCCCGCTGCCGCCCAGCCCTGGTATGAGCTCCGCCAGGGGCCCGACGGCAGCAGCGACGCCTGGCTGGCCCACCGCCAGGGCTCCTGCATCTTCCTGGACGACCAGCGCCGCTGCGCCATCCACGCCCACCTGGGGCCCGCGGCCAAGCCCGCGTTCTGCCGGGAGTTCCCCTTCCACCTGGTCCACCAGCGCAGCGGCTACGCCGCGATCGTGCGCCCCACCTGCGCCGGGCTGCACCTGAGCTGTCAGGATGGAGAGCCCCTCGACGCCCAGGTCCAGGAGCTGCCCGAGTTGCCCAGGGCCTACCCGGTGGCCCGCTTCGAGCCTGATAGCGTCGAGATCCTGCCCGGCGTCGGCCTGGACGCCTCGGGCTGGCATGCCTCCGAGCCCGCCATCCTCCGCCTGCTGCTTGCGCCCTTGGAGGACCCTAGGCTCACGGTAGCCCAGCTGCGCCAAGCCCTGGCTCGGGCCACCGGGCGCGCCCTGCCCCCCCCCGACGCCCAGCGCTACCACCACGCCGTGCTCGAGACCCTCCAGCTGCTGGCCTCCGCCCTGCGGCCCCTCGCAACACAGACCGACAGTCCGCGCGCCGCCCTGCCGGCCCTCGCCGTCACCTGGATCGAGCGGGCCATCGAGACCCCTCCTCAAGGCCTGCTCCCCATGGGCGCCGATGCCTGCGGCTACCTCAACGGTATCCTTCGATCCCTGGTCTTCGGCAGGCTCTTCCACCGCCAGGGCGGGCTGCCGCGATCCATGGGCCAGCTGCTGGTGGACCTTCACATGGCCCGCAGCGTGGCCCTCGATCTTTCCCCCGACGCCGGCCCCGAGCCCGCAGCCCTGGCCAGCGTCCTGGCGCCCTGGTGGGGCCTGGCCGCCCACGGCGCGCTGGTCCAGGCCACGCGCCAGGCCGGCCCCAAGCTCGACAGCGTGTTCCTGAACGCCTAGCTTCACGCACACCTCTCCCGCACCCACCGGAAACGACCATGCCCGACACCAATGCGCTCGCCATCATCCTGGGAGGCGGCCGCGGCACGCGGCTCTTCCCCCTCACCAAGCTGCGCGCCAAGCCCGCTGTGCCCCTGGCGGGCCGCTACCGGCTCATCGACATCCCCATCTCCAACTGCATCAACTCGGGGATCAACAGGGTGTTCGTGCTCACCCAGTTCCTGTCCACCTCGCTGGCCAGGCACGTCCACGACACCTACAAGTTCGACATCTTCTCCAAGGGCTTCGTGGAGCTGCTGCCCGCCGAGCAGACCCTGAGCAGCGAGGACTGGTACCAGGGCACCGCCGACGCCGTGCGCCGCCAGATCCACCGCATCCACTCCCGCGAGCCCGATCACGTCATCATCCTGGCGGGCGACCACCTGTACCGCACCGACTACCGGGAGTTCTTCGAGGTCCACGTCCAGACCGGCTCCGACGTCACCATCGGCGTCCTGCCCATCGGCCGCGACGACGCCTCCCGCTTCGGCGTGCTGCAGACCGACGCTGAGGACCACATCGTCCGGTTCGCCGAGAAGCCCCGCGATCCCACCGTGCTGGACTCCCTCGAGTCCGATCCGGGCCACGCCAAGCCCTTCCTTGGCTCCATGGGCATCTACATCTTCCGCCGCCAGGCCCTCGAGGAGCTGCTGGACACCGTCAACGGCGACGACTTCGGCAAGCACATCATCCCCGCCGCCATCGAAAGCATGCACGTCCACGCCTGGCGCTTTGGCGGCTACTGGGAAGACATCGGGACCATCGCCAGCTTCTACGAGGCCAACCTGCGCCTCACCCGCCGGGACCGGCCCTTCGGCTTCCACGACCGCCGCTTCCCCATCTACACCCGGCCCCGCTTCCTGCCCGGGTCCCAGATCGACGGCAGCCAGATCGACAACGCGCTGGTCGGCGACGGCTGCCGCCTGAACCAGACCCGGCTGACGGACTGCGTCATGGGGCAGCGCAGCATCGTGCGCCCGGGCAGCGTCCTCGAAGGCGTGGTGATGCTGGGAGCGGACTTCTACGAGCACAGCGAAGAGATGGACGAGAACCTCGCGCTGCGTCGCCCCCACGTGGGCATCGGCAACGACTGTCACATCCAGCGCGCCATCATCGACAAGAACGCGCGCATCGGCAGCAGGGTCCACATCCGCTCTCACCGGGGCCTGCCCGACAGCGATGATCCCGCAGGCCGCTGGTATGTCCGGGACGGCATCGTGGTGATCCCCAAGAACGCGGTCATCGACGAAGCCACCGTGATTGGGCCATAGGCGAGCCTGCGGTTAGGGGGCTCGCCCCCGGGTCTGGAGTCCAGATCGATGGAACCTGCGCCCACTCTGCTGCGCGTCCTGAACAGAGTCCCCATCGTCCAGACGCTCCGCAGCTACCGACGAGAATACCTGCGCGGTGACCTCACCGCCGCCCTCACGGTGGCGATGTTCGCCATCCCCCAGTCCATGGCCTACGCCCTGGTGGCGGGCGTACCCCCGGTCCACGGGCTCTACGCCGCCATCGTAGCCAGCATCCTCGGGGCCGCCTTCGGCTCCTCGAACTTCCTGATCGACGGGCCCACCAACGCCATCTCGGTCATGCTGGCCGCCAACCTGGGCCTGCTGGCCGGGGGCAACGATCCCGTCGCGGTCATGCTGGCCATCACGGTGCTCACCGGCGCCATCCAGATCGCCGTGGGCGCCCTGCGCCTGGGGTCCATCACCCGCTTCGTCTCCATGCCGGTGCTGCACGGCTTCACCGCCGGCGCGGGCGTCTACATCGTGGCGGGCCAGCTGCCTTCCATGTTCGGCTTCGCCACCAAGCCGCCCCCCATCACCCTGGGGGGCGTCGAGCTGCAGGCCACCTGCCTGACCAAGATCCTGGGCACAGTGCTCCACCTGAACGAGACCAACCTGGTGGCCCTGGCCCTGGCCCTGGGCACCTTCGCTATCATCCGCAGCATCCGCTGGTACGAGAAGCGCTCAGGCAAGCGCCTGCCCGCCACCCTGATCGGCATCGCCGCCGCCACCATCGCCTGCGAGCTGCTGGGCCTGTCCAGCCCCGAGCTGGGCGCCGCCAAGGTGCGCATCGTCCAGGACATCCAGGAGATCACCCGCACCCTGCCCAGCCTGCAGATGCCAGACTTCATGTCCGTCGCCCCCCAGGGCCTGCTGGGCCCGGCCACCGCCATCGCCGTGCTGGGCAGCATCGAGGCCATCGCCATCGCGCGCACCCTCGCCGACCGCTCGGGCCAGGACTTCGACCCCAACCAGCAGCTGATCGGTGAGGGCGTCGCCAACGTGGGCACCGGCCTGTTCGGCGGCATCACCTCCTCGGGCTCCTTCACCCGCTCGGCGGTCAACTACGAAGCGGGCGCGACCACACGCCTGGCGGGGGTGCTCTGCGGCCTGCTGGTCCTGGTGCTGCTGCTGGCCTTCGCCCCCCTGGCCAACCGCATCCCCATCGCCGCGCTGGCAGGCAGCCTGCTGCACGTGGCGCTGATCCTGGTGGATCCTCGCAAGATCAAGACCAGCATGACCACCACCCGCGCCGACCGCTGGGGCCTGCTGATCACCTTCGCCCTGGTGCTGGTGCTGTCCCACCTCGAGCAGGCCCTGCTGGTGGGCATCGCCGTGTCGCTGGCCATCGTCACCCGCCGCGCCGAGCGCTTCAACCTGCACCGCCTCGAGCTGGGCGACGACGGCGAGCTGCACGAGAGCGACTACAGCGGCCCGCGCGAGGGCGACCGGATCGTCGCCCTGGACGTCCACGGCGAGCTGTTCTTCTCCACCGTCGACGCCTTCGAGCACGAGCTGAGGCCCCTCACCACCGGCGGCACGCAGATCCTGATCCTGCGGCTCCGCAACGCGCGCAACGTGGACTCCACCGTCTGCGAGGGCATCGTGCGCCTGGCCGACGCCATGAAGGCCTCGGGTGGCTGCATCATCTTCGCGGGGGTGACCGAGGGAACCGAAGGCACCCTCAGGCGGGCCGGCGTGATCGGTCGCCTGGGCGAGCAGTGCCTCTTCCCCACCGAAGGCCGCGTCTACCGTTCCACGCGCCACGCCCTCGAGTGGGCACACCAGCAGGTGGAGAAATAGCCTCCGGAACCGGCGGTTCGGGAAGCTGTCGAGGGATTCGAGGGTCGGCCACCTGGCAGCCCGTGTGTAAGTTCCAGGGCCCGGGGTGCATTAGACTCCCCCCAGGCGACGTACCCCCCACGCCGGACGGAGCTGCGCGAGGCCGCGCAGCCACCCACCGTCCATCCTCCAGGAGGCACCATGAAGGAAGTCGAAGATCACGAGCGCGGTCGCAAGCTGCTCTCCGCCGTCGAGCGCATCATCGACGACACCGAGAACATCATCGCGCTGGTGGACCGCCACGCCGAGCACCTGCGCAGCGCGCAGCCAGGTATCGACGAGGACGACCTGCGTGGCTTGATCGCCGACAAGCTGGTGTCCCACTACTCCACCGCCTCCGCCATCAGCGGCGGGGCCACCGCCCTGCCCGCCCTGTTCCCCGGCGCCGGCTCCCTCATCGCGCTCACCGGCGGCACCCTGCTGGATGTGGCCTTCGTGCTCAAGTACGAGGTCGAGATGGCCCTGGCTCTGTGCTGGACCTTCGGCTTCGACATCCGGCTCGACCGGGAGCGGGAGCTGGCCTTCCTGCTGGCCTCGGTCCTCACCCACGACGAGTCCACGGGCGAGAGCTTCATCAACGACGTGGCCCGGGCCGAAGCCGAGGCCCTGTGGAACTACGGCCCCCGCCAGGTTCCCAAGCTCCTGGCCCAGGTCTTCGCCCGCATCGCCGTGCGCCAGGCCGCCAAGGGCTTTGCCCGCGTGCTGCCCTTCGTGGGCATCGTCGTGGGTGCCGGCATGAACAAGGCCCTGACCTCCAAGACGGGAAACAAGATGATCGTCGAGCTCGGCCGCCGCCGCGACGAGGGTGAACACCAGGCCCCCGCCGAGGACGTGGTCCACGCCACCCACGCGGATCCGGACGAGCCCGTACAGGCCGACGACGAGGACGAGGTTGTCCAGAGCGTGGTCGTCCCCGACGAGGTTCCCGTCCCGGAGCCTGCGGTCGAACAGCCCGTCATCGAGGAGCCTCCAGCGAGCGACACGGACCACCGCGCCGAGCTCCAGGCCATGACCTACAACCAGATCCGCGCCCTGGCCAAGGGCATGGGCCTGACCGCCCGCGGCAAGAAGGATGCGCTCATCGAGTCCATCCTGGCCGCCGAGGAGTAGCCATGAACGACCATCATCGCGAGCTGGCCACCATCCTGTGGCCCGACCCGGACAAGCAGCCCACCAAGGTGGTCCGCTGCCGGCACTGCGCCACCCGGAACCGGGTGGACATCCCCACCGCGGTCTTCGACCCCGACAGCTGCCGCTGTGGGAGCTGCAGCGGCAAGCTCTTCATCGGCCCCGATGAGCCCCTCACCGACATCGCCTCCAGCGCCTACGAGCACAGCCTGGACCGCAAGTACCTGCAGGCCCTCAAGGCCGTGCCGGGCTTCCCCCAGGCCACGCGCTGGTTCGTCGCCAACCTGCCCGAGCGCCTCTTCCACATGCAGGCGCTCTCGGCCACCATCCGCTGCGACGACACGCAGTTCCCCGAGCTGACCGCCCTGATGGACAAGGCCCGACAGCGGCTGGACATCCCCTATCGGCCCGCCCTGTACCTGGACGAGTCGCCCTACATGAACGCCATGACCCTGGGCGCCGAGAACCCGCTCATCTCGGTCTACTCGGCCCTGCTGGACCAGATGGACGACGAGGAGCTGGTGGCCATCATGGCCCACGAGCTCGGCCACCTGCATGCCGACCACGTCATCTACAAGCTGATGGCCAACCTGCTGCTCGTCCTGGGCCGGATGAGCAGCAACATCATCAACCTGCTGTCCTTCCCCATCCAGCTGGCCCTGCTCAAGTGGTCGCGCTGCGCCGAGCTCACCGCCGACCGGGCGGGGCTGCTGGGCTGCCGCGATCTCGGGGTGGCGCTCAACGTGCAGCTCAAGTTCGCTGGCGGCGCGCGCCCTGGCATCCTGCGCCGCGGAAAGCTGAGCATCGGCCCCTTCATCCAGCAGGCCCGCGAGCTCGAGCGCAAGGAGATGAGCTCCTGGCTGGACAACAGCCTGGCTCTGTTCATCACCATGGACCGCACGCACCCCTTCTCGGTCTGGCGCGTCATGCACCTGCTGCAGTGGGTGGAGAACGGCAACTACCTGGACATCATGTCCGGCGAGTACGCCCGCGTGAAGCGCGGTGCCCCCGAAGGCGAGGCCCAGGCCGTCGAGGTCGAAGCCTAGCATCGGGTCTGGCCGCCTCAAAAGCGGCCGACACCCGGCCAGCGCCGGCGGAGTCGGCTAGGAGATCGGGTCTGCTCGGAGGTGAGCATGCCCGATCTCGGTCCCCCGTCTGTCGACATCGACGCCTGCACAGGCTGTGGCGTGTGCGTCACCGCCTGCGCCAGCATGGTGCTCGCGCTGAGCCCCGCGGCCCATGGCGCCAAGAAGGGCCGCGTGCGACTGGAACGTCCCGACTGGTGCAACGCCTGCGGCCACTGCGAGGCCGTCTGCGCCTTCGACGCCATCCGCGCTCCCCTCCCCGTACCCGCGGGCACACCGGTTCCGCCCAAGGGCTCCTCAGTGGACCCCGCCAGCCTGGGCATGCTGCTGCGTGAGCGCCGCTCGGTGCGAGCCTACAGGTCCGCCCCAGTCCCCCGGGAGCTGATCGAGCGCGTGGTGGACGTGGCCCGCCACACCCCCACCGGCACCAACAGCCAGAACGTCCACTGGCTGGTGCTGGGGGAGCGCGAGCAGGTCCGCGAGCTGCAGCAACGCTGCGTGCGCTTCTACGAGCGCCTGTTCAAGCTCGTGGACAACCCCGTCGGGCGGCTGGGCGTGCGCATGATGGCGGGCCCCCAGCAGCGGGCCCAGCTCGAGGAGTACCTGCCCGTGGTGCAAGAGGCCAACCGCCGCATGGCCCAGGGCGACGACCGGCTGCTCTACGACGCGCCCGCGGTGGTGCTGGTGCACGCCGAGGCCTGGGACTCCTGCTCCGCCTTCAACTGCGACACCGCCTTGTTCAGTGCCTCGCTGATGGCCCACAGCTTGGGCCTGGGGTGCTGCTTCAACGGCTTCGTCCAGCAAGCCGTCGAGAACAGCCGCCCCCTCAAGCGCTGGCTGGGGATCCCCCGCGACCACCGCTGCTTCATGGCCATGGGTGTCGGCTGGCCCGCCACGCGCTACCGCAAGCTCTGCGAGCGCCAGCCCGCCCCCCTGCGCTGGCTGGACTGACCATGCACACCCGCGAGCTCATCGAGCACCTGCTGGCCACCCTGGACGACGCGCGCCTCAGCCGCAGCGAGCGCCGAGGCCTGCAGGCCACCCTCGACGAGCGCCCCCTGGCCCAGGGTGAGCAGCGGGTCGTGCGAGCAGCCCTCTTCGACGCCGTCGCCCAGGCCATGCACGACCCGCGCGACCGGCAGGCGCTGCGCTGGCTCGAGGAGGTCCTGGCGGTGCTGAGCGCCGAGCCCGAGGCGGCCGAGGCCCAGCCCTCCAGCCGCGCATGGTTCGGCCCCGAGGCGCCCCTGGCGCAGCTGGTCGTCTCCCAGCTCCAGGGCGCCCAGCGGAGCATCGACGCGGCCATGTTCACCGTCACCGACGACCGCATCGCCGCGGCCCTGCTGGCCGCCCACGCGCGAGGCGTGCGGGTGCGCATCATCACCGACGACGACAAGGCGGGGGACCCTGGCTCGGACGTCTGGCGCCTGCAGCGCGCGGGCGTCCAGGTCTGCACCGACAACTCCCCCGCGTGGATGCACCACAAGTTCGCGGTCCTCGACGGCGCCACCCTGCTCAACGGGTCCTACAACTGGACCCGAGCCGGCGCGACCGAGAACCGGGAGAACTTCCTGGCCACCTCCGAGACCGTCCTGGTCCGCGCCTACCTCGAGCACTTCGAGCGGCTGTGGGCCGAGCTCGCCCCCTCCGCTTGACCCCCATCACCAGGAGCCCCATGCTCTCCATCCTGCGCATCGGCCTGGCCCAGACGGCCTGCCCGGATCAGGATCGTGACCCTGCCGAGGTGGTGGAGCAGTCCCTGGCCTCCCAGCTCGACCTCATCGAGCAGGCCGTGCGCGTAGGCGTCCAGCTGCTCTGCTTCCCCGAGCTGTGCTGCCTGCCCTGGTTCCTGGGGGGGCCCGACCCCCGCTGGCTCCAGCAGGCATGGCCCGTGGATCACCCGGCGCTGAAGCGGGTGCAGCGCACCGCTGGCATCCACCGCTGCGTGGTGATCTTCCCCTTCCTCGAGCGCAGCGCCTCCGGCGCGCTGCACTCCAGCGCCGCAGTGATCGACTCCGACGGCAGCCTGCTCGGGCTGGTCCGACGGCAGCACGTCCTGCCTGCAGAGGGCGATCACATCGTCCAGGGCGAGGGCGTCATGCCCGTGTTCGGTACCACGGCGGGGCGCATCGGGGTGGCCCTTGGCCATGATCTGCACCTGCCTGAGGTGGCCCGCTGCCTGGGGCTGCAGGGGGCCGAGCTGATCCTGTTCCCCACGGCCAGCAGCACCGACACGCCGCGCATCCTGTGGGAAGCGGAGCCCCTGGTGGTCGCCGCCCAGAACGGCTGCTGGGTCGGCGCCTGCAACCGAGTTGGCACTGAGACCCTGCGCGGCCCAGGTGGGGCCCGCGTCACGACCTTCGGAGGCGGCAGCTACTTCGCCGACGCTCGAGGGCGCTTCCTGGCCCGAGCCTCCAGGGACCAGCCGGCCACCATCCGCGCCGACTTGCCCCACAGCCGCCTGCAAGGAGAGCGGGATCGTGATCCTCCACATGCCCTCCGCAGACCTGGAATCTACCGCAGCTTGGTGGTCTGATGCGTGACTTTCTCGACGATGTTCAGCAGAATGGACAGCCTGTTCTGGTAAAAGTCCTAAAGTCCCACGGGCTTGGTAACGATTACCTGATCATCGAGAACGTTCCGTTTCCTCCCACTCCTAAACAGGTGGTGCTCCTGTGTGATCGGAATCACGGGGTGGGAGGAGACGGACTTTTGCTTCAGATGCCCGCGGTCGGGGCGGACTTCGGGCTGCGCATCTACAACCCCGACGGCTCGGTGGCCGAGATCTCCGGCAACGGCCTGCGCATCTTCGCCCACTGGCTGCACCACCGGCGTGGCGCACCGGCCCGCTTCACCGTCTCCACTGCGGGGCGCGTGGTGACCTGCCAGGTCGCGGACGACATGGTCACGGTCGACATGGGGGCCGCCACCTTCATCCCCGCCCAGGTGCCCGTCGCCGCCAGCCAGCCCTTCATCGAGGCGCCGCTGCCTGTGGAGATCACCGGCCCTGGCGGCCCGGTGCTGCGCGCCACGGCCGTGGGCCTGGGCAATCCCCACTGCGTCGTGTTCGTCGACGGCCACCCCGACGAGCTTCCCTGGCGCAGCTGGGGCGCCCGCCTCGAGGTCCACCCCCTCTTCCCCAACCGCACCAACGTTCAGTTCGCCCAGGTGCTGGCACCGGACCACATCCGCATCCGCATCCACGAACGTGGCGCTGGCCCCACCCTGGCCTCCGGCTCCAGCGCCTGCGGCGTGGCGGCGGCGGCCCTGCGAACCGGGCGAGGCGCCGCCAGCGTGCAGATCGAGGCGCCGGGGGGCAGCCTCCGGGTGCGCATCGACCCCGACTGGCAGATCCAGCTCCAAGGCCCGGTCGAGGTGGTGGGCAGCTTCGAGCCCTCCCCCGCTTTTCAGCGGCGCTGGCGACTGGCGGCCGGCACCTGAGCGGGGCGGGACTACAGAAGCCCCAGCTGCCGACAGGCCCCGCCCGGCGGCCATGTTCCCCAGAGGATATGCTGCCCTGGGTCGGCCTTCGGCTGCCCAGGGCGGTGTCGTTTCGGGCCGATGAGTTCGACGGGGCCGCGGCTCCGAGCCACCCCGAGCCACCCAGTCTGGAGTCCCCATGCGCCTGTTGCTGGTCCGCCCCCCGGCGCGCAACACCATCGAGACCGAAGTCCCCAAGGCGGTCGAGGCCGAGAACACCTCGTACCCGCCCCTGGCGCTGCTGGCGCTGGCCACATGGCTGCGGGCCCACACCACCCACCATGTCTCCATCCTGGACGCCCAGCTCGACGAGCTCGATCCCGCCGAGATCACTCGGCGCATCCAGGACTACGGCGCCGATGTGGTGGGCATCACCACCTTCACCGTGCAGCTGGTGGACGTGATGCAGACCGTCCGCGCCGCCCGCGCCGCCTCCTGCACCAAGCACGTCGTGCTCGGCGGCCCCCACTGCAACGACTTCCCGGCCCTGGCCAGCGGCCTGTCCGGCGTCAGCGCGGTGGTGCGCGGCGAAGGCCAGCGGCCTCTGGCCGCACTGCTCGACGCCTGGGAAGCCGGCCAGGAACCCCTGGACATCCCCGGCGTGATCACGGGCCCCGACCAGCCCATGCCCGAGCACGCGGTCCTGTCCAACGACCTGGATGACTACCCCATCCCGGACCGCACCCTGGTGGACTACCGCCGCTACACTGGCCTGCTGGGCACGGGTGGCCTGTTCACCACCGTGGTCACCAGCCGAGGCTGCCCCCACCAGTGCACCTTCTGCAATACCCCCCGGCTCAAGTTCCACAGCGCCTCTCCCGCTCACATCTGCGACGAGCTCGAGGCCTGCATCGCCCTGGACATCCGCGACATCTACTTCGTGGACGACACCTTCAACGTCACCAACAAGCGCGTGCACGCCCTGTGTGACGAGATCCTGCGGCGCGGACTGCAGCTGACCTGGACCGTGCGCATGCGCGTCAACGGCGTGGACCGCCCTCTCATCGAGAAGATGAAGGCCGCGGGCTGCACCCGAATCCAGTTCGGCGTCGAGCAGGGCACCGACGCCGGCCTCGAGCGGCTCCGCAAGGGCGTCACCATCGACGAGATCGAGCGCGCCTTCGCCATGTGCCGCCAGCTCGGCGTGGGCACCGTGGCCTACTTCATGATCGGCACGCCCACCGAGAGCACCCGGCTGGATGTGCTGCGCACCATCCGCTACGCCATCCGCCTGCAGCCCGACTTCGTGATGTTCAACATCCTCACGCCCTTCCCGGGGACCAAGCTCTTCGACGAGGGCGTCGAAGAAGGCGTGCTGCAGCTCGAGCCATGGCTCGCCTTCATGGGCGATCCCCGCGCCGACTTCCGCGCCCAGGTCTGGGATCAACACTTCACACGCGATGAGCTGCGGGATCTGCTCGCCCTGGCCTACCGGTCATTCTACTGGCGACCCCGCTTCGTGATGGGGCAGCTGCGCCAGCTGCGCGACCCTCGCGACCTGCTCCGCAAGGCCAAGGCAGGCCTGCGCCTGCTCACCGATCGCTAGGAAACCCGCATGAAGCGCACCAAGGTTCTGCTCGTTGGAATGTACGGCATCGAGAACAGCGGGGTTCGCCACCTGGCGTCCATGCTGCGCGACCGGGGCGGCTACACCGCCGAGATCCTGTTCTTCGAGGACTGGCGCAACAACCAGGTCCAGTGGCCCACGGTCCACGAGTACGAGCTGCTCATCGATCACGTGCGCGAGCACGACTACCAGCTGGTGGGCCTGAGCTTCGGCTCCCCATACTGGCGCATCGCCATCGAGCTCACCCGGCGCCTCAAGGCCGCCCTGGGCGACCGCGTCACCGTGCTCTGGGGGGGCCTGCACACCACCCTGGTGCCCGACGACTGCATCGACCACGCCGATGCGCTGATCATCGGCGAGGGCGAGTACCCCCTGCTCGAGCTCGTCGACCGCATGGAGGCCGGCGAGCCCTGGCACGACGTCCAGAGCGTCTGGACCCGCGACGCCCAGGGAGAGCTGGTCAAGAACCCCATCCGACCGCTCATGACCGAGCTTGACGAGCTCCCCTTCCGCGTGCTGGGCGGTTCTGGAATCTGGCTGATCGATGGCGGCCGCAAGCGCGAGGGCGACCCTCTCCTCAAGCACCACGAGTTCCGCATCTTCGCCAGCCGCGGCTGCCCCTTCTCCTGCGCCTACTGCTACAACAGTTCCCTCAAGGCCATCTACCCCGATGGCGGAAACCTCCACCGCCGCCGATCGGTCGCCTCGGTGATGGAGGAGCTGCGCCTGGCGCGCACCAAGGTGCCCAACCTTCGCTGGGTCAAGTTCGACGATGACACCTTCGTCTTCCCCAAGCGGTGGATCAAGGAGTTCGCCGAGGCCTACGGCGCCGAGTTCTCGGACCTGCCCTTCGACTGCATGATCACCCCCGAGGTGGTGCGTCGCGACAACCTCGAGCTGTTGATCGGCGCGGGCCTGCGCGGAGTCCAGCTGGGCATCGAGGCCGGCAGCGACCGCGAGCAGCGCGAGGTCTACGAGCGCACCAGCACCGTGGAGCAGGTGCTGGCCTTCGACCGCATGAACGTCGATCTCGGCCTGGACGTCAAGTACGACGTCATCATCGACAACCCCCTGGCCATCAAGTCCGACAAGGAGGCCCTGTTCCACCTGCTGATGGACATGCAGGGCCCCTACAAGATCTACCTGTACAGCCTCACCCTGTTCCCCAGGTCCGGGGTCACCCAGAAGATCATCGACGCCGGGCTGGCCACCCCCTGGGACGTCGAGGGCTACGCCACCAAGAGCTTCCACCAGTTCCGCGTGAGCATCGACTGGCCCCGGTCCGACGAGGACACCTACTACCTGGCCCTGCTGATGCTGGTGAACAAGCAGTTCATCCCCAAGAGGCTGCTGTGGCACTTCCACGGGTCGGAGTTCTGGCGCAGCCATCCCCACACGCTGCTCGAGATCGCCGGGGCGGCCAACCTGATACGTATGACACGTATCGCAGCGGAGATGCTGTTTCGCGGGGAGCTGTCGCTCCAGAAGGTTCGCGAGTACTCCAACATCCGCAAGATGATCAATCAGTAGCGCGAAGAGACGACGGAGGACGCGGCCAGCGAGGACGATCCGTGGCAGGCGGCCCGCGGCGCGGAGCCTGCGCCATGACACATCTGGGCCGACACATGCGCCCCGAGGAAGCGTCGCTCTCTAGT
>ERZ890953.259-NODE-259-length-31452-cov-14.883365_pt1 | contig 31452 bp, 31 predicted proteins | sample MGYA00521264_ERZ890953 | MGnify/ENA primary metagenome ERZ890953 (study PRJEB32303, sample SAMEA104408629) | aquatic metagenome | biome: Brackish water; feature: Chemocline; material: water | place: Baltic Sea | collected 2014-10-26T21:54:00 | depth 200 m ...
AGCTCACTAACCACTGGGCTATAAGCCCTTTGAACTAAACCTTAAAGGAATATAAGTGGATGAAATAAATGGATGAAAATCAATTAGAACAAGAAATTCAAGATAAAAACTTGAACGCTCCAAGACTAACGCCAACGCTAATTGATGAAGCAATAGCTAGTGAGGCATACTATGTGTTCCCAGGAACTACATTAACAGTATGTATGCTTGTATTACAAAATGGATTTTCTGTTACAGGTGAGTCAGCAGCAGCTTCTTTAGCTAATTTTGATAAAGAGATTGGTCAGAAGATAGCACGGGGGAATGCTCGTGACAAGATCTGGGCTTTAGAAGGTTATCTTTTAAAAGAAAGCCTGTATTTAGCAACTAAATAGCAGCGATTTAATGATCCATCAAGGTTTAATTAGTTATAATACTCCTCTAAGTCCTTTAAAATGGCAGAGCCTTCAAGTTACTTTAAACGCAGTAACGAACTCTTGTTTAATCAAGAGGATTATCTAATGAAATTACACCATAATGTTACTAATAAGCGAACTATTAAAGCATTTCACAAGTTTGCTACAGAAGCTCCTATATTCCATGGAAATACATTCAACTACGACGAAGCTGTATTTAAAGGTATGAAAATACCAATCTGGATGACTTGTACTGTATGTGACACCAGGAAAGAAATAGTTCCAGATACTCATAGAAACAAGAGGTGTTCAGTATGTACTCATAGGCAAAACGCGGATGACCAGAGATATTCAATTGATGACTTCTTAGAGAAATCTAAAAGGATTCATGGAGATATATTTGGGTATGACAAGGCTGTTTATGAAGCAAACAATACACAGTTAATAGTCACTTGTCCAATTCATGGGGATTTCGAGATAACTCCTACAGGACATTGGAAGAGTAAGACCGGTTGCACTAAGTGTGGAGCAGAGCAATCTTGGGATTTCAGAGGTTTAACAACTCAAGCTGAATTTCTAACTGATGTAGTCACTGTACATGGAGATAAGTATAGTTACTCTAAACTAATTTTCGTAGGTTATCAGGATAAAATTGAAGTACTCTGCAAAGAGCATGGAAGTTTTTGGCAGATGCCTATGGATCATAAAATTGGTAGAGGATGTCCTGATTGTGGAAACATAACACAGGGATTATCTCAAAGAAGTTCAACCAAAGAGTTTATAGAACGTGCTGTGTCAATACATAATGGATACTACTCATATGAGAATGTTGAGTATATTACTAACGCAGACAAAGTAGATATTACTTGCCCTGTGCACGGTAGTTTTTGGCAAACCCCTTCTATTCATTGGAACGGAGCTGGATGTCCAGATTGTACAGGGTATGGATTTAGCCCAAGTGCTGAAACTAAACTGTACTACTTAAAGGTTACTAAATTTGGAGTTACAGCTTTCAAGATTGGGTTAACGATTAAAACTGTTAATGATAGATTTGGTCTAAAAGACATGAGTAATATAGAAGTCATAGATACCTTACTATTTAAACGAGGATCAGATGCTTATGCTGCAGAGCAAAGCATTCTAAAGAAATACAAGAAAAAACAGTATACAGGTGTTAAACTATTAAGTAGTGGAAACACAGAACTTTTTAGCATAGATGTGTTAAATTCAACATTAAGTAATTATAAATTAAAGGAATAGAACAATGGGTTCAATAGTAAATAACATGATGGCAGGAATGTCAGAAGAAGATAAAAACAAACTAGGTAAATCTGGAACTAAGATAAACTCTGACGGTCAACACTTAGTAAAAATCATTGAAGCATACGAAATTGGTGGAACTGAAATGCCACGTTTCTATATCAAAATGGAGGATAGTGAAGGAAAAACAATTGACCACACTTTATTCCTTAAACAGAAAGTTGGTAAAGACCAAGACGGCAATGTTAAAACTGGAGAGTACTTTGTAAATGGTGTGAAAACACAACTTGATACTGAAGGTATGGAATACGACAATGTTCGTGCACTTGGTCAAATCAAGAACTTATGGAAAATTGTTGGTAATGATCCAGCTACTTTCGGTGCTGGTGTTACACCTGGGACTATTAATTTTGCAAAAGCTGGTACTCAAGCAATTGAAAACTGGACTAACCTAATTGGTAAGTCATTAACAATTGTATCTTCATACTACATCTCACTTGATAAAGATGGTAAGAAAGCCTGGAGAAACCAAGCGATTAATATGGATTCATTATTCACTCAAACAGGTTTTTCACAAGCTGAAGTTGATGCTGGTAAAACTGAACCTGTTGCTATTATTACTGCAGAAGCTGCTGCTAAAGCCAATGCAGGAATTGAGTTTAAAAACAAGAATAACCGTATTTGTATGACTGAACTTAAGCTTGTTAACGGTGCTGGAACAGTTCCTACTAAAGAGGCTGTAACTGCTGAAGTTGACGGTGAGGATCCATTTTAATGGATACATTAGATAAGTACTTATTAGTACTTGAAGGTGCATTAGGAGCTATTACAGCTCACAAGATGCACTCTTCTAATGCTTCATCACGAGTTATTCGTGATCTTAGTAAAGACCTGGATAACTTATCAGTTAACCTACGCAAAGAACTTATTGAATTTGATAAGTCTTTAACAACGAAGGAATCTTAAATGGAAGCGTATCAAGAAAGAGTTATTGAAGAAGTTAATCAACTTCAACTGAAAATTAACAAACTAGCAGATTTTTTGAATTCTGATAAGTATGATTCCATAGACGATCCGGATGTACTCTTAGAAGAACAATTCACACATATGTCAGAGTATCGTAGAGTTCTAAATGAACGTATCAAAACATTCTCACATGACAACACTAAATAAACATAAATATATAACAAAAGGAATATCAATGGATATTATTTCAACACAAATTTCAATCAATTTAACAAAGACGCAAATGACAGCAATCCTAGCAGAAGCTATGGATGATTCAGTTGCTAACCAAGCTATTAAACGTATCTTGAACCCATTCATTTCTGAATCATTTCCTCAGTTCCCACAACATACAGTTGTACTACTTGGTGAAACTACTGAAGAAGGTACTGAATGTATTCTAAAGCAGCCTAGAGTTGTTGCACTTAGAGCAGAAAAACCTGCGCCTGAGAAGTCTATGGATGCTATGGAAGAACATGTAGAATCAGAACCTGATTCATTTGATGAACCAGAAACTACACAAGAAGAAATTTAACACTTAGTGTCCTTAATTGGGCACTATTCTATTTACCTACTGAGCCTCAAGAAACAACTTTATAACTTAACCTCTATAAATGTGTATCCATGTACTAATCCTTCTATGCTTGGGGTTCAGTAGGTAAATTAATTTGACAAGGAATTTTATATGACCTATAAAGAAATAAATGATGAAATACTACAGCAAATGATAAGCATTAAACGAGAAAATATTAGACCTACCCAAGTTATTATGGATCGACGTACTTGGCATACTATGTTGAGAGATCATGAGTCACAACGTACAATCGTACATCACTATCAACGCAAAGAAGATGGACCAGATATGATATACGGTCTTGTAATAGGAGTCACATCAAATGACTCATATTTTTTGGAGGTGAAATAATGGAACTATTACAAATATACGATAGAAACGGAGATGAGTTTTGTTTAGTAACAACAGACTTCACAGAAGAGGATTTCCACGCAGCATTATTATTAGATCCTGAAGATATACACGGGTTAGATGCTATGGATAAATTTAGTGAGTACGCAGATGATATTGGTAAAACATGCCAGAGATTTTATATAGATGGATCCGTACAACTTATGGAACTAGAGGAATAATTAATGGCATTTACATGGAGTGACCAACAACTATCAATATTCGAAGAACTAGCAAACCCAACATCTGATGTAGTCCTTATCAAGGCTGTAGCTGGAGCAACTAAGTCATCTAGTCTAGTTGAAGGAACCAAGCGTTACAAAGCAATTGAACCAGCAGCAAAAGTACAGTATGTTATTTTTGGTAATACACCGGCAGCTGAAGCAAGAGCTGAATTTGGACAATTAGCACAAGTATCTACTTTACACGCATTAGCACATCACTATACGGTACAGCCTTACGGTTTAGGCACTGTTAAACCATTTGTAACTTGGAGAGATATCCCTAAATCTATTCGTAGACCATTCGGTATTGACTATGATTTAACACAGCAAGTAGAAGCTTACTGTTCAAGTGGATATACTAATCTACAAGATTATTTACAAGAGCAATATGAGATTAATGACAACTGGGATTATCGTTTAGATAAACCTATCAAAGATGTTCTCAACGCAATGTCTCGGGGTGATATGCCTGTAACTCATTCATTTTACCTCAAACTATTTCATATAATGGTTATGAAAGGCAAGATTAAACTACCACCTGTGGATCGCTTACTTGTGGATGAAGCGCAGGATTTGAATAGAATCACACTTGATGTTATTAACAATATACCAGCTAAACAAAAAGTATTAGTTGGAGATTCATCTCAACGCATATTCTACTTCTTAAATCTTATTGATGGATTTAAAGAATTTACTGGAGCAAAAGAATTAGCATTAACTAAATCATTTCGTGTGGATCAGAAATATGCACCAGCTATTCAAAAATTCTTACGCAAGTATCTTGATGAAAGTGCTCTATTTGATGGTATGAAATATCCAGAGAATCCTACTATTAAAACTAAAGCATATTTAACACGTAATAATAACTCACTCATTGCCAAGATGATAGGACTTAATGAAGCAGGTATACCTTATCATTTGGCTAGTAAGGCTAAAGTAAAACAAATGTTTGCACTACCATTATTTCTAATCTACGCTGCTCCAGGCAGAGTTGAGAAGAATAGTGACCTTAAACACTTCCAACAAGATATGGATAAGTATGGTATGTTACCAGTATCTGTTCGCGCTAGTACAACTAAGTACGCATATCTACTACAAGTAAATAACAATGAACCAAAGCTAAAGTCTGCTATTGCTATGATTGCTAAATTTGGTTCTGACGCTATTATAGAAGCAAGTAAACAAGCGGTAATCCATCAAAAGACACCTTGTGACTTATCTTTAATGACAGTATTTATGTCTAAGGGTGCTACGTTTGACCAAGTAACTTTGGATGGAGATTTACTAGAGATTTACAAGAAGTATGGAATGAAGCGTATCAAATCACTTAATGAAGAAGAACGTGCAGAGATGGCAGTTTTATTAGTGGCAGTAACAAGGCACCGGCATGAGTTACTTAATGCCACATTTTTAGGAGCAGTAATATGACAACAAGAACAATAAAAACATTAGTAGCTGAATTCAGTAATGGTAAACCAGGATTTGTATTAGACTTTAATAAGTCAACTTTGGCAGACTTTATATTTGAGTCTATTGAAGTTGACATACTTGAACCACCTTATGAACAACTATCAATGGCTAAGATGCTTACACAAGTACTTACTATTGAGCCACATGAGTTAACAGGTAAACTAATTAACGATTTAAGGAATAAATAATGAGTACTTATAAAGTAGGTGACTTCGTAACATTTATGGAATCTTACGAGATAGCAGGAGATTACCTTGACAACTTAGAGGATGATTTTGAAATTCCATTTAAAACATGTGATGTGACTAAGTCAATGCTAGAAGAACTTGATCAATGGGAAGATAACCAAATTGATTCGATAGACGAGGACGGAGATTTTAAATTTGAAGATTTTCCATACACTTGGCCTATAGAAGTTATTAAAGGCTTATCGGCAAACCAACGTGAAGATAACGAGGAATAAATAAATGAAAGTATTAACAAGAGATGAAATAGAATTAGTAAGAGAACAAACAAAACAGATGAAGATAGATGCTTTTGCCGCAAAAGTTGAAGATATGACACCAGAAATTTTACAAGGAATGTTTCAAGCTATTGCAGGTTCTCACGACGCAATAATATCTCAAGCAGAATTAATATTAGAACTACAAGAAGAGATAAATAACTTAAAGGAATAAATAATGCAATACATATTAACACAAGAAGAGCTTGATGAGCTTCGACAAGAACCATTAGTTGGAATAGCTGAGCTTGAAGAAGAAAGAGATGCTAAGAGATTGAAGGCTATTATTAGTAATTGCATTCATATCGCACAGAAACAAACCCCACCAAATTTTGCAGGTGATCCCTTCGCAGAAAGTAAAGAGTATTTTACAATATCATTTACTACTGATAATATTGATAATGAATTTATTAATAAATTACGCTCAATGATAAGAAGATAATCAGTAATTAAGTTTTACTGGTTATACTACGAACCCATAATTAAGCTGGCATATAGCACCTAGCAATCGTAAGTCCTAGCTAACATAAATTAAAAGGAGTCTTAAATGACTAAAAAAGAACTTATAAAATCAGTTGCAGAAGCTACTGAAAACACACAAACAAGTACTGAAGCAACATTGAACGCAGCTTTAGAAACAATTACTACAGCATTAGCTAAAGGTGATTCAGTAGATTTATTTGGTTTTGGTAAATTTGTACCAGCGCTTCAAAAAGGTAAATCAGGTACTGTACCAGGAACTTCTAAAACATACACAACTCAAGACAAAATGGTTCCTAAGTTTAAAGCAGCTAAAGCACTTAAAGACTCAGTAGCAGCAGGTAAGTAGTAATGAGCATCATGGTTATAAAACATGATGGTTCAAAAGAACCTCTTAATTGGGATAAAGCAACTGACTCATTAAAGTGGGCAACTGCCGGACTTGAGAATGTTTCTATTTCAGATATAGAAATGCAATCCAAATTACATGTTTATGATGGGATACCTACAAGTTTTATACTTGATGTATTTATTAAGACTACCTATGATATGTCATCATTGAGATATATTAACTATGATGCTGTATCTAGAAACCTTAAATTACAAAAGTTATACAAACAAGTATTTCAAAGCACTAAACCACCATCGTTACATGACTTTATAAAAAACAGTAAGAATAAATATGCAGATTGTATATATGATTATTCTTATGAGCAGCTAACTCATTTAGAAATGGTTATCGATCATTCTCGTGACTTCAGCTTCACAGCGTCTGGAATTGATGCTTGTTTATCTGAACTAATGAAAGTGAATAAGATACCATCAGAAACTCCTCAGTTCATGTACATGCTAATAGCGATGGATGCGTTTAATGGAAATTTAGATCGAGTAATTGATTTATATGAAGCATTATCCACATTCAAAATAACTTTACCGTCTCCTGAGATGAAAGCTTTCAGAACTAACTCTACAGACTACGCAAGTTGTTGTACTGTTAGAATGGGAGATACTATTGACTCTTGGTGTGAAGCAGATTCCGCTATCGTTAAACATACCGTAGCTTCAGCTGGAGTTGGAGTATCAATCTCTGATATTGCATCTGTAGGAGATAAAGTAAAGAATGGATCTATATCTCATTCTGGAAAGATACCTATTATTAAATCTATTGACGCATTAATTGCTAAAGCGTCACAAGATGGCAGACGTGGTTCTGGAACAGCATTCTATAATTTCTTTGATCCTGAAGTTGAAGATATTATGGCATTAAAGTCTCCTCGTACTGCACTAGATAAGCGTGTAAATGATTTATCTTATGGTATCTGTATGCATCAATTAGTCTATGATAGAGCAGTACTTGGATTACCTATTACTTTATTAAGTACTAGACAAGCTCCTGAATTAGTGGACGCTATTGCGTCTAAAGATCCACAATATTTTATAGATATTTATGAGCAAGCAGAAGCTAGATTTACTGACGCTCCTAAACTTGATGCAAGAGATTACTTCAAATCAATTGGAACAGAACGTTTCGAGAACTCTGCTTACTATCTGGTAAATATTGATGAAGCTAATTACAATACGCCGTATTTGAATGAGATTGTTCAATCAAATATTTGTGTTGAATTTTTAGTCCCAACATTAGCGCTTGATTCTAGTAAACCACATGATCCAGCAATTGGTATATGTGTACTAACTAATCTTAACCAAGCTTTAGTACCTGTTAAAGATTTACCTCATTACACAGCATTAGTGGTTGAGTTACAATCATTAGCATCTATAAAGCAGAACCATCCGACTACACAAGCAAACGCATTTGTAGATGGGTATCATGACATTGGTATTGGTTTTAGTAACCATGCATATTGGTTAGCAAAGAATGGCTGGAAGTACGGACAACAAGAAGCAATGGATGCTCATGCTGAATGGATGGAACATTTCTGTTTCGGTCTAATTCAAGCATCAGTTAATCTTGCTAAAGTACATGGTCCCGCTCCGTTATTTCATTTAACTAATTGGAAAGACACACCTGTAATGGCCAGACAAAATCCAGCAGCAGCAGCTCTACCTGTACACCGAAGTGTCATCAATCCAGGGCAGTGGGTAGCACTACAAATGGATATTAAAGAATATGGTATGTTTAACTGTGGATTATCTATGAACCCTCCTGCTGAAACTTCAAGTATTAAGTCTAATCAAACATCTGGTTTAGAACCAATTAGAGATTTACTTACTATTAAAGACAAGCAAGGATTTAATCATAAGCAGTACGCACCTGAAGCTATTAAGTTAGCTGACAAGTATGACTTTGCATATGACAGAAATCTTAATAAAGATTACTTGAAACATGTGGCAATATCACAATTATGGATGGACAAAGGTTTATCTGCAAATACTTGGTACAACCCAGAAGCATACGAGAATGGTAAAGTTCCAATTGAGGATATTATTTCCGATATATACTTCTTTAAAAAATTAGGAGGTAAGACAATGTATTACCAAAATACTTCTGTACCTGATGGTGAAGATGAAATACAACAAAATAGCTGTTCAGGAGGTGGATGCGATGTCTAATCATATACTATACAAAGGTGAAATAGACTTTAAAGCAGAACCATTATTTTTAGGAACTGGTAGAAATGTATCTAGACTTGAGTTAAATCTTGAGCAAGGCATACAAAAGCAAACTGACGCAGCTGTAGGTAAGATGTGGTTCAAGAATGACTTTGGTTATTTGGAAGACGCAAAAGACTATGGAGCTATGGATGACAAACTTAGAACTCTTTATTTAAAGAATTTCAAGTTCCAAACTCTTGGAGACTCAGCAGCATCCCGAACGGTAGCTGAAGTATTCTTACCAATTACTACTAATCCTCAACTGGAGTCTTGGTGGTTTCAACATGCATTCTTTGAGAATAACATTCACTCAGCAACTTACGCTGAAATAATCAAAGTAATGCCTCTAGAGACTAACAAAGTCTTTGATGACATAATGATCAATCCTCAGATACTTAGTCGTGTTACAGAGATTACAGACGTGTTTGAAGAGACTGTTATTTATAATGCAGTTAGACTGCTTAGTAAATCAGGAAATGTAAATATAGCGTATGACCTTGATGAACATAAACGTTTAATTGCTAAGTCACTATATGCGCTTAACATTCTTGAGTTTATGCTGTTTAAATCATCATTCATTACATCATTCGCTTTTAAAGAGAAAGGTTTAATGACAGCTACTGGAGATGCCATCAAGAAGATTTTACTTGATGAGCTTGGCCATGGAGCTATGACTACTAACCTGATAAATCGTTTACGTGTTGACCCTGAATGGGCTGCGGCATTTAACGATGTTAAAGCTGAAGCTACAGAAATGTACCATAAGGCAATACGTGCTGACCACAAGTGGGCTGAATACTTGTGTGAGGACAATGTTGTGTTAATAGGTATTAGTGAGTCTATACTGAAGCAGTATACTAACTATAATGCTATTAATGTAACTAGAGCCATTGGTATTGATCTTGGGTTACCTAAGACTTTCAATCCATGTGTGTGGGCTGATAAGTACACTAAGTCATCAAACATACAGACAGCTCAGAAAGAGAAGTCTAATGGTAACTATTTACTAGGTAAATTAGATATGAATGTGACACCAGGTTTCTGGGAATCACTATAACGATTTAATAGCCTTCGGGTTATTTATTAAAAGGAATTAAATATGACAAAAGAAGATATACAACTAGAGTTAAACGAAATGAGTTTAAAAGCAGAAGTACTGCTAGATATAGCAGAAGCTATTGACAAAGCAGAAGCAGAAGAACAATCTGAACAATGTTCAGTATGCACAACACAAGCAGCTATGAACGCAATTGATCAAGTGATTATTAATACATTATTACCAGAAGGTGAGTTATCACGTAAGACTGTGAAGAACTTATTAGACCTTGGTGAACTTAAACTTATGTTATCAGAGAGTCTTGAGTAATTATGAAATGGGAAGTAAGTTTAGCTAAGTGGCGTGAAGAACGTGGCTTAGTTGATCCTTCTGAAGCATACATGGATATGATGAATGAAGAGGAACAAGAGTATAAAGATGCAGTAGCAGCTAACGATTGGCATGAGCAAGTTGATGCACTATGTGATCAAATGGTATTAACAACTAATGCTTTGTTCGTTGAGGGCCACGGAGATAAGCTTCAGGGTGCGTTTAGTCTTATTGATAACAAACCTTGGGTATTTGGTGAAGATAACCGTAGTATGTTAATGACTATGCGTTCAAATATACAAAGACAATTAATAGAGCTTGGTGTTATTGTTGATCTTGCTATGAAAGAAGTTGTTAAACACATATCTTGTCGTAAACAAGACCCAATTCAAGCATACGAGTGGGAACTTAATGGACCTTCTGGAAAATGGCAAAAAGATAAGAACCAATCTGAGAGTGAATTATATCAACCTAATTATCTGCGTTGCAAACGTAATAAGTAGGCATCATTAAGGGACCAAGCAATTAGTGGGTTTGGGTGTGTGCACTCAGAACACTCCTCCAAGCTTGTTCCCTTTGAATCGCACCTCCAGACAAACATTCAAATCACGCCAAATTCTGGCATGATTTGATTATTAATTATGTTCGTGTATAGCTTTTTGAACACGTTTGTTCTATATATATAGGAACATTATATATAACCAACTATTAGTTTTTGTCTCACTGGGACATTTTTATGTTTCAGCTGACACATATTTTTGTCTCACTGGGACGTTTATTAGAAATTTTGTGGGGGCTTATTTGACTTTGTCTCAGCAAATATAGTATAATACTGACACATTAACACAGAGGAGCCTATGAATGGCACAATATATAAAAACGTATCAACTACCTGTATCAGAGATAGTGACACATGATTTAGCAAGTCTCACGCCAATGATGACTAACGAGAATTATATCGCAATACGTGATAGCATTCAAGAGAACGGCCAACAGGTCCCAATTATTATGTACCGAGGTAAATTAATCGACGGGAGGCATAGAGTTAAAGCTTTAATAGAATTAGGAGTAGATAACGTGACAGCAGTTAATGAAGTATCGACACTATCAGAATCTGACTTACGGAATAAGGTACTGAATGTGTACGAGAACAGAAGACACCAAACGCCTACCCAGAAATCAATAGGTGCGTATAAAACATACCAAGCATTTGTAGCATCTGGGGAGCGGGTTGGTAAGGGTAAATTAGCAGAACAAATGGGTGTATCAAGATCAGTATTTTATCGTGCTGAGAAGTTAGCTAAGTTGATCAATGCTGACTTACTTGATATGCTTTACAATGGGGACAAGCTAAACATTGGTACGGAACACCATCCTATCTTCACTGACAATCTATCAACTCTTGTTAACCACTTTGAAACTAACCTAGATGCTATTAAAGAGTTATCAGAAGCACAACCAAGAGCTAATGACTTGACTGATAGTGAACTTGCTAAAATACAAGTTGCTTTAGATGACCTTCAATCGCAGTTTGGTAAACGTGTGTTATCTGCTATTTCTAGTAGACTCTACACACTTACTAAGAAGGACAATACATGAGTATGTTTATGCACAATCATGAAGCAGAAGGTTTTGATGATGAGTGGGCCAAAGCTATGAAGCCTTTATGGGATAAGCAAGCTGCTGAGAACAGACGTCATAAACTTTTCCTAATAAGTACTCCTGAAGGTTCATCACCTATGTACGAAATGTACAGCAATCTTATGAATAAAGCCGTGGGGAATCAATTTAAATTGATGACAGAACATAAGGACAATACATGAAACACCATGAACCGATGGCTTATTTACCCCAGTTTGGTAGTAACTCTGACCATCATTTTATTAAACACATATCTATTAGCTCTGTACTATTATTTATAATTGCAACTAATTTACAAGGATTACTGTGAGTAACATAAACACAGGAACGATGGAACATATTATTAGTTTGGTAGAAAGCTACCAAAGGTCAATTGACCTAGTTCATAAAGCACGTATGTATGAGATACAAGCTCAAGCTATGTACAAAGAGGACTATACTTTTAAAGATCCAACAAACGACCTTGAGGCATTAGCAACAACAACTATAGCTCGTTTAACTGCTTATCTTGAAACAGCAGAATTACATAAGGACAATTAATGACAGAATTAGAATACCAACAAAAGCGTAATGCTTTAGCAATGTCTGAAGCACCGCTAGAAGTACGTGCTAAAGCTATTGAAGAGCTTGACGCAAAATATAAACTAAGTGACGCTATTAAGTTAGCTGAAGAACAATTTTACTCATCAAGAGCAGATATACCTAAAGGAGATTAATAATGAATTGCCCAGAATGTAACCATGAAGTCCACAAAGATAGCCAAGGAATTATAGCCTGCCTATCTTGTGGCTATCATGAATCAATAAATCAAGTAAGAGATACAGCTACTTACAATAATAGAGATCTTATGAAACGAGACCCTGCAACCGAGTCTGGGAATTACCAGAACTTCATGCATGGTAAAACTAACGATGCCGGAGAGAAACTACAGGTCACGCCTAGTTTTGAAGACGCTATAGCTCACAAAGGACTTAACAAAGTACTCAGCGGAGGTGGTGGTTATAACTACTACGATCTACCACCTAACGCAGAACAACTTCAAGACTTAATAGAGCACAGAAACATGAATGGAAGTGTAAAAGATATTTTTAAAGCCTGTTACCGAATAGGACTTAAAGATGGAACTACTGACGTATACGATGTTGAGAAGATGGTGTACTATAGTTTACGAGAGCTCGGTAGATTACTTAACCGTAAAGATTATTTGACATTAGCGGAAGAAGTCATAGGTCATCAGTCAAAGGAACTTAATCGTGGGAAGTAAATACTACATTAACTACTATGATGGAAACAAATTAATAGCACAAGAAACTGCAGACAATTGGTTCACAGCAATCATGGTTCTGTGGATTAATAAGCCAAGTAGAACTTACTATTGGCGCTCATTGGAGGTAAGATGATGACTTACAAAACAGAAGCCTTACACGAAATACAATCTCTGTACTTCGGAGATAAGAAGAAAGCGAAACTGTCACTTGAGGATATTGACAATATTCTTAGATCAGTTTACGCAGGTATTGCAGAAGAATTGGCGTTAGCTCTGCAAAATGGAGTTGGAGATGATTTAAAACTACATCAACACATTCTTGCAATTATGGCAGATCTTAATGGGATGTCAGACTTAGCACAGAATATTAGGGAGTACAGACCATGCAAACCACCGAAACAGTAGGTGGTATTACGTACTCTAAGCCAGTAGTAACATTATTACACGCGGCACCATTGGTCAACGCAGAGGTAGCTGGCAGAACATGTTACTCCTCATTCGACAATAGTGAGCATGAACAAGTCAGAGGATTTGATTGTAGTCAAGTAGAAGATATAGAACATTCGGATTTACTTGACTCGTTATGTCATGTTTACTTCCATGAGAGTGTAGTTGAACATATCAATTTAACTTACCATATCTCTGGAACATCTAGAGGAGTGCTACAAGAGCAGGTGCGTCATAGAATTGCTGCTTACAGCGTTAAGTCTACTCGTTATACTATGCAGGACGTACTACACGCTTTTAATGCTTGTGCACTATCTACCAGAGAAAACGCAAAACATGACTTTACTCAACTAATAGAACCTATGGATATGTTTGTTGTTCAAGATATGGCTGCTACTGTAGAGATTCATTCTTTATATGAGAAACTGCATTATCAACTACGAACACTAGGTGCTGAAGAATTTGGTAACTTATCTATGAGTAAATCCGCCAAGGATGTATTTGCCTACCGCGAAGTATTTGAATCACCGGAAGATCTATTTAATGCTTTATGTGATTGCAAGTCTAAACGTAACGTAGGTGACTTTGTAAAAGGATGGGTAGTTACTGATTCTTGGAAAGTTGATATGGTTGTTACTTTTAACTTACGCTCATTAAAAAATTACTTCGATTTACGTGACTCTGGCGCAGCTTTCTTTGGAATTAAACATTTGGCACAAGCTATGAAAGATGTAACACCAGATAAGTATCTTGATCTTATTATAAAACCAAAGAAGTCGTAGGCTCTAGAGCCCATGACTAATTGCATTGTAGAGTGGTATTTCGGTACCGCCTCTCACTATATTCCATAACATAGCAAATGGATTATATCTATAAGCTATCATGTGGAATATATTTGAATCGAATATATCCGGACTATTACCAAACACATACTGTTCAGCCTGACTTATTGCTACCCTACTTGGATTTCTACGTAATATCTTCAAGTTAATTCTTTGAATATTCGCACTAAACTTCCAGAAGGGTTGACCAGCTACTCTATCTAACCACTGGATAACTTTACTATTTATTACTTTTGAGTAGTTAATAAAGTTATCAGTTACCTCTCTGCTCATCTCTGCTTCACTTTTACCTTGTTCTAATCCATACCAGTATGTAGCTGCTCTAAAGTGAAAGTCACTTTCTTGTGTCACTCTTGTAAGGAACCTGCCAGCGACTGATTTATTCGTAAGGAATACAGTATTTACTACTTCAGTTAAGTTTGGATTCTTCACTTTATCTGGTCCTAACTTCTCTATCTTTGCAGCTACTTTATTACTTTCTTCATGCAACACAACATCCTCAACTACCGATTGGTACATACCTTTAGCCATCAATGCAGCTAACGGATTACTAGCCATCTTAGCTTCTAAGTCACTTAAATCTCTTTTGTACTGATCTAATCTTTCCCCAGTTTCACCACGCATCTCACGTTTAATTGTTTCTAATCTACCATCATCTTTCTTCCATTGATCTAACTGTTTTAGACTCATAAATAATAGTTCAAATGCTTTCTTTACTGGCATACCTGAGTAGAACAAGAATCTTGCATTAGATATTATATTTGCCCATATTGTTGCAGGTAATTTAACTACTAGATTTGCTTTTAGTATTGCTGCTATATCTTTCCAGTAACTTTCAAATACTTTCACTTGATGCTTATTTGATACTTTCATGTTATTGAATATTTTCATATCAGTAATACTAGCTTCGTTATATCCGAACAGTTGGTTCAACAAGTCTTTACGCACCATAAATTCTTTTCTAGGATTGTTCTCAATATTGGACTGTTGTTTCTCATAAGATACTCTAGTTTCTGGATTTGGGTCAATCGACATTAAGTATGCTGTTGACTTTTTATTATCCATGTCTTTTTCTAACTGAGCTAAGTCAGCAGCTATATTATCATTGATAACTTTCTTTCTTGCAGCAGGAGGCATCATACCCCATATCTCTTCCCCTTTTGTTTTCAACCCATATTTACCTAAGTTCAGTAACTCACTCTGACCACCATCGTATAATACTTTTCTCTCATCTTCTGATAGCTTAATTTCTTTGGCTTGTATTTTTATATACAAGTGTGTATTATCTTTACCAGGAATTCCACTATCATTTATTGCTAATGAGTCTTTTCGTACTAACTCCAACATATCGTAGTTCTGGTCATTAGTTACTGTGATTGCACCTAAGTTACCTTCACTTTTAGCAAGCATCTCACTACCATCTGTTTTAAGGTCCAACAGCGTTAATTTATCTAATCTTGGTGTTGTATACCTAAAATCAGTTATAGCTCCTTGGAAGTCATACACTGGCTGCATACCATCAATTTTACCAGTTCTTTGATATATCTTTTCTGCATGCTTAACGGCATTGAAGGCAAGTCTATATAATTTACCATCTTGCATATTTGGGTTAGATGTTCTAATTTTATTCACTAAGGTCATACCAGGTACATGTGCAGCTTGTGTTCCCATTGCACCATCCACCATCTTCTCAAGTAACACATCTTCATTAATGAACCAACCATAACTAGTATCGTCTTGGTCATACTTTGATGTGCTTGCTTTACGTACTAGTTTGTACCCAAGCTGTTCCATCTCATTACGCTTGAACATTGGAGCCAGTTGCATATCTTTATTTCTGCTCATTGTTTCACGTATCTGACCTTTCATATAGTTATAAGGTTCAACTTCGCTGTACTCTTCTTTAAGCTCTGCTTGTACTCCACGACTGTAGCGCATAAACTCACGTACACCTTTAGGATCATTGTTAATCAGCTCTATCATATTATCACGAGATACTTGTTCTGTTAATTGTATTGCATATAACGTAATCAATTTATCAACATCTCTTACATGTTCTTCATTTAGATTTGCACCTTCATACGGTAGTGCAAATGGAGTTCCGAACATTCTCGTTATATTATCAGCATTAGTACGTAATCCTACTCCTGTTACCATATGTTCAGCAGCACTTTTAGCATCTTGAATAAATCTTTCGCCTGTATTTATATCTTTAACTGTGCTCACATTCTTCAGTCTTGCTTCTATCGTTGCTATCTCTTTACTTGGGTCTTTTATCATTGAGCTTAATGCTCTAACGTCTGTATCCATTAATGATGTTTCAGGATCTACTAATGAATGTAAGTCTGTTACCATTGCAACTTCACCAAGTGCTTTATTATACTTATGGTTTTCTTTTAGTCTTAGGTCAGTCTTGAGGAACATTTTATTGTACACATCTTTCATTGTACCTTCATAGTTCTCTTCTCTCAATCTATCCATGTGGTATCTGAATGCCATTGTTGCATCTGTTATTTGCTCAAGTACTTTTCTACCTGAACTGAAGTCTGCTAGTAACTGTCTCGTAAATCCATCTTCATGAATACCAGCTTTATCGAATATTGTTGACCACAGAAGTCCCATCTCATCTCTACCAAATTTACCTTCAGCTAGTACCTGTTTCCGTACTTTACGTATTAACACAGCAACCTTACCAATCCTAACAAGTAAATTCTCATCCTTACTTGGTATCTTCAAGTTATTTTTATCTAGTATTGCATTGAACTCTTCTAATGTCATCCCAGGTTTTGGCACCCCCAGAAATAGATCTGCTCCCTTATCAATTACAGGAGTTACTACACTATCAATTGCACCAGTTATTTTGTTTATTCCACCGGTAACTTTCTCATCTAATGATGTTGCACGACTAGCTGCAGCTTGTTGACCATACTTATCTTGTATTGCTGTTAATGCAAATACAACATTTACTGCTTCTTCTAGTACAGTATCGCCTTTAACTTTTCTAGTCTTATGGAATATGCTTGATAAGTAATCTACAAACTTTCTTACCATCATTTCAAGTAAGTTTTCATGTGGCTTTATTTCAGCTTTATAAGGTCTTGTTTCTAACTTGTTTACACCAGTTTGGAATGCTTTGTTTGTCATCAAGTGTGCCATGAACTCTTGTAGTCTAGCATTAGCAGTTCTTGTTGTATGTAACTTATCTCTATCAGTATTATTGAATACATAATCGTATCTTTTTTTAGCTACTATTTCTTCAGCTTTTGTATACGATGTTGAATCATCAAGCATGTCTTGCCAAACCATCTCATCTCTCGCTTGAGCATAGAGTTTTCTAATTTGTGACTTTAATGCTTCGCCTTGTGGACCAACATTTGTATGTTTGAATACCCAATCTAATGCAGCATGTACTAATTCATGTGCCATCGCCTCTTCGTTGCTCATAGTGAACTTATTTCTTGCTTCTTGACCTAAGTCACTAGTTAGCAGTTTAATTGGCTCTAGAGGCTTATTTGGATTGAATTCTCCAAGAGGTTCTTGTAACTTCTCAACTGTTTCTTTACTAACTGATAATTTCATGTCACGGATTGTCTTTGACACCTCCATTATACGCTCAACTACTGTCTCTAGTAATTCACTATGTTTTGCGTCATACTCACTACCTAATGCAGTTCTATCTATAAGTTGCATTTGCTTTTGTATATTTAGTATTGTATCTGATGTAGTATCTGTATTTAGGAATAGTTCAGCTTTTTCTTCTTCTGTTAATTCTTTATTATATAAAGTATTTCTAATTGTAGCTTTGCTAATCGCATCTGTTATTGCTGGAGATTCTATTGTCTTACCAGCTTTAGTTGGGATGCTTTTAGTCTCTCCATTCAGGAATGTATACTCTCGATTATTTGTGAATATCACTCTAGTAGTAGCAGCTCGCATGTCATGCTCAACTTTCTTAACTGTAAGTAGCTCTGTTTTACCAGCAGTTGTTGCACCACCTTCGTAGTATATTCGAACTGGTTCCTTTGGGAGTAAACTATTAATATGTTCATCTACTTTTGTGTCACGCATTGTCATGTATGCTTGTTCAGCTTCCATAGCAACTTTATATTTTGCTATTTCTGCCTCTAATTCTGCACCTTTGTAACCTGCTTCTTTTAGCTTTGCTTCTATACTACATCCCATTAATTATCCTTACAGTCTTTTATATCTTGCATTATATCTTCATCTATATCAAGCGCCGCTTCATTCATTTCTTCTTGCACATCTTCTATTGGTATAGTCTTATCAAACTTGCTATTATACTTACCCATAGCTACACTGACAGTACCAGATAATGTGCCTGATGCTTTCTTAACTAAACTCGGGTTCTCTGTAGCATGCTTTCCAGTCATAAATGGTTTTATACCATTCTCTTTATTAATATAATCAGTTATATGTAATGTAGTACCACTTGGCTGTTTTGTGTGTGTTTTACCATCAACTGTTATTTCAACTGTTCGGTATTCCATATCATTATCTTTATAATGCCCTACAACTTTTACTTTAACATCTGAACCAACTTCACCAGGTAATTCAGGACCTTTTCTATTAGCATAGTTTTCAGGATTAAAATTAAATGTAATATGCTTATTTTCTCCAACATCTATCTGGGAGAATAATTTAACAGGATCACCATCTTTTAGTACTTCCTTAGTTTCAGATTTTTCTGTCTTTACCACAGGACTAGTTTTACCTGTGTATACATCTATGATTGCATTAGTTGCATTGATACCTATTTCAGAATTAAATGTACCTTGATCATATTTATTATATGTTACAAGTTTACCTTCTTTATTGGTAAAACTTGTTTCTGTACTATCTTCAATTTCACGACTGCCAATTCCAGCAAAATCTTTTTGAAGCTTTGGAATTACACCTTCTTGAAATTTCTGTCCATCCCATTGGTACCATTTATTAGCGTAAGGATCAAAGACATTTATTTCTTTTTGATTGTCTCTATTTTCAGAATTCCATTCTTGAGCCATTGCTACTGCATACCCAGTTCCACCCTCAACTCCAGTTTTACTCTTGGTTAATTTTGCAATAGCAATTATTTGTGTGCTATTTTTCACCTGATACCAATTACGAGATAGTAAATTTCTTTTTGCTACATCTTTAGTTTCATACTTACCAGTTCTATACAAGGATTTCTTGTACATCTCTGTGCCTTCATTTACTTGAGCTTCAGTTAGTCTAATATTACCTTTAGGAGTTTTCTTCCCAAAATAGTAATGATTATTCTTTTTCATGCCATAATCATTACCAATAATATCAAATAAGGTATCAGCCCCATTAGCACCACCACTATGATTAGTAACCTCAGAAATATTGTTTACGACAGGAGTCTTACTGGCTTTGTAAACAACAGTCTTCTTATCATTAGTTTCTTTATTTATACTTTCGATATCTAATCCTTCACGAATCTTTTCAAGTATCTTTCTATAGGTATCACGCATATCTTTCTCAATTACCGCAGTGACTGTGCTTAGTTTACGATTCTCAGTACTAGCAAGTATTGCTCTAGCTGCAGGATTTTGTGCATAGTACATTTCCATTGCTTCAGTAAGTTTAAGCTTCTTAATTTTATTCCAGTCTTTTTCGTTCTGTTTTGTAAACTCTATTTTTTTAGCAAGCTCTGTTATCACAGTATTTACAGGCAGTGCTTTAGGGTTTTTAGTGATTGGTTTAATATCTTTGCCTATACCATACACACTTCTATCTTGAACCCAATCACTTTTTAATTTTGTTAAGTCAAGCAATTGTTTCATTATGTTAGTGTTGCCAGCTGCTCTAGCTCTAGCCCATTGATACATTGCTTCTACATTTCTGAATGTAGCATTACCAACTTTTATTGGATCACTATTAATGTTGGCAAGTCCTATGAATGCTTCATTAGTATCGCCCTCATACACGAATGGTTTAATTATAATATCATTCTTATCTGGTAATACTCTTGGCTCAGATTTGGATGGTATGCTATTATGCACTGATAATTGAGCTAGTAATGTCTCTATTTTAGTCATTGCTTCTACAGCAGGATCTTTTATCTTGGCAGTAGGTATTAAACCTACTTTAGTAATTAACTCTGCTAAATCTGTTTGACAACTCATATTAACATTCTCCCTGGCTTATCTTTTCTATCAGTATATTTGCATCTTTCTTATAAGTTGCCGGTAACTTCTTTACTAAATTTTTTAACTCAGCCATTATACTATCTTTAACATCAGTAACATCTTTACCATTATTATTTTCTAGGTACGTACTAGACTGCTCATTTAACTCTGTACGCACTTCTTGTTTAGCATAAGCATCAGGATTTTTGTAATCAATTCCTGATCCATCTAACGCACTGTGTTCTACATACAAGTCTGTTTCAAATACTGCTTTACGTCCAGCTTCTGCAACTGTGTGTAAGCTATTCATTGCTTGGTATGAGGACTTAACTGTCTTTGGGTCTGGAGCATCTGGATTATCTATTTGATTAATCACAATCGATAATGCTGCTGTTACTACTTCATCCACACCTTGTTCTTCTAGCACATCCATATACTTATCAGCTATCTGTGCGTATCCTGTGCCAAATACACTTTGTAACTTTCTTAGTTCACCATAGTATTTATTTGCTTCTGTTACTATTTCATTATGTTTTGCAAACTCAACTCCTGATAATTTAAGTCCATTTCTAATAAGCTTATCTGCATATGTTTTGAAGTATAAATCATTTTGTGTCTCAAATTCTTTTTCACTCATACCATTTAATGTCTTATGTAAACTTTCTAGGAACTCTGTTGTTAAACTCCATGATTTACTTAATTCATACACAGCTTTATTGTACTCTTTAGTACCTTTAACTGCATTTTTCATTAGCAAGTAGTTAGCATCATGCACACCAAGTGCTTCAAATTTCTCTAGTACTTTTGCTTGTAATGTTCCATCTAGAAAGTGTATTGGTATTACAGCTCCACTTGTATAAGCAACAAGTAGTTTGTAGAAGTTACTTCTAATAGTGACACTCTTTCCATTTTTTAATTTAACGCTAGCTTCTTGGTTCATATCGTACTTCATTGTACCTACATCCCACTCGCCTTTACCACTTTTCATAAGCATCATTTGGTTAGTATCACCTTCACTTACCGCAAGTGTAAGCACTGGTAAAATATCTTTGTTTGCCATTATTATTTTATTAATTGCTGCTTCAGGAAGTGGTACCATTTCACCACCTTCTTTAACATCTGGATTAGCTTTCTTAGTAGCCTCATATATCTCACGTTCTACTTTTGGTAATGCTAGTTGAGCCATTAACACAACACTATCATTTAACGTTGTAGTTGCTTCTATTAGTTCTCCGTATGAGTTATGGAATACTGTGCCTAGTGGTTTAGCAACCGCATTAGTTACCATTTCTTTCACTGCTTCACGTATTTCTATTGGTATTGATATTTCAAGCATCTTAGCAGCAGCATCTGGAGCACCTTCATCTTTAAATGCTTTTGCTAAGAATGCTTCCATATGTGCAGCTGGATCTGATATATACTTTGGTAAGTTTCTTGCAGCTTGTTTGATCACTGCTTTAAAGTGTTCACTATTCTTACCACCTTCATCATTACCATTTGCTATCTTTGTTAACAAGTCATTTAAGTTTCCTGGTGCTGGATAAGCAACTCCTGAATCTGACATTGCTGTTTTAGCTATATTCGCTATGATTGATGGTATTGAGGAACCATAATTTAACACCATAAATGGCTGCTTCATAAATCTTCTTGAGATCTTTGTAAAGTCACCTTTATCATCTAAGTTAGTTTCTCCAACTACTGCCATTGCTAATCTTACAGTCTGAGCCATCTCAGTTGCAAATGCAGCTGTCTCTTCATTAGTTTTCTTATACATAAATCGTCTATCAGGTTTTTCAAATTGTTTAAGTTCATACGGAGTAGCCACACCATGTTCCCATCTCAAGTACTTTTCTTTAGCCTTTGTGGATTTGTCATGATCTATATATACGTATACCATTGATTCATTTAGTTGTGTAGCAAATTGTTGTGCGGGTTCTTCATACGCATCATTAGTAGTTGTATCAGCTGCTATCGCACCGTATGTAATACTTTCACCATCTTTAATTCTGACCATACCACCTTTACGTAACTCAGCAAATGTCTTTTCTGTGTCCAGTACAGGTTGACCATCCTCATCAAGTAGCACTTCGCCATTTTCATCTTTCATTGTGAATATAGGCATTTGTAGTAACTTAAGTATATACCCACTTGTTACAGCATCGGTTTCAAGTGTTAAGCTTGTTTTGAATGGTACACCTTCAGCACGTTCTTTAGCACTCCACTCTAAATATTTTATACCTTCTGCTAACGATAATAGGCCATGCTCTGCAGCATGCTTAGTACCTATCTCTGTAATCTCAAGTAACTCATTTAATGTGTCTATGGACATATTTTCAATGTTGTATTTATCAGCTATTGAAGCACCATCTTCAGCAGCTTCTTCTAGAACACCATTAATTTCTGCTAACATTTCATCAGCTAAATAAGTTGAGTCTTCCATTATCATCTTATCAACATCTATCCCAACACCTTGACCAAATCCTAACTTGAATACGTCTTCCTCTTTACTACCAGCTTCTATCATTGAATGCCCGAATGTACCCGCAGATCTGTGTAACTTTATTCCTTGTGGGTCAAACTTTCCACCTTTAATTCCAAATCTACCATTTGTAATTACGTACCATTTGAACCAGAACGGTTTCTTACCACTTTCTGTTACTGCAAATACTTCATCAAGTAATCTGATTGATCTATCTATTGCATTGTTCTTACCGCGTACAGCAGCTCTGTCATCAATTACTACACCAGCTGGATCTTTGTACCCTAGTAGCTCTTTCATCATACTGTGACTACTAACCATTTTATACATTTCCATAAATGGTTTACTGAACCCCCAAGTAGTATCATCTTGCTTATCTACCGCAGCTATTTGTGTAGGATTGATTTCACTTACTAATCCTGATACGCCTTGATGTTTAAGGTCTTTAGTTTTGTTCTCACCTTTTACTAAGTATACACCCAAGTTTTGATCAACTGGCTTTAGTTCTTTAGCTAGAGTCTGACTTGCTTTCTCAGCACCTTGATAAATTGTATTCTTACCTTTAACTGTAACAGTGACTGTTGATATGTCATTCTCAATTATTGATGATGTATCAGCAAATACTACTTTTGATGGAGTTTTATATCCTTCAACAAATGTATTTTCTAGTATCTGCTTTGGAGTTAGATTATTTCTAGACTGTGTATTTAACGTAACAAGTCCAGCTTCTTGCATTGCAAGCATACCCATAATACCAAGCTCTGTTTTCATCTTAATAGCTAATTTCTCTCTATTAATTTTACTTGTATTTTCTTTAGGTTTAATTCCAAGTGCTCTATATGCTTCATTACCTATACGCTCAACATGCATACTAAGTATTCCATCAAACTTACTAATGCTATCTCTATCAGTAGCATCCACACCTTCTTTACTATCCATACCTTTGATAGTACGTACAACATCATCAGTTCTGTGTTCTGCTAGTTGTGTTCCAATACCTTCTGCAAACTCACTCATTGCAGCCACTGACACTGCTACCAGCACATCAGCTTGCAATACATTCTGAGATTTAGCTATAGAATTTGGAAATTCTGGGTTTACTATATCTTGTACACTTACAAACATTCTTGACACATTCTGGTAACTACCTGCATTTTCATGTGTACTTAATCCTGTAAAGAATTCTTGTGAACCTTCCATGTCAGATTTAACTACTTCTTGTAAGGCATTTTGTATCATAAATACTGTATTCATTGCAGTATCTATTTCTTTATCAACTGTTGATGATTCATCTGTCGGAACGTCTAGTACTTCTCTATTTTGTACTATTGTATACACATCAGCTAATTGATTTTTAGCCTCTGTTACTTGGAAGTTGTCATGTAACTCATTACCAACATAAGCATCTGTACCTTCTTTATCAGATTGCACTCTACGAGTATTCACTGCTGAACTTTCTAATATTTTATCCCCTGTAGTACCACGCAGTTGAACTTCAACTATTTCACGCTTCTTACTCTTAATTTCATCTTTTAAGGCTTTCTTACGTGCTTCTATAGGAGCGGTGTAAGCTATATTTTTATCAACTTCAACTAATTCTTCTTGAACCTTTTCAGTATCTTTATCAAGTTTATCCATTAACTCTTGAGGTTTAGTCTCTAAATTCTTCTTATCTCTATATAACTTTGTGCCAGTTTCAAGAGATAGTTCTGTTTTAGTTTCTGGATCATAGTTGTTATCTTGAGCCCACTCTCGGCCTCTATATAATTTTGCAATAGCTTTATCTATTTTACGGTTCTCGGAATTAACTTCCTCTAATGCTTTATCAAACTCTTCTTGCAACTTGCCAAATTCTGCTGTAATATTATCTTTAATTTTATTGAGTTTCCAAACTTTAGTGATGTTTTTTAACTTACCTGCAATTGAATCAAGTTCTAACTCTCTGACTGCTATTTCACCTTCTAAGTTTTCGATCTCTTGTTCAGGAGTTCTGCTTTCTTCAGTATTTCCCTGCTCTCTTGTACTGCTTTGTCCATTATCTGTTTCTTCTTGCGTAATAGTTTCAGTTTCTGCTGTTGGTTGTTCATCTTTAATTTCCTTTATTGGTTGTGTTGGATTTTCTGGTATTGGGTTATCAGTAGTATCTTGTTTTAGGGCAGCCATCTTATCTTCGAGAAGCATGCTCTTTAGTTCTGATAATGGGACTGCAGGAATGCTATAGTATTTCATTAATGCTTGAGCTTTAGCCAGATGTGTTAGCTCTTTACCATTTGCTAGAGTTCCTTTTAACTCAGACACTTCTAACATTGTATCTAGTAGAGGAATTAAATCGTCTTTTAAAGCAGTTCTTATTTTAGTTGGTAATTCTGCCAATAGTTTTGTTGCAGTTTTTAGTTCACATAAACCCATTATTTACATCCTTCATTTGCTATATCATATCTTGCTACCGCAGCTTCTGCCATTTCTATCTGTTCTTCTGTAATATTACCACTGACTTTAAGTGATTTTATTGCTTTAATCAATGCATTAACCTGTTTTTGTATTGTAGCAGTTTGGTCTTTTACTTCTTCTTTTACTTCAGGTTGTTTTGGTATCTTTCCTGTAGCATCGTCTCTAGTTTCTTCAGCATAATCACTTTGACCTTCATCTATTGTTGTTAGCTTAAACTCTGCCTTAGCATCTGCTATAATCTTTTTAGAGGCTGCCATACTTTCTCTTAGTACATCAGCCTTAGCTTCATTCTCAGCAATTCTTTCTGGATTACTTGCACTATCTATATCTAGTTCTGCAATTTGTCGTATAGCTGATTTTACATGTGCTAATGCTTGTTTAGGAGTAAACTCTGTATCAACTACAGTAGGTGTTTCATTACTGACTTTAGTATCTATTAACGGAGTAGTTTGTGTGTCTACTTCTAATTCAGCTAATGCATCTGTACCTTTAATTATTGATACAATATCTTCTAATGCTTTATTCTCAGCTTTTAAACTTTCGTAGAAGAAAGGACCTGTCTTATTATTGTAATGGATTGCTTCAGCGTTCGCACCTCCACCTTTGTACTTTGATACTATCTCAATTTCACTTGTTTCTTTATCCTTAAGTTCTTCTGTTGTGTCTGAATTAGCAATTACTTTTGCAGCAGCTTCCCAGTCTTTTTTAGCTGTATTTAGTGCATCGAACTTAGCCTCTTGTGTGCTAATAAACCTATCCATCTTAATTAGCAATTCTTCACGTAAGCTATTTGATGTATTTGGATTTGTTAGCAGGTTAGCATACTCAAGCATACCCATCTTTGGTTTACCATTTGCTGTTACACCACCGTAGAACTTGAGTTTCAACGAGTCTAGTGCAGTTGCTTTTCTACCATCTTGTAAGTCTACTGTCCCTTCGAACTTTGGATCTGTAAGGAACTTAGCTACCACTCTTTCAGCAGCTAGTACTTTACGTCTTGACTCAGTTTCGGGTGTTATATCTTCAGCTGGTATTGAATTTATCTCAGCATCTATCTGATCTACTGGTCTGTTATTTAGTATTTGTCTACCAGTACCAAGTACCTCATTACTGAATAGTATTGCTTTACCAAGTCTAGTAGCAAGCAATTCTTTATCAGCTTGTCCTTGAGCATCAAGTGTAGCAGCATTTAAGCTATCTAAGTGCGCTTGCATACCATCTAATAGTTCTGACACATCTTTAACATAAGCGTCTTTATTACCATTTGCTATCTCTTCTGCTATTTGAGTTCTTGCATCATCAGTACCTACCCAAGCATCAACTGACGCAGATCGCGTCATCACTTCAGCATGTTCTGGGACTACACTTTCAGCACTAACTTGTGTTGTATTTTCAGTATTATTTTTAGCTCTCATAGCTGAGATTTGCTCAGCTGTTCCACCGATTATATCACCAGCTATTGTTTTGGCTGAACCACCCATACTCATATGTACACCACCAGCAACACCTGCAATTAAGCCAACTCCAGCCTTATCCCTAGTTTCTGCACCTAGTGCTTCTGCCAGTCCTACAGTTTCTCCAGTCTCTTTACCATCAATATCTATTTTTTTAGTGCCATACACTTCATTAAATACTTCACCAAGTGTTTGTAGCCATTCCTGTGGAGCTTCTTTCGCACCAGCCATTGTAGCTTTCAATAAATACTCTGTTGACTTAGCCACAAACTTAGACGCATTAGCTTTACCCATAGCACCTATCTGTTCTGCGAGGGATTGTTTTATTTCTTTAGTTATTCCAAGAGCACCTTTTGCACTCATAGTGTCTAATTTCATCCCAGCTGTATTAATCATCCACGCACCAATAGTCTTAGCTATGGTAGCATCTTCCCCGCCGTTATCTTCTATATATTTGTCTAACTGCTCATTGGTCATTAATGCGCCCATACCAGCTGAGTCTACTATATGATTATTTAGGAATAGTTTAGTTTTATCGCTCTTACTTAAACCCTTGTACAATGCCTTTTGTGCCAATTCTTTGGCTGCTACGTCAGTTGTAACATCAGCTGCTATTTTCGCAACATCATCGCCGTAGGTTTTTAATGCAGTGCCAAACAGTTTGGCACCTGCTTTACTGAAAGCACCAACTAATGCCGGAGCCATGTACCCTAAACTATACGCAGCAGATTCTGGACTGGAGAACGCTACTTTAACAGCATCTACCAGAGAGCCAACATCCATATCCAACCAACTGGCAGGACTGAATAACTCCACATTCTTCATAGCTTTACCATATTTATCAGTAACACTGGCCATTATCGCTGATGTATATCTGTTATCATACCCAACTAGTGCATTACTACGCTCTGTTATTTCATCAGCAGTACCTAAATCTACCGCTTTATCTATTAGTTTACCAGTCTTTGGATCAATTAATCCAACACCACGACCTACCAAGTCTCCACCAAGTTCAGTTAATGTGTCTACAGTACCATAAGTAGATTTACCGCCACCAGCAAGGAATGCTTGAGGACTCCTAAGTAAACTATCACCAAATCCTTGATTTCTGAAGTCTGCATTAGCTTTTGTATATAGTCTACTCTTCTGTAGGTTGGCTTGTAGCTCTGCATCACTTTGATCTTCAGAACTGCCTATTAAATTACTATTTGATAATTCAGTCCATCCAGCACCAAAGTTTACTCTACTAGCCCTATCCGCAGTTTGCCATTTACCATTGGCATCTTTTTCACCGGCTTCAAAGTCTAAGGCACGTGCCTTCAATACTTCAGGTAATGCGTTCCATGTTTTCTCAAAATCCTTTGCACCATCAAACCGTTTTTCATCAAGCAATTCATATTTATCTTGCATCATCTGCGATTTATATCTGTCTGCACCACCTGCACTTGAGTAACCAGTTTTGTATATGTATTTATCTGTCTTACCGTCTTCTTCGTACCCATCCCATTTACGGAAATTGTAGAACACTTCATTGGAGTATGGGTCATACTCTTGCTTATCGAGATAGTCTTTCATATCAGCTATATTAGTTTCACCAGCAGCTATGAAGTCTTTATTATTCATTCCATATACTTTGCCATCACGGTTAGCAGTCATGCGCTTGTTTAACAAATTACCTTGTCCAAAGTCAACAATATTTTCACTAGCTTCTAGTAACCAATCAGCGGCACCAAGACCTGCATTTGCCGCAGTCTTCAAACGTATTACTGTATTACTATCATCTATTAAATCATTATTCGCATCATACTTATCTTCAACAGTTCTTTTAAGTCTATTAGCCTTAAGTTCTGCAGCTCGTTTAAGCTTATTACGCTTATCTATAGAGGCCTGACCATTATTAGAGTTTGTATTCAAGTATTGGGAAGTGTAGTTTATGTCTGAAAAGTCTGGGGTTTCATATAACCCAGCTTGCATATTGTATATGTCTTGAATTGAAGCCATTTGTCAACCTTGGTATTTTTATTGCCTTATTATACCAAAGTTTGTCTTAGCTTATATAGATCACTTTTCACTGTTAAATTTTTTCTTAAATGCTTTATACTTTGCTGATTCTGTATCAAAGTCTTTAATTGCACTACTCCCAGGAATAAACAGATTATTGGCTCTAGCATACGCTAGTTTAACCGCGTACTCATCACCAAAAGAATCAGTATTGAATTTACGACCTGCTGTAGTGGCTGAATTTCTTATTGTCTCAAAAAATCTGTTTAAAAGATCAGGACCGACATCATTTTGTGGATTCACAGATTTTGTGGATTTACTTTTTAGATTTGTTGGTAGGGAGTTATAACTAGGAACACTACGTATTACGCCATGCGACTTATACTTATATGTGCCATCTTCTTGAAGATACGCTTTATTAGTATTTTCTACACTACTAAAGTTGAATTCTTCAGTAGTATCTTTCGGTTTTGCAGGAGTCTTCTTTAGTTTCTCAATAGAGGCAGATTTCTTGGTAACCTCAGGAGTAACATACTTTGGAACATATTTCAGCACTTCCTTTTGTTGTTCTGTTGTCATTTTGGTAAGTTCTTGATTAAACTTCGTAGGATTATCAGCATATCTTTTAGCTAGTAATCCAGACTCACCGCTATTCATATCAGCACTTATACCAGGAGCACCATTCGCATTGAATGGTACTTTAGTGTTACCACTACCTGCGGCTCCTTTATTTACACCAGTAGCTACTGTACCACTAGGTTTAATTCCTAATGAGTCTAAGTATGTTTGAGCACTGGCTTGCACATCCTTACTAGTTCTTCCAAAACTCAATGGTTCATCCATAGCAGCAAGTCTTTTTTTAAGAAATTTCAAGTCATTATCTGCAGTAGTTAACTTTAATTTATTAGTACTTAACGTGTCACCCCCAGTAGTGGCTGCATAGTCATAAGTACCTTGTGACGCTTTATATGCCTCTTGTGCAACAGGATCCATATTAACTAATGGATTAAACGCTCCTTTAGTAGACCCGACATTAAAAAACCAACTACCATCTTTACCAGATACTAATCCATTACGGACAGTAGCTTCGATTTTACCTGGAGGAATACCTTGTGAAACTGCAGTTGCCACATAATCATTAACAGCTGTGCGTTGCTCATCATTATACGGAGTAACTCCTTTTCGAGGGGTCTTAGTCAATATTTTTGCCACATTAAGGTTTAATTTATCCATAGCATCAGCACCAACATTCTTTAGAGAACTTTTACTGCTGGTAGTACCATTACCGTAAGCTGCTTTCAAACTTGCTAAATTACCAGTTTGTTTAGCTATCTCAAGTGTTAATGCCTGTTTATCTTTAGCTCGTTGCGCTTCAACCCCAAGCACATTAGTCTGACTATTTAATGCCATGTCCATAGCAAACTCACTAGTAGGGAACTTTGCAGCAACAGCTTTAGCTCTTTCAGCTAAGGTAAAATTATTTTGAGCATCATTAGTATAGTGTTCGAATCCACCTAATATAGCTTTTTGTGTTTCAGTACCATCACCATCCAACCATATGTTACCTTTAGGGGATGCTCCATAAGTCTTAGTAACTCCATCAGCAACTGCGGAGCTAAACCCTTGTGAATCATTATTAAATAAGTTAGTTGTGTAGAATTTTTTAGCATCTTTCTCTATCTGTATTTGAGCCAGTCCTTTTTTAAGTTCAGCTTGACCTTGATCAAACAATGTAGTAGCTCTACCATCAAGCGTACTTTGACGTTCTTTAGCAAGTCTGTCAATTTCTTCTTGTCTGTTACGGTCTTTTAAGTCACTAATAGCTTGTCTTAATGGTGATGTCATTCCACTCTCAGCTAACCTTGACATAGTGTTTATACTGGCAGCAGAGCCTCCAGTATTTACATCATTTATATTAACTGCAAATTGTCCGTAGTTGTATCCTCCACTTCCATAACCAGCCATTATATAGTCCTATCCATTGCAGGTACACTATTGAATTTATTTGTATTAGTTGTTCGGTACCCTCTGAATTCAGCTCTATCTTGTCTAGCTAATGCTAACTTTTCTTGTGATACAGAACGTTGGTAAGCAGCTTCTTCTTCCGCAGCTTTCATAGCTTTGTCCTTAACATACATGTCATACGTACCAAAAATAATAGGTGCTGCCTTACCGAACATATCACCAGCTGATTTAAGTGTCTTAGCATCTGTACCAAATAATCCAGCCAGCCCATCCATTGCACCATCCATACTCCACGCAGGTTTAGTGCCACCAGTATTAACAGGTGTTATATCAAACCCATTATCATAGTTGCTAGGAGCACTTGTAATAGTAGACCCATTTGCATCCATTGGGCCTGTAGGTTGTCTTGAAACATAATCTCTCCAATCCAGAGAACTATTACCTGTCTTAATATTAAGTGAGGGTAAGTTAGTT
>ERZ890953.263-NODE-263-length-31263-cov-7.453377_pt1 | contig 31263 bp, 23 predicted proteins | sample MGYA00521264_ERZ890953 | MGnify/ENA primary metagenome ERZ890953 (study PRJEB32303, sample SAMEA104408629) | aquatic metagenome | biome: Brackish water; feature: Chemocline; material: water | place: Baltic Sea | collected 2014-10-26T21:54:00 | depth 200 m ...
ACGCGGATGGCGACGCGGACGCCGACAGCGACGCCGACAGCGACGCCGACAGCGACGCCGACACCGATCCCATCGAGATCATCGGTGACTACGACGACAACTGGGGCATGGCCCATGCCATCACCGCGGACAGCTGGGAGATGGACGGCTTCGGCTCCGTCTCCACCTTCTGGTTCGCCAGCTGGGACAACGACGCCAACATGGCGGTGGCCCAGAACGACAAGGCCAACGAGTGGAGCCCTGGTCTGTTCAGCCGCATGGACTGGACCGAGCACGAGGGCTCTCTGTTCTTCTGCCAGGCGGTCTTCGACGCCGAGACGGCCGACGACGCTTGGATGCAGCCCCAGTCGGAGCCCAGTGACCCCGCCAACACCGGCTGCGGTGGGTACGCGTGGTCGATGCTGACCCCCCGATAGGGGGCCGTGGGACGAACAGGTCCGGCTTGCCGGGCTACCAGCTCGGCGTGAAGTCGGGATCGGTGCTCTGGATGACCGCCAGGATCTCGGCGGCGTCCAGGGCGCCGCTGGCGTCCAGGTCCAGATCCTGGAAGGCAGGCTCGTCGAGTGCGAAGCGCTGGTGCTCGGTCGGGCTGATCTGCCCGTCTCCATCTGCATCGATGCGCATGATCAACTCGCTGACCACGCCGAGCTGGTCCAAGGGCTCGTCGGTAGGCGCCAGGGAGCCGTTGGGAATCTGAGGCGTCGGCCCAGGGTCTCGAGGCGTCGGCCCAGGGTCTCGAGGCGTCGGCCCGACATCACAGCCGAGCAGCAGGGCGAGCATGGCCAGGGAGGCGCGCATTACCAGTACCCCTTGTCGCGCATGACCTGCAGAAGCTCGGGGTCGATGTAGGGGGCCGCTTCGTCGTAGGGGAGCGCGTGCCCCTCGTAGGCTTTGCGCATGGCGTCGAGGAGCGGCTGCGCGATGGAGGCGACCGTGGCGTCCCCGAGATCGAGCCGCTGCTCTCCGGACGGGCCAACCTCGAACAGGGCGAACGCCGGGTCGTCGATGCTGGCGCTTTTGAGCAAGTCGAAGAACGCAGGGCTACCTGGCAGGGCACCGCCCAGGATCAGGCGGTGGGTGTCGCTGCGTACGCTCGCCATGGGCAGGATGCCTTCGCTGAAGGTCATGGGGATGGGGGGGCGATCGGGGTTGTCGCTATTGGCGAGCAGCGGCGCCAAGCTGTGGCCACGGGCCTGGGCCGGCGCCACGGTTCCTGCAAAGTCGAGCACGGTAGGCATGATGTCCAGCAGGTCGACCGGCGTCGCCACACGCTGGCCTCCGTGTTCCCCGCCGGGCAGGCGGATGAGCAGAGGCACGTGCCCGCTGGCGTCGTGCAGGCTGATGCGGTGGTTGGCATGCCCATGCTCGAAGAGGTCCTCGCCATGGTCGCCCATGACGATGATCAGAGTGGAGTCCAGCAGCCCGCGCTCTCGTAGGGAGGCCATGAGCAGGCCGAGCTGCAGGTCACCGTAGGCGATGCTGCCATCGTAGTGGGCCACGAAGTGTTCGAGATCCTGCTCGCTAAGGGCTTGGCCAGCGCTTGGGGCCTGCAGGGCCAGCAATGAGAAGAGGTCGGTGTGGAGCACCTGGATCTCGCGCTCACCTACCGTCCGGGTGACCTGATGGCTGCGAATGTCGGGGTAGTAGCGGCCCTGCCAGACCTTCTCGACATCCAGGGGACTGTCGGATCCCAGGATCTGGTCTGCCGGCCCCGCATAGTCGGGGTCGAAGAGCCCCTCGAAGTAGAGGGGCTTGGCGTAGGGCGCGTGGGCGTCGTAGCCGTGGATGAACAGGAAGAAGGGCTGCTCGCTGTCGCGCTGGTCGAGCCAGGCCAGGGCGGGGGGGATGGTGTGGTAGAGGGAGCCGAAGTTCCACCCGTCCTGGTAGACGTCGAAGCCTCGGTCGTGTCCGAACTCCTTGATCAGGTGGCCCCCGGCGACGAAGGCCGCGGTCTGGAAGCCCATCAACTGGAGCACGCTGGAGAGCGTGTGGGCATCGGCGGGGATGTGGAAGCTGTCGTATGCCAGGGGTGCGATCTCGGAGGGCAGGCGCGAGGTGAAGGTGGACGCAAACGAGGTGAGGGTCTCGTTGGACTGGGCGTAGCAGCGCTCGAAGAGGACGGCCTCGCGCGCGAAGCGGTCGAAGTTGGGCGAGGTGGAGCGGGCGTAGCCGTAGGCGCTCAGGTGGTCGGCGCGGGTGGTGTCCATGGCCACCAGGATCACGCTGGGAGGAGGGGCTGGAGCGGCGGCGGGACCCTCGGCGAACGCAGGGAACGCCAGCAGCAAGCCGCAGGCCCCGGCGAACAGCGGCAGCTTGGATGTGTTCATGGGGTTTCCTTGGGCCCGAGGCTCTGGCGCTGGCCAGGGAGGGGTGGGTTGGCTCCCTGTGGGGGGGCCATGCCCGGCTGAGGGCTGCCGTTGCCCGACTGCGGGCCCATGTCCGGCCGTCGCTGCTGGCGCAGGAGGCTGGTGGGATCTAAGTCCATCACCGCCACCGTGAGCTCATTGGCGTTCAAGAAGCCGTCTCCATCGTGGTCGTAGAGCCTGAAGGGGTTTTTGTGGGTAGTGTAGCGCGCGTACTCGGCTTTGGAGATGAGCGCATCGCCGTCGGAGTCGACTCGGGCCACCAGGCCCGCCATCACTCGCTCCTGGGAGGGAAAGCGGCCTTGGGGTGGCGCTGGCGTGAGTGCGGGCTCGCAGCCGGCCAGCAGCAGGGCGGTGGTGATGAGGTGAGCGCGCACTACCAGTACCCCCGCTCTCGCAGCGCCTGACGGAGCTCTTCGTCCATGCCTGGGCCAGCCTCGAGGGTGGGGCTTAGGCCTTCCATCCAAGCCCGCAGGCGCAGCTCGAGGGCCTCGGGCCCCACGGGCTGGATCTGCGCGGGAAGCTCGCCCGTGAAGTCGTAGTAGCTGCTGGAATCCGCAGAGGGATCCCGAGCGGCGTCAGGCGTGAGGGCCCTGGTGTCGAGGATGAGTTGCTCGCCTGGAACGCGGATGCCCACCTGGTGCCGGCTCTGAGAGAAGATGGGGCTGTTCGGTCCGGGGCCGGTACCCGCCATGAGAGGCACCAGGCTCTGGCCAGGCACACCCTGGAGAGGAGTCAGCCCGGCGAGATCCAGGACGGTGGGAGCGATGTCGATGGCGCGGACGAAGCTGTGGATCTCGCGGCTCTCGAGGCCGAAGCGGTCCGGAGCGCTGAACACCAGGGGCACCTGGATGACGTGCTCGCGCAGGTGAGGCCGGTGCTGGAAGTGCCCATAGTCGGTCAGGCCCTCGCCGTGGTCGGCGAAGACGATGACCACCGTGTCGTCGGCCAGCCCCTGGCTCTCGAGCTGTGCCAGGAGCAGGCCCAGGTACAGGTCGGCGTAGGCCATACCCCCGTCGTAGTGGGCCACCATGTGCTCGAGGTCGCGCTCGCTGACCGGGCGTGACGGCTGCTGCTCGGCGGCGGCCCGCGGCAGCGCGTCCAGGAAGAAGTCGTCACTGAGGTAGCGTCGTCCGTCGGCGCTGGTCACGAAGCTGGGGTGGAGGTCGGGGTAGTACTGGCCCTGGTGGATGCGCTCCACCCCGTCGCGGCGCGGGATGATCTCGTCGGCGATGCCCTGGTAGTCGGTGTCGAACAGGTGCTCGAAGAACAGGGGCTTCACGTAGGGGGAGTGGCAGTCGTAGCCGTGGACGAGCAGGAAGAAGGGCTCGGTGTGGGGCTGCTCGAGCCAAGCGCTGGCCAGCTGGACGCTGTGGAAGAACGATCCGAAGTGCACCTCGTCCCGGTACACCTCGAACCCGCGGCCCAGGCCGAGGGCCGCCGCCATGAAGGCGCCCCCTGTGAACCCTGCGGTGTCGTAGTCGTACAGCGACAGGACCTCGGCCAGGGTGCGCACCTCGGAGGGCAGGTGGAAGTCGTCGTCCAGCGGCGCCAGGTCGCCGGGATAGGTGGCGGTGAAGATGGCCGAGTGGGAGTACAGGGTCTCGTTGGACTGCGCGTAGGCGTGGGTGAAGCTCTGGCCCTGACGGGCGAGCGCGTCGAGGTTGGGCGTAGTGTCGCGCTCGTAGCCCCCCAGCCCCGTGTGGTCGTAGCGGCAGGTGTCCATGGACACCATCAGGAAGTTGGGCTTGCTCGCCTGTGGTTCGGCCGGGCCGGCCAGGCTGCCGGTGCAGCCGAGCGACAGTGCGGTCAGCGCCAGGAGCGTCCTGGACGGATTCTGCGGAGCTGTGTTCATGGCTCGGGCGGTTCGGAGACCTGGAGCATAGCACCGCGGCGTGGCGGCGGCAGGTGGCGAATGCCCGCGCTCGCGCTGGTGTCGGTCCCCGTCTCGAGCTATGGCCGGAGCGGCTCGAGGCTCGCAGGATGACCATGTCGGACAAGTTCCCGGGTAGCTGGCGGATGGTCGCGGTGCTGTGCGCGGCTATCGTCGGAGCACAGGCCCTTCGGGCGGTGCTCTTGCGGCCCACCGTAGCCAGGCTCACACCCGAGTCACAGGATCTGGCGGGGTCCATGGGGGCCGGCACCGGCCCTGGCGCCGTGGCCAGCAGCTCGGCGATCGAGACCCTGCGGCTGCTGGAACGCTACCAGGACCAGTTCACTCCAGAGCTGGATGTCCGCGCCCGGGCTCTGGCAGACCAGCTTGGGGCGAACTCTGCGCGGCTGCCCTCCGCCCGGACCATCTTCCTCCTGCTGGCGGGTCGCAACATGCTGGTCGCGCCGGATGTGCTGATGCTCAGCAGGCCGGAGGGCTGGGAGGTCGTCTGTGGGGAGCAAGGCCCCGAGTATGTCTGCCTGACCGTCACCAGCCACATCATCTTCCTGGCGGAGCATCCCAACCCGGTGCAGCCGAACGAAGATCGTAGCCGCGGCGGTAGGTAGGGTCGGCTGGGGCTGGCGGCTCAGTCGGCTCGACGGCAGTCGTTGGAGATGGAGGCGGCCAAGGCGACCTCGGGGTCGGCTCGCTCCATGGGGTCGCTTCCTTGCCCAACGTAGAGGGACCAACCCGTGCGGAGGTTCTTGGACAGGTAGCGCAGGCCCACGGTGGGGTCGGTGGTGGTCGGCATGTGGACGACGAACAGCGGGGAGTCGTCGTCGCAGGCCAGGCCGAGGATCTGATCGGTGCTCTCGAAGAATCCAGACTCGCCGACCAGATAGGCATGGACCATCTCTACGGCGGCGTCATCGTCCAGCTTGCGCAGCCCGCGGTGGGAGGGGGGCGGGCTGGCGCTCAGGTTCATTCCCCAGATGCCATTCTTCTCGGTGATGGGCCGATCCGCGACGGTGACGAACTTGCCGTCGTTGAGGTCCTCGGGGGCCGTGACCATGATGCCGACCAGGGCCGAGTCGGTGGAGAGCTCGTAGTCGCCCTCGAGCCGCAGTGAGAGCGTCGGGAGGGTGTTCTGGTGAAGCTGGATATCGGTGTTCGGCACGTACTGTTCGTAGTCGATGCCGAGGCCTGGCCGGAATCGCCGCGCGTTCCATCCGGACTGGAAGCCCGCGTCCTGGAGCGTCTGGCCCAGGGGGCCGTCCAGGTAGATCAACACCACCTCACCCAGGCTGGTGTAGTAGTCGGTGGGAGCTACCTTGACGGCATCGGCGTCCGGGTCGCGGAACAGCACGGCCATCCACACCTGACCGTGGACCTCGGGCTCGGCTTCGTCGAAGATGCCCATGGTTGCGAGGTCGGGAACCGCCAGCTCGATCTCGAAGGTCGCGTCCGTGACGACCATGCCCTGCTCGAGCTCCTCGAAGCTCGTGGCGGCTGGATCCATGCGCTGCAGCCCGAAGGAGAGCTCTTCGAGCGACCCCTCTACCAGGAACGTGAAGGCCCCGGGCCCCGTGTTCACGCCAGTGTCGGTGTCGGTGTCGGTGTCGGTGTCGGCGTCGGTGTCGGCGTCGCCTTCGGCGGTGTCGTCGCCCTTGGGGTCGTCCGTGTCTTCTCCGCATCCCAGGGCAGGCAGGAGGAGCAGACCGACAGTGAGCCATGGAGGAACGAAGCGCATGGGATGAACCTCTTGGGGATCAGGGATGGGATGTGCCTGGGGTGGGTTCGGTGGGCGCGCCCGAGGGCATGACCGTGCTGGCGGAGGCCGCGGCTGGAGGACCGCTGGCATCGAGCCACAGGGTGGCGGCCAGCTGCGACAACACGATGACCGCGACGATCACAGCGACCTGGTCCCACTGGGAGAGCTTCTCCTTCAGGTCGCGGACAGTCGGCATGGTTTTTTGATCCTGTGGTGTGTGGTGCTCAGCTATCTCAGCCCGGGTAGCGCGCCATACGCGGTGGCCGAGCCTACCAACTCCTGACAATGGCGGGCCGCCTGCGACGCTGCCAGGCGCAGAGCAGGCCTGCGGGAACCAGCGCCAGGGCCGCACGGCTCGGCGCGCCGGCACAGCCCCCACAGCCTGTCGGGGCGGGATCTCCTGGGCCCGAGTCGTCGACCTTGCTGTCCTCGTCCTCGTCGTCGGTGTCGTGGTCTTCGCCGCTGTCCGGGGTCTGCGGGAGGTCGAGCCAGGTGGGGGAGAGCCAGATTCGTTCCTCTCGGTCGTCTCCTCCATCGTCGCACCCCTGCTCGCCGTACCAGCGGTCGCCGTCGATCCGCAGCACAGCGTAGATCCAGGCTGGACGATCCTGTCGGGAGATGGTCGCTCGGTAGACCCCGTCGGCTCCGTGGGCCAGCTCGATGTCTTCATGGGGTGTGCGCAGGAAGGCTTGCAGGATCGCCCCTTCGTGCTCCGAGGGGATCGTCAGGATGGCCTCGATGTTGGCCTCGGCGGCCAGCACGAGCTCCTCGCCCATGCCGCCAACGCGCTCACCGTCGGCCAGGATATCCAGCAGCACCGGCAGCATGGGGCCGCTGGTGGCGTAGGTGCGACGTGCATGGATGGCCTCGAACAGGCTGGCCCTGCTCCACGGCTCGGACTCCGGCAGGACCGCCACGGCCAGGCCACCTCCGTAGGGCATGTGAATGTATGCGCCCTGGTTGTTGCACACGTCCCCAGGGAGGGTGTCGTGGCCGTCGGTGCTCGCGAGCAAGCCGAGGCGCAGGTCCCAGCGGTCGGGGTCCAGGGCGGCCTGGAGGTCGTGCAGCTCCTCGACGTCCGCCCTCCACAGCGGATCGTACGGAGCAGGCAGCGTCGTGCTGTTGCCGTGCCTGGAGTAGATCTCCACAGCGGGCGTGAAGCGCCGTGCATCGGGCTGGTCGTTGCCGAAGCAGACCCAGTTCGTGGCCATGCCGTCCGACATCTGGGGGTGGTGGGGCAGGATGAGCACGGGCCCGAAGTCCTGCTCGAGCTGGTCCATCCAGACCCAGAGCTGCTCACAGCTCTCGAAGGTGGTCGACGGCTTGTCATCGACCATGGCGTGGATGAAGTCCTGGCGCCCCAGATCGAACAGGGCGCTGTTCTCGGCCAGGAAGTACAGGTTGAGGTGCCCACCGACCAGATCGCTGGGGGTTACCCAGATCTCGCCCGCGGGGATGGTCAGGAAGCCCGAGGCCGGGTCGTGGCCCTGCATCACCAGCGCCAGAGCTGCGTCGAAGTCCGTTGCGGTGGCCCTCACTTCGCCGTTGACGTGATCGGTCAGGGCGAGGAAGTCCAGGCTGTTCGCCCGCGCGACCTGGATGATCTCCGACACGGCGCCGCAGGGCTGAACTTCACCGTCTTGCTCGGCGCAACCATGCCCGATGTCGGTGGCGAAGCCGTCGCCCGAAGCGCCGCTGTGGACGTGGAAGTCGCCGAAGTAGAAGCGCTGGCCGGCGAGGCCTTGGGAGGCCTGGGCCAGGCTGGGGATCAGCAAGACCGCTGCGCCCGAGACGAGGCGTAGAGATGCAGCTCGAGCCGTTGCTGGGAACGCCATGGGGCCTCCGGCTTCCAGGCACAAGTTAGCGCGAGTCTGCGGCGTCCGCGATGCTCTCCAGTGCGCTGCCTGCGTAGATCGCCGGCTTTTTCGTCTGCTGCGACCACGGGCTCACGACACCTCCTTGTGGCTCCGTTACGTTGTCGGCTTCGGAGCCTGCATGGACTATTCACCCCTCGGCGCGGTCTGTCGGGATCTCGGCCTGATGTCCGAGCAGGACATCCATCGGGTGCTCGCCCGGCTGGCTGAGGGCCGTGACGTTCGTTTTGGCGCGCTGGCGCTGCAGCTTGGGGTCTTGGACGAGGCGGGCCTGGCCAGCGCCCTGGCCCACCAGTATCGGCTCAACCTGCTCCCCATCGAACGGCTGGAAGAGCTCCAGATAGACCACGCGGTGCTCGATCGCGTGCCGCCCCATGTGGTGCGGCGCTACACGCTGATCCCCATCCTGCACGAGTCCGAGCACGACGTGCTCACGGTGCTCGGAGCCGATCCCACAGACGTGCTGGCGCTGCGGGCGGTCCGCGAGCAAGCCCAGGTGTCCGAGGTGCGGCTGTTCCTGGCCGAGCGCAGCGCGGTCGCCTCATTCATCGAGCGGGTGCTGGGGCCTGCCGAAGGCGCCCATGACCGCGAGCTACCCTCTGAGCCCCTGATGGCGGCGCTGCGTGGGGCGCGCCTGCAGCGCGATCTCGTGCTCGAGACCAACCCGCGCCGGCTCCATGCCCTCGAGCGGCTCGACGCCATCGAGGACGGCACCACCGAGTTCGCCTCGGATCCCGATCAGGTCGCCTGGCTGCTGGGGGCAGCGCCCATCCGGCGCCTGGTGTTCCGCACGGAGCTCCGGGGGGTCGTGGCCCCCTACCTCGAGTCCTGGCGGCGGATCCAGCCGGGGCTGCAAGTGGTCACCGTCTCCTCTTTCGGGCTGCGCTCTCTTCCCGCCCTCGAGCCCAAGCGCATCTCCCGCTTCCACCTCGACCTGCTGCGTTTCCTGCTTCAGGTTGGCGAGAACCGAGATCCCGACTCGCGCATCCAGGTGTGGCGCGCCACCGATCTGGCTCGGTCCGTGGCCGAGCGCCTGGGCCTGGCCCAGGACCAGATCGAGACCGTGGTGCTGGGGGCGCTCTTTCTCGAGCTCGAGTCCCTCGACAGCTTCCGGGCGCTGGCCGAGGCCCTGCCCACCCCCGCCGGCGTCAGCGACCGCTTCGCCCTGGCTCGCAGCCTGATGCAGGCCTTCGACGCGCCCTACGATCTCGAGGGGCTGCTCAGCGCGCTCGAACACCGCCTGGGCGGCGGCGGCCCCATCGGGGCCAACCCCGGCGCCGAGGTGGTCTACACCGTCCGCCATGTGGTGCGCCGCCGCCAGCCGGGCCAGGACGACATGGCTCAGATCCTGGGTGACAACGTGCACCACCACTCCCCGCGGGTGGTCAAGGCCGTGGGCGGGGTGCTGCGCTGGGCCAGCCTCCACGCGGGCTTGGGCGGCCGTGGAGACCACGACGCCGAGGTGCTGCTGGCCGTGCGGGACCCCATCCTCCTGGCCGCCCTCGAGCTCGAGCTCACTCGGGCGGGCTTCGGCTTGGTGCTGGCCGCCAACGGCCACGATGTTCTTCAGCTGGCCGGCGCCTGGCAGCCCGCTTGCATCATCGCCGATGCGCAGCTCCCCCGGCTCGGGGGGCTGCAGCTGCTGGCCTCCCTCAAGCAGGACCCCACCACCCGCGAGCTGCCCGTCTTCCTCGTCGGCGGCTCGGGGCTGCCGGCCTCGCGGCTGATCGAGCAGGGCGCTGAGGATGTCTTGGTGCCCCCGGTGGACGTCGGACTGCTGGTGGCCAAGCTGCGGCGCCTGGCGCGCAAGTCCGGCCAGGCAGGGCCCAGGGGGGTGCGCGGGCAGCTGTCCCAGCTCCCGCTGTCCGATCTCCTGCAGACCCTCTCCCTCGGCGGGCGCACCGGCCAGGTCAACGTGATCATGGGCGACAGCCGCGGCAGCATCGGCGTGGTCCGCGGCCAGCTGCATCACGCGGCCTTCGACGCGATCACCGGGCTCCCGGCCCTGCGGGCCATGGTCCGGGCGCGGCAGGGGGACTTCGCGGTGACCTTCGGCGCCGACCAAGCCGAGCGCAACCTCAGCGGCACCACCGAGTGGGTGCTGCTCGAGGCGCTCCGCACCAGTGACGAAGACTTGGCGAGCGGTGGCCGGCAGCCTGCTTCGGGCCAAGAAGAGTAGCGCTCGCCGTCAGGGCTTCCGCTTCCACAGGGTGGCGCTCCCGCCCTGGTCCAGGGCCCACTGCGCCTCGATCTGCCAGGCGTGGCTGTGCTGGAGGATCATCTCGACCACGGGGGGGAGGTCCTCGAGGGTGTAGTGATCGGCGTCGAGGGCTGCCTCCATGGTGGCCTGGCTTGGCCACCGCCCGGCGGGCTCGCTCCCGATCACCAGGAACGCCTGTGCCACCCGGAACCACTCGTAGGTGCCGTTGGGGTCGCCCCGCAGGCCGTGGATGTCGCAGCGTGGGTAGGCCTGGCGGAGAGCCAGGTTGATGAAGCCCTCGTAGTAGGCGTGGTGGTCGCTGAACACGACCACCTTGCCCTCGCAGTCCCCGATGGCTTCGGTCCAGGCGTCCATGGGCAGGAGCAGGTCGCTGGGCGCGCGGGCCATGGTGTGGCGTGGGTAGACCCAGGACAGGGGGATGGGATCCGGCTGGCCCAGGGCCTGGAGGCTGGGGGAGCCGTGGTCCCACAGCCGCCAGCCATACTGGTGAAGCCCAGCGGCCAGCAGCAGGAGCAGCAGAGGAAGACGGGCGAAGCCGCAGCGCCCCACCAGTCGCCCACCCAGCACCGCCAGAGGGAGCAGCAGGGGGAGGGTGTAGAACACCTGCTTCTTCTGGATGACGGTGAAGGCCAGCCAGCCCGAGAGCACACAGGCCAGCAGCAGCCCGTCGATCCCGGGGCGTCTCAGCAGCCCCTGCCGCTTGCGGAGGCCGCGCACCAGGCCCACCCCAAGGGCCAGGAGCATCCAGGCCCCCAGCACCGGGCCGGCTTGGCTGTCGAGCAGCACCAGCGGGTAGTACAGCCAGCGTGGCCCGAGCTGGGCTGGTCGCTCCGTGAGGTCCCCCGCCGAGTCGATCTCGCCGGCGGCGAGCTGGCTCGAGACCTCCTGCAGCTGGGTGCCCAGCCACTGGGTGTACCAGGGCGCTGCCAGGACGAGCACCACCAAGCCGAACAGCAGGACCCCCTTCCACGGTGGGCGCCACTTGGGTGCGTCTGGTAGCGCAGCGCCCGCATCGGGTGGGATGCGCACCCGCTGGGACGGAGCGGCCGGGGCGGGGGCCGGTAGCAGCGCCAGCAGCAGGGGCAAGGCCAGGAAGGGGGCGGTGCCCAGCCGGTCCGTGAGCAGCCCGCCGGCCAGGCCCAGGCCCGCCAGCAGGCTCCAGCCCAGGCTCCGGAAGCCGCGGCTGCGCTGCACGCCCAGCAGCGCCAGGCCCAGGCAGCCGAGCTGGGCGATGTTGGGCTCGTAGCGCACCAGGGTGCCGAAGAGCCCGGGGGACAGGGCCAGCAGCAGCATGGCCGCCACGCCCGCCGTGCGCCCTCGGCTCAGCCGGTAGGTGCAGGCCAGGGCCAGGGCCAACCAGGCCATGTTGGTGAGCACCAGGGCGTCGCGGCTGCGCTCCCAGACGGCCTGCAGGGGCCAGGTGGCCGCGTAGAAGAGGGGCGGCCAGTAGGCGTGGGCAACGTAGTAGCGGAGGTGCCAGGTGTCCCAGCGGGCCAGGGCGTCGAACAGGTCGAAGGCGTTGCCGACGTGGATGTATTCGTTCTGGTAGCCGTCGGGGAAGGGGTTGCGTCCCAGCCAGGCGATAGTCCCTGCGCCCAGGCCGAGCACCAGGCTCGACCAGACGAGCAGAGGGAGCATCGCGCGTAGCCTGGTTCGCACTCCTGACCGATAGCCTAGGGGCCCATGCCGGTCAAAGGTGGCACGGCCAGATACGATGATCTGGTGAACCACCCCCGGAGCCCGAATGCCTCCCTCCGAACCCTTCCGTCGCGCCTCTCTCTCCGGCGTGAAGATAGCGTTCGTCTACACGCCCTATGGCGCCATCCGCAACGAGCCGGGCATCAAGGTGGTCAAGGACAACTACGGCGTGTTTCCCAGCCTGTCCCTGCTCTATGTCGCGGGCGTGGCGGAGGCGGCCGGCTGCGAGGTGGCCTTCATCGACGCGCACGCCGAGGGCCTCAGTGTGGAGCAGACCGTGGCTCGGCTGGCTGCCTTCGGGCCTGACTTCATCGGCTACACGGTCACCACCTACCTCTTCTTCCAGAACCTCGAGTGGATCCGGGCCATCAAGAAGGCCGTCCCCGTGCCCGTCATCGTCGGTGGCGTGCACCTGTCCATCTACCCGCAGGAGACCCTGCTGCAGGACGCCATCGACTACGGCGTCACGGGCGAGGCCGAGTGGATTCTCCCCGATCTGCTCGAGGCCCTGGTCACGGGAGGTGATCTGGGGGCCATCCCCGGCGTGGCCTACAAGCCCGACGGCGTGGCGGGCCACGAAGGGTCCCTGGTCCGGGTCACCCCGGCGGTCACCGAGCAGAACGTGGAGCTGTCGCCTTTCCCTGCGCGGCACCTCATCGACAACAGCCTGTACTACTCGTTCATCTCCCAGTACAAGAACTTCACCCCCATCATCACCTCCCGGGGTTGCCCCTTCCGCTGCATCTTCTGCGAGCAGGGAGCCAGGCGCTTCCGGCCGCGCAGCCCCGCCAGCGTGGGCGATGAGCTCGAGCACTGCGTCCGCGAGCACGGGGTGCGTGAGCTGGACTTCTTCGACAGCTCGTTCACCATCCAGAAAGACAGGGTCATGGCCATCTGCGATGAGATCCATCGTCGCAAGCTCGACATCGTCTGGGCCATGCGCAGCCGGGTGGACTGCGTGGACCGCGAGATGCTCCAGGCCATCCGTCGCGCCGGCTGCACGCGGGTCTACTACGGCGTCGAGAGCGGCAATCGCGAGATCCTGAGGGTCCTGCGCAAGGCCACCGACCTCGATCAGATCAAGCGGGTGATCCGGGAGACCCGCGAGGCTGATATCCACGCCTTCGGGTACTTCATGGTGGGCATGCCCCTCGAGGACGCCGGCACCATCCGCCAGACCATCCGCCTGTCCCGCGAGCTGGACCTCGACTACGCCCAGTTCAGCAAGGTCACCCCCATGCCCGCCACCGAGCTGTACGACATGCTCATGCAGGACACGGGGCGGGACTGGTGGCGCGAGTTCATGCTCACCGGCCGCGAGGTCGAGGTGCCGCGCCCGCGCTGCGACCTGAGCGAGGCCGAGGTGGAGCGCTGGATCCGGCTGGCCTACCTGCGCTTCTACTTCCGTCCCAGCTATGTCCTGCGCGCCCTGCGCCGGGTCCAGAGCTGGGACGAGCTGGTCCGCTCCGCCCGCACCGCGGCCCAGATGGCCTTCACCCCCCCGGGGGACCACGACGAGACCGGGATGGAGGTCCACGACTGACGCTCGGACTGGATAGTGGTTCCTGATAGCTGAAGCTCCCCGCACTCAGAGGTCCCCCCTTGTTCATCCTCGGCATCTCCGACAACCACGACGCCGGCGCAGCTGTGGTCGTGGACGGCGAGCTGCTGGCCGCGGTCGGCCAGGAGCGCATGGACCGTCACAAGAACTCGGGGGCCTTCCCTTGGCAGGCCATCGACAGCGTGCTCGACATGGTGGGCGCTCGTCCCGTCGATGTGGACCGGGTGGTGTTCGGCACGGCCTACACCCCCTCCACCCTGCTGCGCGCCATGCCCGGCTTCCACCACTCCCAGAAGTCCGAGGGCAACTTCAGCTACCTGCTCAACCTCTACATCTGCTACCAGGTGGCCCTGCGTCGTTCCGGCTTCGAGGCCGTCGAGATCCAGGCCAGCCAGGCTCTGCTGCGCAAGCGCTTGGACCGCCGGGGCTTCTCCCGGGCCGAGCTGCGCCTGATGGACCACCACGAGGCCCACGCCCACGCGGCGTACCGCTCCCAGCCCCGCTCGGAGTGCCTGGTCATCACCATCGACGCCATGGGCGACGGGGCCTCGGTCACGGTCTGGGTGGGCCGCAACGGCCAGCTCGACCTGCACTTCGAGCAGAGCGGCCTGGCGGCCATCAACACCTACTACAGCCGTATCACCCAGGTGCTGGGCTTCACCCCCAACCGTCACGAGGGCAAGATCACCGGCCTGGCGGCCTACGATCAGGCGCCGCCCGAGCTGCTCGAGCACATGCGGCGCCAGATGCGCTTCACCGGCTCAGGCTTTTGCCGCCTGAACTACTGGCGCAGGCAGAGCCCCGACGACCGCTTCTACAGCTTCGTGAAGCGCTACAGCAGGGAACAGGTCGCCGCGGCCACCCAGCAGGCTCTCGAGGAAGCGATCACCGCCTTCGTGGAGCACCACGTGGCCGCCACCGGCGTGCGCCACATCGCGGTGGCCGGCGGTACCTTCGCCAACGTGGCGGTCAACCGGCGCATCGCCGAGTTGGGCTGTGTGGACTCGCTGTTCGTCTACCCCAACATGGGCGACGGCGGCCTGCCCGTGGGCGCTGCCTTGGGCTCCGCGGGGGCCGTCCCCACCCACCTGCCCCACGTCTACCTGGGCCCTTCCTACGATGATCGCCACATCGAGCGCCTGCTCGAGGGGGCCGGCGTCACCTTCCGTCGCCCGGCCCGGCTCAGCCGCGACGTGGCTCAGCTCATCGCCGACAAGAAGGTGGTGGCTCGCTGCGATGGCGCCATGGAGTGGGGCCCGCGCGCCCTGGGCAACCGCTCCATCCTCTACCGGCCCGACGACCCCGCGGTGAACGACTGGCTCAACAAGCGCCTGCAGCGCACCGAGTTCATGCCCTTCGCCCCCATGACCCTGGCCGAGCGGGCGCCGGATCTCTACCTCGGGCTCGACAAGGCCGCCGACGCCGCGCGCTTCATGACCGTGTGCTTCGAGGTCAGCCCTGACATGGCGCGGGACTGCGCCGGCGTGGTCCACGTCGACGGCACCGCCCGGCCTCAAGTGCTGCACCAGGCCGACAACCCGGCCATGCACGAGCTGCTGGTGGAGTTCGAGAAGATCAGCGGCCTGCCCACCATCGTGAACACCAGCTTCAACATGCACGAGGAGCCCATCGTCTGCTCGCCGGCCGATGCCCTGCGGGCCTGGCAGGCGGCGGATCTGGACGCGCTGGTGCTGGGGCCCTTCGTGGTGGAGCGGGCGGGCTGACTCCACGCGCCGCCCCTGCTGGGTTCGGGAGCCGAGGATGAACGAAGCACAGGAAGTCCGTCGCTGTCACTCCTGCAAGGCCGCCGCCGTGCTCCCTGGGACCGCCTGGAAGCACACCCACTGGGGCGTGAGCAGCAACGTCACCACCCGCGAGTTTCGCTGCCAGGCCTGCGGCAAGGGGTTCAGCATCCGGCCCAGGGCGCGCCTGGTGGGCTACCTCATCGCGGGTGTGCTGCTGCTGCCCACCTGTATCGGGCTGCCGGTGCTGGCCATGGCCTGGTGGATGTGGAAGCAGGACGCCTGGAACCCTGTGCTCCCAGACGCCGCGCCGGTGCAGCGCCGCTTCCCGGTGGGGCCGCTCCCCCGGCGCTGCAGCGCTTGCTCGGGGGCGGCGGTGGCCACCCGGGTCACCCGTCATGTACACAACGGTGTGCCCATGGGCACAGACACCGTCTTCACCTGTCAGGGCTGCGGCCAGGAGTTCACCCTGGACAGCCCCTGGGGCCACGTGGTGTCCGTCGCCTCGACAGCCCTCATCGGCGGGGTCGCTGCTGCGTTCCTGCTCGTGGCCGAGTCACCGGGCTGGCGCTTTGGCGGCGGTGGCGTCAGCGCCCTGATCGCCGCGGCGCTGCTCGTCCAGGTGGTGCTGCGCCTGCTGGCTCGGGTCCGGAACCCCCCGCTGCGGTGATGGGCGTCAGCGCGCCGCCAGCGCCAGGCTCCACAGGTAGCGGCCCCCCAGATCGCTGATGTGCAGTGTGTCGTCGATGGCCAGCAGCGCGCCGGGGCGGTCGATCTCGGCTCCGCCGATGCTGGCGCCCCCCAGCTCGAAGACCTTCTGCTCGCTGTTGGTGACCAGGATGCGCCCGTCGTATTCCAGCAGGCCCCAGGCCTCGCGGCTGTCCACCCGGGTGGCCGCGCTGCCCGGGTACTCCACCTGATAGACGCCGTCGGAGCCGCCTACGTAGAGGGTGTCGTCCAGGAACAGCAGGGTGCGGGGCGAGGCGATGTCGACGTAGTACGCCGTGGTGGCTCCGCTGGTCGGGTCGCTGCGGAACAGGGCCCCGACGGTGGCGTCGGCCATGAGCAGCTGCCCGTCGGGGGCCAGCGTCAGGTCGCGAGGGTAGCGGAAAAGTGTGCCGTCGTCGGCCTGGGTGGCGACCGTGACCAGCTCGCTGTCCTCGAGCCAGCCCACCGCGCCGACGATGCCGCCGTCGGACACCGCGGCCCAGGTGGTGTCGTCCGGGCCGACGAAGATGCCCTCGATGCCGGCGATGCTGCGCTCGTAGGTGTCGTAGCCGTCGATCCCCTGGGTCCAGGCCAGCACGTGGCCGCCGTAGCGGGTGACCACCAGCACCCGGCCGTCGGAGAGCCGATCCAGGTCGCCGGGGCCGTCTTCTACATAGAGCCCTTGCTCGGCCTGGACCTCGCCCACCGGATCGCCGGTCTCGCCCCCGGGGTCGCTGTCGCCGCTGTCGTCGGGCTTGTCGCGGGGGGGACAGGCTGCCAGCGGCAGGGCCAGGGCGAGGAAGGAGAGGCGCAGGCGGCGCAGCATGAATACCTCCAGGACCTGCAGCGTATCCCGTGCGTCGCCGCACCCGGAGTCCCCATGCCCCTCGAACTCGCCATTCCCGAGCTCCCTGCCACCTGGCAGGCCTGGCTCGCGACCACCCCGACCTGGATCACCGGGCTGTCCGGCGGCCTGCTGCTGCTGGCCGGCGGGCGCCTGTACAAGCTGGCGGTGGTGGCTCCCGGGATCGCTGGTGGCGTGGCCGGCGCCCTATGGATCGGCGAGACCGCTGGCCTGGCGGGCTCTGTCGTGGCCATCGCGGCGGTGGTGCTGGCGGTGGCCGGGGCGGTGCTCTGTCGCATGCTCGAGCGCGTGGCCGTGGCCGCCATCGGCGTGATCGCCACCGCAGGCATCACCCAGCTGGCCTGGCCCCTGGTGATGGATGGCCAGATCGCGCCCTGGTGGGGCCTGCTGCTGGGCGGTGCGGTGGGCCTGCTGCTCTTCCCCAGCGTATTTCGCAGCCTGATCAGGTGGATCACTGCCCTGCTGGGCGCCCTGATGGTGGCCTGGAGCCTGGGCTACCAGGACAATGCCTATGTGGTGGGCGGGCTGCTGGTGCTGGGCTGCATCGTGCAGGCGGCGAGCGGGAAGGGGAGGAAGAAGGGGAAGAAGAAGGATCAGGAGGGCTGAGGGGGCGCGGGGATGGCCCGGATCTGGAACATGCCGCCGGTGAACCGGTGTGCAGAGACGATCTCGAGGGGGTAGCGCTCGTTCAGGCCGGCGAAGAGGGCGTGGCCGGCACCGAGAGCGACAGGCGCTATGGTGATGGTGATCTCGTCGATGAGCCTGGCGTCGGCGGCTTGGCGGATCATGGCGCCCCCGTCCAGGTACACGTCCGCAGGCCCAGCGGCCTCTCGGGCCTGCTGGACGAGCGCACCGATGGCCCCCTGTACGCGCCGCACGGTGGAGGGTGGGTCGGGGTCGAGGTCTCGCGTGCTCGCCACCAGAACGGGGAGCTCGCCGTAGGGCCAGGGCACGCCGAAGCCGCGCACGGCGTCGTAGGTGGCCCGGCCCATCAGGATGGCGCCGACCTCGGCGATGAAGGCCTCGAAGCTCAGGGCACCAGGCTCGGGAGGAGCTGGCTCGGCTTCGGCCTCGGCGGCAGGGGCCGACCCGGTCAGCCACGAGAGATCACCATCGGGCCCGGCGATGAAGCCGTCCAGGGAAGTGGCGATGTAGACGCGTACGCGGTTGGCGCTCATGGGGGGCTCCTGGGGTGGCCGTTTTCTTGGATGCCCGCTGGCTGTGCTGATGTGGGGGCGTCCTTGCTTGGGGGCGCCGAGTCGCTCCGTGTGGCGAGCTATTGTCCCTCGCGCTCCGCTCTCCCCGTCGCGCCCCTCCGCAGTGGCAACACCGTCGGCCACGACCCGTCGAAGGCATGCACCGCATGGGCGATGGCCGGAGCGGTGGGCACCAGACACACCTCGCCGATGCCCTTGGCGCCCCAAGGCCCATGCTCCGCAGGCACCTCCACCAGGATGACCTCCACCTCTGGCGTGTGCTTGGCTGGCAGGATGCCGAGCTTCCGGTAGCGGGTGTCGGGCCAGCCGTCGGTGACCACCAGCTCCTCGCTCAGGGCGTAGCCGGCCCCCATGTGGACGCCGCCCTCGATCTGGCCCTGGCAGGCCATGGGGTTCAGCGCGCGGCCCACGTCGTGGGCGGCCACCACCCGCACCAGCTCGCCCTGGTCGTCCATGATGGCCAGCTGGGTAGCCCAGGCGTAGGCCCAGTGGGTGACGGGTTCGGGGACGTCGCTGTCTGGCGGGTGGGTCTCGGGGGCATCCCAGACGCCCAGGTAGCGCTGGCCCACCAGGGCCTCGAGCTCGCCTCCCGCTGCGTCCAGGGCCTCCCGCAGGGCGGTGGCCGCCAGCTTGATGCCCCACCCCCCCAGGAAGGTGGCGCGGCTGGAGGTGGTCATGCCCACGTCCACGTCCCGGGTGGTGGTGGTGTGCACGGTGAAGCACCCGATGGGCAGCCCCGTGATCTCGGCCGCGGCCTGGCGCAGGATGGTGGCGTGGCCCTGGCCCATCTCGGTGAAGCCGGTGTGCAGGTCGACCCGATGGGCGGCCGCGACCTCGAGCAATGCCTTGCCCTGCTCGGGGTAGCCGTTGCCCAGCCCCACGTTCTTGAGGCCGCAGGCCAGGCCTACGGCCCTGCCTTCGACCCGGGCTCGCTCGTAGTGGGGGCGCACGGCCTCGAGGGTGGCCACGATGCCGGCGTCGTCGCCGACCCGCTGGCCGGTGACCAGGGTGTCGCCCGGGCGGGCGGCGTTGCGCAGCCGGATCTCGAGGGGATCGATGCCCAGCCTGTCTGCGGCGCGCTCCATGCAGCCCTCGAGGGCGAAGGCGGCCTGGTTGGCGCCGAAGCCGCGCATGGCGCCGCAGGTGGGGTTGTGGGTGCGCACCGTGGTGGCGGTGACCCGCGCGCAGGGGATGTGGTAGGGCCCACCGCTGTGGCCCGCGGCCCGCTCGAGCACCTTCTCGCCCACTGAGGCGTGACCGCCGGTGTCGCCGATGATGTCGGCCTCCAGCGCGGTGATGCGCCCGTCGGCGTCGAAGCCCATGGCGTAGTCGAGCACCAGGGGGTGGCGCTTGGGGTGGGTGCGCAGGGACTCGTCCATGGACAGCTCCACCAGCACAGGGCGCTGGGTCACCATGGCGAGCAGGGCCGCGTGGGGCTGGACGCTCAGGTCCTCTCGGCCGCCGAAGGCGCCCCCGGCGCCCCCCAGCTCCACCTCGATGAGCGCTGGGTCCAGGGCCAGGAAGTTCGCCAGCTGGCGGCGGTCGTCGAAGATCCCCTGGCCGCAGGAGAGCAGGTGCAAGCCCCCCCCTGGGGTGGGTCGGGCCAGGGCGGCCTCGGGCTCGAGGAAGGCGTGGTCCACCCGCTGGGTCTCGAAGCGCTCGCGGATCACCACGGCCGAGCCCGCCAGGGCCGTGGCGGTGTCGCCGCGGCGGATGGTGGAGCTTCCCAGCACGTACGCGGGGTCCTGGGCGGCCTGCTCGAGCTCGAGCATCGGCTCGCGGACCTCGACCTCCACCCGCACCAGGCTGGCGGCGTGGCGGGCGATGGCGCGGCTGTCGGCGGCCACCGCGGCCACGGCGTCGCCGACACAGACGCTCAGGGAGCCGACGGGGAGCAGGGGAGCCCAGTCCTTGCGCAGCAGCCCCTGCCATGGCTCGCCCGGCACATCGGCCGCGGTGATCACGGCGTGTACCCCAGGCAGGGCCAGGGCGTCGCTGGCGTCGATGGACAGCAGCCGGCAGTGGGGCTGGGGCACGAAGACCAGGGCGCCGTGGAGCATCCCTGGAAGTGCGCGGTCCGCGATGAAGGGACGCTCGCCCAGCACCAGCTCCCAGGCCTGGTAGCGCTGGGCAGAGTCACCGAGACCAGCGGCGGTGGGGGAGGGGCGGGACTCGCCCCGTCGCAGGGCGGCGGCCGCCTGGATGGCGCGGAAGACTCCGTGCCAGCCGGTGCAGCGGCAGACGTGAGGGCCCAGGGCCTTGGCGATGGTGTCACGGTCGAGGCGTGGGTCGCGGTCCAGCAGAGCCTTGGTGCGCAGCACCAGCCCGGGGGTGCAGAAACCGCACTGGAAGCCGCCGGTGTCGGCGTAGGCGCGCACGTAGATGTCCCGCTCCTCGGGGGGGATTCCCCGGGTGGTGATCACCGAGCGGCCGGCCAGCTGCTCGGCCTTCATGGCACAGGTGGGCCGGGCCTTTCCGTCGATGATGGCGGTGCAGGCGCCGCAGCTGCCCTGGCCGCAGGCGCGCTTGAGGCAGGTGACCCCCATGCGGTCTCGCAGCAGGTCCAGGGCGGTGGCGCCTGGCTCGGCCTGGGCGGTAACGGGGCTGCCGTCCAGAATGAAGCTCAGCGCGCGCATGGGCCCTCCTTGGGCGGCGACGGGGCCAGGCCCCGGGCGTCTGCTGGCGGCTATCCCGGCAGCGGGTGAAGGTGAACCCTCACCTGGCCCGGGAGTGAGCGTGGACCCCAAGGCAAGGCTCGTAGTGGCGCGGCATGCCGAGGCTGGCTGGGGCGGCTCCGGCTCGGACCGCGATCGGCCCCTGACTCTCCGTGGGGTGCAGCAGGCCGTGCGCTTGGGCCAGCAGCTGGCCAGCGTGGGCTGGCAGCCCGGCGTGGTCATCCACAGCGAAGCCCGGCGCACCACCCAGACCTGGGATCACATGGCGGGTGCCTTCGACAGGGCGCCTCGGGTGTTCAGCAGCTGGGACCTGTACCACGACGGGCCGTCCGCCTATCTCCAGGCTGTGGCTCAGTGGGCTGGCGCCGCACCCGGGGTGCTGCTCGTGGGCCACAACCCCGTCGTGGGCGAGCTGGTGGAGCTGTTGACCGGCCAGCGTGTGCCCTTTGGCACCGCCTGCGCCGCGCTGCTCGAGCTGCCGCGAGCGGAGGACTGGCAGGGATGGGATGTGGCCCTGGGCGTGCCCGTGCGCTTCGTGATGGACCGGGTGCTCGCGGGCTGACCCCAGGCTGGGCGTCAGGCGCTCCGGCCCCGCTCGAAGAACCACCACAGCACGAAGCCAACCCCTACGGTCAGCGCGCCGGCCAGGGCCACCGCGGGTCGATCGACCACCGCGTGGCCCATCATCCAGAGCATGAGCAGCACGAAGAGGATGGGGGTGAACGGGTAGCCCCAGGTGCGGTAGGGCCTTGGGAGATCGGGCTCGCGGAAGCGCAGCACGATGACCCCCACCACCGCCAGGCCGGCGACGGCGCTCAAGGTGAAGCCCGTGTAGGTGAGCAGCGTGTCGAAGCTGGCGGTGGCCACCATGATGGCCGCCACGCCTCCCTGCATCAGGATGGAGCGCACTGGGCCTCCACCCTGGACGCGGCCGGAGATGAAGCGCAGGCCCGGGAAGTGTTGTCCCATGGCCTCGTAGACCCGAGGGCCGGTCATGATGTAGGCCCCCACTGTGGAGATGAGGCCCACGGCGATGATGGTGGAGAGCACCCGGGCGGCGCCTTCGCCGAAGAGCGCCACGGCGGCCAGGTGGCCCACCTCGAGCTGGCCGGCCAGCTCTTCGGCGGGCACAGCGGCCAAGAAGACCGCGTTGAGCCCGAGGTAGAGCAGGGCCACCAGCAGGGTGCCCAGCACCAGGGACAAAGGCAGCCAGCGCTCGGGGCGCCTCAGCTCGCCGGCGATGTAGAGCGAGGCGTTCCAGCCTTGGTAGCTGAAGCTGATGAAGATGAGCCCGACCGCGAAGCCGGAGCTGAACAGCGCCTGCCCCATGGGCACGCTACCGGGCTCGAGGCAGCGGGCGGGGCTGCCCAGCCACAGGCCCCCTACGATGAAGGCGAGGATCAGGACGGTCTTGCCGATGGTGAGGGCGTTCTGGAAGCCGGAGCCCAGCTCGAGGCGCAGGCAGTGCACCCCGGACAGCACGGCGATGAGGGCCAGGGAGACGGGCAACTCTGGCAGGCCCGGGAAGACCGCCGCCAGGTAGCGGGAGAAGGCCAGGGCGGCGGCGGCGATGGGCGCCGAGAAGCCCACGATGAGCGAGATCCAGCCCGCCACGAAGCCCACGGATGGGTGGTAGATGCGGGACAGCAGCAGGTACTCGCCGCCGTTCTCGGGGATGGCGCTGGCCAGCTCGCCATAGGTCAGCGCGCCCGCCAGCGCGAGCACGCCCCCCAAGGCCCAGCAAGCCAGGACCGCCGGGTTGGAGCCGATGTCGCCAACCAGGAAGCCGGTGGTCGTGAACACGCCGGTGCCCACCATGCTGGCCACCACCAGCATGGTCGCGGTGACAGGCCCCAGGGTCCGCGCGTGGGAACCCACGGTGTCAGTCCACCTCGATCTTGTGCTTGACCGCGGTGGCGGGCTGCGACTTCTGGGCCTGCAGGTAGTTCCAGATCATGCCCAGCACGGAGAGCAGGCCCACGGAGCCCAACATCGGCCAGATCATCCACGGGTGGTAGGCGTCCCAGAGCACGGTGGTGGCTGTGTAGGTGTCGGCACCGGCGCCCATGGTGGTCACCATGGTGTTCAGCACGTCCTCGCCAGGGATGGCTTCGACGGCCTCGGCGGCCATGCCGCCCTGCTCCACCAGCCAGGTGCGGGCCAGGTCGGTGCGGGAGGAGAAGTTGTCGTACAGGGGGCCCGACGCCCAGTTGCCCACGGCCCAGCCGATGGCGAACGGGATGTTCGAGTAGCCCATGTAGATCGCCTTCTTGTCGGGCGGGGCGGTCATGCCGATGAACTCGGAGAACTTGGGGCTGCAGATGATCTCGCCGATGGCGAAGACGAAGATCATGATGGCCGCGAAGGTGCCCGCCTGGCCCATACCCGACAGGGTGAAGCCCACCGTGGCGATCAACATGCCCAGCACCAGGCTGGTCATCATCTTGAAGCGCCCGAAGAACCAGGAGATGGGCAGCACCAGCAGCACGATGGCGGCGGAGTCGATGTTGATGAGCATCTCGGGCTTGAGCGCCCCGTCGGCCATCAGCCAGGGGCCGGCCGAGTCGCCCAGCAGGTTGCTGGCCATGGCACCCACGTCGCGGGTGTCCACCCACTCGTCCAGGAAGTTCGGCAGCAGATCCCACAGCTGCATGAACATGAACCAGAAGCCCGAGACCACGAGCAGGAACCGGAGCATGGGCTGGTCGCGCCACAGGGTGCCCATGGTCTCCTTGAAGACCTGCACCGGCTTCTTGTCCTTGGCCTTCTGGTCGATCTCGGGCTCGCGGAACAGGAAGGTGGCGGGGATGTACGCCGTGGCGGTGACGATGGCGGCGCCGTAGAAGACGTAGCTCCAGGTGGGCTGGTCCAGGGGGTCGCCGCGCAGCATGGCCGCGCCCATGGGAGCCAGCAGGCCGCCAACGTTGACCAGCAGGTAGAAGATGCCGAAGCCCAGCGAGGAGTTGCCGTCGTTCAGCGACTTGGCCACCGAGCCCTGCACTGGGGGCTTGAAGATGGCGGTGCCGGTGCCCACCAGGCAGGCCGCCAGCATCATGATCCAGAAGCCGTTGGCGTTGGCCATGGTGCAGTAGCCCACGATGTTGATGGCGAAGGCCACGTACATGGACTTGCGATAGCCGTAGGTGTCGGTGTACCCGCCGCTGACCATGGGCACCAAGCACTGGATGAGCGCCCAGATGCCGAAGATCATGCCCTTCTCGGTCATGGTCAGGTGCAGCGCTGAGGTCTCGCCGTACATGTACAGGCCCACCACAGCGCGCACGCCGAAGAAGGCCAGCCGCTCGAGGGCCTCGATGCCGTTGGCTACCCAGAAGTTCCACTTCATGGTGCGGATCTGCTCGAGGATGGGGACGCGGACCTTGCTCTGCTCGGACATGGAAGCTCCAGGGTTCTACCGCAGGATGAAGGCGGTATAGCCCGTGAGATAGGGCGCCGCCCCGGGTGACCCTGCGCTCGGCAACCGGCCGCAGCACGGCCCGCGTAGCGCCGGGGTGGACCCAAGCGAGCGTAGTCGAGCGCAGGGTGGGCCCCCGCCGCGTCAACAGGGCCTTGCGGAGGCCACGGGCGGGCCCGGCTAACTACCCAACTCGTCCCCGACCCGATGCCCCTGGCCCTGCAGCCACTTGCGCATCTCGTCTTTGTCAAGAGCCTTCTCGAGGGCAGCGGCGGGCTCGACAAGATCCTCGCCCACCAGCTTGCGCAGGCTGTCGTCCATGCCGATCATGCCCCGTGAGCGGCCCTGGGAGATGTAGTTGGTGACCTGGTGGGTCTTGCCCTCGCGGATCAGGGCCGCCAGGGTGGGGGCGCCGAACATCACCTCCACGGCGGCCACCCGACCACCACCCTTTCGGCGCAGCAGCTGCTGGGACAGGATGCCCTTGACCACGCCGGACAAGGCCAGGCGAACGCCGTCCTGTTTGTCCGAGGGGAAGACGTTGATCACCCGGTCCACGGTCTTGGCGGCGGAGTTGGTGTGCAGGGTGCCGAAGACCAGCAGGCCGGTTTCGGCTGCGGACAGGGCCATCTCGATGGTCTCGAGGTCGCGCATCTCGCCCACCAGGATGCAGTCGGGGTCCTCGCGCACGGCGGCCCGCAGGGCGTTCGAGAAGCTGCGGCTGTGGGGGCCGATCTCCCGCTGGCTGACCAGGGACTTCCGGTTCTGGTGTACGAACTCGATGGGGTCCTCGATGGTCACGAAGTGCATGGCGCGGTTCTGGTTCATCTCGTGGATGATGGCCGCCAGGGTGGTGGACTTGCCCGAGCCTGTGGGGCCGGTGACCAGCACCAGCCCGCCGGTCAGGCTGGTGAGCTTGTGGACCGAGTCCGGCAGGCGCAGCTGCTCCACCGTCATGATCTTGGTGGGGATGATCCGGAACACCGCCGCCCGCCCCCGGTGCTGCCTGGACACGTTCACCCTGAAGCGCGCCAGCCCCCCGACCTCGTAGGCGTAGTCCGCGTCGCCATCGATCAGGTAGCGCTTCCAGATGCGGTCGGGGGCCGTGGGGCGCATCAGGCGCTCGAAGTCGTCGTCAGTGAGCACGCGGTAGCGGATGGCCTCGATGCGACCGGAGATGCGGAAGATGGGCGGGCGCCCGACGCTCAGGTGCAGGTCGGAGGCGCCGCGGTCGTTCATGAGCTTGAGGAAGCGGTCGATGGGGTGGACGCTCATGGGCTGGCCTCCACCTCGCGCAGGAACGCGGGCTTGCAGAAGGGGGCGAAGGTCTCCGGCTTCTCGGATCGGAGCCAGGCGTCCTCTGCAGCGATCAGGCCCTCCTCTACCAGCCCCATCAGGGCCTGGTCCACGGTCTGCATGCCCACCGATCGGCCGATCTGCATCATGCCGGGGATCTGGAAGGTCTTGCTGTCGCGGATGAGCTTGCCGATGCTCAGGGTGCCCTTGAGCACCTCGAAGACCGCCACCCGCCCCTGACCGTCCTTGCGGGGCAGCAGCTGCTGGCAGATCACGTACTTGAGGCTCTCGGACAAGCCCATGCGCACCTGCTGCTGCTCCTCGGGCGGGAAGCTGCCCACCAGCCGGTCGATGGTCTGGGGGGCCGAGGTGGTGTGCATGGTGGCCAGCACGAGGTGGCCGGTCTCGGCCGCCATCAGAGCCATGCGGATGGTCTCCACATCGCGCATCTCGCCCACCATGATCACGTCGGGGTCCTGGCGCAGCGAGGCCCGCAGGGCCCGGGCGAAGGACTCGGAGTGGGACCCGATCTCCCGCTGGTTCACCAGGGCCATCTTGACGGGATGAACGAACTCGATGGGGTCTTCCAGGGTGATGATGTGGTCGGGCTTGGTCTCGTTGATGAGGTTGATGACCGCCGCGAGGGTGGTGCTCTTACCGCTCGCGGCGGGGCCCGAGACGATGATGATGCCCTGGTGGTAGTCCAGCAGCTCGGTGAGCCTGCCCGGGATGCGCAGGTCGGCGAAGGTGGGGGGGATGTTGGGGATCACCCGGAAGGCCGCGCAGAGCCCCAAGCGCTGCATGTAGGCGTTCACGCGGTAGCGCCCGATGTCGGGGATGGAGTGGCAGAAGTCCACCTCGCCCAGCTCCTTGATGGACTGCTTGTGGCGGTCCGAGAGGATCTGGACGATGGCCCGCTGGGCGGCGCGGGCGTCGAGGGGGGGGACGTCCGCCATGCGCTCCAGCTTGCCCCTGTGACGCACGATGGGAGGCTCCCCGACGGTGATGTGCAGGTCGGAGCAGCCCTGCTCACGGATCCGGGCCAGCAGCTTGTCGATGGGCCGGCTGAGATCGCTGGCGTTGACCGCCGCGCCGCTCTGGTCCACCGCCTTGGCCTCGCGCCCCAGCCTGGCCCCCAGGTCGCGCCGGACCTCGGCGGCACGGGTGCGCACGTCGCTGGACGGGTCCTTGCCCTCCATCACCTCGAGCATGGGCAGGATGCGCTCGTCCGTGAAGCGCCCCAGGGCGGTCACCACGTCCAGGCGCACCTCGGGCCGCTTGTCGCGCAGCAGCTTGGAGAGGGGCTCGAGGGCCTTGGTGGAGCCGATGCGCGCCAGGGCATCGATGGCGGCCCAGCGTGCCTCTTCGTCCTCCAGCGCCTGGACCAGAGCGGGCACGGCGCGCTCATCCCCCAGGGAGCCCAGGGCGTCGCAGGCGGTGATGCGCAGCCACCAGTCCGGGTCCTTGAGCAGCTTGCAGAGGGGCGGGACCACGCGAGGGTCCTCGAAGTACTGCACCATCACCAGCGCCGCCGTGCGCACGTCCTCGTTCTCGTGCTCCAGCAGGACCACCGCGTGGCGCAGGACTTCGTCGCCCATGCTCCGCAGGGTCTCCAGGATTCGGTCTCGAAGCCAGCCCACCAGGTTGCGGGCGAAGAGCAGGATCTCGAGCAGCACCTCGGTGGGCGTGCCCGTCTTCATCAGCAGGTCGACGGCCATGCGCCTGGTGGCGTCTTCGCCCTCGCCCAGCAGCTCGATCAGCTGGTGGCGCATCTGCGCGGGGTGCGCCTGGGCCTGCTTGTCCAGGTAGGACTTGGCGAGGGAGCGGCTGTTGGCGTCTCCGTGGGCGAAGGCATCGAGCATCAGCGTGAGCACCCTGCGGTCCTGCACCTCGCCCAGCGCCTGCACCGCGGCAGAGGCGACGCGCTTGTCGCGGTCCCTGGCCAGCTCCAGCAGCAGATCGGCGTGGCGCCCGGGGCTGGCGTCGCGCACCAGGCGTCGCACTGCGGTCAACCGCACCTCGCCCTGGGCCTCCTTGGCTGCCCGCGCCTTCCAGCGAGCGCCGGCCTCGCCGGACATGTCCACTGCCAGCTCCCATCCCTGGCGCTGGCGGGCGGGGGCGCGGTCCTTGACCAGGTCGCCCACCACCTTCTCCATCACCTCGACGTCGATGCGCGGGATCAAGCGGGAGGCGAAGGAGCGCACGTGGGCGGGTTGCTGGCCCATCTGCTCCACCAGATCCCGCACGGCACCCGAGGACGGTTTCTGCAGGAAGAGCTCCACGGCGGCCTGGCGCACCGCGGCGTCCTTGTTCCAGATGAGCGGGACCACCTCGGATGCCCCGGGGGCTGCCTGCCGCAGGGCGCCGATCAGGGAGTCGCGCTCCCCTGGTTGCTGCCAGGATCCTTGTTCCAGATCGTCCAGCAGGGTCTTGGTCTTGCCGCGTCCGAAGATGGCCATGGTCACGCGCCCGGGCTCGAGGATTGCGTCGACAGAGCGAAGCTCCCACCTGCGGGACGGGCCTCGTGACGCTCGCGCGCTGATTGTCGCATATCGGATGCGCCAGGTCGGTGAGCTTCGAGCTATGGTGCGTGATCCATGTCCATCCCTTCGCTGCGGGAGGTTCCCCATGATGCGCTTCGTCCTTCCACTCCTCGCTCTCTCCATTGGCTGCGGGTCCGAAGGTGTGACCCAGGATCAGCTCGACGAGCTCGCTGGCACCGTGAGCGCCCAGCGCGCGCTCATCCAAGAGCTCGAGGACAGCCTGGCCTCCTACGAGGCTGCGATGGCCGAGCTGCAGTCCGATGTCCACGGCAACACCTCCAGCATCGCGGTCAACTCCATCGAGGCAGCCGAGAACGCCACGGCCATCGGCGATCTGTTTGACAGCCTCGATGACCACGAGGGGCGCATCTATTCCCTCGAGGCCTCCACCGGAACGGTCGATCTGGGCTACCTCGAGGACGGCTTGGCTGCCCTCGAGACCACCGCCGCGGAGCATGCCAGCTCCATCGGCTCCCTCGAGACCAGCGTGGCCAGCCTGACCAGCGACGTCAGCGGCGTGCAGTCCGACCTGGGCACCCTGCAGGCCTCCGTGAGCGCCAACAGCGGCGCCATCTCCACCCTGCAGACCAACTCTCTAGGCCACGGCAGCAGCATCTCCACGCTGCAGGGGGAAGTCGCCGATCTGCAGGCCGACATGGCATTCGTCGAGGCCGATGTCGTGGACAACGCGCTGGACATCGCGGGCTTGCAGAGCGACCTGGCCACCATCGAGGACCTGGGCACGGTCTTGAGCGTGGACGGCTCTGGAGACCTCGTCTTGAGCGGCGCCAACATGTACATCCAGAGCGGCACCGGCGCCACGGATGGCCGCGAAAACGGCAAGGGCAACCTGATCATCGGCTACGACGAGGCCGACGGCTACGAGAGCCGCACGGGCTCCCACAACCTCGTGGTCGGCCCCTACCACGACTACACCAGCTTCGGCGGTATCGTCGCGGGCTACGGCAACACCATCAGCAACGAGCACGCCTCGGTGCTCGGTGGCGGCAACAACTACGCCATGGGCTACGGCTCGACGGTGGTGGGTGGCTACAGCGCCTACCTCACGGGTTCCTACTCTGCGTCCCTGGCTGGCTATGGCAACCAGGCCAGCGGCAGCTACGCCGGCGTGGTGGCGGGCACCTACAACGAAGCCTCGGGCAGCGCCTCGGCCGTCCTGTCCGGCGACAGCAACTACGCCAGCGCCAGCTACTCAGCCGTGGTCGCCGGTGCGGGCAACCAGGCCGGCTACACCGGCGCGGTGGTCGTTGGCGGCTCCTACAACTACGCGTACAGCTACTACAGCGCCATCCTGGGCGGCTACAGCAACTGGACCACCGACTACTACACCACGGTCTCCGGCGGCTACAACAACTACGCCAGCTACGACTACGCGTCGGTGGCCGGCGGCTACAGCAACGAAGCCAGCGGCTACGCGGCGGCGATCCTGGGCGGCTACAACAACGACGCCAGCGGCAGCTACTCCACCGTGTACGGCTACTACAGCCAGACCGCCAACACCACCTACGACTACGAGCCCTAGCCCCCGCTGGGCTCGCACCGTCCACGGCCGCGCTCGAGCGTGAGATGACGCTCGAAAGGGGATAGGTGCGTGCACCCCCGCTCCCCGAGGACTCCCATGGCTGACGCCAAGATGAAGCACCCACCAGGGCTGTACGTGCTGTTCGGCACCGAAGCCGCCGAGCGCTTCTCGTTCTACACCATGCGCGCGCTGCTGGTGCTGTATCTCACCCAGGTCATCTTCCTGGGCCAGTACACGAACTCCCTGGTGCACAGCGAGGAGATCGTCGACGCCATCCAGTCCGATGCGCCGGCCGTGCTCGAGTCCGCCCTCGGCGATCTCAACCGGGAGCAGACCGCCAAGCTGTATGAGGCGGTGGGTGTGGCGACCCCCAACTACGATGACGACGCGGAGTCAGCCCACGACGCCGAGGTGCCCGCGGCGGTGGCGGCGCTGTGGGATCGCTCCAACGCGACGGACATGATCGGTGATGTTCAGCTGGCGATGACCGACCTGAAGACCGACCTGGATGGGCTCTTCGACGAGGCCGTGGCCAGCGTCGGCACCGATCCCGAGGTCTTCGGCCAGTGGGTCATCAAGGAGAAGGTCAAGCGTGTGGTCCGCACCGAGGCCTTGGCCCTGTACGGCCTCTACCTTCTTCTGGTCTACTCTTCGGGGCTGATCGGCGGCTACTTCGCCGACAAGATCCTGGGCTCCCGCAAGGCCATCTGGATGGGCGGCATCGTCATGTGCGCCGGCCTGTTCGTCATGGGCATCCCCGGGGCGATGTCCATGTTCTACGGTCTGGGCCTGGTCATCTTGGGCAACGGCTTCTTCAAGCCCAACATCTCGACCATCGTCAGCGGGCTGTATGACGAAGAGGACAACCGCCGCGACGGTGCGTTCACCATCTTCTACATGGGCATCAACCTGGGCGCTTTCCTGGCCATCTTCGGCGCCTGGGTGGCCGAGAGCACCGCTGCCACCCACGACTGGGGCTGGAACATCGGCTTCGTCGTCGCTGCGGTGGGCATGATCTTCTCCCTGTTGCTGTTCCACTGGGGCCAGAAGCTGCTGGGCACGGCCGGCTTCCCCCCGGGGCGTGAGGTCACCGCGGACTCCCGCTTGGACATGAAGGACGCCCGCGACATCGTGATCTGGAGCCTGGGCCTGGCCGCTGTGGCCATGGCGGTGATGAGCGTCTGGCTGTTCTCGGGGTTCATGCCCTCGCTCATCCCGGTCTGGCTGCCCTTCGCCCTGGGCGGCATCCTCATGTCCTTCGTGGTCCTCAGCCTCTTCCGCGCGAAGCTCGGGAAAGAGGAGTGGTATCGGGTCATCGTCGTCTTCGTGCTCTCGATCTTCGTCATCTTCTTCTGGATGGGCTTCGAGCAGGCCGGCGGCACCATGACCTTGTTCGCCCTCGAGCAGACCGACCGGCACATCTTCGGCTGGGAGATGCCCGTGGTGTTCTTCCAGGGCTTCAACCCCATCTTCATCTTCGTCCTCGCCCCGGTCTTCTCCATCCTGTGGGCCTGGAACGACAAGCACAAGTGGGGCCTGTCCACCTCGGCCAAGATGGGCTGGGGTCTGATCCTGCTGGGCGCGGGCTTCGGGGTCATGTACCTGGGCCAGGAATCAGCGCGGATCCACGGGCAGGCCGCCCTGTACTGGCTGGTGGCGGTCTACCTGATCCACACCATCGCCGAGCTCTTCCTCTCTCCCATCGGCCTGTCCATGGTCACCAAGCTCTCGCCGGTGCGGGTGGTCAGCCTGATGATGGGCGTGTGGTTCTTCTGCACCGCGTTCGCCGACTACCTGTCAGGCCAGATGGAAGCCTTCACCCACACCATGGGCTTCGACCTCTGGGGCTCGCTCATCGTCACCTCGGTGGTGCCCGGCGCGCTGCTGCTGCTGACGGC
>ERZ890953.265-NODE-265-length-31146-cov-12.443923_pt1 | contig 31146 bp, 35 predicted proteins | sample MGYA00521264_ERZ890953 | MGnify/ENA primary metagenome ERZ890953 (study PRJEB32303, sample SAMEA104408629) | aquatic metagenome | biome: Brackish water; feature: Chemocline; material: water | place: Baltic Sea | collected 2014-10-26T21:54:00 | depth 200 m ...
ACCAGTGACATCTACCTTGTAAGGGTAGCGCTCTACCAACTGAGCTAAGCGCCCATTTATAAAAATGGTGTCCTGTGATGGATTCGAACCATCGGCCACATCATTAAAAGTGACGTGCTCTACCAGCTGAGCTAACAAGACATTTGCCTCTTATAGTTAAGAGGTCGAAATTATAGACAAATAGACATTAGATGTCAAGATAATTTTGCCTAAATTTAAAAAAATGTATCTTTATCGATAAGAAGCAGCATTTTTATAGCATAGAGTACACTTTGGTGTTGCACATAATTTCTATCACCATTGAAGTGTAATCGCTCTTCTTTATGTTCTGTTTTACTTCTAACACCTATATAAACTGTACCTACTGGTTTAAGTTCTGAACCTCCACCATCACCAGCAATTCCACTCACACTTAAAGCATAATCAGCATCACTTACATTTAAAGCACCATCACTCATTTCTCTCACCACTTCACTACTCACTGCCCCTCTATCTTGTAAGACATCAGCAGATACTGCTAACCAGTTCTCTTTGAGTATATTGGAGTAAGTAATGAGTGCACCATTAAAAACATTTGATGCACCATTATTTTGGGTTAGATAATAACTTAGAAGTCCACCTGTACAACTCTCAGCAAATGTCACCCTTTTTTGTACAGATTCTAACTTATTAATTATATGTTCCATGATATTTGATGTTACTATTAGATTTCTTGAGAGAAGTTGTTTTGCGGAGTCTGTAAATTTTGATATATTTCCATACTTGTTACTTGTTATATCTATTCTTAACCAACCTGACACTTCTTCTACTATATTTAGGTTTACTTCAAAACTCTGAGCTATTGGCATTAAGATAGCCATAGTCGTTTCTCTATCCTCATCAAAAACATGACAACTAGCATGTGAACTCTCATCAAACATCAGCACCTCTGGCATCTCTTCACCCTCATCCACTTGTAAAACATTTACCATAGAATTTTGATGTTCTAAAAGATATGTTTTTTCTTGAAATAGTGTCGCTTTTTGTGGAATTAAGATACCATTTTTGAGTACTTGATTATCTTCTGTAGCAGTACAAATCAATTTTCCTACAGTCGTATATGTCTGTTTTGTAGTTATTATTATAATCTTATTATTAGAATTAAGTTCTTCTTCGAGATAAAGAAAAAGTGCATTATCACTCTCTTTTATATAAGTAATACTATCTACAAAATCAACTTTTCGTTCAATTTTTCGCAGTACATACTCTTTTAAAGTCTTGTTATATACAAATTTGTTTCCTATAAAGATTACATGAAGTTTCATAATGCTTTTACCTTAGATTTGTTTTGCTTATTATATCACTTTTATTAGGCTTTAAACACCTAAAAGGTATAATGCAAAACTTTTTATATATAATTAGAGGGCCTAATGGACTACAAAGACACACTACTTTTACCAACTACTGCGTTTGCAATGCGCGGAAACCTAATCAACAACGAACCTATACGCTACAAAGCATGGGATGACAACAAAGTTTATGAAAAGATGAAAGCAAACCGCAAAGATGCACCTAGCTTTACTCTTCATGATGGACCTCCTTATGCCAATGGTCATATTCACATCGGTCATGCACTTAACAAAGTACTCAAAGACATTATCATTAAACATAACTACTTTGATGGAAAATCTGTTCGTTTTACTCCAGGTTGGGATTGTCATGGTCTACCGATTGAACAACAAGTTGAGAAAAAGCTCGGTGGAAAACAGAAAAAAGAGCTTCTTGAGACACACGAAGTACGTAAACTTTGTCGCGCACATGCTGCTAAGTTCGTAGATATTCAAAGAGATGAGTTTAAGACTCTTGGTATCATCGCAGACTGGGAGAAACCTTATGTTACTATGGACTACAAGTTTGAAGCAAACATCTACCGTACACTCTGTTCTGTTGCTAAAAAAGGTCTTCTTATCGAGCGTTCTAAACCTGTGTTTTGGTCATGGGCTGAGAGAACTGCACTTGCTGAAGCAGAAGTTGAGTACGAAGACAAAGAGTCCCACTCTATCTTCATTGCGTTTGAGTTAGATGCTGATGCAAAAACAAAACTCAACATAACAGGAAACGCAGCTCCAGTTATCTGGACTACTACGCCTTGGACTATACCTGCAAACACTGGTATATCTATGAATCCTAACGAAGAGTATGTTTTAACTGACACTGGTTATATCGTAGCTCGTAAACTTTTAAACTCTCTTATCGAAGATGAAGTCTTAAGTGGAAAAGTTGTGCAAACTTTCAAAGCGACTGAGTTTGAAAACTTAAAAACTATCAACCCTCTAAACAAACGCGAGTCTCGTATCATTTTAGGGGAGCATGTCCTTATGGATAGCGGTACTGGTTGTGTTCATACTGCTCCTGGACATGGTGAAGATGATTATCGTGTTGGACTTATTTATAACTTAGAAGTTGTTATGCCAGTTGACGAAACTGGTTGTTTTGACAACACTATCGTAAAAGACAATCTTATTCCAAATGCTGAGGACTTTTTAGGTCGTCACATCTTTAAATCAAACGATGATATTATAGAACTTATGGGTGATGCGGTACTTAAAGTAAGTAAGTTCACTCACTCGTACCCTCACTGTTGGCGTTCACATACTCCACTTATCTTTAGAGCTACTAGACAATGGTTTATCTCTGTAGATGAAAAGCCAGAAGGTGAAGATAAAACTCTTAGAAACATAGCACTTAGCGAAATTGAAAAGACTCTTTTCGTTCCTGAAACTGGAAGAAACAGACTTAAATCTATGGTAGCCAACAGACCAGACTGGTGTATCTCTCGTCAACGTGATTGGGGTGTTCCTATCGCTTTTTTCAGAGTAAAAGCTACTGGCAAAGTTATCTTCGATGAGAAAGTTCTAAACTATGTCGCTATGATTTTTGAAATGCAAGGTAGTGATGCTTGGTACTCTATGGACATAGCTTCTCTTCTTTACCCAGGTTCGGGATATACAGCAGACGAAGTAGAAAAAGTAACTGACATCTTAGATGTATGGTTTGACTCTGGTTCAACTTGGAACAGTGTTTTAAAATCTCGTAACTATGATGCAGGTAAATACCAAGCAGACTTATATGTAGAAGGAAGTGACCAACATCGTGGTTGGTTCCAATCTTCACTGTTTTTAAGTGCGGCAGTTGAACATAAAGCACCATATAAAGGTGTTCTAACTCACGGATTTACTGTGGATGACAAGGGCGAGAAAATGTCTAAGTCTAAGGGTAATGTTATCGCACCAGATAAGGTTCTCAAAGAGTATGGAAGTGAAATCCTACGTTTATGGGTTGCTTCATCTGATTATCAAGGTGACTTAAAAATCTCTCAAGGTATCTTAAAACAGATAAGTGAAAACTACCGTAAACTAAGAAATACCTTTAGAATCATGCTTGCCAACATCAATGATTTAGAAACTTTAACTCCTTATGACGAGATGGGTTCGTTAGATAAATGGATTCTTAATGTCTCTGCAGAAGTTTTAGGCGATGTACATAAAGCATTTAGCGAATATAACTTTGTAAATGGTATGAGTATGCTTAATAATTTCATTGCAAATGAGTTAAGTGGTATGTACATAGATATGACTAAAGACTCACTTTACTGTAATGCAAAAAATGACTCAAGACGTAGAGCATCTCAAAGTGCAATGGCTATGATAACTAAGAGTCTTTTACTTTTAATGGCTCCTATTTTAACTTACACAACTGATGAAATCATAGAACATGCACCGGCTATTGTTAAGGGCGATGCTAAGTCTATCTTTGATTTAGTATATGAGCCTATAACTGCTGGTGAGTCTGCATTTGATGCTGAGTACATGATAAAAGCTCGTCTTGGTTTTGGTTCTGTTGTAGATGGCCTTAAAAAAGAAAAAATCATTAAAAGTACATTAGAGTTAGTGATTTACACTGAGTCACAAGTTACTTTAGACATGAACTCTACTGATGCAGAAGACTGGTTTGTTGTTAGTGGTATCTTTGAAGATAATGCAGATGAAGATATTATTGGAAGTTTTAAAGTAGATGGAGACACATTTACCATAGCAAAAGCAACTGCTCATAAATGTCCAAGATGTTGGAAGTTTCAAGCATCTGAACCTGATTGTACTTGTGCAAGATGTGAAAGTGTAGTCAATGCCTAATTTTAGTGAACCAGTTAGTTTAACATTTATCGGAGTGACTGTAGCTCTGATATTTGTTGGGGTTGGGATTGGGATTTTTCTTGTTAAGAAGTTTAAATAATAACTACTTAAAATTTGGATGTACAACTTTAGTTGTACCCAATTTCAAATAAGACTTACAGAGTTTTGTCATTTCAATCTTCTTCTACTTTGTTCTAACCCATACTCTTTTTATCTTATCTAAATTTTTTTCACTTGATAAAGCTCAATAAATTTAATATTAATTCTCACTATACTTCCAAAAAAAATATAAAAGGCACATAATGAGTGAATATTTTAATGCAAGTGAGTCCCCATTTGATGGGCAATTTCCTGATGGGCATCCTGTTCGGGTATATCTTGAAGAAAACATTCTAATTAGAGCTATTATAAAAGAACTTCAAGCTACAAATATTGAGAATAATTTTGATTTTTTTATAGAATTATTTGAAAAATTAGGTAAGGTTGAAGTTCATTTTGTTCGTAAAGAGAATCAGCTTTTTCCATATCTTGAAAAATATGGATGGACTAGCCCTTCACAAAATATGTGGGCATTACATGATCAAATTAGAGAAGAAATCAAAAATACTAGAAAAGCAATAAGTGTAAAAAATTACACATTAATCACCCATGCCTTACAGGATATTTACAAGGATTTAGAACATCTTTTACAAGTTGAAGATGGAAGACTTTTACCTCGTGCTATGGATATGATAAGTGAAGATGAGTTCAAAGAGTTTCGTGAAGGTGATAAAGAGATTGGTTGGATGTTTGATACACCTCCAGCATCTTATCCTCCAGTTACATACATTCATCCAGGTGAAGACACCATTAGAAAAAAACTCCCTTTTGGTACTGAAGATAAAACACACTATGATGAAGGATACTTAACTCCGGAGCAAGTAAACTCTATTTTTAGAATTTTACCTGTTGACATTACCTATGTGAATGAGAATGACCAAGTTGTTTTTTATAACCGAGGAGATAATCGTGTATTTCCTAGAAGTGCTGGCATTATTGGACGAGAAGTGAAGTTTTGTCACCCACCCAAAAGTGTTGACCAAGTGATACGTATTTTAGAAGAGTTTAAAGCAGGCAGACAAAATGTAGCTGAATTTTGGCTCCAATTTAAAGAACAATTTATTCATGTTCAGTATTTTGCAGTGAGGGATGAAGATGGTATCTACAAAGGTGTGATTGAGATGAGCCAAGATGTTACCCATATTAGAGGATTAAAAGGGCAGCAAAGATTACTAGATTGGGATTAATAGAGTTTTTGATATAATAGCGAGAATTAATATATATAGGAAACTTAGTGATTACATTAAAAGAAGCACTTGCATTAAGTAAAGAAGAATTAAAAATATTCAAAGAAGAACTAAAAGCGAAGATTGAGGCTCGTCCTGAACTAAACGCATACATTGATGTAAACAATGTTGGTGATGGCGTTCCTATTGCCATTAAGGACAATATTCAAGTAAAAGATTGGTCGGTTACATCTGGTTCAAACATACTTCAAGGTTATATCGCTCCTTACAATGCAACTGTTATTAATAAACTTACAGCATCTGGTTTATCCCCCTTTGGTAGAACAAACATGGATGAGTTTGCTATGGGTTCTACAACAGAATCAAGCTTCTATGGTAAAACTCTAAATCCTCACAATTCTGATTGTGTTCCTGGTGGAAGTTCTGGTGGTAGTGCGGCGGCTGTTGGTGCTGGTTTAGCTGTTGCAGCATTGGGTTCAGATACTGGTGGAAGTATTCGCCAACCTGCTGCGTTTTGTGGCATAGTTGGGATGAAACCAACCTATGGTCGTGTTTCGCGTTACGGTTTAGGAGCTTATGCTTCTTCACTTGACCAAATAGGTCCAATGACTCAAAATGTTGAAGATGCTGCAATTTTGTATGACATTATAAGTGGAAGTGATGAAAAAGACTCAACAAACGCAGGTCGTGATGATAAAGTAACTCCAAATTTAGATGCAAATAAAAAGCTTACTATCGCGGTTCTTCCTAAGTACATCGAAAATGCAAGTCAAGATGTAAAGGATGCATATGCAAAAGCTACTGAAGCTCTTAAAGCTGCTGGACATACCATCGTTGAACGCGAAATGATGGATGCAAAATTTGACATCTCTGCTTATTACATAACAGCAACTGCAGAAGCGACAACAAATCTTGCTCGTTACGATGGTATCCGTTATGGCAATCGAGTGAAAGGAAAAAATCTTGAAGATACTTATATAAAAACTAGAAGTAATGGTTTTGGCGATGAAGTAAAACGCCGTATCATGCTTGGAAACTTTGTACTCTCAAGTGGTTATTATGAAGCTTACTATGTAAAAGCACAAAAAACTCGTCATATTATTAAAGATAATTATTCAAAGATTTTCGCAGATGTTGATTTGATTTTATCACCTGTTGCACCAACTGTTGCAAACAAATTTGGAGAGCTTGAAAATCCTATGGATATGTACCTCAGTGATATTTACACTATTTCAGTAAATCTTGCAGGTCTCCCTGCTCTTTCCCTTCCTATTATGAAAAATACAGACGGTATGCCAGTTGGTTTACAGCTTATTGCAAAAGCATATGATGAGCAAACACTTTTTGATGGCTCACTTAGTCTAGAAAACGAATTAAAGAAATAGTTTCATTTAAATCTACTTTATATAAAAAATTATTCTTCACTATTCTAGCCTAATGTAAGTAATGGAAAACTTATGCATGACTTTTTTTTTACCTTTTTTTAACCACAAAAAAGATATAATAAAAAAATAATTAAAGGATGCCCATGAGAATACGCAAAAAAGCCCTAACATTTGAAGATGTACTTTTAGTACCCCAATATTCTGAAGTTCTTCCAAAAGAAGTTTCACTTGAAACAAAATTAACAAAAAACATTTCACTTAAAATCCCTATGGTTTCTGCTGCTATGGACACTGTAACAGAGTACCGTGCTGCAATCGCAATGGCAAGACTTGGTGGAATTGGAATTATCCATAAAAACATGGACATTCCAACACAATGTAAACAAGTTACAAAAGTGAAAAAAAGTGAAAGTGGAATTATTATTGATCCTATTTTTGTACACCCAGATGCTACCTTAGCAGATGCTGCAAAACTTATGAGTGAATATAAAATATCAGGTGTTCCTGTGGTCGATGGACATAACAAACTTCTTGGTATCTTAACAAATCGTGATATGCGTTTTGAAAAGGACATGAAAAAACTTGCAAGTGAAGTCATGACTAAAATGCCACTTATTACAGCACAAAAAGGCATTAGTCTTGATGAAGCTGGTGACATTATGCATAAAAACAAAATCGAAAAGCTTCCTATCATTGATGAAGATGGATTTTTAAAAGGTCTTGTTACAATCAAAGACATTAGAAAACGAATCGAATACCCACACTCTAACAAAGACTCGTTTGGTCGTCTTGTTGTTGGTGCTGCTATTGGTGTTGGACAAATTGACCGTGCGAAAGCTCTTGTAGATGCAGGATGTGATGTTTTAGTGCTTGATTCTGCTCATGGCCATTCAAAAGGTATCATTGATACTATTAAAAAAATCAAAGAGACTATGGAAATTGATGTCATTGCTGGAAACATCGCAACAAAAGAGGCTGTAGAAGCTCTAATTGAAGCGGGTGTTGATGCTGTAAAAGTAGGAATAGGACCAGGTAGTATCTGTACAACTCGTATCGTTGCTGGTGTTGGTATTCCTCAAATTTCGGCAATTGCTGAGTGTGCTGAAGCTGCTCAAAAACATGGTGTTCCCGTTATCGCTGATGGTGGAATAAAATACTCTGGAGACATCGCTAAAGCTCTTGCTGTTGGTGCAAGCTCCGTTATGGCTGGTTCACTTTTAGCAGGTACTGAAGAAGCACCGGGTGAGACTATAATGTTTCAAGGTCGTCAGTATAAATCATACCGAGGTATGGGAAGTATAGGTGCAATGCAACAAGGTTCAACAGATAGATATTTCCAAGAAGGAACTGCAGCTGATAAGCTTGTTCCTGAGGGGATAGAAGGTCGTGTGCCATTTCGTGGAAGCATTGCAGGAATCGTACATCAAATGATGGGTGGACTTCGTTCATCTATGGGTTATTGCGGTAGTGAAAGTATTGAAATGTTCTGGAAAAAAGCTGAGTTTGTTGAGATTACTTCTGCAGGTTTAAAAGAAAGCCATGTTCATGATGTTATTATCACTCAAGAAGCACCAAATTACCATATATAATTAAATTTATGAATGAAGTAAAATATGCCGGATTTTGGATTCGTTTTGTCGCTTCATTTTTAGATACTCTTTTTCTTGCCTTGCCAGTAGGCATTGTCATCTACTTTTTAAGTGATGGCAACTGGTTTGACTTCGCTTTATACCAACAAAACATACAACTGGCAATGAGTGGTAATACTCATGCACTTGACTCTCAGCCACAAACTTCACTTACATGGGAACTTATTTTTGAATTTTCTGTTTTAGTTGTTACTATTCTTTTTTGGAACAAATGGAGAGGGGCAACTCCTGGGAAAAAGTTTGTGCATATTAAAATAGTGGATGCTAAAAACTTTGAAGATATTACAAACAAACAAGCTATAACTCGTTCTTTAGGTTATATTCCATCAACATTTTTGTTTATGCTTGGGTTTATCATGGTTGCGTTTAGAAGTGATAAATGCAGCTTGCATGACTTACTTGCTGGAACTTGTGTTATACACGAAAACTAGATTTTTAAATCTACCTCATGTATAGCACCTACATTTCCATTCTCTTTTAAGAAGATAGAACTAGAGTCCATTACCCCTTGTAGATTATCTTGATTATCTTCAAAATCAAATTTTGTAGATACATTTTCCAAATAAAGAGCACCTATACCTTTATCTTTTAAGGTGTAAAATTTCTCTTCACCTGTATCATCTTTTGTCCAAATCAAAAGTTTATCAAAAATGGCATCATTTTCATCTATCCAGTTATTATTGTCCTTATCATAGGCTCGTAAATCTTCAAATCCATTTCCAGAGTTTGGACCAAACAGTTCACTTCCGTCATTGATTTTTTTATCGCCATTTTTATCAAGAGCTAAAAAACCACTTTGAGAATTTAAAAATTTAAACTCATCGCGTTTGCCATCTAAGTCTAAATCAAGTTTATGAGTAATATCTGTAAAACCTACACTAGTATTACCAAAGTTTATAACAAGAGGATCAACAAGTGCATCACCTGCTTTAAAAGAGATAGATTCTTCTCTGATTTTTTCACTTTTCAATGAAAATGCCATTTTAAAATCGATTTTTCGTCCATCTTCTAATGTTACATTTCCTTTTGATGAAAAGTTCACTTCTTCTCTTTTTATCTCACTCTTTGAGTAAGAATAATCAACACCCCACCCTTGTAGAGGAGAAGGACTCCCCTCATCACCTTTTGGCATACTTATATCTATCTTTTTACCAAGTAATGCTTCTAATGCTCGAACAATTGCTCTAAGTTTTGGGTCAAGTCCAGAGTTTGATTCATCATCAAGGTTTAAAGAGTTTAAACTATCTGTCTTTACTAATCTATCTCGGTTTTGTAAACGCTGGGGAGCATCTTCTTGTCTATTCCACTGTTCAAGATGTTCCTCTTCATAAATTTCATGTTGTTTTTGATGTGATGATGCCAGTGCAATATTAGAATCTGCTATTTTCATAACATCCCCCTTTTTCTCTTTTTTATTAAAAGTAAATCGGCATTTATCTATAAATCATTACTCTTCATGCATAAAAAAGCTATCGACTGATATATTTTTAAAGGCTGCGTTTAATGAAGTAAAAAGAGATGGGAAATCCTTCTCCATTTTTGCAAGCATCACTTTTGTATTTGCTCTTGCATGCGGCATTTTCTCTTCAAAGTACATTGAAGGACAGAGTTCATCACCTATTGCATAAATATCATTATCCATAACAAAAGCACTTAGTTGGCGTTCTCGCATCTGAATAAGAGGACGAATAACTACAAGACCATTTCCTGAAGTGTACTTTGGTGCTAAACTTCGCATCTGCCCATTATAAATAAAGTTCATAAAAAAGCTTTCAGCTGCATCATCCATATGATGTCCTAATGCGACTTTATTACATCCCAACTCTTTTGCTGTACTATATAAATACCCTCTTCTCATACGAGAAAAAAAACTACATGATGAAGAGTTTTTACGGATTTTATCTTTTGCTAAATCAAAAACAGAAGTATCTTTTACGACATGAGGAATATCATACTTTTTGCAATGCTCTATAAGTGCTGTATAATCCTCACCCATCCCATACGAAATTGTTACAGCTACAAACTCAAAATCAAAGGGAGCACGTCTTTGTTGCTCTTTCATAGCATGAATCATAGTAAGAGAATCTTTGCCTCCACTAAGTCCTACGAGTATCTTGTCACCCTCTTCTATAAGTTTAAACTCGGCATTTGTTTTGCCAAGTTTTGACATAATTTTTTTAGAGAGTTTGATACTCATTAAGCTGCTATAACCTTGTCAACCATTTTCATAACAAACTCTGCCGACTCTACTGCACTAGTCTCTAAAAACTCATCAAATGAAAAACTTGCATCCATATCTGCTGCATCACTGATTGCTCGAAGAATGAAAAAAGGAATATCTAAAGCATTACAAACAACTGCAACACTTCCTCCTTCCATCTCTAAAGCATCTGCATTAAATTCACTACCAATCCAGTTTTTTCTCTCTTCGTTGGCTACAAACTGGTCACCCGTTGCAATAATCCCCTCTTGCACAGTTTTACCCATCTCAGATGCTACTTCTTTACTCAAAGCTATCATCTCTTTGTCAGCTTCAACAAAAACAGCACCCTCAGGAACATAACCAAAAGGATGTCCAAATGCAGTAATATCTAAGTCATGTTGAGAAAGTTTTGTAGCTACTATTAAATCACCTACTTTTAAACTTGGGCTAATTGCTCCAGCAACTCCAGAAAAAAGAAGTTTATGTGCTCCAAAATGCTCTATCATTGTTGTTGCTGTTAGTGTTGAAAAAACTTTTCCTATTTTTGAATATGCTATTACTAAATCAGCACCTTTATATGTTGCTTCATAATATTTATTTCCTGCATACACTGTTGTTCTATACTCACCTAGTTTTTCTAGTATTGGTGCTACTTCTTCGGGCATTGCCCCCATGATTGCTATTTTCATTATTTTTCCTCTATATTAAATGTTTGTATATCTTTTTTAAATTTATCAAGCTTGTGTATCGTTTGTCCATTTTCATTTAAAACGCAACTCCCACCCCAAAAACCTAAACCATCTTCAAAACCCACACGGTTTACAAAAAGAAGTTTTGCATGACACTCAGAAGCCACTGTCTTGATTATTTCGTACCATTTATCTTCTATCTCTAAGCTCTCATCACCAAAGCCACGAGCAGGTGAAGCTACAAGTGCAACTATCATATCAGGATTTTGTTCTATCAAATCATGATGTACATTTTTATGCCATAAATCTTCACACACTACCATAGACACTCTGTTTTCTCTCACTAAAAAACTTTCAAAAACATTGCCAGCTTTAAAGTATCGAGCCTCTTCAAACATACCATAATTTGGAAGATGAACTTTATTATGTTGAGAAATTAGTTTTGCATTTGAGTAATATAAGCCTGCATTTCTGAAATAATTTTCTTCTTTAAGAGCTACACCTACAACAATATCTATATCTTTACTTAACTCTCGTAATGTGTCCAAATCTTCAAGTACATAAGCATCTTCATATAACTTATCTTGAAGTAGATAACCACTGAGTGAAAGTTCAGGAAAAACTATTAAGTCACTGCTCTCTTTTACACTGTTTATAATTTTTATCATCTCCCCTAAGTTTGTACGATTTAACTTAGGTGAGATTTGAGCTAAGGTAACTCTCATTTATGAGCAGATTTCCTCTTTTACTTTTTCTAGTGAAGCCATATCAGAGACATTTAAAGTTGTCAAATCTTTAGCAATTCTTTTGTTAAGCCCTTTAAGTGTTACACCATTTCCAAACTCTATAGCCATATCAACATCTCCTACAATTGCTAAGATTGATTGTTTATATTTTACAGGCTTTACAAGTTGGTCTTTTAAAAGAGCAACAGCATCTGCTTTGCAAGAGTACGGTGCTGTTGTAACATTGGATACAACTGGAGCAGAGAAATTGTCACTTACCATTTTTTCCATAAGTTCTGCAAGTGGAGCTTGTGCTGAAGCTAAAAGTTCACAGTGAGAAGCTACTGACATATTTAAAAGAAGTGCGCGTTTTGCTCCTGCATCTTTAAAAGTTTGTTCTAATGAAACTAAATCAGCTTTCATTCCAGCAACAACTAGTTGACCATCTTGGTTATAATTCGCTGGCCATACTTTTTTACCATCAGCTTGTGCATCTTCACAGATCTTCTCAACACTTGCATCATCAAGACCAACAATAGCCATCATTCCTGCTTCTATTGACTCACAGGCACTTTGCATAAAAGCACCGCGATTATGTACTAACTCAACAGCATCAACATAATCTATTGCACCACTTGCACACAAAGCAGAAAATTCACCAAGAGAGTGTCCTAAGAAAAGTTCTGCTTTTATATCAGGACAAGCATCGCTAAAAAGTTTATAAGCAATCATTTGCACTAATAAAATTGCAGGTTGAGTATAAGCTGTTTGACCAAGTTTCTCATTTTCTTCAAAAATTAATTCTTTAAAATCGACCCCAATTCTCTCACCTGCTTTTTCAAACATCTCTTTTGCAACATCTGAATTATTATAAAAGTCCTGACCCATTCCTACGGCTTGTGACCCTTGACCTGCAAAGATCATTGCTATTTTTTTTGACATATACTTTCCTTATAAGTAGTTTTTATTATCTGCTATTTTTTTTCTTAATGTATTTCTATTTAATCCCAATTTATCTGCAAGTTGTAATTGTGATTTGAATTTTTTCAGACCAGCTTTAATCAAAGGTGCTTCATAAAGATATAAAAACTCTTTATAATCATTATTTGAACCCAATTTTGGTGCGATATAATTTTGTATTATATCCATTAATTCTGTATCTTGTATATTTTCTAGAAGATATTTAATCATCACTTGTCGTCGTAAAGAAGTAGCATTTGAGGACAAATCGGGGATAATTGCTTCATAATCTATGTTCTCTTCTCCACCAAATAAACTTGATGCTTCTCCTAAAAATTTTTGCATTAACAAAGGGATATCTGCTTCTCTTTTATGTAAAGGTGGAATATCAAATTGCACACTAAAAAGTTCATTGAGGGATTCATCATTTAAACTTTGATTTGAAGTTGCAATAACACGAGTCTTTGTTTGTACTATCTTTGCTATAAGAATTTTTAGATTTGGGGAGCTATCTATATTTACTATGACTATTTCATTATTACTATCAAGAACTAATAAAAGTTCTTGATGTTGTGAAGCATCTATTATAGATGCTTCAGGAAGAATAAATCTTGCTAAACTTTTTTTACCAACACCATTCTCACCCATAATCAGGGCATTTACACTTAATGTTTTTAAAAGTGTGGCGGTTTTAAAGGCTTTAGATGAAGCATCTGAAGCCGTTATAAACTTAGTGACATCCACAGCCTGTACCACAACTCTCATCTTCTGCTGGCTTGTTTTCAGCAGGGATACCAGTCATAGCTTCTTCAGCTGATGCATCTCTTACATTATTAACTGCAACACTAAACATTAATGCTTTGCCTGCTAAAGGGTGGTTAAAATCAATGACAACTGTTTCACCTTTAATTTCTTTTACTGTTACTTGAACTGTTCCGCCATCTTCACCTTGACCATAAAGTGTCATACCAACAGCCAACTCAATACCAGCAAATTGATCAGAAGGAACTTCTTGAGTCGCTTCTGAATTATACTCACCGTAAGCATCTTCAGGTTGTACAAGGATATTACCTCTTTCACCAATTGACATATTTACTATCCCATTTTCTAAACCTGGAATTATTTGACCTTTACCAAACATAAATACTAGTGCTTCACCACCAACATTACTATCTACTACCGTATCACCATCTTTAACTTCGTACTCAATTGATACGATTTGATTTGTTTCTATTGCCATCTATAAGACCTTTATTTAATTTTTTGTGATTTTATCATAATATTATAAATATTAGTAAAAGAGAAGAGAACTCTCTATAAACTAAGATGTTTTTTAGCTTTTATCGCTTCTTGTGTGTTAGGATACTTTGAAATAATCGCATTATAAAAGACTAAAGCATGTTCTTCGTCCCCTGTTTTATCCATAGATATGGCAGAATGTAACATCAATCTTGGCATATAACTCGCTTTAGAATATAGAGATGAGCTTTTTTTAAAATAAGTTATTGCATTCGCATAATTTTTTCTTTTAAAATTCATTTCACCTATCATATAATGAGCATATGCCGGTTTATATTTTCTTGATATTAATACTTCATAGTCTGCTATAGACTGTGTATAATACTTTTTATCAAACATTGCTTTTGCTCGATTATAAAGCTCTGCACTTTCTAATCCACTAGAAGTATTTTGAGAAGACGAAGATCCTTTAAGTTCTTTTGCAATTAATGTCTTAAATGTATTAAAACTCTCTATTAAAGCATTAAACTCTTCTTTAGTTACATAATTATTATGTATCGTATCTACGAGTGTAGAAAGTTGAGAAACAACTACTTTAGTCTCTTCAATATTTTGTAAATTATTTTGAACTACTTCACTTAGTCTCTTTGAGTGTTCATCACTATTATGAATATTTTCATCATTTTGAGTTTCTATTTTTTTTAAAGTAACTTTATTATTATGTGCCTGTCTACTTAAGTTTTCGATGATACTCTGAAGTCCATCTATTCTTTCTCTTAAAGAATCAACTTCATTTGCCTGATTTTTACTTTTTACCACAACTGTGTGTAATTTTTCTTTATTCTGTAAAATCACTTTTTCTGTTGATGTTAAGCCATAAGGAGAAGAACTGTCGAGATCACCAGCACCAAACGCAGAAGGTTCAGCACTGTTAAGTAAGATAGGAACAATAGCTGTGTATATTACAGCGATTGCACTATATTTCATAAATTTAAACTACGGAAGAAGTGAAAAGTCTACACGACGATTTTTTGCCCAACATTCTTGTGTTTTATCACTACATGTCGGATTACTTTCACCATAACTTACCATAGAGATTTTAGAAGCATCTGTACCCTCTGCAATTAATGCTTCTTTCACAGCATTAGCACGTTTTAAACCAAGAGCGAAGTTATACTCATCACTTCCCCACTCATCACAGTTACCTTCTAATTTTACATTGAAAGTATCTATAACCATCTTCACTACTTCAGAATTAGATGCAAGTTTTGTTTTCATCGCAGAAGTGATAGCAAATTTATCATAATCAAAATAGATAGGTCCAAGCTTAGCTTCTGCTTCGCTTAATTTCATAACATTTACATTTACATTTGATCCAATACTACTATCTTCAGGACTAACAACTTCTGTTTCAACAGCTTTTGCTTCTTGTACAACTTCTTGAGTAGTATCTACTTTTTTATCTACTACCGGTGCTTTATCACTACATCCACTTAATAATAACAATGATGCTAGAACACCAGAAATCACTATACTTTTCATATCCATCTTCCTTCGATTTTAAAAATTAAGTTATTATACCAAAAAAAAGTACACAATTTGTCAAAAAGATATAAATAATGTAATATTAAAATAAATTATGTTTAGAACCTACCAATCCAGTGATTGTAAGCGACCATATTTCAATGGAAATAGATAGTTCTTATTATGATTTAATCTTATAATTCCTATTGAACTTTGTGACTTATAATTTTTAATAAAAATAATAGCATCACCATCTTTAGAAAATTCTGGAAATTCATTTATTCCTGTCGCTGTTAAACGTCTAATAAAATCAGTTTGTGTTGATATTAAGTGGAGGTTAAAACTATTGCTTGAAAAAACATTAGAACTTTCTCTCGCTTTATACACAACATATTGTCCATGTACACTACAAGCAGAATTACTTTTTCCATAGTACACCATTTGTTCTACTTCTTTTGTTCCAATTCTTTTTGAAAACACATTAGGATAACCTAAGCGATTTGAAATAAAAACTATAGAATCTTTATTTTGAAAATGTCCACCAACATCTATCCCTTTGTAGTAAGTTTGTTTCTGTAATGTTTTTGAAATCACATCATATATGAAAATATCAGGCTGTCCATCCTCTGCCATTGTGAGTAATAATTTTTGTCCATCATGACTGACATCTGAACAAACCATCATTCCATCAGAAGAAGTTATATTATCTATCTTACCATTTCGTATATTTAAAAAATTTAATGTTGGCTTTTTTCCATCTAAGCTTGTATAATAAAAAGAATCTTGCTGTTGGGTAGCCCACTTAGGAAAGATATTAAAACCACCAGTTAAAATTGTATGTTGATATGCTAAAGTGTAATCTGCTAAAACAATTTCACTTTTTCTAGGTGCAACTATTCGAGAAAAAACGACCTTGCGTTTCATCCATGCAACTGATGGTTTTCCCATATACTCATTAATATCATAAGCAATAGCATGACTAATAAAAACATATAATTTTTTTCTACTAACTTTATAATTTTTACTAAAAACATTTTCATTGGACTTTAGTAATTTTACTTGAACCATTAATGCACCATTATCTTCTTCAAGCATATTAAATCTAAGAACATAATCTTGGTCTTTATTTGCAACTAACACACTTACATCATCAAAATTTACTATGCGATGGTGTCTATCAACATTAAAAATCGATATTACATTCAAGTCTGCTATCAATGCTTTAAAAACTTGCATTTTAAATGTTTCATCATAATTCTCAGATGCATCCTCAACTGCTATGGATGGTAAAGAGTCTGCTTGCTTAATCACTTCTATTGTTGCATCTGATGCAAATGTAAGGCTATATATAAATAATAATGAAAGAAAAATTTTCAATTTTACTCCTTGGATGTTAATATTACAATTGTTTTTGTTGATTTATTCTGTTTATTGATTGGAAAAACAACATTCAACAATCTTTTCTTTATTTTATCTGCTTCTTTATTTAAGGCATCATTACTAGAATAAGTTAAAATCCTAAAATCTATAAGTTTTCCAATACTATTCAACTCTATTAATGCTTTAACACTGTTACCTTCTGAATTTGCTGGTACATTAAAATGTTCATAAACTATAGCTTGAATTTTAGCCAAATATTCGTTAACTTCCTCTGCGTTTGAAGATGAAGGTACCTGCTTCTCTTCTTTAATCTCTGCTACATTCTTTTGTGATAGTGGTACTTGTTGTTGCAGCTGTGCTATTCTTTTTAAGTCCTTGGGTTTCTCTTTTTTCTTAATAATTTTTTTTGTCCAAACATCACTAAAAAGATCATTAACATCTATATTTTCACTTGGAATATCGACTGGTTCTTGTGTAGGCTGCACTAGTGATGATGCAGTTTCTTTTCTTACTAACTCTTTTGTTTTGATATTATCTAAAGATATAGAAACAAAATTATTTTTATTTAAGGCATAACTTTTAATTTTAATAGAGCTAAAAAGCATCATAAAAAAAAGTAGTAAAAAAAAAGAAAAAAGTGCTAAAGATATAAAACCACTTATGAAGAAATATTTATTGTTATCAGCCATTTGTAGCAAGTGACACTTCAGTAAAACCAGCTTGCTTAACAGCAGCTAATACTGACATCACTACTCCGTATTCTAAGCTCTTATCTGCACTTATCAATACAGTTGCATTTTTATTAAATGTAGTTGCTTTTTGATAAAAATTTTCTATAAAGTTGTTAAGTAAATATACTTCTTTATTAACTTTGAGTGTTAAATCTTTATCAATAGTAATATGAATGGGAGGAATTTTTGAAAGTTGCTTTGTTATTGAACCCTGTGGCAATTTAATACTTTCTTCATAAATAATATTTGGAGCAATTACCATCAGAATTGCGAGTAGAACTAACATAACATCAACAAGTGGAGTAATGTTTAGTTCTGGTTTATCTTCCCAATCATAAATCATAACTACACTTTTCTTGCTAAAATCGCATCACTTTGCATCTGAATACAACTAATAATCTCAAAAGATTTTCGTTTCATAATTTGATGATATGTATAAGCAAAAATAGCAACAAATATACCTGAAGCAGTTGCAATAAGTGCATCGGAGACACCACTTGATATAATAGACATACTTCCACTACTTTGTCCAATATGTTTAAAAGTATCTAGTATAGAGACTACCGTACCAAAAAGACCGATAAAGGGAGTAGTTGAAGCAAATACTGACAAAATAGAAAGACCTTTTGTTGCTTCCTTAGTTGCAGCAAGCATTGCTAAGTCTAAAACTTCTTTTGAAACAATATTACTAGATTTAATAAAATTATTTAAAAAAGAGTTTTCTTTTACAGTTGAAGCACCCATTAAAAGTGTTTCCAAAGAGTTATTTTCTCTTTCATACCAAGCATTTAAAGAGAAATAACGATAAAAAAACACCCAGTTTAGTACAATAAAATATACTGCTAAAAGAAGCAATACACCTATTGTTACTGGATGACTTTTAAGATAAAAATCGATGATACTATTTATCATTAATTTATAATAGCCCTTGTGCAGCTGATTCTATCTTAGCAGTCGCAGAAGCAATCGCTGGATTTGAATCAGCAATATCACTTATTAACTTCTTCGCATCTTCAAGAGCATCTGCAATCTCACTTTCGTTTTCACCACGAATAGCTACAGCACCTTCTACTAAAATAATAACTTTTTCTTCATCAACTTGAGCAACACCCCAGTTGATAAGGATTGACTCGACTGATTTATCTTCTTTTTCAACATCAACAACACCCGCTTCTAACAAAGTTGTTAAAGAGGCATGTCCTGCTAAAACACCAAACTCTCCCTCTTCACCAGGAAGCACAACATTTACTGCTTCCCCGTTGAAAATTTCGCCATTTGGTGTTAAAATTTCAAGTTTAAACTTATTCATTTGAGTCCTTTTTAAACTTTGAGCTTATTTATTTTTCTCATTTTTAGCGATAGCTTCATCCATACCACCAACCATATAGAATGAATTTTCAGACATATGATCGTAATCACCGTTAAGAATACCTTTAAATCCAGCGATTGTATCTTCAAGTTTAACATATTTACCAGGAGCACCTGTAAATACTTCAGCAACGAAGAAAGGTTGAGATAAAAACTTCTCAATTTTACGAGCACGTTCAACAATGTTTTTATCATCTTCAGAAAGTTCATCCATACCAAGAATTGCGATGATATCTTGTAGGTCTTTATACTTTTGAAGTGTTTGTTGAACACCACGAGCAACATTATAATGTTCTTCACCAATAATTTGTGGATCAAGTAATCTTGAAGTTGAATCAAGTGGATCAACTGCAGGATAAATACCTTTTTCAGCAATTTTACGGTTAAGAACTGTAGTTGCATCTAAGTGAGCAAAAACAGAAGCTGGAGCTGGATCTGTTAAATCATCTGCCGGTACATATACCGCTTGAACAGAAGTAATTGAACCAGTCTTAGTTGATGTAATTCTATCTTGTAATGCACCCATTTCACGAGCTAAAGTTGGTTGATAACCAACAGCTGAAGGGATACGACCAAGAAGTGCAGACATCTCTGAACCTGATTGTGCGAAACGGAAGATGTTGTCAATAAACATAAGAACATCAAGACCTTTCTCATCACGGAAATACTCAGCCATAGTAATACCTGTAAGAGCAATACGATTACGTGCACCTGGAGGCTCTGACATTTGACCGTAGCACAGTGCAACTTTATCAAGTACATTTGAGTCTTTCATTTCGTGATAAAGGTCATTTCCTTCACGAGTTCTTTCACCAACACCAGCGAAAACTGACAAACCATCATGACCATGAGCAACATTATGAATAAGCTCCATAATAATAACTGTTTTACCAACACCAGCACCACCGAATAATCCAACTTTACCACCCTTAGAGTAAGGAGCAAGTAAATCAACAACTTTGATACCTGTTTCAAACATCTCTGTAGTAGTTGATTGATCAACTAATGGTGGTGGAGTACGGTGAATTGACCATGTTTCAGAATCAGTAATCTGATCTCCACCATCAATTGTCTCACCAATTACATTGAAGATACGTCCAAGAACTTTTTCTCCAACAGGAACTTTAATAGGAGAACCTGTAGCAGTAGCATCCATACCACGTACTAAACCTTCACTCATATCCATAGCAATCGTTCTAACACGGCCGTCACCTAAGTGAGCAGCAACTTCTAAAACTAAACGATTTTCATTACCTTCAATACTAACGTTAACTTCGATTGCTTCGTTAATTACCGGAAGATAACCATCAAAATCAACATCAACAATCGGGCCCATAACCTGGCTAATTTTACCAATCATATTTTTCTCCATTATTTCATCGACTCCACACCACTGATAATTTCTATCAGTTCTGTAGTAATAGCAGCTTGACGTGCTTTATTAAACTGTACATTTAGTGATTTAACCATATCTTTTGCATTATTAGTTGCTGTATCCATCGCTTGCATACGTGCAGAATGTTCAGCAGCAACTGAATCAATTAAAGAATAGTACATGTTGTATCCAACATACTTATTCACTAGAGCGTCGAGCATTTTTTCTTCATCTTCAGCTTCTACTTCTAACATAGAACTTGATTGAGTTGTAGTACAATCAAAATCTTCTGTATCAACAGGTAATACTTTATTCACATGTAACTCTTGAGTTATCATATTTTTGTATCCATTGTATATTATATGAAGAGCATCGATTTTTCCATCTTTGTAATCTTCTATAGAAGTTTCTATAAACTTATCAGATCTCTCTTTATCAGGTTTTGAACTTAGATTAGTTACTTCATCAAAAAGTTCTACTTCATTATATTTGAAGAATTCAACACCTTTTTTACCGATTCCACGTAAACGCACTTTTACATTTTGTTCTTTATACTCTTTTAAAAGTTTTTTAACAGCTTTAATAGTTTGAATATTAAAACCACCACAAAGGCCTTTATCTGCAGTAACAAAAACAATATCAACAATTTTTGGATTTTCAATCGCTGTAAAACAACGATTTTCAATGCCTCCAATTTTGCTACATTCTATACGTCCAGCTATTTCGGCAATGACCTGATTCATCTTCTCTGCATAAAGACGAGAACGTTTTGCTAACTCTTCAGCACGGCGAAGTTTCGCTGTACTCACAAGTTTCATAGCACGAGTCGTCTTTTGAGTGTTACTAACACTCTTTATTTGTCTTTGAATATCTTTCAAGTTTGCCATTAAATATCCCTTAGTTAGCTACGAAGCTAGCTTTGAACTCTTCAAGTGCTTTCATTAGTAATGCTTTAGTATCATCATCTACTTTAGAAGTACTTCTAATATTCTCAAAAATTTGAGGATAAGATGCTTCTATAAATGGATACATTTCAGCTTCAAAACGAACAACATTTGATGGATCAAAATCATCTAAGAAACCTTCGTTTCCAGCAAAAATGATAGCAACTTGCTTCTCAGCAGAAAGTGGAGAGAAAGGCCCTTGTTTTAGAACTTCTACCATTCTTTGACCACGTTCTAGTTGGTTACGAGAAACTTCATCAAGATCAGATGCAAACTGAGCAAATGCTTGAAGCTCACGATATTGAGCAAGGTCAAGACGTAATGTACCAGCTACTTGCTTAGTTGCTTTAATTTGAGCAGCACCACCAACACGAGATACAGAAAGACCAACATTAATTGCTGGACGAACACCCGAGTTAAATAGTTCAGTCTCAAGGAAGATTTGACCATCAGTAATTGAAATAACATTTGTTGGAATATATGCCGCAACATCACCAGCTTGTGTTTCAATAATAGGAAGAGCAGTTAATGAACCAGCTCCATCTTCATCACATACTTTTGCAGCACGTTCAAGTAAACGAGAGTGAATATAGAAAACATCACCAGGATATGCTTCTCGACCTGGAGGACGACGAAGAATAAGTGACATTTCACGGTAAGCAACTGCATGTTTAGATAAATCATCATATACTATTAAACCATGTCTTGCATTATCACGGAAGTATTCTCCCATAGTAACACCAGTATATGGAGCTAAGAATTGAAGTGCCGCAGCTTCAGCAGCTGCTGCAGATACAATAATAGTATATTCTAGTGCACCATGTTCTTCCAAACGACGAACAATTTGAGCAACTGTTGATTCTTTTTGACCGATTGCTACATAAATACAAGAAACGCCATTACCTTTTTGGTTAATGATTGCATCAAGTGCAACTGTTGTTTTACCAGTTTGTCTATCACCAATGATAAGCTCACGTTGACCACGACCAATTGGTACTAGAGCATCAATTGCTTTAATACCCGTTGCTAATGGCTCATGAACAGATTTACGGTTCATAATTCCAGGTGCTTTTTCTTCAACAAAACGAGTTTCAGTTGTTTCTATTGGACCTTTACCATCGATTGGCTCACCAAGTGCATTTACAACACGACCAAGAAGTGCATCACCTACAGGAACTTTAAGAAGTTTACCTAAACGCTTAACACTCATACCTTCACGAAGCATAGTTCCAGCACCAAGTATAACAATACCTACAGCACTCTCTTCAAGGTTCATTACAAGACCTTGAGTTCCATCTTCAAATTCAACCATTTCTCCTGCCATAACATTGCTAAGTCCGTAAACTTGAGCAACACCATCAGCATAAGAAACAATTTTACCAGTTTCATTAATATCAACACTTAATTCAAAGTTGTCAATACGTTCTTTAATTATTGAGCTGATTTCATCAGCTTTTATTTTTGCTACCACTATCTGTTCTCCTCTCGTTAAAATTAAATTGCTTTAATTATATGTTCTATTATTTGACTATCGATTCTATCTTTAGAAAAATTAATCTCTATGCCAAGACCTTCCACATCTACCTTAATACCATTAAAGTCATTTTTAACAGCATGTAAAGAAATTTTAGAGTCAAATTTTTTGCTTAAGCCAGCACTTAAATCTTCGATTAGTTTCATATCAATGTCAGTATCACTATAAACAACACCTTCATAAATTTTTGTTGAATTTGCTACATCTTTTTGTAATTCCTTTGCTATTGCAGGAATAATATTGATACGCTTATTTTCAACTAATAATTTAATTAAGTTATTTATTTTAGTAGAATTTGCTTTTTTTACAGCATCTAATAAAATTGTTGATTTATCTTTTACATTTACATTCGGATTATCTATAATATTTAAAAACTTATCATTTTTAAAAGATTCTGCTAATGCAGAAAAAATAGTTGTCATCTCTTTCATAGATTCTAAATCAGAGCTAGATTTGAGAGCTTTAATATATCTTTTTGCTATTAATTCTTCCATCTATGCTACCTTCTTTAAAAGAACATTTGCCATGGCTTCTTTATCAAAACTTTGGGATGCTTTACTTAATGTCTCTTTCACTATATTTTCTACAACATTACGAACCATATTTCTTTGTTCAAATTCTATTAAAGAAGCATATTGTTTTTCAATAACATCTAATTCAACATCACATTGAGTCATAATATTATCGTTTATAATTTTATTCTCTTTTTTAGAAGTTTCTACAAGTCCTGTTGCAAACTTTTCAGCTTCAGAAATTTTTGATAATGCCTCTTTTTTGAGAGTTATTGATTCATTGAGTTTTTCTTGAACTCTTTTCAAGTCATCAGCAATTGCTTGACTTCTTGAAGTAAAATAGTTCTTAACCGGCTCTGCCACTAAATACCAAATCAGACCTGCGAAGATTACAAAGTTTACCGTTCTCTGAACGATATCTGTTCCTGCATGTTCTGCCCCAGATGCTAATGCATAAGTTGATATCATTAGCAATATTACTATTATTCTACTCACTTCAGCATCCTTATATTTGGTTAAACTTAGCTTTAACAGCTTCTTGAAACTGTGGTACGTCTAACATTAAATCTTTTGTTAATTGTTCTTTAGAATCTGCAAGTGTTTTCTCAAATTCTAAATATTCCTCTGCGAGCTCAGCACGCTTTGCCTCTAATTTACTATCTGCCAATTCCTTAGCATCCGCAATAACTTTTTCTCTCAGGGCCGAAGCTTCGAGTTTAGCATTCATAACTATTGATTGAGCTTTTAAATTTAATTCGTTAATTTCAGTATCATTAGAGCCTACTTTACTTAGGTCTTTTTTGATATCTTCATCACGTTTATTCATAAAACTAAATAATGGGTTATAAAGCCAACTGTTTAAAACGGCTATAAGCGAAAGAAATACAACAAATGTGGTCAAAAGTAGTATCGGATTTATATCTAACATAGCACCTCCTAAAAGTTGCGCCATTATACTACTTTAAAATTGAAAGAATAGTTAAAGTATATTAAAAAATGGAAAGAATTTTATATTTTATAAAAAAGGAAGTTGCTAAGAAAACCATTTAAGCATGTTATTTATTTGTGTTTCATCCTCAAATTCTATAGTAAGCTTGTTGTTATTTGCTTTGGCTTTAAAACCTAAATCAACAAATTTTTCTTGAAGAATTGAGAAGTCATATATTACAGGTGAAATTGGTTTTTTAGAAGTTGATTTTTCTGTTTTCATTCCCTTAATCATAGCTTCCACTTCACGCACACTTAATTTTTGTCCGACAATAGAATTGACAACAACTTGTTGTTGTTTTTCATCTAAGCCTATAAGTACTTTAGCATGTCCTGCACTTATTTTTTTTTCAACTAATGCTTTTTGTGTTTTAGCTGAAAGCTGCAATAATCTTATAGTGTTTGTAATATGTGTTCTACTTTTGTGAATTAAAGCTGAAAGTTCTTCATGGGTGTGATTATGTAATTTTAATAGTTCCTGATATGCAAATGCAAGTTCTACAGAATTTAGTTCTTCTCTTTGAATATTTTCTATCAGAGCAAATTGACGCATTTTTTCGTCATTAGCATTTAGCACGATAGCACGGATATCTTTGAGTTTTGCTAACTTACTAGCTCGAAGTCTTCTCTCACCTGCAATAAGTGTATACCCATCTATATCTTCTTTTACAACAATTGGCTGTATTAGTCCATTTTTTTTAATAGATTCCGCTAATTCACTTAAAGCTTCTTCATCAAAGTTTTTTCTAGGCTGAAAGGGGTTTGCTTTAATATCTCTAAGAGATATCTCTAAAACTGAATCTTGTTGGCTTCCTTCATTTCCGTAAGCCTCATCCATTTCTCCTAGAAGGGCATCTAGCCCTCTGCCTAACTTCATACTCTTCACTTATTCTCTTCCTTTATTTGATTATGGCTTGTGCTAGGTTTTGATAAGCTATGGAACCACTTGATTTTACATCATATAAGATAGCAGGTTTTCCAAAAGATGGAGATTCTGCTAGTTTAACATTACGAGGTACAACGATGTATTCATCTTGTTCGTCTTTAAAAAGTTTTGTTTTAAAATGCTGTTGCAAATCTGCAAAAACTTGTTTAGATAAATTATTTTGAGAACTAAACATTGTTGGGACAAAACCTTTAATTGTGAGTTTTGGGTTAATTGATTTTCTTACCAACTTAACAGTATTTAAAAGTTGTGCTAAACCCTCAAGGGCGAAAAATTCACACTGAATAGGAATGAGCACAGAGTTTGAAGCTGAGAGTGCATTAATTGTCATTGGTCCTAAAGCTGGAGGTGAATCTATGATTATATAGTCATAATCTTTGATAACATTTGCGATAGCTTTTTTAAGCACTAACTCACGACCCTTTGCATTATCAGCATCGTAATACTCTTTTTCAATTCCTACTAAACCTATATTTGATGGGGCTAAATGCAGCGTTGGCAAATCTGATTTTAGGATAATATCTTTGAGTTTTTTAGCACCAATAAGTACATGATAAATATTGAACTCATAATCATTTCTGTGAAAACCTAAAGAGGTGGTCGCATTTGCTTGAGGATCAGCATCAATGAGTAGTACTTTTTTTTCGGCAACAGCAAGTGATGCTGCCAGATTTACAGCAGTAGTCGTTTTACCAACACCACCTTTTTGATTTGCAATTACAATTACTTCACTCATCTTAGACTGTACATCCTCTTGTTATTACTTATGATTGATCCATCCTCGTCAAGCGATGCATCTCCTAATGATATTTTCTCATTATTATTGTGGGTAGAAAAGTTTTTACTCTTGTAAAATTCTAGCTTATATTTACTAAAAACCTGCTTCCATGAAAACTCTTTTTCAAGATTTTGAAAGTATTTTTGCAATAAATTTTCAGTAGAAATTTCAATATCAAGTTTTGCAAAATTTTCTTGTGAACTTACTAAATTTAAACCAACTCCGCATACAAGAGATTCTTTGACAATATTTGTAATCAGACCGCCAACTTTTTTTTCTTCTAAATAAAAATCATTTGGCCATTTAATCCAAACTTGTGAATTTTCATTTTCTAATGTCATTTTCATTAGGTATGCAAAATAGATAGATGCCGACTCCAGTTTTAAATCATGGGGTAAAGATGTTATGGGTATACTAAAAGATAAGAATAAATTTCCATCTAGTCCTATCCAAGAGTTGTTACGACTTCCTTTCCCCTGTGTTTGTATCTTAGAAACAACTGCATAAGGCGATGAAATTTTTTCATCCAAAAGTAATTTTTTTAAATAACTTTGCGTTGAATCGACACTTTCAAGATAACGTATCTTCAATACCCAATCTTTTACCATTCATGTAAGATATAACACTCATCTCTTTTTTTGACTGTGGTTGTACTGTGTATATACGAATTATGCCCTTATCACAAGCCACTAAAATATTGTCACTATTTATTTCTATAATTGTCCCACTTTTTCCAAGAGCACATTTATCAACTAAATCAATTTTTTTGAGCTTCATCCCACTTTCTAAATAAATCCCAGGCCATGGTGTAAAAGCACGGTACTTACTATAAATCTCATGAGCATTTTTAAATGTTACGAGTCCATCTTGTTTTGTTATTTTTTTGCAGTGAGTTGCTTCTAATTCAACTTGTTTTTGAGCAGTATACTTTTCAAAGTTTTGTAAAACATCTATAGTGAGTGTAGATGCAACTTTTGTTAGGCTCTCAAATAAACTCTCCACCATCATATCTTTTGGTACTGCTATGGTATCTATCTTTAAGATATCACCACTGTCAAGTCCTTCTTCCATAAGCATTGCTGTAACACCTGTTATTTTGTCATCATTAAGCAGTGTTTGTTGGATTGGGCTTGCACCTCTGTACTGAGGCAAGATAGAAGCATGAAGATTAATACATGGAGCATGGTCTAAAACAGTACGAGGTAAAATCTGTCCATAGGCTGCTACAACTATATAATCACACTCTATCTTTAAAAGCTCTTTTACGACCTCTTCATCTCTCAAGCTATAAGGTTGATAAACTTCAATATTATTTTTTTGTGCTAAAGTTTTTACAACTGGTGGTGTCATCACTTTTTTACGACCAACTGGTTTATCAGCTTGTGTGTAAACAGCTACAACTTCTATCTCTTGCGTTTTAATTAATTTTTCTAAAATTTTTTCTGCATACTCAGGTGTGCCCATAAAAATTATTTTCATTAAGTTGTAGCCTTCGTAAAGAGTGTGCCACCTTTGTGCTTATGTTCTAAAGCAAAGCTTTTAGCATCACTCAAATCAAAACCACTTGCTAAAAACATATCAATATCTGCCTTAAGTAAATAATCTGCAGCCTTTAGTTTTGTAACTATTCCACCTGTCGCAAAAACATCATTTGGTGTTGCCTTTTTTGAAAGCTCATCTTGACTAATGGCATGTACGACTTTTAATACTTTTGCATTAGTGTTTGCTCTTGGATCAGCATCATAATAAGCATCTATATCTGAAAGAATGATCAGTAAATTTGCTTGAAGATGCTTAGCTATATATGCAGAGAGTTGATCATTATCCCCAACTTCTAGCTCTTCCGTTGATGTCGCATCATTTTCATTTACTATTGGAATAACACTGTTTTCAATCAAAGTATTTACTGTATTTCTTACTCTTACGATGTCATCATCTTTATTTAAATTCGCAGCAGTCACTAAAACTTGAGAACAGAGTAAGTTATAAAATGCAAACTTCTTTGCATACTTATTCATAAGTATTGGCTGACCTAAAGAGGCTAAAGCTTGTTTATTTTGTAAAACACTTCTATCGAGCTTGAGTGCTGTATACCCTGCAGAAACTGCACCGGAAGAGACTAAAATAACTTCACTATTTTTTTTTAGTTCTACTAAAAAATCAACAAGGGCTTGCATGCGCTGGGTTGCAATTTCACCCTCTTGTGTTAAAACCGCACTTCCAACCTTAACAACTACTCTCATATTATTACTTTCTATGTGCTTGGACTAAATTAAACAGAGCATATTTCAATGCTTCGATGTTTTTGCTTGTAGCTGATGAAATTGGTGCAACAAGATATGGCAAAGTATTGTCATAACCTAAACTTACGTCTGCTGAGTCTTGTACATAAAAAGGCATTTCACTATCAAAATTAAACTCATTTGCTTTTGAAGCTTTTAGTCCTAAAAGAGTTAAAAATCCACTTATAAGTTCATTAATCTCTTCTGGTGGAACAATATCAACACGAGTAAGAGCAATAGCATAGTTAGAGCCAGCTAGCTTTTCACTAAAAGAAGCTATCTCATTTTTAAGCACTTCTATCTGCTCTTTTAAATCTCTATATGAAGCTAAATCAATCATATATAAAAGTGTTTGTGTTCGCTCTATATGACGTAAAAATTTAATCCCTAAACCTTTCCCTTCATGTGCTCCACCAATAATTCCTGGGATGTCTGCCATTACAAACGACTCATAATCCCCAATGTTTACTTGACCAAGTTTTGGAGTCAGTGTTGTAAATTCATAGTTTGCAATTTCAGGAGTTGCATTTGAGACTGTAGAGATAAGTGTTGATTTTCCAACATTTGGAAAGCCTACTAAACCTATGTCTGCAATTAGTTTTAAATCTAATTTTATCTCTCTTGTTTGTCCTTTTTCACCTGGCTGTGCATAAGTTGGTCTTTGGTTTGTTGGACTTCTAAAGTGATAGTTTCCTAAACCACCTTTTCCACCTTCTATAAATTTTTCTTCTTGACCATCTTTAAGCATATCAAAAAGAACTTCACCACTATCCATATCTAAAATCTGTGTCCCAGGAGGAACAATCACAACTGTTTTCGCACCGCTTTTACCGCTCATACGAGAACCTTCACCTGGTTTTCCTTTGTCAGCTCTTATATGCATTTTTCTCTGAAATTTTGAAAGAGTGTGTGTGTTATTGTCACATCTAAACCAGATATCACCACCTTTTCCACCATCACCACCATTTGGACCACCATTTAGTACAAACTTTTCACGACGAAACGCAACACAACCTTGTCCACCTTTTCCCGATGAAACTGTTAATTCGACACTATCTGTGAACATTGTTATTCCTTGCTATTTTTGAAAGTTTTTAATAAATTGTGAAAGAGTTTATAACTCTGAGAAGTGGAAACTATCTGAGCGATGTGCTCAGATTTGTAGAATTATGCAGCAGGTATTACTGAAACTTGTTGACGTTTTTTATCTTTACGCTCAAATGTAACAGTCCCTTCAACAAGAGCAAAAAGAGTATGGTCTTTTCCCATACCAACATTTTTACCTGGATGAACTTTAGTTCCACGTTGACGAATGATGATGTTACCAGGAATAACAACTTCTCCACCATATTTTTTTACACCAAGTCTTCTACCAGCCGAATCACGATTATTCTGTGTACTACCCTGACCTTTCTTATGTGCCATACTATGCTCCTTGAGTTATTTTAGCTTATGCAGCTATTTTCGTGATTTTAACACGAGTGAAGTCTCTTCTGAAACCACGTTTAACTTTACTATCTTTACGACGACGTTTTTTGAAAGTAATAACTTTTCTATCACGTCCTTCTCTTATAACTTCAGCAGTTACAACAGCACCTTCTACGAAAGGAGCTCCAACTTTAAGTTCACCAGCATTTACTGCTAAAACTTCTTTAATTTCTACAGTTGTACCAGCTTCAAGAGACATTTTGTCAAGTGATAACTCATCACCTTCAGATACTCTATACTGTTTACCACCGTTTTTAATAATTGCGTACATTTATTATTTCCTTATAATTCTACTAAAAAGTGTGCAATTCTATCCAAATTTGCTTTAAGAAAAGTTTAATCCTTAACTAAAGCGACTGCATCTATCTCAACAAGTGCATTTTTAGGCAGTGTTTTTACTGCAACTGTAGAACGAACTGGCTTATGAGACCCAAATGCTTCTCCGTAAATTTCGTTAACTGTAGCAAACGAGCCCATATCTGCTAAAAAAATTGTCGTTTTAATAACATTATCAAGTGAACTGTTTGCAGCTTCAAGAACTGCTTCAAGATTTTTCATCACTCTTTGCGCCTGAACAACCACATCTTCATTCAAAAGTTCATCACTCCCATCTGGCATTAATGCAATCTGTCCTGATGTGTAAACCATACCATTCACAACTACGGCTTGAGAATATGGTCCAATAGCTGAGGGTGCTTTTTCTGTTTGTACAAATTTCATTATTTTGTCCTTTATTTCCAATTTTTTATCAAAGTTTTAAAAACTTTATATAAATCTTCTACTTCTTTTTTTGTTGTTCTCTCGTTTACTGAGTGAATTGTGTCATTTCTTACACCGAACTCTATAACCTTTATACCAAGAGGTGCCATAAATCTCGCATCACTTGTACCACCAGCTGTTGAGTGTTTTGGTTTCATACCTGTCACACTCTCTATCGCCTTATCTATGTTTTCTACCACTTTTGTATCTGTATCTGTTTTAAAAGGGTA